>Ga0172362_10000995_pt1 | contig 23943 bp, 19 predicted proteins | sample LakKivs1_kivu2a2_FD_114534 | JGI IMG/M metagenome (GOLD analysis project Ga0172362, IMG submission 114534) | Sediment microbial communities from Lake Kivu, Rwanda - Sediment s1_kivu2a2 | ecosystem: Environmental > Aquatic > Freshwater > Lake > Sediment | place: Rwanda: Western Province, Lake... | reverse complement strand
TTAAGAGAATTATATAAAATTGTATTCGGAAATTCAAATAAATCTTGCATAATTAGATTCACAACTCACGCATAATTCAGGTTTATGGGCGTCCCGATTTATCGGGACAGGGACAAACCCCTACACTACCTGCTGATTAGCTTCTCCATAAACTCTTCTGTCTTTAGTCTACCGGGGAGATGATGAGATAAATAAAAATGTACTATTCTCTTCAACTCATTCTTAATTGAGTTTTCTATATTTATTTTTCCCACTTTAGTCAAATCGACCATTCCAATTTTTTTTAGATACTGAAGAGTTAGCGAGGAAACATCCATCGCCTGAATGTCTCGAGATTGACATTTTACACAGAGAAGCCCGCCATGTTGAATGCTTAATTTTTTTCGCTCGGTCGATGGGATGGGCTTTTCGCAAAAGACGCACTTTTCCAGATTAAGCTTATAACCTGCATCTGCGAGAAATTTTATAGCGAATATTACTATTATAATATCTCTATCCTGTTTCGGTATCTGGTGGAAAGCCTGCAAAATTAATGAGAATAAATGACGATTCGGCTCCTCGGGTTCGGTTAATTTATTTACTAATTCGATAAGGTAACTCCCGGTGATAAACGAGTCGAAATTTTCCCTCAACTCTTTATGCGTGCGGACTATTCTTGAGCCGGTAACAACATACAAGTCTCTCTTCCGTGGCATATACAGCATCAGATGGTCGTGTGAAAAAGGCTCCATTGCAGAGCCGAATCTACTTTTTATTCTGCGCACCCCCTTGGCCACTGCTTTCAGCTTACCAAATTCTTTAGTATAAAGAGTAACAACCTTATCGGCTTCACCAAAATCATGCTGGGCCAAAACAATTGCTTCAGTTTTGTTATATAAGGGCAAATATTTCTCCCATTAGTCTACTAAAAGATTAATCGCTTGGCGACTTCAAAATATATAATCAGGCAGGTAGCGTCAACAGTAGTGGTAATAAAAGGACTAGCTGCCACTGCGGGATCGAAACCAAGCCGTTTGAATAAGAGCGGCAAGAAGGCGCCAGTAACTGTGGCTACTGTCACCACTACGGCCAGAGAAAAGCCCACAGTGAATGCAAGTCTTAAGTTAAAGCCCTGCAAAACGAAAACACCGAGCATAGCAATAATCCCCATCAATATTCCACTAATCAGCCCGGCGAAGATTTCTTTGTGAATAATTATCCACACATGATCGAGGGCGACCTCTCCCGTAGCCAGTCCCCGCACTACCATAGCCAGCGACTGGGCACCAGCATTACCCCCGGAGTCCATCATCATAGGAATAAAAATAGCCAGAGCAATTACTGACTGGAGCACCCCGGCATATCCTTTGAGTAACCTGCCGGAAACGAAAGTCCCGATTAATAATAGAACGAATAACCAGACTACCCTATTCTTTACCAAAGTGAATGCAGAAGCCTTTCCATAATCTATTTCCGCTACCCTTTCCACTCCGCTTATCTTTCCCATCCCATAAATATCTTTTGTTGCTTCCTTTTCAATTACATCCACGATATCATCGATGGTAATTATGCCTAACAATCTATTCTGGTCATCAACCACTGGCGCTGACAATAGATCATACTTGCTAAAAACTTTAGCCACCTCTTCCTGGTCCATGTTCACATTAATCTTTATAACCTGCACAGGAGACATAACATCTTTTAGTAATATATCAGGGGGAGAAGCAATAAGAGCTTGTAAAGAAAGTCCTCCGATGAGACGATTTTCCGGATCGGTTATGTAAACATTCTGAATTGTTTCCCTGCGGTATCCACGAAAGGATTCTTGTATTTTCAGAATAGCCTGGCGGGCAGTCATATCCTTCCTCAATTCCACAAATTCAGTAGTCATTAAACCGCCCGCAGTATCTTCTTCATAAGTAAGAAGGTCTTTTACATCTTCCACCTCTTCTTTTTTCATCACGCTAAAAAGTTTCTTTACCATCCTCTCGGGCAACTCCTCAAACAGGTCAGCTCTCTCGTCAGCAGACATCTCATCTAAAACTTCACCCAATTCCTGGGATTCCAAACTATTAATTAATATTTTTTGCTCTAAAAAACTTAAATCTTCGAAAACCTCTATAGCCCGTTTTTTTTCCAACAGATGAAAAATAATATTTCTATCGGGAAGAGAAAGTTGGCCCCATCCTTCGGCAAGGTCAACGGGAGGAATCTGTTTTAACGATTTTTTCAACTCAACATAATTTCTTTTTTTTAACAGTTCATTTATTTCTGGCAAAAATAGCGCAAATCCTTTAATCCTTTCTTCCATGACTTTTTCCTCTTTTTTCAATTTTCAACTTAATTATTTTCCTTCTATCGGCTTCCTGTATTACAAACTTTAAATTGCCAAAATTTATCTCTTCTTCCGCGCGGGGGACTCTACCAAACAAATCAACAACTAATCCCCCCAGTGAATCGAACTCTCCAGCGGGCAATTCTAAACCTAATTCCTCATTAATCTTATCCAGGTCCTCTTTGGCATAAACAATAGCCGTGCCGTCCGCCAATTTCATGATTGTCTCTTCTTCCACATCGTATTCATCCAAAATCTCTCCCGTGATTTCTTCTATTAAATCCTCTATGGTTACCAAGCCCGTAGTAACTCCATACTCATCAACAGCTATAGCCAGATGCATCCTTCCCTTTCGGAACTCTTCCAATAACTCACTAATCTTCTTCGTTTCGGGTACAAAATAAGCCTGGCGCATAATGTCTTCCATAATGATTAATTCTGTATTTCGCAAGGCTGTCAATAAATCCTTAGTGTATACAATTCCAATAACATTGTCAACATTTCCTTTGTAAACAGGCACACGGGAATACTGCATGTTCATTATCTCCTTAAATATTTCCTCCCGCTCATCATTAATATCCACGCACTGCATATCAATGCGAGGAACCATAACTTCCCGCACGATAGTCTCTCCGAACTCCAGGCTACTTTGAATCATTTTCTTTTCCTCATCATCCAGTGCCCCCTCCCTCGCTCCTACCTCAATTAACGTCCCAATTTCTTGCGTGGTAAAAAGAGGTATACCTTTCAAACCCTTCCCACCAAACACCTGAATGAGTAAATTGGCAGGAACAACTAGCACCTGGCTTAGAGGACTGAGTAACTTCGCAATCCATCTCAGTGGCTCGCTGAAAATGGCAGATATTTTTTCTGCATTTTTTCTCGCATAGGTCTTGGGCATAATTTCTCCAAAGACGAGAATGAGAACGGTAACAATTGCAGTCCCACAGCCCACAGCCAGTTTTTGACTCCAACCATATGAAAAAGAGAAGTCCAGAGCCACTGATGTTGCCAACACAGAAGCAAAAATAACCGCCAGTGCATTGCCTATTAGAATTGTGGTTAGAAGTCTATTAGGCTTCTGTAACCACAGAGATAGTCCCTCCGATGCTCTAATTCCTTCAGCTATAAGCCTTTTAATTCTTATCCGTGACAACGCAGTGAGAGCAGTTTCGCTTCCGGCAAAAAATATCATCACCAAAAAGACGATAAGAAAAGCAAAAACTTTTATAAGAATCAAGGCCATTATATGAATCGCCCCAAAATGGATGGGTTAGAAAGTTGCTAAACTCTTATTAAATCAAATTCGTCAACGATTTCACCCAGTATTTCTTCTATCAAATCCTCCATAGTTACGAACCCAACGATTTTATCCTTTTCTTTAATTAAAGCAGCATGAACTCTCTTTTCTCTAAATTCCTGAAAAAGCTCATCACACTTTTTTCCTGGTGGAACATAATACGCAGGTCGCAAAATTTCCTTTATTTCCACCTGACCCTTTGACTGCAAGGCACTAAAAAGATCCCGGGCATAAACTAATCCTACGATATTATCCACATTACCACTATAGACCGGGACACGCGACCGCCCTGTCTCCACTACCCCATCAATAAATTTCTCTTTGGGACAATTTATATCAACCCAATCAACATTTTCTCTTTTCGTCATTACATTCTCAACGGGAATCTGGTCGAAGCTTAAAACCTTCCTAATCATTTCTTCAGCTCTTTTTTCAATTACCCCTTCTTCTCTCTGCTGCACCATAAGCCCTTCCAATTCTTCTCTGGTAACTTTAGTTCCCTTTAAGGACAATTTCATACCCACGAATATCTCCGCCACCTTTACAAAAAATTTCACCAGCGGTGAAAGCAGACGATAAATGAAGAAGAACGGACGATATGTCAAAAGGACAATTCTCTCGGGAAAAGTGTGCGCAAACGTCTTGGGTATAATTTCACCAAAAAAGAGAATCAGGAGGGCAATCACTATTAAGATAAGAATCTCCGCCAAACCCCGACCCAAATCAGAAAAGAAAGGAGACTTCAATGCCCAATAAGTAAATAGGACACTGAAAAGGATATTGACAATATTATTGCCAACCAGAATTCCACTGATTGACTCAGCTGGATTATCCATCCAGTTTTGCAGAATATAGAATTTCTTCTCTTCAATTATCCCTTTAGTTTTCAACTTTCCTAAGGAGATAAGGGCCGTTTCAGTTGCCGAGAAGAAACATGACGAGATAAGCAAAATAACTAAAACCAATACCAGCAAAAAAATTAGAGACCACCTGCCTTAACCGAATATTTGAAAAATTAATATAGTAGCTATTACACCGATCAAACCACCCATAAAGACTTCCCATTTCGTATGAATCCCGGATCTTACTCTACTTTCCCCAATCATAATCGCCAGAATCAATGTCAGTATACCTAAAATGATATTCTTAGAAATAAACGCACACGCTGTGGACAAAGCGAAGGCAAAAGCACTATGTCCGCTGGGCATCCCTCCCCTTAAAAGAACACTTTGCTTAGAATAAACTTTGCCACCAATTACTAAAAGAAGAATTACTGCCAGACAAACAGCAGTAATGTATTCCGGAGAATTTTCAATTTTAACAAAAATAGAAGAAGTAAACTGGCTACTCAGGTGCATTTTTCTGACAAAGATTAAATAGCCAACCAGGATAGCATTTATAGAAGCAAATAAGACGGCTCCCGCAGTAATATCTTTGACTCTCTTTGCTAATGGATGAAATTTTTCCGTAATCAGATTAACTGCCAGTTCTACTGCAGTATTGAACATTTCGGTAATTAGTACGAGAAAAATTGTAAAGGAGATAATTATAACTTCCTTTTTGTCCAAATTTAAGAATACACTTATAGCCAGTATAACCAATGCTATAAGTAAATGAATGCGCATATTCCTCTGCGTCTTAAAAACGTAAAAGATTCCTTTTAGTGCTCTATTGAAGCTTATAAATAAACTATCCCTATTTGCTAGCTTCATCTTTTGAAATCCTTAATCTGGTTTAATATTTCTTCCTCTTTTTGCTTCATTACCCGACCATCTTCTCTCCTCGCGTGGTCATACCTTAGAAGGTGCAGTATGCCATGGATAGTTAAAATGGCAATTTCCTTCTTTATACTATGCCCGAAATATTTCGCCTGAACCCTTGCCCTTTCTGTAGAAATAAACACGTCACCCAAAAGGCAAGAAGAGAAATGCATAGAGGGAGTAAATTTATTATTTTCTTCCATGGGAAAAGCAATCACATCGGTTGCCCGGTTAACGTTCCTATACTTTCTGTTTAATCTCTTAATGTAGTTGTTATCAACAAAAATTATTCCTAACTCGTACTTCCCCGGCATCAATTTCTGTCTATTTCTACTTCCTAAACTTACTGTTTTTTCTGCTATTCTCTGTAGGTATTTCTTATTAATCTTAACCTTATTTTGCAAATCAACCACACTGACTAAATACCCCATCCCTCGTTTCTTTTTTTTTCTCCTACTCAACTTCATCAATAAACTATCCCCACCTTTTAAAACCCTAAGATTCGAAAGATAGTTTGCGAAGAACTTTTGGAATTTCGGACAAAAAACAAGGACGGCTGGTTCTTTTTCAAGCCCCGATAAATCGGGGTCCGACGACCCCCGATTTATCGGGGCGAGGAGTTTTGATTTGCGCCTTGCAGAGTCCGAGGTTTTTTGGCGTCAGGAAATTCCTTGGGTATGAGCAAACTATTTTTCGAGTCCCTGACCGAGCGACTCCGATAACTATCCCTTCATCCCCTCTCATTCCTTCTTAGGATACTCCACACGGGTATGGTAAATCCCCGTCAGAGTATGAGCGAAACTATCCGCTATCCGATGCAGATTTACCAGTGTTATATCGCAATCGTTCAATTGCCCGTCAATAAATTTATCATTAATCACTTTATCTACCATATTTTTCAATCGTTCATAGGAAGGCTCTTCCACAGTGCGGGAAGTTGCTTCCACAGCATCTGCCAGCATGACAATGGCTGCTTCTTTGGTTCTTGGCTTGGGACCGGGATAACGGTATTTTTCCTCTCCCACCTTAGAGTTCTTGTTTTCTTCCAGGGCTTTATGATAAAAATAATAGATAAGACTTGTGCCGTGGTGTTGTTCAATAATATTAATAATCGGTCTGTGCAATTTGTATTGCCTTGCCAGGTCTACCCCTTCCTTTACATGGGAAAGCAGAATCAGGCTACTCATGCTGGGAGTCAAATCGTCGTGCTTGCTTAATACTCCCTCCTGGTTTTCGGCAAAATATTCCGGGTTTTTCAATTTTCCGATATCGTGATAATATGCACCCACTCGCGCCAGAAGCGAATTAGCACCAATTAACTCCGAGGCGTTTTCTACCAAGTTGCCTACAATTATACTATGATGATAGGTTCCCGGTGCCTCGACCATTAGTCTCTTCAACACGGGCTGATTGAAATCGGACAATTCTAATAACTTGATATTGGTAGTAATAGAGAAAAGTTCCTCCAAATAGGGTAATATCCCCATAGTCAGGATAACCGACAGGAACCCATTGCCGATTCCCCAAAGAAAATTCTCTCCCAATTGAGTAAATGATCTTTGCTTCATTAAGCCGATCATCGAGATAATCACTATATTTGCACCACTTATATGCAACCCTGCCCGGACGAGGTCTCGGCGATGCCTCACGTCCAGACTGCTGTAGATTCCAGCAACTCCTCCTACCAGAGCGAAAAAGAAGAGGTCGAAACTGAATCTATTAATCAGCGCCACGATAAGACTTAACAGAAGTACGACGACCATCGCCAGATGCGAGTTAATCAAAATCGTAATTAACATTCCTGCCGAAGCTAAAGGAACTAAGTAGCTTGATAATTCGGGTGTCACATGGACTACTTCAATAATCAAAGCCATAATAACTGTTATTAACCCGATAATTGCTAAGGAATTATGGTTGCCCCTATCTACAACATATCTTCTAATATAGACAGAAAGAATAACCATTATGATTCCGATAAATAAGAAGAGCCCCAGGACATTTTCCCAGGAAAACCCAAACTCTCCCAGAAGAATCCAGAAAAGAATGAAAAATATGGCCACTCCTATGAGCCAGGGCGAAACACGAGTCTCGCGAAAAGAAACTCTCTTTCTTTTCTTTTTCGCCCGGGCTTTCTCCTCAGTTAGTTTCAAAAGTCCGACCAAAAATCGCCGTAAAAAGCGTCTCCACTTGACCACAACAAACTCCTTATTATTGTTTCTTTTCAAACTCCTCGTAGGCAGTAATAATTTTCTTAACCAAGTGGTGCCGAATGACGTCCGCCTGAGAAAAATATATAAATTTTATTCCTTTTATTTTCTTGAAAATTCCCTGCACCTGAATGAGTCCCGAGGACTTTTTATCCTCGAGGTCTACCTGGGTAATATCCCCCGTAACTACAGCTTGAGCATCGAATCCCAGACGAGTTAGAAGCATCTTCATCTGGTCAGGAGTTGTGTTCTGCGCCTCGTCTAAAATAATGAAAGCATCATCCAGTGTTCGACCTCTCATATAGGCCAGGGGAATAATCTCAATAATATCTTGCTTTCTGAATCTCTGGAACTTCTCCGGACCAATCATCGAATAGAAAGCATCATAGAGAGGATGTAAATAAGGATTTATCTTCTCATAAAGGTCACCGGGCAAAAAGCCAAGTTTCTCTCCCGCTTCCACAACTGGACGAGTCAGGATTATCCGTTCAACTCTTTCTTCTTTTAACGCTTGCAGGGCACAGGCACAAGCTAAATAAGTCTTACCCGTTCCCGCAGGACCGATACTGAAGACAATATCGTAATTCCGCATAGCGTCAACATAAACCTTCTGCTGCAGTGTCTTGGGTTTAATCTCTTTACCTTTCTCCGAGAGATAGATTACGTCCGAGAAAATCTTCTCCTGTTCTTTTCTCTGAGTTGAACGGATTATATCCATAGCAGATTCAACCTGTTGCGTCCTTAAAACCTCATTATTGTGGACAATTTTCAACAACTCACCAATTAACCTCTCTACATCTTCAACGTCTTTTGAATTTCCTCTTATTGTCAATGTATTTCCTCGGGCGAAAAGCTCTACCGGAAAGGAGGTTTCAATAAGCCGAAGATTGTTGTCGTATTGTCCAAAGAGAATAACAGCTTCTCTATTACTTCTTAAAGTAATCTTTTTGCTGACCAAATTCTGCTCCTGTTATGTGGAAGAAAGTAGCGCACAAACTTATACCCCCGCGGAGGGTCAGTACCTTAACAGAAGGTAAGATACTTCGCCTCCGCGTTTTCCTATTAAATTTGTTCGTAAGTTGCGTCTGGTGGTGTGAGATTTACGTTTAAGGAACAACCAGCCTCTGCCCAGGGTAGATTAGATCGGGATCCTTAATCTTGTCCGTGTTTGCTTTGTAAATCCTCTTCCACTTCCAGGGATCTCCGTAAAATCTCGGTTTCTTAGCAATGTTCCAGAGACAATCTCGATCCCTCTGCCAGGTTCCTACCACATAAATTCTTGCCTCTTCTTCTGCCACCTCTTCCACTGCAACTTCTTCTACAACTTTCTCTTCTTCCTTTGCTTTTGCTTTTGCCAAAGCCTCTTCTCGTGCTGCATTTGCAGCTGCTTCTGCCTCCCAAGCCTTGGAGGTAGCAGTCGCATAGTCGCCTGCAGCGAAGGCACTTCGTGCCTCCTCAAGTAGGGACTCCGCTATTGAAGTATCAGCACCAACCTTCCAAGCAGCGTCTATTGCTTTACTAGCAGAAGCAATGGCTTCCTCTGCGTCCAACCTAGCCTGATCGACTGGTGGAACTAAAGGCCTTTTGGGACATCCGGTCACCACTCCCAAGAGAAGAATCAAAAGTACCAGTGCTAAAACTTTCTTCATCTTTTCACCCCCTTTTCGTAAATTAAGATTTTATGAATAAGTTCTTATCAAGGTTCTATTTTTCTAACTTTAAATGCAGTTCCTTTAACTGCCTTTCTGACACCGCTGAGGGAGCATTAGTCAAAGGAGAGAACGCTTTCTGGGTCACGGGAAAAGCTATAACCTCCCTGATGGAACTACTCCCGGTCAGAATCATAACCAATCTATCCAGTCCAAAAGCAAATCCCCCGTGAGGAGGAGCTCCGTATCCTAAAGATTCGAGTAAAAATCCAAATTTCTCCTTAACTTCCTCAGGAGAAATCTTCAACAATTGAAATATCTTCTCCTGCAAATTTCTCTGATGAATCCTGATGGAGCCGCCTCCTATCTCATGACCATTCAGTACCAGGTCATATGCCCGGGAAAGGACTCGGGAAACTTCTTTCATATCTTTAGGCAGCTCTGTTAACTTTTCCAGGAAAGGAAGAACTTCTTCCTTGGGTGCAGTAAATGGGTGATGCATGGCACCCCATCTTTTCTCTTCTTCGTTGTATTCGAAAAGGGGTGGGTCCACAATCCACACAAAAGAGAAAAAGCTCGCTTCCACAGAAATCTTCTGCCGCTCAGAAAAGAGATAATCCAAATCAAATGACATGCGTGAAATTAGATTTAAGCGTTCACCAAGAAAAGTACGTAACCTGCTTAAAGCATCATAGACAATTCTTGCTTTATCGGCGACAAAAAGCAGTAAATCGCCTTTTTTGGCCTCAGTCCTTTCAGCAATTTGGTCCAGTTCTTCTTGTTTAAAAAATTTGGCTATGGGTGATTGCAAAGTTTTATCGGTCATTTTCATCCAGGCCAGACCTTCCGCTCCACAATCGCCAGCCATCTCCTTTAACTCGTCGAGTTCCTTTCGGCTAGCTGCAGCAAAACCCTTAGCGTTCAAAGCACAAACAATGCCATTTTTCTTCAGCGCTTCTTTAAAAATTTTGAACTCACTCTTGGCAACAATATCTGAAACTTCCTTCAATTCCATGGCGAACCTGATGTCCGGTTTATCCGTCCCGTACCTACGTAATGATTCCTCATAAGTAAGCCGGGGAAAGGGGAGAGAAATATCTATTTTCAGTACTTCTTTAAATACTCGGGCCATCAGTTTTTCGGTTATGGAATGAACATCTTTTTCATCAACAAAAGACATCTCGCAATCTATCTGGGTGAACTCAGGCTGACGGTCCTTACGCAGGTCTTCGTCCCGAAAACATTTTACAATCTGGAAATATTTCTCTATTCCACCAACCATTAATAACTGTTTAAATAGCTGCGGTGACTGGGGCAGAGCAAAGAAACTGCCGGGATTAAGCCGGCTGGGTACCAGATAATCCCGCGCTCCTTCGGGAGTAGATTTGGTCAAAAATGGCGTCTCCACCTCTATAAATCCATGCTCGTCAAAGAAATTCCTGGTAGCTTTATACACTCTGTTTCTCACGAGCAGGTTTCTCTGCATTTTCTGCCGGCGCAAATCGATGTACCTATACTTCAACCTCACCTCTTCAGCCACATCAACCTGGTCACTAACTTCAAAGGGAGGCGTTTTCGCCTTATTCAAAATCTCAACTTCTTCTGGCAAGACCTCAATTTCACCTGTGGGCAACTGCAGATTAGCCGTTCCTTCCGGTCTGGGAGCAACTTTTCCCGCGACGCTAATAACGTATTCCGCCCTCAGCTTCCGGGCCAGGGTCTCCAATTCTTTAACCCGCGCCCCGGAACTTTCCTGGCGACCAAAGACAATCTGAGTAATTCCTTCTCTATCTCTCAGGTCAATAAATATGACCCCTCCGTGATCTCGCCACCTGTGTACCCATCCTGAGAGGACTACCTTCTGTCCAATATTTTTCTTCCTTAATTCCCCACACGTGTGGGTTCTTTTCAATTTAGGCATGTTCAAATCATCCTCCCTTTCGGGAGCACTCCCAGAATTCTGGAGTCCTTGCGAAAGCAAGGGAACAATATCCCTCCCTTTCGGGAGGACTCAAGACCTTTCTAACGGTGAGGCTCGCCACCCGAGCTACAGGAACAGTTTCGCACCAGGTACTCCTTCAGCTCAGAAAACGGGACGATTTCCTGTCCACCAGTCTTCATATTTTTCACTACGGCTCTTTTTTCGGAAAGCTCCTCCTGACCAATAATCAGGGCAAATTTTGCCTTCCCTTTATCTGCCTGTCGCAACTGCGCCTTGAGGCTGGTGGGATTAAAATCATTCAAAACTTTCAAATTCTCCTGTCGCAGCTCACGAATCAATTTAATAGATTCTTTTAATGCCTCCTCCCCCAGGGCAGCAACATAAACATCTGTTTGCCCGCTGGCAGGAAGCGAAATTTTTTCTCTGTCTACAGCTTCCATGACTCTTTCTACACCCAAAGCGAAACCCACGGCAGGCAAATCGGGACCGCCTAAATCATGAACCAGTCGGTCGTATCTTCCTCCGGCAGCAAGAGTATCTTGAGCGCCCAGCCCTTCATATTTTATCTCGAACGCAGTCTTTGTGTAATAGTCCAATCCTCTAACCATATAGGGATCAAGGGAATAGTCTATCTTCAGGAAATCTAAATACTCTTTCACTTTTTCAAATTGTTCCCGACAGTCCTGGCAAAGGTAATCAGAGATTTTGGGAGACTTTTCTATGTATTCCCGGTCTTCTTTTTCCTTGCAGTCCAAAATCCTCATAGGATTTAGGGGATACCTGCGTTGACAATCAGTGCACATCATTATAATTTTGTTCTTAAAATAATCTTTAAGGCTTTCCCGATATTTGGCTCGGCAACCGGGACAACCGACGCTATTCAGGTAAAGGATTAGATTTCTTAACCCCAAAACTTCAAAAAGGTCCTGAACCATAGTAATAATTTCTACGTCGCTGGCGGGATTATCTGGACCGATAAGTTCCGCTCCAATCTGATAGAATTCGCGTTGCCTTCCTTTCTGTGGTCTTTCATAACGATACATTGGACCAAGGTAGTATAACCTGGCAATTCTCTTTTGTCGGTAGAGGTTGTTTTCAATAACTGCCCGGATTATTCCCGCTGTCCCTTCTGGCCTTAAAGTTAGGCTGCGCCCCTTTTTATCCAAAAATGTGTACATCTCTTTGGTTACAATATCTGTATCTTCCCCTATACTTCTCTGAAATAACTCCGTTATTTCAAAAATGGGCGTGCGTATCTCTTCATACCCGTACTTTTGAAATATGTCTCGAGCAACTCTTTCCAGATATTGCCACTTTTTGGCTTCTTCCGGTAAGATATCTCGCGTGCCGCGAATAGATTTGTAGTTCAATTTAGACTCCTACGTTTAAAAACCGGGTATTTGCTTAACACTGCGAAGAGCTTCTTTCAGCACCTTATGAACATCCCATCTCTTGTCCTGCTCCATAAGCTCAAGCATAAATACCCCTTCGTATTTAATCAATTTCAAGGTCTGGACAAAGTTTTGCCAGTTTATATTCCCTAAACCAGGAATATTGTGCTCATCAGAATTTCCAAAATTATCAGAAACATGGAGGTTTATAAGCCACTCTTTACACTTTTTGACTAAATCGTTAACGTTCTCGCTTAAATTTGCGTGGGACGTATCAAGACAGATTCCTACTTTTTGAGAATTTATCTCCCAAACTAACTTCAAAAGATCCACGGAATACCCGCATAAAATATGGGGAAGTTGATTCTCTAAAGCCAATCTTATAGGCTTATCCTGACAATATTTAAGGAGTTCATTGATGCTCTTTTTCGCCTGAGAGAGGCGATACATCTTCTGCGTCAAATTGTCAAAATGAGAAGGAGCAGTGCTGGGATGGAATACTAATATGCTACCATCAAGAAAATCTAAAGCATCTATCGCTTTTTTGATTTCCGAGACGGCAAAATATCTCTTATCTTCCTCCATCTGGGAAATATCCAGTTCAGGAGAAAAAGGAGCATGCAGGGAAACTACTCGCAAGGTGAGCTCCTTAATTTTCTGATTTAGTTTCCTTGTGTAATCCCGGTCATGGTAATCGTAATGAATCCACTTCCCTTCCTTTCCTATCACAGCCCAAACTTCAATATTGTCAAATCCCGATTCTTTTATTAGCTGCAGGGACTCTATTAAATCCGTCTTACATAAAATGCTAGTGGAAATTCCGATTTCCATCCAATCAACATCCTAATGTAGGGGCGACATTTATGCCGCCCGATAACCCGCGGGTTCGATAAATCGAACCCCTACAAAATCAAATGTAGGGGCGACATTTATGCCGCCCGATAAAAAAGTACCTGTCCCCTTTTTTTATAAATTGAAGCCGCAGTCTCGTTTCCAGCAGTAGCCCTTTCTTCTATGGGAAAGGCAATCAAGTTCATCTCCATCCATAGAACCATCGCACAGGAGTCCGGCAAAAGTTCTCACATAAAAGTCTGCTCTTGTAGCCGCATCGTACTTCAGCCAGAAATCACCCCATCCATAATCTCGTTCAAATTTTGACCTTATGAGTCCGGCAATATGTTTGGGATGCCAATCCATTCCTGAAAGAACCTTGGTTAAAATCTGCAGGTTAGTCGGCTTCAAAAGGTGCTCATTAGGAACCCTCAAGGCATGAGAAACACAGGGAGGTAGGCTATGTAAATCGAAACGGTCATATGTCCTTTTCCAATCCCAATATGGATTATGCTCTTCGGAATCAAAGTATTTATGGAACTCATAGAGCCTTGATCTTATATAACTTCTAATCAAATTTTCAAACCCTTTCGATTGGTCGGGTATTTCCGTCGTGCCCTTGGTAGCATACTCCATAGCCTGGTTAAAATTCTTTCGAATCTTCAGGAGCTCTGGCAAGGAATCCAGCCCTCCACGGGGCAGAGCTACCATCACGGGAGTCTTTTCAGATACTTCATTTCCTACTTTATGCTTTTCAACTTTATGTTTCTGGTAACTACTAAATGGACAGCGAATATCCCTTAAGTAAATGGGATCACCGTACATTGATAAGTCTAAAGAAACCGCCTCCCTTCCCTTACTTCCTTGTTGACAAGCCACTTCAGTACACACAACAGGAACACTCGTCTTACCTTTTGCTTCCTTCATAACCAGATGGGCTAAGTATTCCATTAACCTGCCCATGCCGTCGAAAACGCGGCCATGAGAGTAGGGGACGGAGCGATGTCGCCTTCCCGAAGAAGTAGCGTATTTGCCAGCGAGGGTGTCCTCTATTCTTCCAATTTTCTCCAGTCTCTTCTCTGTTTCCGTTCCCAGGGCTACACGGGAAGTGAAGTGGTATCCCCTGCCAGTTATAACTACTAAAGGAATTATATTGAATTTGTAAAAAACTGTCAAAACCGCATTATAAACCGGCTCCAACTTCTGGAAAGTCTCCTGAGGATATAGATAAGCCTCTCCGGGAAAGTCGAGGTTAAAATATTCTATATCCAGAACACTCAATATACTTTGCCGGTCCCAAATTGACCTGAATATATCCAGTCCCTTCTCCAGTATCCAGAAAAATCCATCCTGGGAAGTAGAAAGGAATCCCTCCGAAGATAGACCCTCCTGGCGCAAGAATTCCCCGTACCCGACCAGGTACTCAGCGGTGAATCCGGAAAAATCGCCTTCTACACCGCCACAATATTCACCAATCCGCTGCCGGACATTGGAGTTTTTATAAAAATCTAATTGTCCAAACATACGTCTGTAAACCAGTTATTTCCTTTACTTTTCCTCTTTTCAACTTTCTTTAGAACTATACACAATTTTCGCCTACAAGTCAAGAAAAAACCCGAACTCAAAGGTTTCGCGAAATCTCATCAAAAAATCTCCTCTCCCTTTGGGGGAGAGGGTTTAGGGTGAGGGGGTTTTAGCCTTACCGGGGAGTGCTTTTCACGCGGGTACCACCAATGGTGAGCTTTTTTATGCGAATAGTAGGTTGACCATCCGTAACGGGGACCCATTGTCCATCTTTGCCGCAGGTGCCAATGTTAAAGCCCAGATCACTGCCAACCATTACAATCGAATTTAAAACTTCAGGACCATTGCCAATTAGAGTTGCCCCTCTTAACATTTCTCCTATTTTACCATTAATTATATCGTAGCCTTCTTGTACTTCAAAGACGAAATCACCGTTGGCTGTATTCACCTGCCCCCCACCCATTTTCTTCACCAGAAGCCCTTTGTCTACGGAGCTAATGATTTCCTGTGGCGGGTAATCGCCGGGGAGAATATAGGTATTACTCATCCTGGGAATAGGACGGTGATGGTATGACTCTCTTCGTCCATTTCCCGTCGATTCAGTTCCGTCTTTTTGGGCGGTGAACCGGTCGTAGAGATAATTTTTTAGCCTTCCCTTTTCCACCAGTATTGTCTTCTGAGCAGGAGTGCCTTCATCGTCAAAATGGAAAGACCCCCTGTAGTTGGGAATAGTAGGATCGTCGACCACGGTAACGAGTTCAGAAGTAACCTTCTCACCCAGCATCCCCGCATAGGCTGGAGATACTTTCTTCTGCACCAAATCTGCTTCCAAAGAATGACCGATTGCCTCATGAATCATAGTTCCTCCTGCAGCCGATGTCAAAACGACCGTCATTTCTCCCGCAGGAGCTGTCTGGGCAGACAGCATCTTGACTGCTCTTTCTGCTGCCTCTCGGGCTATCTTCTTAACATCATACCTATCAAATAACTCAAATCCCACCAAACCCCCCAGAGGTTCATAACCTGTCTGGATTATTTCTTCCTGTTGCGCTACAACGTTGACCAAGTAGGTAGTATAAGTTCTCTTCTCCTGAATCCGGTTATTATTAACAACACCATATTTCGAGGAAAGAGATAAATTGGCTATAGTTACATCCATAGTAATATCACCATAGTTTATACTGACCTGTTTTATTCTATTTCTATCAACTTCTCTGGCGATGCGATTACCCAGTAGAACAAGTCGAATCTTTTCTTCTATGTCCACTTCACTGGGCGGTTTTTCAATCTTGTGGATTATGTCAGTTGGGCTACCTGGTGATGACCCCGGGTCAGTACCAGAAGAAAAAGAGAAACTCTTCTTTTTCGTTTTTCCGGGTTCGGGAAGACTACTCGCTATCTCTTTTGCCAATTCCTTCAGTCCCACTTCGGTTATTTTATTCGTGGAACCGTATATATTACTTTCTCCTGAGATTACCCGAATTCCTGCTCCCACATCTTCTCCCGAGATAATCTTCTCAATCTTATTATCTTCACAACTCACCTGGTTAGTAAACTTTTTCTCTATATAAATGTCGGCAAAATCTCCCCCTTTACTTAAGGCAACCAGCAAAATTTCCCTTAGCGTTTTTTTATTCATCTTTTAGCCTTTATCCTGTACCTTTGGCAGAGTAAAGAAGAACTTACTTCCCTTTCCCAATCTACTCTCCACTCCCACCTTGCCTCCATGGGCTTCCACAACCTGCTTCACCACCGCCAGACCCAGCCCAGCGCCTTCCACCTGACCAGTGAAGGTTTCCTCTATCTGGTAGAATTTGGAAAATATTTTTTCCCTTTCCTCTGAAGGAATTCCCGGACCATTATCTTTAATTTCCACGCAAATAAATTTTTCCCCTTTAAGTGGGCGAGCAGAAATCTCTACCTTCTTTTCTTTCTTCTCGTTGAATTTTATCGCATTCTCTACAAGATTCTGTATTACTTCCTGAACTTTTTCTCTGTCCACGAGCAGCGGGGGAATTTTATCTACAGAATTTCCCACCACAACTTTAGCTCCCCTGCTACGAATTCTCGATGCAATCTTTTTCAAACTCATTTTCACAATAGACCCAAGACTCTCTTTACCTCTGGCAAGTCCCAGCGATTCACTTTCCAGTACACTGAACCTGAGTAACTCATCTATCAAGCGATAAAGTCGTTTACCTTGACTATCAATGATTCCTACCGCATCTCTCCCTACCTTATCCAATTTGTCAAGTCTCTCTTTCTCTCTCAAAAGTGGTAAATATCCATCGATGCAGGTTAAAGGCGTCTTAAGTTTATGCGTTATAGAAGAGACGAAGCTCGCTTTCAGGTATCCCTCTTTTCTCTCAGAGGTAACGTCACGAATAATCATCACATAACCGACCACTCTGTTCTCCTCATCTACGATTCTCGTGGCAATCCCCGAGAGAACGAGAGTCTTTGGTTTCGTTCTCACCAAATCGAAAGTCGTTACTCTATCTTCTTTCGTTAATAATTCTTTAAGAGAACTTGCGGGAAGCGCCACTTTTTTCGGTTCCCATCTGGAAAAAGCCTTAAACTGTCTGACTACCTGAGAAATCTTCTTGCCCAGATAATCTCTCTTTCCTATGCCCAGAAAATTCTTCGCCGAACTATTGAGGATAACCAGGTTCATTTTTGCATCAGTAACAATAGCTCCATCGCCCATCCCGCTGAAAACAGCTTCTATTTTTTCCTTTTCCCGTTTAAGATTCTGGAAAAGACGCGCGTTGTCAATGGCGATAGCCGCCTGGGAAGCAAAAGCCTCAAATATCTCCCTGTCTTCCTCTACAAAATAACCACGACCGACCTGATTAATCGCTTCCATTACTCCAATAATTCTCTCTTTTGTCTTTAGAGGCACGCATAGTATAGACTTTGTCTTAAATTTCGTAACTTTATCTGCCTTAACAAAAAACCTGGGATCCTTACTGGCATCCGTGACCAATACAGGCTTCCCTTCTTTCGCCACCCATCCCGCAATTCCCTCACCAAGCTTCAATCGTATCTGCCTTAACTTCTCCCCTTCTCCTCCCACGGTAACATCAAAGAAAAGCTCCTTCGTTGCTTCGTCCAGGAGCATCAACGAACTCGCCTCAGCATTGACTACTCTCTTTGCCTGCCCCATAATTATCTTGAGCAATCTATCCAGATCGAGGGTAGATGTAAGAGCCCTATTCGCATCTAAAAGCAACGCTAGCTTTTCACTCTTAGTTTTCATATATTTTCCCATAGCCCATTCTCCAACCAATCATTTAAAGGTAGCGAAGAAAACTATCCCTTCATCTCTTCTAAATCCCGCCAGTTCTTTCCCTTTTTTATATCCACCACCACAGGAACATCCAGAGAAACCGCCTTTTCCATTTCCTCTTTTGCCAATCGACTCAATTCATCCACTTCTTCTTCAGGCACCTCAAAAAGCAACTCATCGTGTATCTGTAAACTCATTTTCGCCTTTAAGCCTTTAGCCTTTATCTTTTGTGTTATTCGGATCATTGCCACTTTTATGATGTCTGCAGAAGTTCCCTGAATGGGCGTATTTATGGCCGTCCGTTCGGCAAACCCACGAACGTTACCGTTTTTACTATTTATCTCCGGTAAGTACCTTCTACGATGCAAAAGCGTAGTTACAAATCCATCTTTTCTTGCCTGAATAATTATCCTTTCAATATAATCTTTTACTCCTTTATATTTCTTAAAATAATTATCAATATATCTCTTAGCTTCAAACTGAGAAATCTCCAGGTCCTGGGAGAGCCCGTATGGACTCATACCATAGGAGAGACCAAAATTGACCGTTTTAGCAATGCGCCGTAACTCAGGAGTTACATCTTTCTGGGGAACTCCAAAAATCTCTGCTGCTGTCCGACGATGGATATCCTCGTTATGCAAGAAAGCATCCCTGAGACTCTCATCTCCCGAGATGTGAGCAAGAACTCTAAGGTCAATCTGGGAGTAGTCAGCAGAAACAAAAACAGAACCTTTATCAGGAATGAAAGCGCGCCTTATTTTTCTACCGTCTTCTGTGCGAATAGGTATATTCTGGAGATTCGGTTCCGACGAAGAAAGCCTGCCAGTAGCTGTAACCGTTTGGTTAAAGGAAGTGTGCAGACGACCCGTCTGAGGATTGACCATTCCGGGAAAGGCATCTATGTAAGTAGATTTCAACTTTTGTAGTTCTCTATATTCTATGATAAGGTAAGGCAGTTTATGTTTTTCTACTAACTGGAGAAGAACTTCCTCGGAAGTGGATGGTCCTGTTTTAGTTCTACTCACCACGGGCAACTTTAACTTCTCAAAAAGAATAAAAGAGAGCTGTTTTGGGGAGTTTATATTAAACTCCTGGCCAGCAGATTTATAGATTTCTTTTTCCACCTCTCTTAACCTTACAGAAAAATCCCGGGAAAGTTCGGCCAGATAATCCATATCAATAATGACCCCATTCATCTCCATCTCCGCCAGAACTTCCAGAAGGGGCATCTCCACCTCATAGAAGAGTTTATCCAGCCCCTTATCTTTCATTTCCTTTTCCATAATCCTGGCAACCCTGAGTACAATATCGGCATCGGCGCAGGCATAAGGAATAACTCTTTCTGTTTCCACTATGTCCATGGTGATTGATTTTTTCCCTTTGCCAATCAATTCACTCGTAGGGGTCATCTTGTAGTTTAAGTATTCAAGGGCAATATCGTTTAGATTATGATTCATCTTTGACGGATTCAGAACGTAGGAGGCAATCATAGAATCGAAATAAATTCCGTGAAGGTCTATTCCTTCGCGTTTCAAAACAATCAAGTCATATTTTATATTCTGCCCGTACTTCTTAATTTTATCATTCTCCAGAACGGGTTTTAACTTTTCCAGGACATACTTTTTCTCTAACTGTTTAGGCGCACCTAAGTAATTATGCGCTACAGGTATGTAGCAGGCAGCGTAAGGTTCTAACGCAAAAGAGATACCCACAATTGTCGCACGCATCGGGTCAGGACTTGTGGTCTCCAGATCCAGGGAGAAAATTGGCGCTTTTTTCAGCTTCTCCAGTAGTGCCTCAAATTCCTTCTGGTTAAAGATACCCTTATAGTCTACTTTGTGTTTCTCTTCTTGAGGAACTAATTCCATAATCAGAGTCTTAAACTCCAGTTCCTGAAGAAGTTTAAGTAGCTCTTCCCGATTGAACTCACCAATCTGACATTCTCGAATGTCAACTTCCACGGGTACATCCTTCACCAGAGTTACCAGTCGCTTGGAGAGAAAGGCTTTTTCCTTACCTTTCTCCAACTTTTCTCTCAACTTATCTCTCACCTTAGAGAGATTCCGGTACAAATTTTCCAAACTGCCAAACTTCTGAATCAATTCCGTACCTGTTTTGGGTCCAATCCCCAGGACGCCAGGAACATTATCAGAAGCATCTCCCATTAATCCCATAAGATCAGTAATCTGTGCAGGAGGGATTCCCATCTTTTCTTTAACTATCTTTTCTGTATAAAGGATATTTTTGGGCTCGTTTAGAACCTTTACGGAATCATCCACCAATTGCAGAGCGTCTTTATCACCAGTAACGATAATTGTTTCTATACCTTCTTTTGACGCTTTTCCACTCAATGTGCTGATGAGGTCATCAGCTTCGTAGCCTTGCTTTTCAAAAAGGGGAATATTCAGGGCCTTGACTATCTTATGAGCAAGGGGAATCTGCTCTTTCAACTCATCAGGAGTCTCTTTTCTGGTAGCTTTATATTCAACAAATTCCTTGTGGCGAAAAGTGGGCGCGGGAAAATCGAAGCAGACAGCCAGGTAGTCTGGTTTTTCCTGGCGGAGAATCTTCAACAGCATGCGCGTGAAACCATAGACCGCATTTACCATCCGTCCTGAAGAGTTAGTCAAAGGCGGGAGGGCATGGAAGGCTCGGTGGATGTAGGCATTACCATCTATAACATAAAGCTTCTCTTTAGCCATAATAAAAAGAGGACATGACAAATAAAGTGACAGGTACTTTTTTGTTTCTTTTATAAAAAGTGCCTGTCACCTTTTTTATTTTTTTATTTTGTTTTTTTCATTTAAGAGGACTATCCTGGGTTTATAAACTTTTGCTTTTTCTTCCTCGACAAACTCGTAAGAAATAATAATCAATTTGTCTCCTACTGCTCCCAGTCTGGCTGCTCCTCCTTGAAGCGCTATGGCTCCTGAATTGTTACTAGCAGGAATGGCGTAGGTTTCAAACCGATCCCCTGTATTCAAATTGACTACCAGAACTATTTCGTAAGGAAGAATATCTGCCTTAGCCATTATATTTTTATCAATAGCGATACTTCCTTCGTACTCTAAATTCGTCTCAGTTATGGTTGCCCTCTGAATCTTCGATTTACACATCATTCGCAACATTTTATTCTCCCTGTTAAGTAATTTTCCGATACTTTTTTATTCCTTCGTCAAAAAGGTCATTGCCATAGACATCGTTAGCCACGATTAATGGAAAATCCTCCACTTCCATACGATAGACGGCTTCCGGACCTAAATCCTCATAAGCCACTGTCTCAACTCTCTTGATTCTCTTGGAAATTAATACTGCCGCACCGCCCACAGCAACAAAATATACAGCCTTATACTTCTTCATTGCTTCGATTGTATCTTTATCCCGCCTACCCTTTCCAATTGTTCCCTTCAATCCCTTCTTTAATAGAATGGGAGTGTAGGGATCCATACGGCCACTGGTGGTTGGCCCAGCGGGGCCGATTACCATTCCCGGTCTGGACGGAGCAGGACCAACATAATAGATTACTTGCCCCTCCAAAGGGAAGGGTAAAAGAGGCTTACGGTTTTCTCTTCCCGCTTTCTCTAATTCATCAACCAAGCGCTTGTGAGCCTGGTCTCTGCCAGTATAGACTATTCCGTTTAATAGAACCTTATCGCCTATCCTCAGTTTAATTATTATCTCTTCATCCAGTGGTGTTTCAATTTTAATGGGGCCGACCATAAAGCCTCTCTGTGAGATTTCTGAAAAAGTTTCATTTCTGTTGTAGGGGTTACGATTTATCGGAACCCGTTATCGTCGGGCTCAATAAATTGAGCCCCTACCTGAAATGAACCATCCTATAATACTATTGTGGCGTGCCGGACAGCGTGGCACTGCAGATTTACGGCTAAAGGTAGACTCGCTATATGGCAGGGATAAACCTCAATGTGAACAGCCAAAGCAGTAGTGGAGCCACCCAGCCCCTGAGGACCCAGTCCCAGATTGTTCATCTCTTTAAGCAGGTCTTCTTCCATTTCCGAATAGAAAGGCTCGGGATTCTTTGAACCTATTGGACGTAAGAGCGCCTTCTTGGCCAGTTTTGCCACCCCTTCAAAAGTGGCACCAATTCCCACTCCCACTACCAGAGGCGGACAGGCATTTGCTCCTTTCTCCCTCACCCAATCCAATACATATTTCTTCACCCCTTGCACTCCTTCTAAAGGAGAAAGCATTTTTATTGTGGACATATTTTCGCTGCCGGCTCCCTTAGGCATAACTGAAATCTTAAGTCTATCTCCAGGAACAATATCTATATGCACCCAGGGAGGAGTATTGTCGCCTGTATTCTCGCGCCGAAACGGGTCTCCCACTACCGACTTCCTAAAGTATCCTTTCCTGTAGCCATTTCCTACTCCTTTGTTAATTGCCTCGTAAAAATCTCCTCCAGTAACTCTAACATCCTGTCCCATTTCCACAAAAATTGTGGTAAAACCTGTATCCTGGCACATAGGAAGTTTCTCTTCTTTAGCCAGGCGATCGTTCTCTAAAATCTCCTCCAGTACTTCTTTCCCCGTGACAGATTCCTCATCTTTTAACTTTTCCTCAAGAGCTTCCCACACATCCTCCCTCAAAGTACAATTAGACGAGATACAGAGAGTCTCTACTGCTTGAGCAACCTCTTGTGAAGTAATCTCTCTCATCTTACTTCTCCTCTGGCAAAGGGATAAACCCTTCTTTCATTAAAGATTCCGTCTCTTCTCTGGCAGCGCGGATAGTCTGTGAAGCATTCTTGTATAGTTCTTCTCTACTCAATTTAACCCGCGCTATTCCTTGTCTAATAGCCTCCATTCCCACTGCTACTGCCTCACGGGGAAAGACTTCCCACTCCTCCATGGTAGGAATCACGTACTCTTCATTTATTCCTCTCTCCTCAGCACATTTCGCCAGTTCTTTCGCTGCCGCAATGCACATCTCATCAGTTATGGTCTCTGCTTGCACATCCAGGGTCCCTCGAAAAATGCCAGGAAAGCCAAGGGAATTGTTTACCTGATTGGGGAAATCGGACCGCCCGGTAGCAACCACTCTTGCACCCGCCTCTTTTGCCTCCCAGGGCCAGATTTCAGGAATAGGATTGGCACAGGCAAAAACTATGGGGTCTTCAGCCATCTTTCGCACCCATTCTTTCTTAACCACACCAGGACCGGATTTAGATAAGGCTATCAAAACGTCCATCCCTTCCATAACCTCGGGAATATAACCAGTCCTTCCTTCAACATTTGTCTTCTGGCAAAATTCCCACTTCTCTTTGTGGGTCTTTTTGAGTTCCTTTCTATTCTTGTGGAGTGCTCCCTTGCTATCACACATAATAATATTTTCCGGCTTAGCCCCACAGGCAATTATCAACCTGGCAGTACATATATTAGCCGCCCCTGCGCCAACCATTGCAATCTTCACTTCTCCTATTTTTTTACCCACGACTTTAAGGCTATTAATTAGACCAGCAAGAGTTACAGCAGCTGTGCCCTGTTGGTCGTCATGCCAGACAGGAATTTTACATTCTTTCCTGAGGCGACGCAATATCTCAAAACATTTTGGTTGGGCAATATCTTCAAGGTTTATGCCACCAAACGCTGGCTGTAGTAACTTTACAGTGTGAATCAACTCTTCCGGGTCTTTGGTATCCAGACAGAGCGGAAAAGCATCTACGCCTCCCAGGTACTTAAAAAGGAGCGCCTTCCCTTCCATAACCGGTAAAGC
>Ga0172362_10000994_pt1 | contig 23954 bp, 30 predicted proteins | sample LakKivs1_kivu2a2_FD_114534 | JGI IMG/M metagenome (GOLD analysis project Ga0172362, IMG submission 114534) | Sediment microbial communities from Lake Kivu, Rwanda - Sediment s1_kivu2a2 | ecosystem: Environmental > Aquatic > Freshwater > Lake > Sediment | place: Rwanda: Western Province, Lake... | reverse complement strand
GAAAGCCCTGACCTTATTCTTTTGGACCTTATTCTTCCGAAAAAAGATGGATTCGAAGTCCTTAAAGAACTGAAAGCCGATGAGAAGATGAAAGACATACCGGTTATTGTTTTGACCAATCTTGAGGGAATAGGCGACGTGGAAAAGGCCATTGAATTAGGAGCCACCACTTATTTGGTTAAAGCCAACTATAAATTGGAGGATGTGGTGAAAAAAATAAAAGACTTTTTAAAATAACAGATGTCCCGCATGAGCGAAATCCCGCTTCGCGGGACAGGTTTTAAATAAGTTATGCAGGTTTCAAATCAACAATTAAAAGCTTTTCTTCTCGATAAAAAATTACTCGGGAAGGACCAGTTTGACAAAGCTGAAAAAATTAGTCAGAAGACTAACAAATCTCTGGAAGAAATTATTCTGAGTCAAAAACTTATTTCCGAGAGAGATTTGATTAAACTTAAAGCTTATATTTTGGGTATTCCTTTTGTTGACCTTAGGAAAGCCGACATTGACCCCGAGACCCTCAGAATTATTCCTGAGCCAATTGCCAGAAAAAACAACATCATTGCCTATAAAAAAACAAGGGACGAGTTAGAGGTAGCCATGCTTGATCCTTCTGATTTACAGACGATAGATTTCATCAAAAAGAAAACTGATTTAAAAATCAAATCCCGTTTTACTTCACCTGAGAGCATCAAAGAAGTTTTAGCGAGATATCAGAAGAGCTTGGAGGCCGAATTTGGAGACATTATTAAAAAAGAGGCAAAGAAAACAAGCCTGCCGAAGGTTAAAGTATTAGAAGGCAAAAAGGAAGAGAAAGGCGATTTGGCAAAAGCTGCCCAGGAATTGCCGATTATTAAAATTGTCGATACTCTAATAAAACATGCTATTTTACAAAGAGCTTCGGATATTCATATTGAGCCGGGCGAGAGGGACGTGGTGGTACGTTATAGAATTGACGGAGTATTGCACGATGCCATGATTTTACCTAAACAGGTTCATGCCGGAATAATCGCCCGAATAAAGGTTTTATCCAATCTTAAACTTGACGAGCATCGTTTACCCCAGGACGGAAGATTTAAAATAGAAACGAAGGAGGAAAAAATTTCTTTCAGAGTTTCGATACTGCCCACCTTTTTTGGAGAGAAAGTAGTGATGCGACTTTTATTAGAAGACAGTAAGAAGTTTACCTTGGAGAGCTTGGGGTTTTGGGCGGAAGGATTGGAAAGGATTCACCGGGCAATTAAAAAGCCTTACGGTATGATTTTGGCCACTGGTCCGACAGGCTGTGGTAAAACCACCACTCTTTATACTATTTTGGAAATATTAAATCAGCCCGGAGTCAATATTTGCACTATTGAAGACCCGATTGAGTATCAAATCCCCCGAGTCAATCAGACCCAGGTTAATCCGGCCATTGGCTTTACTTTTGCTACTGGTTTGCGGGCTTTGGTCAGACAAGACCCGAATATTATTATGGTTGGAGAAATCAGGGATAGCGAGACCGCTAATTTAGCAGTTAATGCCGCCCTAACCGGTCACTTGGTTCTTTCTACACTTCATACAAACACGGCGGCCGGAGCCATGCCCCGTTTAATTGATATGGGCGTTGAACCTTTTCTTATTGCCTCGACAGTAAACGTTATTTTGGCCCAGCGTTTGGCTCGCCGACTTTGTCCCGAAAGTAGAGAAAAATATCATCTGACCAAGACCCGGATTGAAGAGATGAGCAAAGACATAGATTTGGATAATGTGCTTAAAGTTTTAAAAAGAGAAAAAATCGTTCCCGAAAGCGCAAAGTGGGAAGACATCGATTTTTATAAACCGAAAGCGAGCAAAGAATGTCCGGACGGCTATAAAGACAGAATAGGAATTAGAGAGGGTTTAGAGGTAAGCGAAATTATTAAGGAAATGATTGTAAAAAGAGCGACCAGTGACGAGATAGAAAGTCAGGCGCGCAAAGAGGGTATGCTGACCATGCTGGAAGACGGATTTGTCAAAGCGATTCAAGGTTACACTTCGCTGGAAGAAATTTTACGCATCACCAAGGAATAAATTACATGGCCATTTACTATTACACAGCCAAGACCCAGAAAGGAGAAACAAAAAATGGAACATTAGAAGTCAAAGATGAAGAAAGTCTGGCTCAGACTCTTAGACAAGAGGGCCTTGTTTTAATCTCGGCTCGCACCCTAGAAGAAGAAAAAAAGAAGAAAAAAATTCCTTTAATTGTTAAAATTAAAGGAATTTTTGGTAGGGTTTCTTTGGTTGAGAAATTGATGTTTACCCGTCATTTGGCAGTAATGATCGGAGCTGGCTTTTCTTTACATAAAGGATTGGAGGTACTAGCTAAGCAGACCGAGAATCAGAATTTTAGAAAAATTATTAACAATCTGGTGATTGGCATTAAAAAGGGAGAAACCTTTGCTGATAACCTGATTAAATATCCCAAGGTGTTCAATAATTTTTTCGTGAGCATGGTCAGGGTGGCCGAAAAAGGAGGGAATCTGGAGGAGGTTTTGAAAATCCTCTCTCAATATCTGAAAAAAGAACATGATTTTCGAAGCAAGGTGAAAGGAGCAATGGTTTATCCGGCGGTAATTGTTGTGGCGATGATAATAATCGGAATTGTAATGATGGTGGCAGTGGTTCCAAAAATAACTTCAATGTTTAAAGAGCTTAATGTGTCTCTGCCTTTCACGACCCGGGTGGTAATTGCTATTAGTGATTTTCTCAGTAATTATTTTATTTTCGGAGTAATCGGCCTCTTTGTTTTGTTGATTATTTTCGTAAGATTTTTAAAAAGCAGACAAGGAAAACGTTTATCAAGCTGGTTTTTTTTAAAATTTCCTTTTTTGGGAAAAATCACCCAAAAAATGAATTGCGCCCGATTTGCCCGAAGTCTTTCTTCTTTAATGGAGAGCGGCGTGCCGATTATCGAATCTTTAACTATAACCGCTCAAACGGTTGGTAATTATTTTTATTCAAATTCTTTAATCGAGGTGGCAACCCAGGTCAAGAAAGGAAAAAATATTCAGGAGTCTTTGGAAAAATATAAAGAAATATATCCCATTTTGGTAAGCCAAATGATAGGCGTCGGAGAACAGACCGGTGAGCTTTCCGGAATTATGGTCCGTTTGGCTGATTTTTACGAAGAAGAAGTGACCAATATCACCAGTAACCTCGCCTCCATAATCGAGCCGGTATTGATGATTATTATTGGTGCGGTGGTGGGATTTTTTGCCGTTTCTATGATTCAGCCGATGTATTCGATGATGGAGGCATTATAAAAATGTTTATTTTTTTTAGGCCAAGACATAGAAATTCCGGTTTAACCCTTATTGAAAGTTTGATAGGCATTGCTCTTTTACTGATTGTTTTTATCAGTATTTTTATTTTGATTCAATTGGGAATAAAATTAACCAGTCAGTCAAAAGCCAGAATCAGTGCCACTGCCCTGGCTAATCAAAAATTAGAATTAGCCCGAAATCTTCCTTATGATGAGGTCGGGACAATGGGCGGAATTCCGGCTGGTTCAATCCCCGAGAGTGAAATCATTGTACGCAATAACATCGCTTACGCGGTCAAGACAACGGTGGTTTATGTTGATGATGCCTTTGATGATACTTTCCCCGATGACCCTCTGGCTTGGGACTACAAAAGGGTAAGGGTTAAAGTTTCCTGGTCCGAATTTTTGGGCGGGGAGATTTTTTTTCAAACCGACGTAGCTCCCAGGGGAGTCGAAACAACCAGCGGAGGAGGAATTATTTCGATTTTGGTATTCGATGCCAATGGACAGCCAGTGCCTCAAGCAGACATTCAAATTGAAAATCAGGAAGTTATCCCCCCAATAAGTGCTAATTATGAAACTGATGATCAGGGCCGACTTTTTGTTCCGGGCGCACCAGCCTGTAATGACTGTTATAAAATCACGACCACCAAAAACGGCTACAATTCGGAAAGAACCTATGCAATCGGCGAAATAATAAGGGGGCAAACCATGGCTAAGTCGAATAAACCATTATTGTCGATAATTGAAGGCCAACTCAGCGAAATCAGTTTCAGTATTGACCAGTTGGCCAGCAAAATTGTTCAGACTGTTAGGTATGTTGAGGAGAAGAACTGGAGCGATTCTTTTGATAACGAGACAAAAATAAGTGAAAAATCTCAGGTTACCGTTGACTCTTCTCTTTCCGAGGTAAGATTAGAAGAGCAGGATGGGCAATATCAATCGTCTGGTTATTTTATCTCAACCACGATTACCCCTTCTGGTTTGGTAGAATGGGGTCGACTAAATTGGAATGAGGAAATTCCCATATCAACCGATATCAGATATCAAATTTTATATTACAATGGAACAGATTGGGTTTTGATTCCCGATGAGGATTTAACGGTCGATGGCGTAGTAAATTCAGAAGGATTTCCCGATTCGCCGATTGATTTATCCCAATTAGACGAGTTTAAATATAAATCTGTTCGACTAAAAGCCAATTTTTCTACTGATGATCCCAGCCAAACTCCTCGCCTTTTTGATTGGCAGATTACCTGGTTTTCTTCTGATACCTCAATCCCAATTCCCAATCTTATTTTTATTATGCAGGGAGCTAAGGTTTTGGGTCTTGATAGCGAGGACCAGCCGATTTATAAATACCAGCAGACCTTAAGTACTGATGCCAGTGGTCAATTAACAATACCTAATCTGGAATGGGACAGTTATAGAATTAGCGTAAACCCTTCTAGTGGTTATGATATTGCCAATTCTTTTCCTCCCCAGCCGATTAACTTGAATCCTGGAGCCAATCAAACAACAACCATCAAATTAGCCATTCATCAGCCCGATACTCTTCTTTTGACAATAAAAAATTCTGCCGAGCAGCCGTTAACCGGAGTAAATGCCCGGCTTTACAGAACTGGTTACGACAAAACAAAGTTAACTAGTGACTCGGGTCAGGCGTTTTACAGCCCCTTAAGTCAGGCAACTTATAATTTGGAAGTTAAGATGGCCGGCTATTCTGATTGGTCAAGTCAGGTTGATGTCTCGGGCCAGACCGAGCAGCAGGTCATTATGACCACGCCGTAAATTTATTTTAAATTATGATTAAGAATGTAAACAAGGGTTTTTCTTTGATTGAAACCATTATTACGATTTCTATTTTTATTTTATCTTTGATGCTTTTAACCGGATTTATTATAAACATTTACCGGGCTTACAGTTATAACTTTGAACAAATTCAGGCCATTAACGAAGCTCGTCGGGGAGTTGATACAATGGTCAGAGAAATCAGGGAAGCGAGATACGGTGACGACGGTTCTTATCCCATTGTAGAGGCGGGTGATTTCCAATTTATATTTTATAGCGATATTGACAGAGATTCGGTTACTGAAAGAGTTCGCTATTTTTTAGACGGAAGTGATTTTAAAAAGGGCGTAATCGAGCCCAGCGGAGACCCGCCTAAATATTTTTTAGCCGATGAAACCATAGGTGTACTTTCAAGCAATGTTCGTGACACTGGCCTTGGCCCAATTTTTACTTATTATAACGGTGATTGGCCGACTGACGTAGTTAATAACCCCTTGTCGACCCTGACCCGTTTGACCGAAACAAAGTTAATGCACGTTTATCTGAAAATTAACATCAATCCTAATCGTCCGCCGGATGATTTTGAGTTAGAAAGCGACGTTCAAATAAGAAATTTAAAGATAAACCTATAATGAAAAGTCAAAAGTCAAAAGTCAAAAGTCAAAAGTATAATACAGGGACGATTATTACCTTAGTTTTGGTTTTTGGGGCAATTTTTATTCTAATCTTTGGAGGATTGGTTGGTTTTATTTTTACCCAGCATCGTCAAAGCAAGCAAAAAGCGGCTTTTAATGAGGCTTTAGCCATAGCTGAGGCAGGAGCCGATTACGCTCGCTGGCATTTGGCCCACGCGCCGAATGATTATGATTTTTCAGGGGTTTATGATTACAACGACCCGGAAGGAGGAGAAGTTGGTCAATTTTCTCTTGCTGTTACGCAGCCTGGCGAGTGTTCAACCATGGTTATCATTGAGTCCACCGGCTGGACAATGGAATACCCGAATACGGAAAGGACCATTTCGGTGCGATACGGTCGGCCCTCCTTGGCCAGATACGCCTTTTTAACCAACTCCGATGTCTGGTTTGGGGGAAATGAGGAATTACAAGGCCCTTTTCATTCCAATGGCGGAATTCGAATGGACGGAACCCAGAACTCTATTTCTACCTCAGCCAAAGAAACCTATACTTGTCAGCCATATCATGGCTGTAGTCCTCCCAGAACCAAGCCCGGGATTTGGGGAACTGGCAATGGCCAGACAGAAGGTTTATGGGAATTTCCAGTTCCGGCTGTTGATTTTAATGCCATTACCACGGATTTAGCCCAGTTGAAAACTAAGGCTCAAAATGGAGGGTATTATTTCGGACCATCGGGTGCTTTTGGCTATCACGTGCAATTCAAAAATAACGGCACAATTGATTTATATAAGGTAACCAAACTGAAGGCGAATGTTAACGGCAAGGACACTGATGGCGTGTGGCACAACGAATCAAATGATATTGACAAAGAAAGTTTTTTGGAGAATTATCCTTTAGCTGCTGGACAATGCAATGTTCAGAATTTGATTTTTATCGAAGATGGCAAGGTATGGGTTGATGGCGTGATTAAAGAAAAGGCCACTGTAGTGGCTGCCAGATTTCCCGATAATCCATCGACCAATGCCAGTATTATTATTAACGGCAATCTCACCCGAGCCGACCCTAAATCTACCATGGTGGGTTTGATCGCCCAGAAAAACATCCTGGTCCCTCTTTATTCGCCCAATATCCTGGAAATTCAGGCAGTAATGGTGGCTCAAAAAGGAGCAGTCCAAAGGTATTACTATTCAAACTCTTATAATCCGTGGCATATCAGAAATAGGATTATGGTTCGCGGTTCGATTATTACCAATTCTGTTTGGACCTGGACATGGGTAAGCGGCGGAGGAAGCGTGGTTTCGGGCTATCAAAACACGGAATCATATTACGAGCCAGCCTTGATTTATGAACCGCCGCCGTTTTTCCCCAGTTCCGGCGAACTCCAACTGATCTCCTGGGAGGAAATTCAATAAAATTTATGGTAAAATAAAATCATGAATCTTAAAGATATCATTTTTTCCAACATCTATAGGAGTCCTTCGGTCTTCGGGCTGGATATTTCTGATTTTTCAATAAAGATTGCCCAATTAAAGAAAAAGAGGAAAAACTTCGAGTTAAAAAGCTACAATCGGAATTTTATTCCCGAGGGCATAATTGAAGAAGGAGTAATCAAAAACGGGAAAGAACTGGTTGAGATAATTAAAAAATCAATAATTCAAGCGAAAGGGGCGCCCATAAAAACTCCTTACGCTGTTTGTTCCTTACCAGAACAGCATGCCTTTATCAAAATAGTTCAATTGCCGATGATGAGCCCGGAGGAGGTGAGAAAAGGAATTAAATGGGAGGCGGAAGCCAACATTCCTCTTCCTCTTGATGAGGTCTATTTAAGTTGGCAGATTATTCCTTCCCCGAAACCATCGAAGCATTTGGATGTTTTAATTAACGCTGCTCCGAAGAATTTGGTTGATAGTTATCTCGAGGTCTTAAGAAGGGCCGATATTGAACCTACGGTTTTTGAAATTGAATCTGTAGCCACTGCCAGAAGCTTAATTCAAAACGAATACTCGTCCAAGCCGGTTTTAATCGTCGATCTTGGATTTAATCGGACAAGCTTTATCATTTTTTCCGGCAGTAGCATCAGGTTTACCAGTAGTATTTCCACGGTTTGCAACAAAGAAATGTTAGAAGCTATCGGCAAGAAATTGAATAAGACCTTGAAAGAGCCTCAATTATCAAAATTCAGGATTGACTCCGATAAAAAAGGAGAAGAAGCAAAAGTTTTCAACGCCCTTCTTCCGTCTTTGACCAGATTAATCGAACAAATTAATAATTGCATTGTTTTTAACAAAGAATATAGTCAATACAATCCTAAAAGCGATGAAGAAATTTGCGAAATAATTCTCTGCGGAGGCGGGGCTCATCTTAAGGGCTTGCCCCGATATCTGTCTTCGCATCTGAAGATTCCGGTCAAGTTGGGTAATCCCTGGGTAAATATTCCTTATTCAAAAAATAAAATACCAGGCATTCCCTATGATGAATCTCCTGATTATGCCACAGTTCTGGGCTTAGGCCTTCGAGCTACTAACTTGCCTCGCTGAAGTTTAGTCGAAGCGAAGCGGGAATAAAATGTTAGACATAAATTTACTTCCGCCACAACAAAAGAAAAGGCTTAGATTAATGGTTTATTACCAGGATATTATTTCTTCTGGCTTTATTCTTTTACTGATGATTTTGTTTTTGATTGTTTTTTTAGCCGGTTTTCTAATTTTTCTCCATCTTCGATACCAGGTTATTGAAAAGAGAATTACGGTTGAGCAGTCAAAAGTAATTCAGACCCAGACAGTCAAAGAAATGGAGAGAAGACTCGGAGATTTAAACGAGAAATTACAAGAATTAGGACAAATTCAAGCCAAGAGAAGCAATCTTTACTCGATTTTAGATAACCTATCTTCCAATCTGCTTTTAGGGGTAAGGGTTTATACCATGGAAATAAACCGGAGTTCTGAATTGGTGACAATAAGCGGATTTTCTCCCAGGAGAGAAAACCTGTTAGTCATAAAAAAGATTTTAGAGACTGATTCGCATTACAAGAATCTTGATTTTCCTCTTTCCAATCTTGCCAATCCTCAGAATATTAATTTTCGTTTTAGTTTTACTTACGTGCCATGAATATTAAACAAAAAATTTGTTTGATTTCCGCTTTATTTCTGGTCTTGATAGTAATTTTGACGTTGGGAGTGATAAAGCCTTTGATATCCGAGATTAAAAAAGCTTCTGCCACAGCCGAAGAAAGCAGGGAGAGGCTGCTTCTTTTGGAAAAAACCGACCAGGATTATTTAAAACAAGTTGAATCCGATTACAAAGAGATTAACGATAATCTTGACTTGATTAAATCAGGATTCGTAGACAGCAAAAGGGCAGTAGATTTTTTCATGGCCCTGGAAGAAATCGCGTCTTCTATTTCGGAGAAAATAGAAATTAAAGCTACCGAATTTCCCGTTATAACCATCAACCTTATGGGAAGTTTTCCCAATCTGATGAGATTTTTAGGATGGTTGGAAAGCGGAAAATATTTTCTTGACGTTGATTTGCTCCAGATAAAAAGAATCGGCGAAGGAGAAACGGTAGAAGGGTTTTCAGCTGGCGATATTAGGGCAACCGTTACAATAAAACTTTATAGTGAAAAATAAAGGTATGGATATAAAGAATCTGTCAAAATCAATTAAGGGATTTTTGGGCAAACAGTGGAAAAAGTGGACAATTTTAATTGTTTTAGTTATGGTTATTTATATTGGATTTATTTTTTATAAATACATTTACAAACCAATTTATCAGGTTAAAGAAGTAAGTGCTCAGAAATTTGAGATTAGAGAAGATACATATGAGCAGATAATGAATTCATATTCAAACCTCGGAGAAAATATTAATAGAGTAATTAATAAAGATTATCATGATTCATTTAAATAATTATTTAAACAATTATGTCTAAAAAATTTCTTATTTTTTTAATCCTCCTTGGCTTGAGCGTTCCTCTTTTCGTTTCAGCCCAAGGAATATTAAGCGGCCCAATTGTCCCTTGCGGAAGAGAGGGGCAGGATCCCTGTACTCTTTGTGATATTTTTAAAATGGCCCAGAAAATTATCAGTTTTATTGGCGCAGGAATTTTCGCGATTGCCATAATTTTTATTGCTGTTGGCGGAGTGATTATTCTCGCCTCATCTGGAAGCCCGGAAAAGATGGGTCAGGGAAGAGCAATGATTACCAATGCCATAATCGGCATAATCGTGGCTCTTCTTTCCTGGGTAATAATTAACGAGGTTCTGATAGCTGTAGCTGGCTCTGTTTCAGGGCAGGGTCAAATTAGATTTTTTAACTGGCCCTGGAATGAAATTCGTTGTGTGGGAGGAGAACCAACAGAAGGCGGCGGAACCGGTGGGGGCGGCACGGCTGATAGATGTAGTCAGATGAGCAGTGCTGGTTATTGTTTTAATAATAACTATTACTGTTTAGCCGGAGTAAGGGATCAGGTTTCTGACGCTACTCCTGAATTAGTGAGTCTTCTTAACTGTATGGCCCCAAGATTGCCAAGTGGCAATGCCCGTGACATTTCTTCTATTTCGGATAATAGCGGAGGTAGGTGTTTTAGCAATTGGAATAGTCAATGTCCTGTTGGTACTGATTCCTGCGGAGGTACTTGTTGTGGTCACGGACAAAATTCTTTGCATTATGGCGGCGCAGGCTGTCGAGGTTTTTCTTATGCCGTAGACTTTGCCATGGAATCAGCTTGTAGCATTATTCGTTCCGCTGCTAATAGTTGTGGTACAAATTTGGGCTTAGGGGACATAGATACTATTTGTGAATCAGACCATGTTCATGTAGAGCTTGATGGTCTGGCTCGGTCAAGGTCATGTATATAAAATTCGCCCTCGTAGTTCAATGGATAGAACAGGAGACTTCTAAGCTCTTGATGGGAGTTCGATTCTTCCCGAGGGCAAAATGGGCTTTAGAGATAAAATCTTTCTTTTTTTAATTCTGATTTTGGTTATTGCGATATTCGTTATTCTCGATTTGTCCCGATTACATCGGGATGAATTTTTAGTACACAATTTTAACGAAAATTTAAAAGAAAATAGTTTTGTCAAAGACATAACATTGAAAGAAAGGAATTATGTTTATAGCAAGGGCATATATGTTACTTTTCGGACCGCGGGCACAAAAAGAATGGATGAACTTATAGATTTGGTTAAAGATACCGAACTTAATACAATGGTGATTGACATCAAGGACACTACGGGCAGAATCGGATTTGATACCAATAGCGAGTTAATAAATAATACTGGTTCGGAAAAAGTTTACATTTCCGACATAAAAGGTCTGATTGACAGATTACATCAGGAAGGAATTTACGTTATTGCCCGGCAGGCCGTGTTTCAGGACGATTTTTTGTCCCAAAAACGAACGGATTTGGCTTTGAAAAGGGTAGGCGGCGGTCTCTGGTATGATTTTAAAGGCATTCACTGGCTTGACCCGGCTTCCCGGGAAGTTTGGGATTATAATCTTGAATTGGCCAAAGAAGCGGTAAGGGCGGGTTTTGATGAAATAAATCTTGATTACATCCGTTTCCCGTCTGATGGGGATATGAGTCAGATTGTTTATCCATTTTGGGATTACGAAATCCCCAAACAAGAAATTATCCGTCAATTTTTTGAATATTTTACCCAGAGAGTCAAACCAATGGGAGTTTTCGTTTCGGCTGATTTATTCGGGTTAACTTTGACCACTACCAATGACATGAACATCGGTCAGTGGCTGGAATACGCAGTTCCTTATTTTGACTATATTTGTCCCATGGTTTATCCTTCCCATTATCCTGCTGGTTTCGAGGGTTATGAAAATCCGGCTGCCCATCCCTATGAAGTAATTTATAAGGGATTAATAAGCGGGGAGCAAAGGATAGCCAGCGTTTCCGTACCTGCTAAATTAAGACCCTGGCTTCAGGACTTTGATTTGGGGGCAATTTATACACCGGAAATGATAAATCTGGAGAAAAAAGCGGTTTATGACGCTGGTGTTTACGGCTGGCTTTTATGGAACCCAAAGAATATTTATACAGAAGAGGCGCTGATTAAGGAAGAATAGGGTTGACTTAAATTTTATTTCTTGCTATTCTGAAACGTAGACCAATCAGGTCTACATTTTGTTCCTTAAGGAGGCCTTGGATGAACAAATTTATTGAATGATTTTTTTGGCTTTCGGGTTCTTTGGGCAGGGATAAAGAGAGAACGGAAAGGAGGGAGTCCTTGGATGAGAAAAGGCGCGATTTAGCCCGATATGGCTTTTTAAGCATGGGCATGAATGGGTGCCTAAACAATTTAACAGGGGAAGAGAAAAGGAAAATTGACCAATTTCTTGATGACCCGGCTAATGCTGAACGCGTAGATTTTGGTAATGGGAGAATCATGGTCCATCCCATTGCAATAAGCCGTATGCGCGAAGCAACAAAAGAGCGCGGGACACCTGAACCGATTCAGACAACCTGCTGTCTTTGGTGGGGCAAAGGCACAATACTCATTGAACCAGAACGACTGGAAAATATTTTTAAACAAATGATGAAAGGAGGTGATTGACCAAGGCGAAAAAATGGGGTGGCTTGCGCCACCCCCTTTTTTATGGTAGGGTAGAAAATATGGTGGCTATGGTGTAATGGTTAGCACATTAAATATATCCACAGAACAGTCTTTTGACATGGTTATTATTTTGAGCTAAAATAAAAGTGCATGCCTCAGGTTAAGTGCAAAGTTTGTGGAAAAGAATTCTATGCAAAACCAAGTCATTTAAGAGTTGGATGGGGCAAATATTGCTCTCAGGAATGTCATCATAAAGGTTTGCTTAAAGGTAAATTTGTAAAATGCGATATTTGCGGCAAAGAGACATGGAAAAGACCCAAAGCCTTAAAACATTCAAAAAGTGGAAAATTTTTTTGCAGTAAATCTTGTCAAACATTATGGAGAAATAAATTTTTTTCAGGACCAAGACATCCAAATTGGAAGAACGGGGAGAACGTAGCTTACAGGAATATATTGATAGATAGTAAAATAAAACCAATTTGTAATATTTGCGGTATAAAAGATAAGAGGATTTTGATAGCACACCACATAGATAAGAATCATAGAAATAATAAAGTTGATAATTTAGTTTGGCTCTGTTTAAATTGTCATTATTTAGTTCATAAGCATAAAGAAAAAATAAAATAATTATGGTGGGCGTAGCTTAGTTGGTTAAAGCGTCAGGTTGTGGCCCTGAAGATCGCCGGTTCAAATCCGGTCGCTCACCCCGCGAAAACTCGCCCAAAAGGCGATTTTTTGATAGAATGAAAGCATATGATACGTTTTATTAAAAAATGGTGGCTTTTAAGAAATCTTCGAAAGGCAATATCGTTGCACACTAATTTCAGCACCATTGAAAGTTTGGCAATGGGGAAAATGGTTCTTTTGTCTCAACCATTTTTTATTAAAGGAACAGATGATTATCCGGGATTAGTCTATAAATCATTACACAGGTTTTCTTGGATTTTATGGTGGAGAAAAAAAGACAATCCGAAGAAGCTTAAAAAACGAATACAAGAATATAATGAAATTTTTGAAGTATGCGTGAAAGAAAGTTATATTGAAATGCGATCAACGGAAAAAGGATCTATGCCCTCTACGGCTACGCCACTAGCTGATGAAATAAGTGGAATTTTAGGACTTTTGCAGGGCCTACTATCAAGATATCGTCTCGCGTGGACAGTAATAATAATCCCGTTAATTGTTGGTATTTTAAGCTCGCCAATTTTTAAAAAATTATGGGAGCGTATAATTCATTAAGAAAAACATCTAAGCCCTTGCTAAACAGGTTCTGAACTGCTCCACCCAACGACCCAGCGATATTTTAACCCCACACCTAAATTTTAGGTGTTGGAGTTGACAGGATAACAGTTATATGCTATGCTGTTATTATTCTAAAATAAGGAGGTTAAGATGAAATGGAAAAGAGATCCTTTTACTGCTTGGATTGAGGCCCAGGGGAAAGCACCTCTTTGGAAAACAGCATTATCAGCAATACTGGTCTCGGTGATTCTGATGGGCGGATGGATATTTACTGCCTATACGAGTCACGAGATGCATCGTGCCGCTCAGCACAACGAAAAACTCTACAAAACAGTTATGTCCTGCGACCTCATCAGTTTTATGATGCACGGCGGTAACCCAGTAGGTTATCAAAACTACTACAAATGGCATTATGCCAAATGGCGGCAAGATTCAAAAAGAACCTGGTTTCAAAAAGTGATGTTTTGGGATGTCGGCATCATATATGATGCAGGTAATCCACCTCCAGAGTACCAGTATCCATTTCTGGGCAAAAAATAACCCCGAATAATGGGAACCCAACTACGGTTAGGTTCCCATTTCTATTGTTTTTATCATTTCTAACTTCATCCTTAATTCCTCAATATAATCAGGATTCTGTAATACTTTAATTAAACGATTTATAATAATCTTTGAGTTAAGACCCTAGATTTAGCTATTCACAGGCAAGGGCTTGACAAGGTTTTTTAAATAGAATAAGATAGAATTACTATGAACACTACCCCTGCTTCGGCAAGGGTAGTTTTCTATTTTAAATAGCATTATAATGATTTTATATGGCTATTATTCCGAAATTTAGAAAAGAGAGAGTCGCCATTTATATTGATGGCAGTAATTTTTATAAATATTTAAAAGACAAAGAGATAAATTTTCCCAAAGGGACAAAATTTAATTTTAATGCCTTTGTTAAATTTTTAGTTAATGAGCGAGAATCTGTTTCAAAAAGATATTATGTCGGTATTTTCAGAAATCTTGATGGCAGCAAGAAAAGTGCAGAATTAGTCAGGGGTCAACAAAAGTTCTTATCAGAAATTGAGAAGGATGGATTTATAATTAAACGAGGCAGAATTATGAAAATTGATAGCGATTACAAAGAGAAAGGAACAGATGTTAAAATTGCTACCGATTTGATTATTGGAGCAGTTGATAATTTATATGATACAGCTATTGTGGTTAGTTCTGACACCGATTTAATACCAGCCATTAAGTATGTTAAATATAAGAAAAAGAGATTAGAATATGTTGGGTTTTCTCATGCCCCATCTTTTGGAATGCAGAAATATGCTGATTTATCAATCCTTTTATTGCCTAAAGATATTGAGAATTTTAAAGAAAAGACATTGTTATAAAATAGGATTGAGTTAATTACCATATGAAATCCGAGATTTTTTTCTCGGGTTTTTTGTATTCTAATGATTTTTGATATAATAAAAATATGATTTCAGATAAACTTATTCAACAAGCAAAAGAATTAGTATATTCTGATGCAGAAAAATTTGGTGCACCAGCTTTTTTCCATATTGAGTTAGCAAATGAGAAGGGGCGAGAATTAGCAAAAAAATTAAATGCAGATGAAAAAATTGTTCTGTTGGGAACTTTGTTAATGGATTGCATGCTTGGTGCTGCCCGTAAGCAAGGAAGATTAGCCAAACATATAGAGATGAGTGTCAAGAAAGCAGAAAAGTTATTATCCGAATTTACCGATATAACTGAAAAAGAAAAAGAAAACGTCTTGCAATGCGTAAAACAACATCACGGCTCTGATAAATTTTATTCTATTGAATCGGAAATATGTTGTAATGCTGATTGCTATCGTTTTCTTTCCATTGAAGGGGTCATAGGGGGCATAGGCGGTTTCCATGAAATGCCAATAGATAAAGTTGTTGATTTGTTTCTTCAAAAGGCAGACGAGAAATGGAATGCCTTATCCTTAGCTATTTGCAAGAAAGAATTAGAGCCACAATATAAGTTAGTTAAAAAGTTTTTAAGCCAATTCAACGCATAAATAGTTTCTAATAGCGTCCATTCTCCGACCCTACAAAACCCTTGATTTTTTCAGGGGTTTTTGATAGGGTAAAGATAGTATTATTACAAATAAAAAGGAGGAACAAGTGAAAAAATCAGTTTTTAGCGAATCTGAACAAAAAGCGATAGAAGAAAAAGTAGAGCAGTTAAAAAGAATTAAAGCAGGAACTTTATCGGTTCAGGAATTGGTAAGCCTAATTGTTCAGAGAAGATTGAACTGGCTCAAGGAGAATCTGGAAAGATTGCTCAAGAAATACGCTCATTTAGATGATTTAGAGAAAGCACATATGATAATCGGATTTGAGAATATGAAGATTGACCAGACAAAACAGAAGATAACCAGAATTTCTCGCACAAAAATCAGAATTGATTCCTACAATTTCTGTCCTTATTTGGAAGCCTGTAAAATACTCGGGCTGGGTACACGATTTGTATGCAAGGAAATTATGGAGACATCAACCCAGATAGTGTTAGAAGCGATAAATCCCAGAATCAGATTCAGCAGGAACTACCAGAACATCCGACCCTATAGCCCAGATTATTGCGAAGAATACCTTGAGCTCGTTGAAGACTAAGCCATCAGCCGAAATACGGTTGGTGGCTTTTATACACATAGACAGGTTCTAATAGCGTCCATTCTCCTGTGAAATCTTGACATATCTGATAAATGGGTGTATAATTAAAGTAAAGAAGATTTTAGAAAAAGGAGGTTAAAAAATGAATAAGATTAGTGAAGCCAGAATTCTTTTCTGGTGTGGGATTACCGCTGTCAAACTCGGTGTTGCATTTGTCTTATCAATACTTTTACTTTGGCTACTTCCCGTCATCAATCTTTTAATTTGGCTTGGCTTTCGTCCTGATTCTCCCAGTCAAGAAAGAGTCTTTTCTCTGATTTCATTTGGAATTTTCTGTGTCGCCATATACACAATTACTTCAATCTTGTTTAATCGTGCCAAAAAATCTCTGGGATGGAAGAAAAAGAAAGCAGTAGAAAAAAGTTGGAAAAACATCCCGAATACCCCGTCCACGCTTACAAAGGAAGATTTTGACAGGATTTTAATTGAAGAAGGCATCCTGTCAGAAGAACACAGAACTGAAATATGGGAAGGTAGACCACGAGACTGGAGTAAGGCGGGAGATGAGATTACAGAAATGGGCTTGCGAAAGTCAGCCAAGGCGTATCTAAAAAGATACCCCGAATCAGCCAAAAAAGACCCACCAGCAAATGATTCATAGTAATTCCACAAACCAAAGCCAGTATGGGTCAGAGATTCGTCTCTGACCCTTTCTTTTTACGCTAAACCCCTACCAAACAAGTTCTAATAGCGTCCATTCTCTGACCCAGCGAAAAATGAAGCTAAATTTTGATACCCAATTTGAATGGTTAGAACTTCTATCGCCCAAAAGGCGATTTTTTGATAGAATAACAATATGGAAAATAATTTTCCCAGAAAAGATTATGTTATTGGCATAGTAAGAAATCAGAACAAATACTTAATCCTTCGTTTTCGTAAGGATTATGATTATTGTCCTGGGGATTGGGATTTTATAACAAAACATCTTGATTTCAAGTTTAGTAATTTAGACGATGTGATGATTGAAACAATAAACCATCACATAGGCATCAAGGGAAAAATTATTAAGAGATACAAACCTTATAGCTGGTCAGACCCCGAGTATAAAATTTTATGGTTCTATTACCCTTTTCTTGTAGAAGTTAATAATGATAATATTCAATTAAACCCTGATAGTAAATACGATTCTTACAGATGGATAGATAAAGACGAGATACCATCTTTTGACAGATTAGGATATTTTGAAAACGCCCTAAACAATACAATTAACCAATGAGGTTCTAATAGCGTCCACCTCCCGACCCAGCGAAATCCGAGATTTTTTTCTCGGGTTTTTCTTGACTTTCTTTTATTGTTGCTATACCATACAATCGCCAGATCAAATCTTGCTGGTTTGGCAAGTTTGTTCTTTAATTTAGAGGAGATAAAAATGCATGGAGAAGCAAAATTTGGACTATTGCTTTATTCTGGAATAGCGGCAATTACGGCCCTTGGTATTCTGTCAAGTATTTTGCCCCAGAAATCTACGACAAGCGATGAAGCTTTTGTTCTTTCTAAAATTTATAAAGGAGAAGCCGTTAATGCATTTCCACTTAGTCCTCTTGTTGTTATTTCATTTTTGATTTTCCTTGTGGGAATTTTGATATACAATAAACTCATTCAGAAAAATTAAAAAAGCACAGTCTAAAAACAGGGGCGGGGGGAGGAAAAACTCTCGGACGCCTCTTTTTATTTCAATTGTTAACTTTTGTGATAGAAACATTGACAGGATAGCAATAATATGCTAGACTGATAATAGTTATAAAACTGATTATTATCAGTTTTAAATTTATTAAGGAAACAGGAGGTTAAAATGCCTAATATTGAAATTTTCGGCTTCGAAAAGAGGGAAGCGGGAAAATGGGAAAAGAAGATATTTGATGTCTTTCAGGGCAAGCCATACGTTGGGGATATGGTTGTGACGATTCATAATAATACCATTGTGAGAGATATGAATGGGGACAGTCAGCCATTTATTAGAGTTTCCAGTACCCCCAATTGTTTCATCGATGAAATTCTGGATACTATATCCTCTTTGATGATAGACGTGGAACATTTGGCCTTAGAACGTTTCCTTCCAGCTGTGAGTGGGGCGATTTCCTCAAAACCAGGACACTAAAAATCTAATCCCGCCTAAAAACAAAACGAAGCCAGGGGATGTTCCTCAGAACGTCCCTCTTTTTTTATTTTCCAATTGTCAACTTTTGTCATAGATGGTAAGATGAAAGCATTATGGAAGAGAAACAAAATAAATATAAAGAATTTCCTAAAACAAAACTTGAAAACAAGATTAAACTTCTTATAAGGGACTATAAAGAAAAAAATAATAGTGATGTCGTAAAAAAATGTAAGGAGATAATCTTGTTTTTGACGGAACGATATATTAAAAAACATTACCAGGGAAATTATTGGGATTTTAAAAAAAGAAGCAGCGAAGAAAAACTTGGTTTTCTTTTAGATAAAGGGGCTATTAGCGAACGATTATTTGATAATTGTATTCTTGCCAAGGAATTGCGAAATCCTACTGAACATCACTTTACCGAGCCAAGAGAGGAATTCGTAGACGGTGCACTAAAAACTACTCAAGACCTTTATTTTTGTCTGCAGTTGGAGTTGAATCTTCCAGAGATACCTGAATGGATAAAGCTCTCTGAAGAATTAGAAGTAGAATGGCCTCTTGCTATACGCATTGAGCTAACAGAAAAAATACCTAATTTTAGAGAAACTATAATTAATGAGATACTCCCCGCCATTAAAAAAGAAATTCTTGTATCTCCAGGGAAGGATGTCATTATAATAGAATTTCCCAAAGACATAAAAGACACAATTGACACTGGTGGTATTAGAATGAATGAGACAATTAAGTATAATGAAACCTTAATAGAGGCAATAAAAAAGCTCCCCTTTGTTAGGTCAGTTGAAAGGACTGTAATTCATTCTATAGATTTTTCTTCGGATAAAGACTTTAAATAAAACATAAACCAAATTTAATATAATTTAGTTTTTGGTTTCGTAAAATCCGAGATTTTTTCTCCCCGCCTGCATTCGCCTGCGGCTCAAGCCAATGGCGGGCAGGGGGTTTTTTGTGTTAAGATGAAGATGTTATGGAAAAATTATGTTTAAAACCATTAGAATTTACCAGAAGGATTGGAAAATATTTTGTGAACGCTTACTATATCAATCTTTTTTGTAAGAAGGGCAACTTGAAAGATGTTTTGCTAAAGGCACAAATAGATGATTTTGGTAAGTATATTTATAAAGATGTAATGGGTGATGAAATGTGGAACAAGCCTTTATCTCCAAGTGAAAAAATAGAGCAATTCAATCTATTGAAGGAAGGTGTCGAAAAAGAATATGTTCAAGATGTAGAAAATTTTCTTCCCATTTTATTTAATCAAACGCTTGTTGTGTTTTGTACTGTTTTTGAGATGTTTTTAATAGATAGTCTAGATGTTATAACCAAGCTTAAACCAGAAACTATAAAAATTTTATCCACAAAAGAATATAAGGATATTTTAGACGCCATAGAAAAAAATATAGATATAAGTCGGTTGACCGTTTTTTCTATTGTCAGAAAGAAAATCTTGGAGAGGTTTGATTTTAAGAGTATTGATAAAAAATTTAACACGTTTGAAGCTATAGGATTAAAGAGGAGTGCCATTTTTAAATTAAACGAAAAAATGACCGTAAAGTATCCCAACGCAGAGAAATTTTTAAAAGAAATCTATAGAAAAAGAAATGATATTGTTCATAAAAACATGTTGCCAATAAAAGAATACCAAGACATAGAAAATATAAGCGAATTCTTAAATCATTTTATTTTTAAGTTTTCCCTTGACGCCTATAAGGTTTTTGGTATCAAGCTTGATTTTCAATTGACAATATTGGGTCAAAAAGCTTAATTTAGTTCAAATTCTTGATAAATCCAACCCTCTAATCATCTCCAGCTTCCATCTTAACTCCTGAATAAAGTCGGGATTTTGGAGAGTTTTAAGGAGGTTGGTAATTATAACCCTTGAGCGTTGACCCTTGACATGAGACGAGAATTTGATAAACTGAAAATGTATGAAAAATGGTAAATTTATTTATGTAACCTGGAAAGAAGGCAAATATTATGTTGCCCAATGTCTTAATATAGACGTTTCTAGCTTCGGTAAAACCAGAAAAGAGGCTTTAAAAAATTTAAAAGAAGCAGTGGAATTATATTTAGAAGATGTTCCCAAGAGTAAAATTATAAAAGTAGAGCAACCCTGCATTAGTATTCAGCAATTAGATTATGCCTAAGCTTTATCCTCCCCGTCATATCATAAAAATCCTCGAGAAACGGGGGTTTATTTTTATATCGCAAAAAGGAAGTCATATTAAATACAGAAAGAAAACTAGCAAAGAAACCTTAACCGTAATTGTGCCGGTTCATTCCAAAGAAATTCCAATAGGAACTTTTAAATCAATTTTGCGGCAATCTAAACTATTAGAAGATGATTTTAAGAAATAAAACCCTTGCTTTTTCAGGGGTTTTTGATAAGATAATTCTATAAAAAGGAGGTAAAATGAGAATAGCCATTAATGCAGTAGTTATTCAAAAAGGAAACATATTGCTCGTTAAAAAAAGAAGCACGTGGATTTTGCCCGGTGGTAAACCCGAAGGGGAAGAATCAGATATTCAATGTCTTATTCGCGAGATTACAAAAGAAGAAATTCCAGGAACGAGATTAACAAATTTCAAATTCTACGGCGAATTTACGGGGAAAACACCTCATCGCGGGGATATACTTTTGGCAAAAGTTTATTTAGCGGAAATTCAAGGAAAAATTAAGCCGGATGCTGAAATTGTTGATGTTGAGTGGGTTAAGAAACCAGAAAATTATAATTTGTCGGAGATAACAGAGAAAATCATCAAGGATCTGCGAAACAAGGGCTATCTATAATTGGATTAGCCCTTTTACATTCCCGCCAAACAGGTTCTAATAGCGTCCATTCTCCGACCCCCTACTTTATGCTGAGCGTAGTCGAAGCATTGATTTTTTCAAGGGTTTTTGATAGATTTAAGACCTGAACCTTAGGAGGTAATGATGAGCAAATATATTCTTGAGGTGAGAGTTCCTTCTTATCTTGAAATTTCTATTATTCTCAGAGAAGAAAGCGGGGAAGATGTCTTTGAGAAAGGCAGACAATTGGAGCAATTTTTACAGAAGTTTTTTCCGAAATTACAGATTAGGCTTTCAACATTTGAAACAAGAGGAGAAAGTCGTTTTTACAAGATGAAAATGAAATGTTTGCCGGAAAATGCAAAAAGAATTCGTTGGGGGATAGAACGAGCAAGCAAAGAAATTTTAGATCCAAGAGAGCTTGGTATACAAGACAAAGAAGAACTCGAAGGAATCCAACGGCTAATAGAAGAACTCGAAACGAGCACAAGGGAACTAAATGGGCGGAGGTAAAACCAAAGCCCATTTTTCTAATCTTGCCCAAAGAATAATTTTGCGCTAAATTATTAATAATGATAAATTATAACGACCTAAAACCAGGTACGGTTTTTATTTTAGACGGCCAGCCATATCAGGTGGTTGAATTCGGTTTTTTAAGAATGCAGCAGAGAAAACCGGTTGCCCAAACAAAAATCAGAAACTTGATTACCAGCAAAGTAATTAGCCGTAATTTCCAGCACACGGAAAGTCTTGAAGAAGCGGAAATAAAGTATAGGGAGGTAAAATTTTTATATGAGCATCGTGGTAAGTTTGTATTTTGCGAGATTAATAACCCTTCCAAAAGATTTGAATTGGACGAGGAACGGATTGGCGAGACAAGCAAATTTTTAAAACCGAACAGCCAGGTTTCGGTTATGGAATTTCAGAATAAAATAATCAACATCAATCTGCCGATTAAAATGGAGTTTAAAGTTATTGATGCGCCACCATCAGTCAGGGGGAACACTGCTCAAGGTGGGGTTAAGGCAGTGAAAATAGAAACTGGCGCATTAATAAATGCCCCCTTGTTTATTGAACAAGGAGACATTATTAGGATAAATACTCAGACCGGAGAATACGTAAAAAGAGTTGAGAAAGGGAAATAAATTTTATTTATAGAGATTAAAAAATCCCGCAGATGCGGGATTTTTTAATCTCTATCCCAGGTGTTTTTTAATCAATCCTCTTATCTCGTTAACATTGTCCTCTTTTTGCTGAAGAAATTTTGTCCAGAAATTTCTGCATTCCTCGCAACTTCCAGCATCGTTTATATAGTATTTTCTGACCCGCCAGATAGATTTCTGCTCCTGAGTTAATTGGAGCATTAGATTATAAAGATTGTTGTCCATAAATTTAGCAGGGTGAATTAATTGTTACTCTGTAATTATAGCAGAATTTATGGTAATTTTAAAATTATGAGCGATATCATAATCCAACCATTTCTTTTGGGAATTTCAACCGGCATTTTCTGTTTTACTTATTGCGTGCCATTTATTGCGCCATACTTAGCTTCGGAGGAAAGAAAATTGGGCAGAAACTTCAAAATAATTTTGGAATTTACTTTCGGTCGTTTGAGTGGCTATATTCTTTTTGGCGCGATTTTCGGTTACTTGGGAGAGAAGATTTCCAATCAAGCAGTAAATTTGATTTTAATTATCTCTTTGATGCTTTTATCAGTAGTTTTAATTTTTTATGCCTTAGGATTTTTGAAGTCCAAGGGCATTTTTTGTTCAGCAAAATATATTAAATTTAAAGAAAAATCGCCGATTTTGATGGGTTTTTTAATGGGCATCAATATTTGTCCGCCGTTTCTAATGTCTCTGGCCTATGTTTTTACTCTGCACAGCGCTCTTAAGGGAATAATTTATTTTTTGATGTTTTTTGCTGGCACAACTCTTTATTTTTTGCCCATTACTTTTCTGGGATTTTTAGGAAAAATGAAAGAATTTAGATTAGTTGCTCGAATTAGTGGTTTGATTGTCGGTATGGCTTTTTTGGTTTATGGGATATATTATATTATTAGAGGATTAACTATATTTCACGCAATTTAAATAGTCAGGAAACTAAATTTTTCTTGCTCACGAAGCATGCTTCACCCTGTTGACCATCACGGCATCACGCTCGCTGCGAAAAATTTAGTTTCCTGATTTTGCTCATCTAATTTTATGGATAGATTTTTAATCAAATTAAGTAGGTTTAGTGCTTGGGTTTTGTTGGTATTGGTGATTTTGTATATTGTTTCTGGCTACGGAATAACCAAGGGGATTATTGACCCGGTTTTTTCTAAGTATTTACACGATAAATTACTGGCGATTCCATTTTTTGCTTTCTTTGTTTTACATGTTGGAATTGCTACCAGGTATGCTTTGGTGAGATGGGGAGTATTTAAATCTACCAAGTCAGCTAATATTTATACTTTTATTTTTGCAATTTTATTATTAATTTTATTTTTGTGGTTTTATTTTATTTAGCTTAACGCTCGCAAAGAAAAATTTAGTTTCTGACTTTAGAGTATGAAAAAGTTTTTTGCTATTTTGTTTTTAATTTTGATACTTGGTTTAGCCGGCTACTTAATTTTTTCACGGGAAAAAGGTGCAAATAGCACTGAGGGTCTGTATAAGGCAAAATATTATTCCAAATTGACCGGAAATATGGTTCAGTGTGGGCTTTGTCCAAATCGCTGTATTTTGTCCGAAGGACAGATTGGTTTGTGTAAAGCCAGGCAGAATATCAAGGGGGAATTATACACCTTAAATTACGGCAGAATTTCTACCCAGCACATTGACCCG
>Ga0172362_10000993_pt1 | contig 23993 bp, 16 predicted proteins | sample LakKivs1_kivu2a2_FD_114534 | JGI IMG/M metagenome (GOLD analysis project Ga0172362, IMG submission 114534) | Sediment microbial communities from Lake Kivu, Rwanda - Sediment s1_kivu2a2 | ecosystem: Environmental > Aquatic > Freshwater > Lake > Sediment | place: Rwanda: Western Province, Lake... | reverse complement strand
GTGCCCGAGGGCAGCGTGAACTCGGAGACATCGACGCCGATGCGCATGAGCAGGCACTGCAGGCGGTCGGACTCGGCGGCGGCGATGGCGATCCTCGGCAGCGAGGCCGCGCTCGGCGGGTCGCTGTCGGTCTGGTTTCTCGGCAGGCGGGTCAGGGTGGCGCTGACGGGGTTGTCCTGGCACGCGGTCACCGTCGGGATCTTGATCTGGCGACGCCACTTGCCGATCTGCATGACGAGGGGAGTATCGGTGCCGTTCGGCGCGTTGGTGAGCGTGAACGAGCCGTCGGTGCCGGTGGTGGTGGCGGCGACCGGCTTGCTCGCAGAGATGTCGCACGTGTCGCAGGAGACGCCGTGGGTGATGGTGCCGAGCGGCGCGTTGGGCACGTACACCATGACGTTGTAGATGGGGTTGAGGCCGGCCGGGTCGTAGACCTTGCCGCTGATGGTGGTCGAGCCGGTCGTGCAGCGGGCGATATGGCAAAGCAGCCCCGCCGTGCTCTCGTCGCAGACGCAGACGTGGCCGCTGCACTTGGTGTTGGTCGGGCAGGCGGCGTTGCAGGTGATGGTTCCGCCGCAGCCGTCGCCGATGGTGCCGCCGCAGTAGCGGCCGCCGTTGGCGGCGGTGCACTGGGCCGGGACGCAGCTCGCATCGCCTTTGCAGATGCCTCTGGCGGTGTCGCAAACCTTGCCGGTGCCGCAACTGGTGCTGCACACGAGGCTTCCGCCGCAGCCGTCGCCGATGGTGCCGCAGTAGTTGAAGGGTGTGCCGTTCGTGCACGAGCTGAGTCGGACGCAGCTCGCGTCGCCCTTGCACAAGCCGGCCACGGTGTCGCACACCTTGCCCGCGCCGCAGTTGGTGCCGCAGGCGAGGGCGCCGCCGCAGCCGTCGCCGACGTTGCCGCAGTACTTGAATTCGGTGCCGTTGTCGCACGTCTTACGGACGCACGTGCTGTCGCCCTTGCAGAGGCTGTCGACGCCGCACTCCTGATTGGGCCCGCAGCTCGTGCCGCAGGCGAGAGCACCGCCGCAGCCGTCGCCGACGATGCCGCAGTAGTTGAACGGGGTTCCGTTGGTGCAGGTGATAGGGATGCAGGTCGCGTCACCCTTGCAGATGCCATCCGGGCCACAGAACTGGTGCTCGCCGCAGTCCTGGCCGCAGCGAAGGATTCCGCCGCAGCCGTCGCCGGAATCACCGCAGTAGTTATACGGCGTGTCGTTGATGCATGTCACGGGGATGCAGTTCGCATCGCCTTTGCACAGGCCCTTGGCGGTGTCACACACCTGGCCGGCGGCGCACTGGGTGCCGCACTTGATCGTGCCGCCGCAGCCGTCGCCCACGTCGCCGCAGAAGTTGAAGAGCGTGCCGTTGCTGCACGTCGCCGGGATGCAGGTCTTGTCGCCCTTGCACAGGCCCTTGGTCGTGTCGCAAACCTTGCCGGCGCCGCAGTCGGTGCTGCACTCGAGGACGCCGCCGCAGCCGTCGCCGACCTTGCCGCAGTAGTTGAAGGGCGTCCCGTTGGTGCACGCGGTGAGGCGGGTGCAGGTGGGGCCGCCCACGCAGATGTGATTCGCCGAGCACACCCAGCCGGCCGGACACGGGGCATCGCATTGCAGAAGGCCGCCGCAGCCATCGCCCACCGTGCCGCAGTACTGGGCGCCGGTCGGGTTGCAGGTGAGGGGTGTGCACGGGCTGGGGACACACTGGTGGTTGGTGCAGACCTCGCCCGCGGCGCAGGTGCCGCAGTCCTTCTTGTCGCCGCAGCCGTCGCCGATGATGCCGCAGTACTTGCCGATGCCGGCTCCGCAGGCCACAGGGGTGCACGTAGGGCCGGCTTTGCAGACATGCTTCTGGCAGGTCCAGCCCGGGGTGGTGCAGTCGCCGCAGGTGATGAGGCCTCCGCACCCGTCGCCGAGCACGCCGCCGCAGTATTGGCCGCCCACGGGGGTGCAGGTCAAGGGCGAGCAGCCGGCGGCAGGGATGCACTGGTTGTTCCGGCAAATCTGGCCGGCGTCGCAGCCACCGCAGTCCGTGGCATGGCCGCAGCCGTCGCCGATGACCCCGCAGTAGTGGCCCGAGTCGGTCTGGCACGACACCGGCGGGCATACGCTTGCCGGGGCGGTGCAGAGTCCCTTGGTGCATTCCCAACCGGCCGGACAAGGGCCGCATGAAAGCTTGCCGCCCACCCCGTCACCGATCTCGCCGCAGTAGGTGCCGCCGGGCATCTGACAGGTGACGGGCCCGCCGCCGTCATAGCCGGTGTTGGACACGCAGACGAGGTTGGTGCAGGTCATTCCTGCGGGGCAATCGCCGCACTCACGCTTGCCGCCGCAGTTGTCGCCGATGGTCCCGCAGTATCTTGTCCCCGCCGCCTCACAACTCGTGATGCGATCGCAGCCGTCGAGGGAGATGCCCCCGCCATCAGGGAAGAAGACGATGCTGCCGTCGAGCGATATGCCCGGAGCGTCACGGGGGGTGGCTGGGCTCGCCCCGTCGGTGAGCTGATTCCCGACGGCGTCACCGCCTTGGCAGCCCAAAGCCGAGAGCCAGGCGGTCAGGCAAAGGGCGGCGACAAACGCAAGGCGACGTGGGGGGTTGGGGTTCGACATGGACCTGCTCCGGCGCATGGGGATCCTTAATTTTATACCATATGGAGTGTATCTTGCAATACTAAGAACCCTTGAGCCTATACCAAGCACTGAAACCATCAGCCTGGACTGCAAGGTCCGACCTCGAGGTAGTACGTCGTTCATGATGCCAGCAGGCCCATCTTACCATCAGATGGGTGTATGCGGATGTGTCAGAAGCTCCATGCTAGCCCGGCGCGCAAGCTGCGGCCGTAGCGAGGAATCAGAGCGAGAGGGTAGTCGATGCCGGTCGGGTATCCGCTGCGGGTTGCGCGTACGTCGAGCAAGTTGAAGATTCCAGCGACGTAGCGCAGGTGCAGGGGGCGGTACTCGCCCGAGAAGCTCAAGTTCCACAGCAGGGCGTCGTCCACGCCGCTGTCCGCAGCGGGCAAGGCCGGGTCCGTCTGACGGAAGTGCCTTCCTGAGTCGAGAACCATCTCGCTTCCGAAACGCAGGGTCGGGCCGAAAAGCGGGCACAGCAGGGCGGCCTTGACCATGGTGTCCGGCGCGTTGAGGAAGGGGAGGTTGCCGACATGCGTGAGCTCAACCACCTGCTGACGCGTGACGGAGAAGGTGAGCAAGGTCCCGCCGCCCGGCTCCCAACGTACCTCGCCTTCAACCCCGATGCTGCGGACCCGGCTTGGTTGGTTGACGTAGATGACGCCTGCGACCGGATCTTCGACGAGCGTGATGAGGCTTCTGAGCCAATTGGCGAAGAGCACGCCCGTGACACGCACATCGTCGGTGATGGCATGGCCATGTTCCAGCTCGCCGCTCCAGATGGTTTCCGGTCGCAGCGTGGAGGTGGGATTGTTGGCGCGTTCGTTCGGGGAGGGGGCGCGGAAGGAGCCGCCGAAAAACAGCTTGGTGTTGCCACCGCGGTACGGCCTCCCCATGAGGGCGAGGCGGGGATTCACCAGGGTCCCGAAGCTCTTGGTGTAGCTGTCGATGCGCACGCCCAGGTTGGCGCCGAGCCTCTGCCCGAGGCGCACATCGTCGACGAGATAGGCGGAAAGGATCAGGTCTCGCGGGATGGCGGGCTGATCCTCGAACACCACGTCGCTCTCGATCTCAAGCTGGGTGACGACTTCGGCGCCCAGGGTGAAGCGCTGAAGGAGAAACTGCGGCAGCCTCAGGCGTAGCTCTCCCGTCAGCCATTCGGCCTTGAGCCTCTGCTGGTTGACCTCGGTCGCATCGGGGAGGTTGAATCGGCCGTGGTAGGAACTCACGTCGTAGGCCGCGCGCACGGCCACATCGAAGCCGCGCAGGTTCTGGTCGAAGCGCAGCTCGGCGTAGGCTCGGCGATCGCGGTTCGAGGTGCCGGGAGCGGCGAGGGTCCCGTAGGCGCCGGTGGGCAGGTCCTTGCGTCTGTCGTTCCACCCGGCCCGCAAGGAAAGCGGGCCCAAGCGTCCGGCCAGGTCGACATGGGCGGCGCTTTCCCCGTCGGCGCCGAGCACGGTCGCGCTCGTGCCCCCGTTGAACTCGGCGGGCCACACGAAGCGGCGGTCTCCGTCTCGGCGCATGCCCGCGAGGCTCACCGTGCATTCGGCCTGACCCCTGCGGAGGCTGGCCGTGGCGCGGCCGGAGGAACGATCCGTGGTGCCGGCCATGGCGGCAAGCGACGCGTGCGCGCCTTCGGAGGCGCGGCGGGTGACCACGTTGATGACGCCGAAAAGGGCGCCCGTGCCGTAGAGCACCGAACCCGGCCCGCGCACGATTTCGATGCGGGCCACGTTGGCCAGATCCACGTCGAAATCGTGGCCCACGTAGCCCTGCCCGGTGACCGCGTCGTTGACGGGGTGACCGTCGACCAGGATGAGCACGCGCTTGGTGTAGTCGCCGGGGGGTGAAAAACCGTAGAAACCAACCGACTCGTAGCTGCGGTCGTCGGAGGTGAAGGCGCCGCGGACGGAGGCCACGGCCTCACCGAGGGTGGTGTAGCCCATGGCAGCGATCTGGTCGGCGGTGATGATGCTGATCGACGCAGGCGCCGATTCCGAGGCCACCTGGGACTTGGTCGCCGCGGTCACTTCGGGGTCGGCACGGCCGAGGCGCGCTTCGACGAACGTGCGCTCGCCTTGCTTCACCTCGAGGCTTTGGGCGAAGGCGTGCCGGCCTTCGGCCAGGATCTCCACCCGATGCAGACCGGTGGGGACTTGGTCGATGACTGCGGGCGCGAAGCCGGATTCCTTGCCGTCGATGCGAATCAGGGCCCCCGCGACATTGGCGCGCACCACCAGGGTTCCGGTCGGAGCCAGGCTCGGCGACAGGAGCACGTCGACAGGCACGGTGGCGTCCGGCAGCGCGTTCGCGACCACGCGCTCGCTCTCGAAACCCGGCGCCGACACGAACAGCACCTGCGGCCCCGGCAGCACCGTGATCGGGCCCGGCCCATGGCGAAGGATCTCGCCGTCGAGGAAGTCGCGCCGGATCTCGGCCGACGCCGGCACGCGGCGGACGTCAATCTGGCCGTAGACCCTGTCGAGCACGGCCGCAACCTCAATCTCCTGGCCGCGCACGGGCTCGGCCACGAGCTCGAGGCTGCGAAAGCCCTCGCGATCGAGGATGATGCGGGCTTTGCCGGCAGGAAGGGCCAGCCGCTTGGGGGTGGTGCCGAGCGCTCCCAGGTCGCGGCGTCCGGCGGAGATGGTCGCGCCCGGCGGCGTGGTCTTGACCACGACGAGGGCGAGGTGCGGCCGCAGTCCCTCGATCGCCTCGCGCGCCGCCTGCTCTTCCTTCTCGGGCAGGGCTTGCTCGAGCAGGGTGGACCAGGCGCGGTACGCTTCCTCGTAGCGGCCGAGTCGACCCAAGCAGCGTGCGATGTTGAATTGCACGTTGCGGTTGGCCACCAGGCGGTTGGAAAGGTAGTAGGACGCCAGTGCGTCCTCGAAGCGCTGTTCTTGATAGGCGCGATTTCCGCGCAAGAAGTAGAACTGCGCCTCGTCGGCCTGTCCGGCGCCGGCTTGGGCTGCGTCGAGGGGCGCGGCTTGCGTCGGAAGCGGGCATGCAAGCAGGGAAGAAACCAGGACAGCCCGAAACGCGGATTTCATGGTGGGGCTAGCGCTCGGTTTGGATATCGGTCGCAGCATGGGCTGGCGCCCTTTCGGGCTTGCGCTTCGTCGACACGGGCCGCTGGCGGGTCAAAGGGGTAGAGAACCTCGCGCTCACGGTGAGCCCGGCGGTGGGCAAGGCGCGGATGCGCTCGGGTGCGAAACCCTGCAGGTGAAAGACGAAGGCGACGGGCTCACCAGGTCGGGCAGCCAGGTAGCGGCCGGGGGTGGTCCCCACCATGACGTCGTTCACGAACACCGCGGCGCCGGAGGGCGCGCTCTCAAGTCCGATCTCGACGGATTCCGGGTACAGAGGCCCGGTTGCCGGGGCGGGCGTGGCCGGCAGGGGGACGGCAGGGCCGGCACGGCCCGGCGGAAGCTCCTGATGCGCGAGCGGCCCCCAGCGATAGAGGGCGAAGAGCGCGACCCCTGCCGCAAGGGCGATGGGCAAGAAGCGCCGTGCGGGTCCGGCCGCGCGTGCGGTTGGGGCGGTGGCTTGCTTGGAGACGGCGGCGTCGCCGATGGTCTCGATTTCCGGCACCGCGCCTGAGGATGCCCGGAAGACGGCTTCCCGGGTCCGGGGGCTCGCGCGCAGGAGAGCCTCGGTGCTGGCTCGGGTATTGCCGCGCACAAGCTCCAGGCGCGAGAGCAGCACCGCCATCGATTCTTGCCGCTCCGCGGGTGCCTTGGCGAGAGCCCGGAGGATGATCGCCTCGAGCTCAGCCGGAAGGCCGGGCCGGTAGGTGCTGGGCGGCACGGGCGGCTCGCTGACGTGCATGGTGATGACGGCGTACACGCCGTCGCCGTCGAAGGGGCGGCGGCCGGTGCAGAGCTCGTAGAGGATGACTCCCAGAGAGTAGATGTCGGTGCGGTCGTCGATATCCTTCATGCCCATGCACTGCTCGGGGGACATGTAGAGCGGGGTTCCGAGCAGCGACCCCGTGCGGGTGCTGTGCACCTGCCCCAGGGTCGGGTGCTGCAGTTTCGCGATGCCGAAGTCGAGCACCTTCACCTGCTTCTTGCCCAGCCGGCGCGGGTCGGGAACCAGGAAGAGGTTGTCGGGCTTGAGGTCCCGGTGGACCACGCTGTGCTTGTGTGCGGCCGCCAGCGCCTCGGCGACTTGGCAGGCCCAGTCGAGAGCGTCGTCAAGCGGCACGGGTCCGCGCCGAAGTACGCGCGCCAGCGATTCGCCTTCGAGGTACTCCATCACGATGTAGGGCGCGCCGTTCCTGAGAACCCCGGAATCGTAGATGTCGATGATATTGGGGTGGCGGATGGCGGCCGCGGCCCGGGCTTCGGTGACGAAGCGGCCGACCACGTGAGGATCGGCGGCGGCGCCGGCAGCGAGCACCTTGACGGCTGCCTTGCGTCCGATGCCGGGATGGAGGGCCTGGTACACCCTTCCCATCCCCCCCTCGCCGATGAGGCTCTCAATCTGGTAGTTGCCGACGCTCGTCCCGATCACGGTAAGAGCGGCATTATCTTCATCGCAATTCCTGCCCGCAACACGTAATTCGGAGCACATGTCTTCGCCAGGCCTTGAGGTGGTGTGCGCATCAGCACTCTCAAACGCAGTGCGACAGGCGCCCGGAGAGAGATGTACGCTCTCTTGGAGAAAGCCCTTCGGAATTTTGAGTGTTGGCGTAAAATCCACTATCAAGAGAGACCGTTCGCATGGCGGCGGAAATCGGACAGAGCTTTGGCAACTTTCGCATCGTACGCCTGCTCGGCGAAGGCGGGTTCGGCGAGGTGTACGAGGCCGAGAATCCATTTCTCCAGCGCCGCGCTGCCGTGAAGGTTCTCCACACCGGGTTGCACGACGACCAGGATCTCGTGCGCCGCTTTCTCAACGAGGCTCGGGCCGCCAGCGCCATCCGCCACCCCAACATCATCGAGGTCTTCGACGCCGGCATCACCCCGCAAGGCGAGCCCTACATCTTGATGGAGTTCCTCGAAGGGGACTCCCTGCAGAAACTGATGCTGCAAGAGGGGCGGATGCAGTTGCCCATGGTGCAGGAGATCGCGCGCCAGGCCGGCTCGGCGCTTGCGGCCGCGCACGCGTCGGGCATCGTGCACCGCGACCTCAAGCCCGAGAACGTCTTCCTCGTCCCCGACCCGACCGTGCCGCCAGGGTTTCGCGTGAAGGTGCTCGACTTCGGAATCGCCAAGATCAAGCAGCGCGACGGCCAAGGGTCGACCCTCAAGACCCAGGCCGGCCTGCTCATGGGGAGCCCCGCCTACATGTCTCCAGAGCAGTGTCGCGACAGCTCGGATGTGGACCTGCGCAGCGACATCTACTCCCTGGCCATCATCGTCTACGAGATGTTGGCCGGCGCGCCGCCCTTCACCTCGCAGTCTCCGACCGAGATGCTGGTCATGCAGATCGCGGCTGAGCCCCCACCGCTCGGCCAGCATGCCTCCGATTTGCCCGTCCATGTCGAGCGAACCGTGATGCGCGCCTTGGCCAAGAATCGCGAATCGCGCTACGCGAGCATGGACTACTTCGTCGGAGCGCTGCTCGGGACCTATCCGGCCGAGACCGCCCAGGGCAGCGTCGCGACCACGGGTTGTGGAGGCGAGTCGCCCGTGGGCCAGGGCATCTTCTCCACGCTTTCGTACGGGCAACAACCGACCCCGGCTCCCGTGCAGGTCGACGACCGGATGAGCCGGGCCAACCTGACTCCGGTGCCGGTCGGACGCACGACCATAACGACGTTCTCGCATGCCAAAGGCGAGGCGTCGCCGTCGCCTTCCGGCTCTTCTGCGGAATTCGAGATCGAGTCCATGCGCACGCGTCGGTGGCCTGCGGTCGCGGTCCTCGGCGCCCTGGCTGCCGCCGCCGTGCTCGTGATGGTGCTGCGCTCGCGTCCGCCCGCCGTGCCCGCGCCGGTCGCGACCACCCCGGCGGTCCCTGTCCCTGCCCCCGTGCCGGATGTCCGCGTGCAGATCCGCAGCGCACCCGGCGGTGCCACGGTGCTTGATGAAGGCGCCGGAATCGTGCTGGGAATGACGCCTCTCGAAAAGACCTACCCGCGCGGCGCCGGCACCATGCAGATCACCCTGCGGCTGGCCGGCCACAAGGACAAGACCGTCCCGATCGGGCTCGACGCGAATTCGTCTACCTCGGTGGATCTCGAACCCGTCGAAACCTTGCCGGCCGAGGTCGAGCGCAAGCCGGCGGCCAAACCTGCCCCGCCGCGCAAGGCGGCCCCCGCGCGTAGACCCCCGCAACCCAGGCATGACGAGGAAGAGGAATGGCGCGTTCACTGAGAATCGTCGTATTGACCGTTTTCGCCCTTGGCTTGCTCTCGACTCTGCCGAGGGTGGCTGCCCCCGCTTTCTCTGCCGAGCTGGACAAGAAAGGCAAGGCGGATGCCAGGGAGGCCATGCGGCTCTACAAAGCAGGCAGCTACGAGGAAGCGGCCAAGATATTCGTGAACCTGAGCATCGCCTATCCCGACATGCTGGTGTTCGTGCGCAACCTCGGAGCCTGCTACTACTACCTACGCCGTTACGAGCCCGCGCTCTCCAACCTACGCGACTACGTCCATCGCAAGAAGGACATGACGCCGGATGATCACGCCGAGGTGGAGCGCTGGATCGGCGAAATGGAGCGTCTGCGCGACCAGGCGCTGACCCCGCCGCCCGCACCGGTGGTCGCTGCCGCGCCCATCCTCGTCGCTCCGCCCGTGCCGGCGCCGGCTCCAATGCCCGCTGCCTCGCCTGAGCCGTTCCGTGCGCCGGCCGCGAGTGCCGGGGAACCTTATCCAGGTGCGGCACCTGCGCCGGCAGTTCCGGCCACGCCGCCACCCGCCGCGGTCCCGGCCGCGCCGCCGCCGCCTCCGCTCTCGGTTCCGCCTCCCCAGCCCGCAGCAGGGCCGATGCCGAGCCAACCGGCATACCCTCCGCCGCAGCAGCCGGTCGCGCCTGCCTACCCGCCGAGCCCCTATGGGGCTCCGCCGTCCGCCTATCCGGCCGCGCCGTATCCTCCGCCCGGGTACGCACCTCCTGCCGGGTCCCCCGAGGCCTACCCGCCGGCCGGGGCGCAGCCCTTGGGCGTGACGGCTCCGGCGCCTCCTGCCGCCGAGGGCGGGACCGCAAGAAAGGTCGTGGCCTGGGTTCTTGGCTTTGCGGGTTTCACCACCTTGGGGGTGGGGGGCTATTGGACGTACAAGGGCCTGAAGGATTTCCGTACGGTGGAAGACAAGTACGATCCGGCGGTGGAGAAGCGCGGAAAGGACACCATGACCAATGCGTATGTCTGCTACGGCGTGGGCGGCGCAGCCGTGCTCGTCGCGATCATCGTAGGTGCCTCAGGCGGCAGTTCCTCACCCGAGGTCGCCCTGGCGCCGTTCGTGGGCCCCGGAGGCGGAGGTGCGGTGGTGAGCGGGAGCTTCTAGACGTGGTTCTTCCCATGAAGCGCTTAGGCTTGCTGATGGCGGTCGCCCTCGTCGGCTGTTCTCCCAAGTACGAGAGCGGCAAGACCCAATGCTCGGACGGCAAGCACGAGTGCCCGAGCGGGTACACCTGCAGGGTGCAAGGTGGCAAGTACCTGTGTTTCGCCGGCGGCGGCAACGGCGGGGCGGGGGGAACGGGCGGGCGCGCGGATGCTGGCGCGGGCGGCGTGGGAGGCATCAAGCCGAGCGGGGGCGGCGGCCTTCGTGGCACGGGCGGTGCGATTCGCGACGCGGGCCTGGGCGGTTCCGGCCCCAAAGACGCGTTGACCGCGACTTGCCCCAAGCCTTGTCCGGTCGGGCAGCAGTGCTTCTCGGGTCAATGCTGCCCGATTCCGGCCGCGGGCGGCCAGTGCAGTCACTTCCCCTCCTGCGGTTGCCTGCCGGGGGAGGTTTGCTACCCGTCCGCGTCGACTCACACCATGACTTGCTTCGTGAGCGATGGTCTTCCTGCCGGCGCGGACTGCACGGGCTCGACCTGCATGGCCGGGTTCGGGTGTTTCGGCAGGATCTGCAAGGCCTACTGCAGCAAGACGCAAGACTGCGCTGCGATCCGCGGCTACGCAAGCTGCGATCAGACCACGTGGTCCTCGGACAAGACGGACATACCCGGGGTCAAAGTGTGCGAGAGGATCTGCGATCCCGCGCACCCCCAGTCGCCCACAGCGCCGCTACTCCCGTGTCCGGCCGGGTTCAATTGCTCTTCTGACAGCAGCGGCATCGGCTTCTGCTTCAAGGCCAGCCCCTTGCCCCCGGGCTCTCCCTGCTCGGCCGAGAAGGACTGCCCCGCGGGCCACTACTGTTCGAAGACGTCGGTCTGCAAGCGCTACTGCCTTTCCGACGCTGACTGTGCCGGCGGAACAACCTGCCGCTTCGGTTTCGATCCGCCCGAATACGCCGCCGATTTCATCGTCGGCTACTGCAACTGACCTGAGACTTGCCCGGCCAAGTTGGAGGTCAGGGGGCTTGCCCAAGCCGTGGCCGCCGCCGGGGTCATGGGCTAGACTGCGGCCCCCATGGCTCACCAGTACATCTTCACGATGCAGGATCTGCGCCGGGTGCACCCACCCAACAAGGAGGTCCTGAAGGGCATCTACCTGGCGTTCTTCCCGGGCGCCAAGATCGGCGTCATCGGCGGCAACGGCGCGGGCAAGTCCACGCTCCTGCGCATCATGGCCGGGGTGGACAAGGACTTCTTCGGCGAGGCCCGGCCCGCCGGGGGCATCACCATCGGCTACCTGCCGCAAGAGCCCCAGCTCGATGCCGGCAAGGACGTGCTCGGTAATGTCGAGGAAGCCGTGGCCGCGACCAAGAAGCTTCTGGCCCGTTTCGACGAGGTCAACGCGCGCCTCGGCGAAGACATCACACCCGACGAGATGGAGAAGCTCCTCGAAGAGCAGGCCAAGTTGCAGGACGCCATCGATGCGGCCAAAGGCTGGGATCTCGACCGCACCCTGGACATCGCGATGGATGCGCTTCGTCTGCCGCCCGGCGACGCCGATGTGACCAAGCTCTCGGGTGGCGAGCGCCGCCGCGTGGCCTTGTGCAAGGTCCTTCTCCAGCGTCCGGATCTGCTGCTCCTCGACGAGCCCACCAACCACCTCGATGCCGAGAGCGTGGCCTGGCTCGAGCACCACCTGCAGGAATACCCCGGGACCATCGTGGCCATCACCCACGACCGCTACTTCCTCGACAACGTGGCGGGTTGGATCCTCGAGCTCGACCGTGGCGAGGGCATCCCCTGGCAGGGCAACTACTCGTCGTGGCTGGAGCAGAAACGCAAGCGCCTCGAAGCCGAGGAGAAGGCCGAGTCCGCCCGCCAGCGCACCCTGGCCCGCGAGCTCGAGTGGGTACGCGCCTCGCCGCGCGCGCGCCAGGCCAAGTCCAAGGCGCGCCTGGCGGCCTACGAAGAGATGCTGGCAGAGGAGAACCAGAAGCGCGAGGAGACCGTCGAGATCAGCATTCCCCCCGGGCCGCGTCTGGGCGATGTGGTGGTCAAGGCCGAGAACCTGTGCAAGGGCTACGGCGACCGCATGCTCATCGAGAATCTCAACTTCAACCTCCCGCGCGGCGGCATCGTGGGCGTGATCGGCGCTAACGGCGCGGGCAAGACCACGCTCTTCCGCATGATCCTCGGCGAGGAGAAACCCGACTCGGGCGTCCTGCGCGTCGGCGAGACGGTCAAGCTCGCCTGCGTCGACCAAAGCCGAGATGCCCTCAAGGGAGACAACACCGTCTTTCAAGAGATCGCCCAGGGCGCGGAGTTCTTCGAGATCGGCAGGCGCACCATCAACGTGCGCGCCTACGTGGCCGGCTTCGGCTTCAAGGGCACCGACCAGCAGAAGCGCCTCAAGGATCTGTCGGGTGGCGAACGCAACCGCGTGCACCTGGCCAAGCTTCTGCGCAGCGCCGGCAACGTCCTCCTCCTCGACGAGCCGACCAACGACCTCGATGTCGACACCCTGCGCGCCTTGGAGGAGGCGCTGCTCGCGTTCCCGGGCTGCGTGGTGGTCATCAGCCACGATCGCTGGTTTCTCGACCGCATCGCGACCCACATGTTGGCCTTCGAGGGCGACAGCCAGGTGGTGTGGTTCGAGGGCAACTACCAGGACTACGAAGCCGACCGCAGGCGGCGTCTCGGCGCCGAGGCCGCCCAACCCCACCGCATCAAGTACAAGAAGCTAATGCACTAGGCCATTGCGGCTTGGCGAGGATCCCGGTACCCTGGAAGGATCATGATTTCCTACGGCGACTTCGAGTTCGCAATCAGACGTTGGAGAGCGCGCGCGGCTGGCCTTGCCGAGCCGGTGCCCGAATCCGGGCCGACGACCGTTGCCGAGGGCGTGGAGGCGCAGGAAGAGTCGATGTCCGCGCCGGCCACCTACAGCGGGACCATCGATTCCGACCCCGGGGCAGGGGCTCGTCAGGAACAGCAGACCCGCTCGGGCTCCATTGTGGTCGACGACTCGCTGATCGACGGTTCGGGGCCGATAGCACGCTAGAAATAGGCGCGCACGCCCAACCCCACGTCGATGTCGAAGGTCAAGCCCGGGTAGAGCCACGTACCCGGGGCAACCTCCAGATAGACCTCCAGGAACTCCGGCCTACGAAATGCCAGGTCGAGACCGACGGGGACTCGAGCGAACATGCCCAAGCGGTGGTAGCGATCGTCGAAGTAGTACTTGTTGCCGAACTGAGTTCGTCCCCCCAGCCCGACATGCCAGCTCAGCCTGACGACGTTCTCTACGATGGTGTCTTCGAAGAGAAAATCGAGATGCAGGCTGTATGCCGCGTAGTAGTCGTTGCAGTAGCGGTTGCCATGGCCCGCGTCATAGCACCTGCCATAGCCCCAGAAGCCGAAGCCGAAGTCGATCGCCCGATTTCGATCCAGGTACACCTTGCCGATGGCAGCGGTCGGCTCGATGATTTGCAGTCCGAATCCGATTCGGCGCGAGCTTCCGACCTCGGTGGCGCGCGCCGCGTCCGCGGCGGCCGTGGTCACGACAAGGGTTGCTGCAATCAGAATGACGCGTTTCATGTCCCCCATCCTAGCAGCCCGGCGGTCTATGGCAAAAGTCTCCAACCCGAGGTGCGGTCGGTGTAGATCCTCGGCCAGCAACGTGTACCGGTCTCTCTTTAACGTCGATTTCGCATGCCCCGAGGACGGGCCTTCACCACCCGGGTGCGTGCGAAATCGACGTAGCGATCGCGCAGCGAGCGCCCCGAAAGGGGAGGGGGCCCGACGAGCTTTGCTCGTCGGGGAGGGGAAGCCGGCTTCCCCTCGTTTCGCACGAAGTGCGAAACCCATGTTCAAGGTTCTCGCTCTGCTCGCGCTTGGCGTGAGTTCCGGCTGTCACGAAGAGGCGGCCCTGCCGCCGCCGCCGGCAGCGCCGGCGCCGCCGCCCGCGAAGGCGGCGACCACTCAACCGGCGCCGCCGCCCGCTCCTGCGCCCGCGCCGACCGCAAGCGCGCCCGACGAGGATGCCTTGCCCGAGGCTTCCGCCCGTCTTCCGCCCGAGCGGCGGGCAATCCAGGTGGTGGGCGGCAAAGAGCGCGTGGTCGACGTCGAGGTCGCGCGCGCGCGTGGAATCACCCTTGTCGACCTGTCCGACGACTTCGCCCCCTTCATCTTCCAAGACGGCAAGTCGCCGAGTGGCGCGACGTTGCCCAATCGCTATCGGACGGTGTTCGTGGGTCTGGCCAACGACCGCGGCGACGGCGACGGCGATCCCCTGCCGCCCGGCGAGCGCAATTACCTCGAGCTCTATGGCGTGCCGCCCTCGCTGTCGGTCCTGCGCAAGCGTTTTCTTGAGGATGCCGGTCGGACCTGCGCGGGCTCGGTGGACACGGCCAAGCTTCTGGCCGTGGACAGCATCGAGACCTGGGGCAAGACCACCGAGAAGAAAGAGCTGGCCAACCACGTCTTCCGCGGCCAGCGCCTGGAGGCCGCGCAAAAGAAGCTGGGCGCAGCCGGCCTCGCGGAGCTGGCCGAGAAGGATCCGCGCTACGCCCGCGAGGTGAAGACGCACCTTCGCATCGCGGCTGAGCGCATCGCCTTCGCCGAGGTGGAGAAGCGCCTTGTGTGCGAGGGCCTGCTCGATGCGAGCAAGCACAAGGAGGGCTCATACGACATGCCGATGCGCAAGGCGGCCCTCGATTTCCAGCAGAAGAATGCGGTCAACGCGCAGGCCGATCTGACGCGCGAGACCCTCGAGGCGATGGCGCGCCCGCTGCTCGAGAACGACTTTCTCGCCCTGCGCCGCGTGCTCGCCGAGCGGGTGGCGTGGAGCGGGCGCATCATCGAGGACGGCAGCGCCATCGAGGCCATGCCCAAGGCGCGCAAGAACCGGCCGCGCAAGGTGCCGACCTACAAGAACGCAGCCGGCCAGGATTTGCCGGTACCCGACTTGATCGGTCAGGCCACGGACGCGACCATGGCACGGCTGGGGATTCACTCGGCGCAGGACGCGCTGGCCTTTTTCAAGCGCCACGCGGAAAGCGATTTTCGTTCGCTGCGCGTGGCGGTGCGCTTTCCGCCTTTACCCGAGTACTACGGCCAGCACATGGATCTCGTGGCGGAGATCGATCGCGGCGACGTGTGGTACTCCTTCCCGTTCAACGAGAAGGGGGAAAGGCGGGCCCAATACCGCGCCAACTTCCCCTCCTTCACGCTCTACGTGAGGTGGCGCGGCGAGAAGGTACCGCTCGCGAGCTGGCGCACCACCATCGGCGGCTGGCGCACGGAGGTCGCCTCGGACGGCCAGGAGTACTATCGGTACAAGGAATCCGACGTCGGCCACCGCTTGTGGCGGCGCATCGTGGCCGCACCGGTGTGGCTGCCGCCGACCTCGGCGCCGCTCGGCTCGATGGTCAAGACCAAGTGGGTGGCGGGCGCCTACCCCAAGGTGGTCAACTACGACGAGACCGGGCCGGGCTATCTCTCGGCCTATGGCCTGGTCGCCGGCATCCACGAGCAATTGCGCACGCGCGGCGGGGTGCTCGGTTACTGGGACAACGGTATCCGCACCCACGGCTCGTTCGACTACCTCTCGCTGCGCGGGCGCTTCTCGCACGGCTGCCACCGGCTGTACAACAACCTGGCCGTGCGGCTCTTCTCGTTCGTGCTCGGGCACCGCAAGTCCAAGGCGCTAGGCCCGATGGCGCTCGGTTTCCGCCGCACCTTCTACTACGAGGGCGAGGTCTACGACATGCGCATGCCCACGCGCGGGTTCTACTTCGAGCTCGATCCGCCCATGTCGGTCGACACCTTGAAAGGGCGAATCAGGGGCCAAACCAAGCTGCCCATCACCGAGTACATGCAGAAGCCCGGCGTGGACTACGGCGACAGTGAGCCGCCGCCCGTCACGGGGGGCCCGGACAGCAAGGCCGGAGGTGGGCCATGATCTCGGGCGGTCGGGTTCTGCTCGCGGCGCTGCTCGCATGCGCGTGCTCGCGTCCGGCCGAGAAGGCGGAGACGCCGGCCCCGCGAGACAGCGCGATGCTTGCACCCACGTCTACGACCACAGCGAAGTCAACCAAGGGCGGCAAGGCCGGCGCGGGCGGTAAACCGGGCGCGAAGCCTGTACATGGCGCCAAGCCCGCGGCAACCCAATCCGCGGCAGTCTCCGTCGATGCCGGCGAGCCTCCCAAGATCGTCGAGCAGGACGAGCTCAAGATCGAGGAGCCCGAGGCCAACCCCTACTCGGAAACCGTCACCCTCAAGCTCAATGTCACGCCGCAGGTGAAGGCCGTGGTGCAGTGGGGCGCCAAGGTCGTGGCCCGCCTTGAGCCGGGCAAGATGGAGGCCGAGATCACCCGCCCGCGCGGCAGCGGCCCCGTGGACCTCGACATCAAGGCCGAAGGCTACCTGCCCTACCACACCCGCCTCTATGCCGACCGCAACGACAAGCTCTTGGTACGCCTCTACCGTCCCGAGGAGGCGCCCAACCTCTTCGGCTACAAGCGCTCCGCCGAGGCCAAGAAGGCGGAGGCCGAGAAGCAACGATAGTGCTGTTTTTTCACCACAGAGAGCACAGAGGGCACAGAGAAGGATGAGGGAAAGTTCCCGGATCCCAGATCCGTCCATTTCCCTTCTCCCTCCGTCTCTGTGTCCTCTGTGTCCTCTGTGGTGAATCCCCTCCTGCACCGGCCCTCGCCCTGGCACGCCCCCCGGTGGTAGGCTCGGCCCACGCATGTCCAGCCTGGAGATGACCCCCACGCAGCTTTTCGACGCTGCCAAGGATCCGCTCGTCGACACCATCGTCGGCGAGCGCTACCGCATCCTCGGCCGGATCGGCCAGGGTGGGATGGGGACCGTGTTTCGGGTCGAGCACACCTTGATGAAGAAGGTGCTGGCGCTCAAGCTCCTCCGCCCCGAGTTCAGCCGGGTCGAGGACGCCGCGCGACGCTTCGAACGCGAAGCCCAGTCCGCCAGCCGGCTCAGTCATCCCAACATCATCTCCGTCACCGACTTCGGCTACGGCGCGGGCGGGGAGATGTTCCTGGTCATGGAGTTCGTCGCCGGCGAGCCGCTCTCGGAGGTGCTCGATCGCGAAGGCCGCATGGAGGTCGGACGCGCCTGCCACATCGCCTGCGAAATCCTGCGCGCCCTCGAGCATGCCCACGCTGAGGGGATCATTCACCGCGACCTCAAGCCCGCCAACGTCATGTTGGTGAAGACCTCGGATCCCGGCCGTCCCGAGGCGATTAAGATCCTCGATTTCGGCATCGCCAAGATGACCCAGACCCAGACCGGCTTCGAACCGCTCACGCGCGGGCTCATGATCTTCGGCACGCCCGGCTACATGTCGCCCGAGCAGGCGGCCGGGGAAGAGGCCGACAGCCGCAGCGATCTCTACTCGTGCGGGATCATGCTCTACGAGATGCTGGTCGGCCGCAAGCCCTTCGCCAGCGAGGATCTGGTCAAGCTTTTGGGCCTGCAGATCACGGCGCCGCCGCCCCGCTTCGCCGAGGTGGCGCCTGGGGTCCGCATTGCGCCGGCCCTGGAAGCGGTGGTGCTGTGCGCGCTGGAAAAGGGGCGCGACAAGCGCTTCGCCACGGCGACCGAGTTTCGCGAGGCCATCCAGCATGCCTCTGCCGATGTGGCCGGGCGGGGGGCGCATCCGGCTGCTTCGTCGGTGCGCCCGGGGATTTCGCTGGGCGCGAGGATCTGGGCCAAGCGTCCGGTCGTCGCGGCGCTCGGCCGTCACCTTTGGCACGGTCTTGTCTTTCTCAAGGTCAAGGCTGACCACTTGGCCCGTCCGCTGCTTCGGCGCTTGCCCGAAAAGCTGCGGCGCTTCGTCTTGCCGGGCGTGGCGGTCTTGCTGCTTGCCGTTCTGGTTTTCGCCGCAAGCGGTGGACGCAAGGGCGCCTCGCCCAAGCTCGAACCGCCCAAGCCCAAGCCGGTGGCGCCGGAGATGAAATCGCCCCTCAAACGCATCGAAGAGGCGATGGCCAAGGCTCATCTCACCGAGGCGCGCGTGCTCCTTCTGCAACAGATCTCGGCCCATCCCAAAGACGGGCGGGTGCGCTACCTGCTCGGCAACCTGGAGTTCGCGGAGAAGAACCCCGCTGCGGGGCTCAAGGCCTATGAGGAAGCCCTTCGCCTCGATCCCGGACTGCGCGCCGATGCCGCCTTGTTGATCAATGTGCGGTCCCAGCTCGACGATCGCAAACTGGGCCCGAGCGCGCTCGACATGCTCATCAAGCAGGTGGGCAGGCCCGCCGTCGACACCTTGGCCGAGATTGCATCCGACGACCGTCGGGGCGATTTCCGCCGAGCGGCACGCGAAGGCTGCGCGACGCTCGACTGCGGCCAGCGGGTCGACCTCGTGAACAGCTATGCCCTCGATCTGGCGCAGGCGCGTACCTGCGAGGAAAAGCGTGAGGCGGTGCAGAAGCTCGGCGAGACCGGCGATGCGCGCGCCATCGGGCCTTTGCGCAAAGCGCGCATTGAGCGGCGCAGCTTCTTGGGTGGCTTGCTCGGCACCAGCGGGAATGCCTGTGTGCGCAAGGACATCGACGCCGCCCTCACCGCCCTCGGCGCCCCACCGCCCACGCCCAGCAAGCGGCGACGACGGTAGGGCCAATCAACCTCGATCGATTCCCCTCGTTGCGCACGAGGTGCGAAACCCATGATCAATCGAGGAGCCGCGGCGGCGGGGTCTCGGTGTGCGGATCCGCGTAAGGGATGGGCGGCTCCTTGCCGGTGCGCAGGACCGAGTGTTTCACGCCGTAGGTGAAGTAGATGACGAGGCCGATGGCCATCCACGCGAAGAGCCGGATGATGGTCTGGGTGGTGGCGGTATACATGAGCAGGCCCGAGGTGAGCGCGCCGCAGATGGGGACGAGGTAGGGGCCGCCGGGGACTCGGAACGAGCGCGGGATATCCGGCCGCCTGAGGCGCAGGATCATCACGCCCAGGCTGACCAGCACGAAGGCGAAGAGGGTGCCGATGCTGGTCAGCTCGCCGAGGATGTCGATGGGCAGAACCCCGCCCGCGACGGCACACATCGTGCCGGTGACGATGGTGGTCACGTGCGGGGTGCCGAAGCGCGGGTGCACCTTGGCCGCGACCGGCGGCAGAAGCCCGTCGCGGGCCATGGAGAAGAAGATGCGCGGCTGGCCGAGCAGGAGCACCAGCATGACCGACGACAGGCCGGCGATGGCCCCGATCTCGACCGCAATTTCCAGGGAACGGAGTCCCGTCACTGCGATGCCGAGGGCAATGGGGTGATCCCCCGACAGCTTGGTGTAGTGGACGGCGCCCGTAAGAATCACCGAGACCGCGATGTAGAGAACCGTGCAGATGGCGAGCGATCCCAGAATGCCCGTAGGGAGACTGCGCTGGGGATTCTTGGTTTCCTGGGCGGCGGTCGAGACGGCATCGAACCCGATATACGCGAAGAACACCTTGGTCGAACCCTGCAAGATCCCAGAAAGGCCGAAACGGCCGAAGGGACCTTCGTTGGCCGGGATGAACGGCGTCCAGTTTTCATGGCGCACGAACGGGGCGGTCGCGACGATGAACATCAGCACCACCGCGACTTTCACCAACACGATGACGCCATTGAAGCGCGCGGATTCTCTGATGCCCAAGACCAGCAACGCGGTCACAGCCAGTACGATGAATACTGCAGGCAGGTTGACGAAGGCTCCCGTGATCTGGAAGTGCTGCTGGTCGATGTTCCAGAGAAGGGGCGCGTGGGTCCACGCCGATGGGAGGTCGTGGCCGGTCACGATCTTCACGAAACGGCACAGGTACCCCGACCAGCCCACGCTGACCGTCGCCGCGCCCACCAGGTACTCGAGGATGAGATCCCAGCCGATGATCCAGGCGACAAGCTCGCCCATGGTGGCGTAGGCGTACGTGTAGGCGCTGCCCGCCACGGGAATCATCGATGCCATTTCGGCGTAGCACAGACCGGCGAACACGGACGCGACGGCGGCAATGCAGAAAGACAGCGCGACGGCAGGGCCTGCGTTGATCGCCGCTGCCTGGCCGGTAATCACGAAGATCCCTGCCCCGATGATGCCGCCGACACCGAGCAGGATGAGGTCGAAGGCGCCCAGGCGGCGTTTGAGCCCGTAGCTGTACTCGGCGTCCGAGCGCAGCTTGTCCACCGATTTGGTCGAGAAGAGCGGGCTACCCATGGCGTGTTTCCGCGCGCGCAGAGTGGAGCATGGCCAGGGCACTGTACGTCGCCACCCCGATGACCAGCCAGAGCAGATACTCGACGGGCAGCTGCTTGATCACGTAGGCGGCGAGGAGCACCCCTGGCACTCCCCCGATGGCCAACCCCAGCGCCGCGCGACAGGCGTAGCTGCCGCGGCCGATGAAGCGGATCCCGCTTGTGGGCATGATGAAGGCACACGAGCCCATCATGACGGGAAAGATCGCCTTCAAGTTCATGCCGAGGAAGCCGAAAAGGATGAGGCTCGGGGCGTAGGCGCCGATGCCCAGGTTCATGAGCGCTCCGAAGGTGAAGTTGCCGACGAGTCCCACGGCCAGCCGCCAGCCGTGCAAGCCCAGCGTGTCACCGCCCGCAGGCAGGAAGTGCAGGGCCTTGGCCAGCATGAGGCCGGCCGCGCCCAGCAAGGCCAGGCCCATCCCTGTCTGGATCTTACGCTTCGGCCAGGCGGACACCACGCCCGCTCCCAGCCACGAGCCCAAGATCGACGCGGCGATGAGCAAGAGGAGCGAGGTCATCTCGACCTCGATGATGGTGATGGAGATGACCGCCTGGGCCACGGTGGGCCACATGTGCCCGACAAGCAACGTACCCGGGATGCGACGGTCAGGGACCAGCCGGAACAGCTTGTAGATCGATGTCGTGGTGGCGTACGAGCCGATGCCGAGGAAATCGAAGAAGTTGGTCACGAAACCGATCGTGTTCTCGGCCAGGGAGGGCGGCCCCGGGCGGACTGCGGGATGCCGGTCCTCGGGGTCCAGGGCTTGCCCGTTCGCGTTTTTCCCCGCGCGCTTGCGCGCGATGTCCCGCCCCCACAGGGCCGTGAAGGCCGCCGCGAAGCCGCCCAGGGCGGCGAGGAGCAGGAAGCGAAGACCAAACATCCGCGCATGGTACACCGGACCGCCCCAAAACCGACTCAATCTCCGCCCGTACATGCCGATAGGTTCTTACACGGGACTCGTTTACCGAGAAGCTCTATGGGCAATCTGCACGAAAATGAACCGGGCGGGCTCAGCGAACCTGGTCCTGTGTCTCCGGTGGGCCGCCCTACGATCCTGGTCGTGGACGACGACGAGGAGTTCATGCGCGCGTGCATCCGGGTGCTGGAGTCGTTGGACTACGACGTGACGCAGGCGACCACGAGCGAAAGTGCGCTTGAGATTGCGGGCAGCCGGTCGTTCGATGCCATCCTGAGCGACATCAACCTCCCCGGGGCAAGCGGGTTGGAGATCCTGCGCGTGGTGCGGGGTCGGGACCCGGACGTTCCTGTCGTCCTCATGACCGGTGGACCGGAGCTTGAAACCGCGCGTCTGGCGGTCGAGTGGGGCGCCCAGAGCTACCTCATCAAGCCGCTCCCCGTACCCCAGCTCAAGGAAGTCCTCGACCGGGTGACTCGCGCTCACCGCATTGCCCGTCGACAACGGCAGATCCTCGCCGGCAGCGAACGACGGTCGCGCGAAACCGAGCAACTGCGCAAGGAGTTCGTCGGCGCGCTCGACGGCATGTGGATGGCCTTCCAACCCATCGTCTCCTGGTCGGCCAAGACCGTGGTCGCCTACGAGGCCTTGATGCGCACTACGAACAAGGTCCTTCACCTTCCGACCGATATCCTCAACGTGGCGGAATCACTAGGTGAAGTCCATGTCCTCGGGCACAAGACCCGCGGCCTCATCGCGCAGGTCCTGGGCAGCCACCCCGAGCTGCCGGGGGTCTTCGTCAATCTGCACGCGCTCGATCTTCTCGACGAGGCGCTCTACTCCGCGGAGAACCCCCTTCTTCCCTATGCCGCGCGCATCCATTTCGAAATCACCGAACGTATGGCCATCGAGAAGATCGAGGACACACGCGGGCGCATCAATCGCCTGCGCAAGTCGGGTTACAAGATCGCCGTCGATGACCTGGGCGAGGGTTACTCCGGCCTGAACAGCTTCGCCGCCCTCGAACCCGACGCGGTCAAGCTCGACATGTCACTGATTCGCGGCATCGAGGTCGCGCCGACCAAGCGCAGGATGGTACAAGCCCTGGCCACGCTATGTCGCGAGCTGGAAACACCGCTCGTCGCGGAAGGGGTCGAAACCAAGGCCGAGCTTGACATCCTGGTCGGCCTTGGCGCCGACTGGCTGCAAGGCTTCTTCTTCGCCCGGCCGGACTACCCCCTGCCCATTCCGCAGATGTGAGCCGGCGGAGCCAGAGCGCGGGAGGGTTTGGGAACCCTCATGGCGCGGGCTTCGCCGGCAACCGAGGAGGGCTACAGGCTGCAAGCTGCAGGCTTTAGGCTTCACCGTAATCCCGCGACAAGCTTGGCGAAGCCGCGGGGCATCGAGGCGAAGGCCCGTTTTCCAAAGCGAAGGTGCTCGCCCGTCAGGGCAACGAAGGGTGGTCGTGGTCGTCAACGTGGTCGTCGCCGTGTGAACAAGTCAAGACATCGTTGACACTTTTATGCCAGGACATCGCTGACACGACAACGTCGGTGGGGACTGATTGGGGACGGTTGCCGGTGCTGGGGACGTGCCCGCACTGCGGGCGGTCAGACCTAGAGCGCAAACTCTAGCGCAGCGTGCTGTGGTTGATGCCCTGGGCGCGCGCTATGGTACTATGAAACAGATAGCTCGCCCGTGAATCTAACCTGTGATACGAACGTCTGAACCGAGATAAAGCCATGTGCCAGATGAGTCAACTCCTGTTCGCGCGTCCTTCGTTTATCGAGGGAGTGTCCAGGATACTAGACCTTGGGTGCACCCTGGACGAGTATAACCGCTCTCTGAGCGGAGAGATGGCCGATGCAAAGGCTATCGCCTCGGATTGGCACGCGGTTGGACAAGATCTACAGAACGCGATAGACGCGGTGAATGGGCAGAAGACACCGGAAGTCGCTCATGCCGCGCCAGGACGTAATCGCTAATTCAAATCTTCCGTCCCGTGGCCAAGAGGCCGTGCGTACCCTTGCGGTGGCTTCTGAGAGATCGGTTTTTTCTGGTCCGCTACCTCCTCCCGATCTACTGGCTGAATACGAACGCCTTGTCCCAGGAACGGCCGCAAAGATCGTCGACATGGCTCAGAAGCAAGGCGAACACCGCATGCTTCTTGAAAAGAGCGTGATCGGGGGAGATGGCAAGCGCTCAACCATGGGGATGGTTTTCGCCTTCATCCTTTCCCTGGCCCTTATTGGCTGTGGGACTGCATGTATACTTCATGGCCATGATGTTGCCGGAGCCGCGATCATTGGGACGAGCATGGCGAGCCTTATCGGAACCTTCATCTACGGATCCTCGTCAAGGCGCAAAGAGCGCGCGAATAAGGCTCAGGCTCAGACGGACTTGGCAAAGCGTCCCGATCCAAATCCGGGCCAAGAAGAATCCGGTCACAACTCAAGATCCAAAAGCCCGTCTGCCGACGGCAGAGAGTCGAGCATCTAGGGCATCTCAGGGCGCAGTGCGCCGCTGCCCGACAATTCCCCGCGCTGCCCGGTATTTCGGTCGCCGGGGCTAGTCATCGGGCAAAGCCGAGCGCGGGAGGGTTTGGGAACCCTCCCAGGGTTCCCATTACAAACGCGTAGGCGGAGCCGAGCTTTGCTCGGCGTAGCCAGAGCGCGGGAGGGTTTGGGAACCCTCCCAGGGTTGCCATTACAGGTCGCGTAGGCGGAGCCGAGCTTTGCTCGGCGTAGCCAGAGCG
>Ga0172362_10000992_pt1 | contig 24014 bp, 17 predicted proteins | sample LakKivs1_kivu2a2_FD_114534 | JGI IMG/M metagenome (GOLD analysis project Ga0172362, IMG submission 114534) | Sediment microbial communities from Lake Kivu, Rwanda - Sediment s1_kivu2a2 | ecosystem: Environmental > Aquatic > Freshwater > Lake > Sediment | place: Rwanda: Western Province, Lake... | reverse complement strand
TTGCTCAGATTGCGGGAAGGAGACAGAAGTTCCGTTCAAGCCAACGGAGGGCAGGCCAGTCTATTGCAAGGAATGCTATCAAAAGCATAGAAGGTTTTAGAGAACCTCTGGCGCGATAGCGAACAGATGTATTTTTTGTTTTTTTCTCTTTTCATAGCGTCAGCCAGCTCAGCTTGCTGTGGGCCCTAGGCGCTTCGAAATCTTATCAGCTCAGGCAGGGCTGACAACCCAGAATGCCACAGCAGGAGAAGAAGGTTGGCTTCGTGACCATGGGTCAGGTCTCTGATGAGACGAAACCCATCAAGGACATCGGCGTGGGGATGCTGGGCTATGCCTTCATGGGGAAGGCACACAGCAACGCATACCAAAGGATGCCCTTCTTCTTCTATCCGCCTCCCGCCAGGCCACGTCTGGTGGCGATCTGCGGCAGGAACAAGCGAGCAGTCGAAGAGGCCGCACGGAGGTACGGATACGCGAGAGCAGTGACCGATTGGAAGCAGGTGATCTCAGATCCTGAGGTGCAACTGGTGGACAACGGCCTGCCAAACAACCTTCACATGGAACCCTGCATCGAGGCAGCAGAGCACGGGAAGAGCATCCTGTGTGAGAAACCGCTTGCCATGAACCATGCTGAAGCCAAGAGAATGTACGAAGCAGCAGAGAAGGCAAAGGTAAAGCACATGACTGCCTTCAACTACAGGTTCATTCCCGCGGTTCAGCTTGCGAGGAACTTGATCCTCCGAGGGGAGATAGGTAAGCCACTTCAGTTCAGGGGAGTCTACTTGCAGGAATGGATCATGGACCCGAAGTTCCCCCTAGTGTGGAGGCTGAGGAAAGACATCGCAGGGGCCGGGGTTCTGGGGGATCTCGGAGCTCACGTCTTGGACCTGGCCAGATTCCTAGTCGGCGAGATCGCGCAAGTGTGCGGACTCACAAAGACCTTCATCAACGAGAGGCCCCTTCCGGATGATCCCAACAAAACTGGCACGGTTGATGTCGACGACGCGTTCATTTCCATGCTGAGGTTCTCGAACGGCGCCATTGGAAGCGTGGAGGCGTCTAGGTTCTGCGCCGGCAGAAAGAATTTCCAGAGGATTGAGATCCACGGCTCCGAGGGCACAATCAACTTCAACCTCGAGAGACTGAATGAACTCGACATGTACAAGACGTCGGATCCCGCCGATGAGAGGGGATTCAAGACGATCCTAGTGACGGAGAGCGTCCACCCGTACTATGACAGATGGTGGCCGCATGGTCACACGATTGGCTGGGAGCATGCGACAGTTCACGAGGTCTATCACTTCATCAAGTGCATCGTCGATGACGAAAGCGTTGCGCCGCTGGGCGCCACCTTCTATGACGGCATGAAGAACAACCAGATAATGGATGCGATCATCAGATCGTCTGAGCGAGGAACCTGGGAGCGAACGGAGTAGCGGGGCAGGCGGCAATTGCAGGTCCTCACTGCTGGTTTTCTGGTGGCGGACATAATAGCTGCTGACCTCCCGAAGGTGTCGGGTCCAGGCGAGGTCACCTTTGCGCCCATCGGCATACATCTAGCGATAGGCGGACATCCGGCCAACGTGTCAGTCGACTTGCTCCAGCTGGGGATCGCTCGGGGCGAAGTTGGGCTGGTCGGGGCTGTGGGGACCGACGTGTTCGGCGATTTCATGGAGAAGACCCTGAAAGAAAGAGGGGTCATAACCCACCTCAAGAGAGTTCCGGGCGTTGGAACCACGTCAGACTCCATACTCGTCGTGAAGGGCGAGGATAGAAGATTCCATGTCGACCTCGGGGCGAGTTGGCACTTCGATCCGGACGAACTCCTGTCGGTTCTTCGGAGGGAGAAGCCGAGCCTGCTGTACGTCGCCGTTGGAATCTGCGGTAGACTCGATGACAGGCTCGCCGAAGTGCTGGAGAAGGGAAAGGGGCTAGGGTGTGTCACCCTCGTGGACCTGGCCGCGCCCTATGGCAAAGGCTGGGACTTCATTCAGGAGCCTCTGAAGTGGACTGACATCTTTCACTGCAACGACGTCGAGGCGATGAACATCACCGGGGCAAAGACGCCAAGCGAGGCGAAGAACGGACTGGTCGCCATGGGCGCAAAGATAGCCTTCGTCACACTTGGAACGAAGGGAGCGACGGTGCAGGACTTCCGGGGCGTTACGATGGAACAAGCTCCCTTTGGAGTCGATGCTGTCGACCCAACAGGGGCAGGAGATGCCTTCTGCGCTGGCATCATCACAGAGATGATGAGAGGCAACCTGCTAGGTAGGATAGCGACTGGCCTCGACCTAGAGAACATGAAACACTTGCTGACTGTAGGTCAAGCGACAGGAGCCATTTGTACGATGGGCGTGGGGGCTACCACGACAGTCACGAGACAGAACTTGGGTCACTTGCTGGCAAGTCAAGGCAGAGAAGTGGAGGCGGGGACGCGAATCCACAGAGGGCAAGAAGCATGACGTGCCTCTTAGGTCTTGATCTTGGGACGACAGGAGTCAAGGTAGTGGTGATCGATGAAACGGGCAGGGTAGTCTCGAGAGCGACTGAGGAGTATCCGCTCATCGTGCCAAGACCGGGTTGGTCAGAGCAGGACGCGGGCGGCTGGTGGAAGGCTAGCGCGAAGGCAGTTCGAACGGCCGTGGCATCAGCCAAGACCGACCCGGGCGACATAGGTGGCGTCGGCCTGACTGGCCAAATGCATGGGCTCGTCCTCCTAGACGCTCAAGGCAATGTCCTTAGGAATCCCATCCTGTGGAACGACCAGAGGACGACCGAGCAGTGCGCATGGATCACCAAGAAGCTCGGCGGCGAGAGGGAGATCATCAGGCTCACCTGCAATCCAGTGTTGGCAGGCTTCACGGCACCGAAGCTGATATGGGTGAGGCAGAACGAACCGAGCGTCTACTCACGTGCCAAGAAGATGCTGTTGCCCAAGGACTTCATCCGGTTCAAGCTGACAGGGAGCTACGCCACAGAAGTGTCCGACGCATCAGGGACCTCACTCTTTGATGTGAGGAGAAGAAGATGGTCAGACGAGGTAGTGGAGGAGCTGGATATTCCGCACGCAATGCTCCCGGATGTCGATGAGTCCACGGCCATCACGGGCGAGGTCAGTCCGGGCGCTTCCAACGAGACTGGGCTGAAGGCAGGCACGCCAGTCGTGGGCGGAGGGGGAGACCAAGCGGCCGGAGCAGTTGGAAACGGCATCGTGAGACCTGGGGTGATCTCCGCCACCATCGGGACATCAGGGGTGGTATTCGCTCACACTGACGAAGTGAAGGTGGACCCAGAAGGCAGACTGCACACGTTCTGCCATGCCGTGCCATGCAGGTGGCACGTGATGGGGGTGATGCTATCAGCCGGGGGATCTATGAGGTGGTTCAGGGACAAGCTCGGCGCGCAGGAGGTTCAAGCGGCAAAAGAGCGCTCGATCGAGCCGTATGATCTCCTGACGCAGGAAGCATCGAAGGTGCCGCCGGGAAGCGAGGGGCTTCTTTTCCTGCCTTACCTCAGCGGCGAGAGAACGCCTCACAAGGACCCTGATGCCCGCGGAGTCTTCTTCGGACTCAGCCTCAGAACCGGCAAAGGACATCTCGTAAGAGCAATCATGGAGGGGGTGGCCTTCGGGATGAGGGATTCACTCGAGATCATGAGGAGCATGGGTGTGCCGATAGCGCAAGTGAGGGCCTCTGGCGGGGGAGCGAGGAGTGAGCTCTGGCGCCAGATACAGTCTGACATCTACGGGGTGGAGCTCCACGTGATGGAAGCCGAGGAGGGGCCCGCATTTGGCTCTGCCTTGATCGCCGCCGTCGGGGTCGGAACGTACGGAAGCGTCGAGGAGGCATGTGACAAGGCAGTCAGGACGAGTGGAGTGGTGAAGCCCGTGCCTGAGAACGTCGAAATGTACAACCGACGTTACCAGACGTACACCAACCTATATCAGGCGCTGAGGCTGAGCTTCAAGGAGCTGGCGAAACTGGCTTGAGCCCGAAGCCCATCAAGATAGCCGCGTCAATCCTTGCGGCTGACTTCACAAGACTGGGCGAAGAGATCAAGAAGGCCGAGCAGGGAGGAGCGGACATCATACACGTCGATGTCATGGATGGGCGCTTTGTGCCCAACATGACCGTGGGACCCGCGATAGTGAAGGCCATCAGCGGGGTCACGCATCTTCCGGTTGATGTTCATCTGATGGTGGAAGACCCAATGTGGTTCATACGTGAGCTGGAGGGAGCAGACATCGACATGATGTCGGTACATCCCGAGGCGACTGGGCGCCTAGACAGGACCCTTGAGAGGATCAGAGGAACTGGGGCAAAGGCAGGGGTGGCGGTCAATCCTTCCACGCCTCTGGAGGCGATAGAGTGCCCCCTGAGTCAGATGGACTACATGCTGGCAATGACCGTGAGACCGGGGTTCGGAGGCCAAACCTTCCTCCAGAGCGTGCTGCCGAAGATCGAAGAGGCGAGAAGGAGGTTTCGGAGCGCCGGGCTGGAGTCTGAGATCGAGGTCGACGGGGGAATAAGTCCCCAGACCGCCCCATTGGCCGTACGCGCTGGTGCGGACATACTCGTCGCTGGGACCGCCATATTCGGCACCAAGGACGTCAGTGCCTCGATCTCCGAACTCAGGGAATCGACCACACGGGAGGCCCGTCAGACGTAGAAGGACCAAGCCCACGGCCATCCGTGAACCAGATCATCGGACTGACGACGCTGCCATCCTCCTGTATGTGTGATACTTGCCCTTGAGGGAGATGCAATAGGCCATCACGTTGTCTGGGAACACATTGAACCCAGCGTCTCCTATGTGACTGAGGTCCGCCCCCGCCATCTTTGAGTGCAGAGCTATCCTCCTTATCGTGTCCAGATCCGAACCCTCGATGGCAAGATCCAGACATGACATGGCAAGCATTCCATCGTCGTGGGCACTATCCACCCAGCTTCTCAGGACGGCCTCGTCGATTCCTGGGACAGACCCCGGAGCAGGGAACATTGCCACATCGCATCCTGCCTCGGCGAACCCGGCGATGTCGCTTCCCAGCAAGATGCGGGGGCCGGCCTCGGTCGCCACGCCCGCTGAGTGCATCTTGCCTCCCATCAAGATCAGCTTGTCCCCTAGGGCCTTCCTCAGCTCAGCCAATGATTGTCTGATCGTGGCGTTCGTCACCCCTGTGCGCGGGTTCCCGGTCAGACATATGAAAGACGCGCCCTGCTCCACAGCCCTGAGGGCGTTCCGGGCAGAAGCTTTCCTCCCCTCGGGTATGCCCAGTTTCTCCTGAACGACAGCGGATGGATCGACGGGCTCCAAGTTCAGACCGATCGGAACGCCGGCCAGATCCCTGACTTGGGTCAGGATGGGCTCGTCATGGTAGGGCGTGTCTGGGGACAGGCCCATGATACTTGGGCTGACAACGTCGTACGTGTTCAGGGCGATCATGTCGGCTCCGAATGCGGCCGCGATCTCCGCCGAGCTTATGCCCCCTAGTATCCTCTGTTCTGGTCCCACTTCGGCCAACACCGCCCTGCCCTCGGCCAGAGAGATAGACTCAAGCAGTTCACGGCGGGTCATCTTCTCGAAGTCCGATCTGAGCGCTTCGATGATCTTCTTGACCATCCCGCACAAGTCGTCACGCCTCCGATATAAGGGATATATGGAATCAGTTGCTCGGCAACCTAGCGATACCACGCCTGACTCTCTGAGAGCGGCCAACAAGTGCCGGCAGTTGCCCGACTATTCTGGCACGTTCCTGAGTGTGTCGTCTGTCGCCGATGTCGCCGTGTGCCCATGTCCTCTTGAGTTCCGTCAAGTCGCGCACGATCTGCGTCCTCTTCTTGTAGATCTCTCGAAGCTCACGCCAGACATCAGTCGACCCGTCAGTGCCAGGCCCTTCCACAAGAACCTTGAGGAGCGACGACCCCTCGAACCTTTCAGGTCTCAGTCCTAGGTACTCAGCTAGCGTCGGTGTGACGTCCACGGTTTCGGCGAACGGTAATCTCGATGGCCTGACATGCCTTCCGAAGAAGATGAGCGGAACCCTGGTCTCCAAGTCGTCGAGTCCCCCGTGATATCCGTGCAACTTCCTCGATGCGCCCGTGAGACATGAATAGTTTGGAGCCAACGACATCAGGATTTCATTCCCTCTCCCATCGGAAGTGCCCATCGCCACTAGCTCAGCCGCCTCTAGAACCACATCCACGGCCCGGTCAAGGACCGTTGATTTCACGATCTCTTGCCGAGACGTCGGGCTTCTGGAGAAGACCTGGGCGAATCTGCCCAGGAAACTGAAATGCGCTTGGCCACTTGCATCGCGTATTCTCCTCTCGAGCTTGGTCGAAACGGAACGCTTGACCGAGACCATGCCGTGGTCGCTCGTCAGGACAAAGAGAGCATGGCGGTTCTTGTGTGACCTCTCTATCAGATGCACCAAGTCCCCGATAGCGTGGTCGACGCTCTTCACAGCCTCGTCCACCCTTCGGCTGTCCGGACCATGTATGTGACCTGCATCGTCGACAGCAAAGAAGGTTACAAACAGAACCTCGGGGCGCTTCGTCTCAATCACCTGCTTGGCGAAGCGGCGGACTTCCTCGACCTTGTGGGAGGGGACGTGAACGTACAGATTAGCCCCTCTGGTGAACAAGGAGAACTCCTCCACCGAGCCGGTGACGAGGCCATGCTGCGCTGAGAGCTCCCCAATCGACCTGCCCGCATAGTCGCTCATCCACAGCTGACGCAACTTGCCGCAGTCACTGTCGAACCTGAAGCCACTTGTCACACCGTGAGTGATCGGATAGAGGCCAGTTGTCAGGGTGGTGTGAGCAGCTCCAGTGAGGGTGGGGAACACGGTCCTGCACTCCTCGACAACAGCGCCCTCACGCATCATCATGTCAATCGTTTCAGTCTTGATCCTAGTCAGATAGTCAGGCCTACATCCATCCAGTATGAATACTACAACCGCTGGGTCCAACAGCCCCCTTGCCCTTGCGGCCTTATTGTGCCTTTTCTAGCGGCGGAGCTGTGGCGACGGCTTGCTTGGTCATCCCAAAGAGGCTTGAATCGCGTTGGTTTGAGCCCCCAACCGTCCTGTCATCGTCCTCCCAGTCCCTTCCTCTCTTGTTTTTGCCGACTTCGTGCGCTGGGGAGTTGCGAAGCGGTTGTAACCCGACTCTGGTTCGGTGCCCGTCAATCAAGCGATAAATAGACTGAAGAAACCTCGACGACGTGGGACCGCTGAAAATCCTAGAGATTGCGGGCAGTTTGAGGAAGGATTCATACAACCGTCAACTACTGTGGGTCGCTGACGAGATTGCCCAAGAGCTTGGAGCTTCTACAAGTGAGATCGACCTGAAGCAACTGGCCTTGCCGATGTACGACGCAGACGTAGAGGCGCGGGGTCTTCCTGAGTCAGTCATGAAGCTGAAGGATGCAATCGAAGGAGCTGACCTGCTGTTGATAGCGTCGCCCGAGTACAACTACTCAGTATCGGGTGCTTTGAAGAACGCGCTGGATTGGGCGTCCAGGGGCAAGAATTCGCTCGATGGCAAGGTCGTCGCGATCTTCGGGGCCTCCACCAGCATCATGGGGACCGTCAGAGGCCAAGCGCACTTGCGTGACATACTGGAGGCTCTCAACGCCATCGTATTACCGCAACCAGGGGTCTTCATCAGGTCAGCAAGAGATGCGTTCGACGAGAATGGATCGTTGAAGGATCCGATGTCAGCCCAGCTATTGAGAGATCTCATACAAAGAGCAATGGCTCTGGCTGACAAGGTCAGAGCATAGGGCCCAGCGCGACCAGCCCCAAATGTTAAGAACTCACGCACATCAGGTGCGACGAGACAAGTTGCTGAGTGATCTGAGGGACCAGTCGAAGAGGATGACGAAGGAGGAGCTAGTGGAGCAGCTTTCAACGTTCAAGCTCAATCCCAAGTTCTCGATGGGAGTGTGGTACTTCTTCCCACCTGGAGGTAGATTCCACGAGAGGTACGTCGAGCAAGGCACTATTGAGGACATCTTGAACATTGTCCGTGGCATGAAGGACAAGGGGGTAGTCGACTCGACCTTCAAGCTAGAAGGCCACTTCCCGAATGAGATCAACTGGGACAACATTGACGAGTTCAAAGACCTCGAGAGAGAGACGGGGATAGGACTAGTGAACGTAGGTCCGAACATCTTCTACGAGAAAAGATATGAATTCGGATCACTTTCTAACCCCAATCCAGATGTCAGGTCTCATGCCATCGCCAGAACGACGGACGCTCTGAAGATCGGGAAGGAAGCGGGAGCAGCCTTCATGGTTGTCTGGCCCGGCATAGATGGCTACGAGAACCCGTTCGGCGCCGACTTCTACGGCATGTGGGACAGATTCGAATCCGCCCTAGCTCAGATCATGGACGCAGTGCCCGGGAGAAGGGTAGCGATCGAACCGAAACCGTACGAGCCGAGAGGGAACAACATCTACAGGAACACAGCCAATGGCCTGCTCATGGCCAGAAACGTTGAATCGATATTGAGACATGAAGAGAACAGACATCTGCTCGAACAAGGTCATGCCATGGTCTGTCTGAACCCCGAAGTCGGGCACGTGATGATGGGGCACGAAGAACTCGCGTATGCCTTTGCGTCAGCACTGAGGGAGGGAAGGCTCGCACACACTCATTGGAACAGCCAGCCACTGGGCAACTACGATCAGGATCTGAACGTGGGCGTGTTGGGAATTGACCAGATGTACGCTGCCCTCCTTGTAATGAAAATGCACGGCTATTCAGAGTACTTCGGGATAGACATCAATCCCGAGAGAATGCCGATCGAGAGGGCCATAGCCCTCAATGTCAACGCCATCAGAGTGGCATGCGACCGACTCGACCAGATAGATAGAGCGGACTGGTCCAAGGTCGCGGACGCAATCGCCAGCCCTCAGGAGAACAGGGGAGTGATCGAGGACATCATGATGAGGTCATTGGCCCCAACGGGGAGCAGTTTCGTACCTATATGAGCAAACCACGTTTGCCATCAGAGTGGGCGATTCACACGACAAAAACATTTAACCCAATCAACGGGTCAACGTAGGTCGATAGTCATGGTAGTCGGCGTTGGCATAGTTGGCGCAGGCTTCATGGGAAACACCCATGCGAACGCGTATCATCTGATTCCCGGTTCAAAGGTAGTCGCAGTCGCGGACATAGAACCAGACAGGGCGTCGAACTTCGCTGAGAAACACGGTGCCAGACCCTACGGTTCTCTCGAAAGCATGCTCAAGGATCCGGCCGTGCAAGTCGTGGATGTCACCCTTCCCACGTATCTTCACTCTGGGGCAGCAATCCAGGCTGCTGAGGGCGGAAAGCATGTCATCTGTGAGAAGCCGATGGCGCTGACTCTGAAAGAGGCAGACAGCATGATCAAGGCCGCCAAGAAGAATGGCGTTGAACTCATGATAGCGCAAGTGATGAGGTTCTGGCCTGAGTGGGCATATCTCGCCGAGAAGGTGAAGACAAGGGAGTTCGGCAGGATCAAGGCGATCAGATGCCTCAGGCTGTCGTCAGAGCCACAGTGGGGGTGGAAGAAGTGGACACTTGATGTCAACAAGGCGGGCGGAGCTACTGTGGACCTTCACATTCATGACACTGACTTCATCGCGCACGTTCTTGGAAGGCCGAAGGCTGTCACATCGACAGGATGGATAGACCACATTCAGACGACCTACGACTATGGGAACAGAGCGGTGGCCTTGGCAATAGGGGGTTGGTTCCCGCTGCAGGGCTACCCCTTTGTGATGTCGTATGAGTGCTTCCTTGATCACGCCACCCTGACGCACTACTCTGACCGAAAACCAACTCTGACCGTGTTCCAGAGGAGCAAGGGCCCGTACAGCCCAGACTTGACCAGCGCAGGAGCGGGATCAGGAATCACCACCGGGAACATATCCGAACTCGGCGGATATTACGAGGAGCTCAGGTACTTCATCGACTGCCTGGAGAGGGCTGAGAAGCCCGACAGGATCAGACCTGAGGAGGCCAGACAGTCGCTCGAGATTTGCTTGGCCGAAGTCAGAAGCATCAAGACGGGCAAGAAGGTCAGCCTCTAGTCGGACTCAGTATTCTGCTTCGTATGCCGTGCTTGGCACAGATTGTTTCGGACATTCTCGCGAGATGCTCCTGATATTCTCTGGGGGGTGCAAACGACGTCCCGAAGAGAGCCTTGCATCTCTGAGCGACCTCCGGAAAGTGCTGCTCAAGGGCCCTGTAGTACAGTGTCCTGCAGTCACTCGGACCGCTGCCGAACAGAGTTAGGCCCCCGACAAGCGCGAAGCTTCCCCCGTGTTCCTTTGCCGTCCTTATCATCTGTTCCAGTAGTTCCTCTGAGTCAGAAAGAAAGGGGAGCACGGGTATGAGGTTCGCTCCCACCAAGAAGCCGTCCTTCGCGCACTGGGCCATAGCTCTGAGTCTCTCCTTAGGTGGCGGAGCACCTGGTTCGAAGATGCGCGCTATCTTCTCATCCATCGTGGAGAATGAGAACGATATGATTGCCCCCCTCCTCAAGTCACGCGCGAGATCCTGAGGCAGTACGGCGTTCCGGTCGATCTCTCCGAGGACATCGAGGTCTCTGGGAATCAGTATGGACTTCGTGGCGACCATCACGGGGAACCTGAATCTGACGATTATCTTGAGAAGCCTCCTTGTCATTCTTAGATCCTTCTCAGCAGGAGGGTACGCCTCCTGTGAGGCTATGGCGATGATCCCGTATTGCCCCTTTCTTGCCCTTGCGGCGAGTTGTCTTTCGAGGAGCTCTGGCGCATTGGCTTTGACCGATAGCGTCCTCGCCAAGTTGAGACCGTACTTGCTCCCGCGTGTGTAGCAGTAGAGGCAGTTGAACGGGCAACCTTGGTACGGGTTTATGGAGTAGTCATCGAGGAACCAGTCGTCCCTCTTCTTGTGCCTGTTGAGGATTGTCTTTGCATAGATCCTGCGCACCGTTGTATCAGTTTCCCTCTCACTGGAAGGTCTTTCGACGGCCCAGTCCTCACCACTCGTCAAGGAGACGCCGATCCCAAGATGCTGTCTCTCTGCTGAGCTTAATAATTCGTCGATTGGGGAGGAGGAGCGATGACAATAGGGAAGGTGGCTGACGCCTCTGAGGTCTCTCCAAGCAAGATGAAGAAGGTCAGCGTCGAAGGAGAGGAGATTCTGCTGGCCAACGTGGGAGGGACATGCTACGCCATAGGCAACAAGTGCACGCACATGGGAGGCGACCTCTCGAAAGGGACTCTTTCTGGGAATCTGGTCAAGTGCCCTCGGCACGGTGCGGTGTTCGATGTCACGACTGGAAGGACAGTCTTGGGCCCGAAAATGCTTGGGATAACGGTGGAGGCCAGGGACGAACCGACCTTCGGTGTCAGGGTGGAAAAAGGAAGCGTCTATCTTGACCTGTGAGGGCCACCATTGGCGTCTGGTCACCCGATCTGATGGCTGCTCAAATCACAGAACCAAGTATGATCGACGCCGAGTACACTAGCATTGTTATGTGGAAGAGCGGGAGCACCTTCAACGCGGCTTGGGCGCTCTTGCCCTTCAATATCACGTGGTTGGCTATCGCTAGGAGCAAAGACCCTACCGCGATCCCGATCATCGAGACAGGAGCGAGTACCTTGGCGAAGAAGGTCGCACTGACGTAGTGCACAACCGTGAAGAACAACACCCAGTAGGCTGTTCCCCTCATGCCGTAGAGGACTGAGACAGTCTTCATTCCCCTCGCCTGATCATTGGCGATGTCTATCATGTCGTTGACTCCCAGATGCGCCTCTGCGAATGGGTAGAAGAAGACGAAGTACAGCAAGGCTGTCATGTCAGGGCTCCCATTGCTCAGGTATCCCGCGACAGGGAAAAGGCTGAAGTCAGTCCTCCCCAGAAGTTGGGCTACGGGGAACGCCTGGTCGCGCTTCTTCAGTTGGTAGAAGTATTCCGCGCAGTAGCAGTACACCATGATGGCGAGCACATAGACGGAGTGAGGGTAGGGCAAGGTCAGGATCAATACCGAAGTCGAAGCCACGAGCAGAAGGAAGAGTGCCAACGCGCTCCTCGACGAGATCAGTCCTGCCGGAATCGGCCTCTTCTTGAAAAGCCGCCAGTACTTGGTCAACTTGTCGGACTCTACGTCTCTTCTGTCCAGTTCTTGGTCCACATAGCCATTCAGAACGAGACCCGCCTCGAAGCCTAGAAAGCCTATCGCTGCCGCCCTCAACACGGCCATCCAAGAGAAGCCGCCGTAGGCGCCGAAACTCAGGAACAACCCTGAACAGAACAAGGTGGGCCACGCGAAGAAGAAGTGCAGTCTAGTGAGGTCCACGTAGGCCTTGATTGATTCCATCATCCGCTTGCCCACCTTCCGGGTTTTCTGAGGACAGCACCGGAGAATCGTGGTATATGTGTATGTCACGACTGCAGGCAGCATGCCTTGGCCGGTCTGCTTCGCGCATTGAATCGCCTAATGGGACCGAGACCTTTAAGTTCGTCCTTGGCAGAAACCGGCCGGCAGGCAGACAACTTGCCCGATAGACTTCAGACTTCCATCAACATGGCAAAGATGATACGCATTCACATCGTTGCAGGAGGCATCTTGGCCTACTCACTGGGCGTCCTTCTTGCCATCCTGAATGGTTCCTCACCTGATCCGACCAGCATCGCCATTGGGTATCTCGTCATATTCTTGGCGGATCTTTCCACTCACTATGGCAACGACTACTTCGATTCTACAATGAGCCCAAGCGGCGAGCACAACAAGATGTTCGGGGGGAGTCGCGTCCTCACAGAACACCCGGAGCTACGTGAGACATCTCGGCTGATGGCCATAGCCTTGGTCATTCTCTCCCTCAGCCTCGCGTCATTTTCAGTGGTCATGCACATCATCCCCGTCGAGCTGATGCTGATCGCAGTTGCTGCAAACCTCTTAGGTTGGTTCTACTCCGCTCCGCCCATCCGCCTTTCGACTCGCGGGCTCGGAGAACCCACCATTGCATTGGGCACGGGCTTCCTGATACCAAGTGCTGGCTATGTCGCTGTGAGGGGTCAACTTGACGCCTTCTTCCTGCTCTTGGTTATCCCATTTGTAATGTATGGGTTCATACTCGCCCTGAGCCTTGAGGTCCCCGACATGGAGGATGACCTCAGGATCGGGAAGAGCAATCTCGTGGTTAGAAAGGGCAGGCGTTTCGCATTCTCCGCCATCCTCGTGCTCTCAGTCCTTGCCACCTTAGCCTTCTCTATCTACACGAAGGAGGCCATCTATCATATGATGGATCTTGCGGTCGTTGCTGCCTTCTCATCTATTCCGCTCATCAGTGGAATCGCCGGGTTCATCCAGAATCCAGAGAGGAGGCATGAGGCAGATCGCTTCGGTTCGGAGAACATCATAGCGCTATTCCTCTTCAACATCCTCATGGTCGCCTACTTGGCCCTCTTGGCCCTGTGATCGTTCATGCATGCACCTATTGTTGTGCCTCTTCTCGGCCGGAAACGATCTTGGCTGACGCTCCCTTTCCCAACTGCACGACCCATTTGCCGTCTATGGTCCCTTGACCCAAGACTCCTCGTCCTTCGGTTCTGAGGATCCTGTAAGGCATCGGAAGCACAGCATCAGCCTCAACTTCCTTCGGCAAGACAACGGTCAGTTCGAGTTCTCGCCCTGTCTTCTTCCATGAGACCTCGACCTCGCCGTGTGGGCTCGGGACTCTTCCCCTTGCCCACGTAAGGTCTGCGGGTTCCGGCGCTATCGTCACCTTCCTGAGGCCGGGACTGGCCGGCCTTACACCAAGCTGGTACGCACTCAAGAAGTACGCAGGCCCAGCGGACCACGCGTGACAGTAGCTGCGCGCGAAGTGTTTGGCCTCCGGGCTTCCGAACACTTCCCAGGCTGTCGTCGTCCCCATGTCCAGCATGAACCCCCAGCGCTTCCTTGTCTGCTCCAAGACGGCATCGAAGTCTCCCAGTCTGGCGAGCAAATCAAGGATGAAGAACATCGCGAAAGGACTGCCAACCTTGACCCATCCCTCTGGCACATCGGTGATGCGCTGCTTCACAATCTCCTTCCTGTCAGGGGTCACACAATCACACAGGAGGACGACGGCGTTTGTCTGCTGACTCACGACCTTGGATCTCTCTCCGTCAGCGTGCACGCTGTCAATGTAGCCCCCTGCCTCGGCAGACCACAGATGCTCATTGATGGAGACCCTCAAGTTGTCCGCCAACTTGACATAGTGTGCCGCCTTATCGGGCTCGCCAACGACTTCTGCGATTCGCGCCGCCGTTCGAAGTGCCTCTACCATGAACGCATTCTGGTGCGTCACAACGCCTGAGCCGGGGGTGTCCATCGGGGCCCAGTCCAACATGTTCCAAGCTTCTATTTCGAGTAGACCCTTGTCGTTCAGCCTCGCCTCAAGGTTCGCGCACATCTTCGCTATTGCAGGGTAGATCTCATCTAGGAATTCCCTGTCGCCCGACCACAGATAGTACTCCTCGCATGCCAGCACCCAGAGCAAGCTCCATGCCGTGAGCACATTCTGCCACCCGCTGGGCACCTGCGACTCCGTGAGAGGCGACCGATAGAGTGACTTGGCGACCAGCTTCCAGCAGCGCTTCGGCATTGAGAGCTCGCCGAAAGTGACGTAGTTGATCAGGGCCTCGCCGCGAGCATCCCCGACCCAGAGGGTCTGCTCATAGGCCGGGCAGTCTACGAAGGTGTCCTCCATGCACAGTCTTGTCGTGTATCTGCACATCCTCCAGATCTGGTTTAGGAGCGGGTCCGAACAGAGGAAATCGCCTCGCTCCGCCACGGGGAACGTGTTGAGCAGGCACCTTAGCCCTCGGATCTTCACGGGAGCTTTCATGCCCCTGATCGTCAAAAGGGCGTATCTGAAGCCCCTTCTGACTATCGAGTGAAACCTCTGGAGCCCCGCCTTCGAAACGTATCGGAGCGTGTTGTTGAGCCCACCCGTGGACTGAATGTCCCAGCCATTGGTGAACTCGAAGAGGTTCCAGTCAAGGACCACGCCCTCAGGGGCCTCCAACTCGAATTCTAGGAATCCCACTATTTCTCTGCCGAAGTCGAGAAGCAATTGCACGTCTCCTCCTTGGGACGGGGAGATCACGGCCGCGTCTTCGCTGTTCGAGAACAACCCACTTTCGTTGGCTATTGCAGCCCTCCCGCCCGCTACTTCGGATTGGTTCGTCGTTATGGTGTACACGTGAACATCGCACTCATGCTCGATCGACACTGGCTTGACAGCCTCCTTGTGAGGCTTGAGATCCTCCACTGACTTGGCCCCCCAAGCGTCGGTGAACCCCTTGTTCTCCCTTGAGCCGAAGGGTCCTATCGTGGACCAATGAGTACCTTCGTGGAAGGGTGAAACGAACTGCAGATCTCCCTCGGTCTCTATGGACATGGCCGTGAACCAGTCATGGTACCTGCCTGTGACATCGATTATCAGAAGGTTCTCGCCCCTCCGAAGCTTCAGGGGAGCGACCTCGTCTTTGATCGGAACGTCCTCGCCGTTAAGGCGGATGGCGCCCCACGGACCATATGTGTGCTTCAGGTTTGCGCTCGTTTCAGCCGACGCAAGTATGACAGTGCCGATCATGGCTGTGAAACCCGTGTGGTTCGCCTCCAAGTAGCCTGGGAGGAGGTTTGGCCTGAGATCAAACGACCAGTGATAGTGAGGTGATCTCACAACGCGTTTCCTGAGCAACGCCACTGGAAGGACCGGCTCTTCGGTGAGGAATGGGATGTCCCTCTCGACGAGCTTGACCCAGGGCTCTATGCCGACCTTCCCGATGACCTTGGCCCGATCCCACCCACCGTCATTGAACTCAACTTGCGTCCATCCATCGAATTCCTTTCTCGCGTCGTATATCTCCGCCCAAGCCTGTTGGCAGCTTATTCGCGGGGCCCTCCTGACGTAGGACCTTGAGTCTTGCACTCTCCACGAGCTATCGGTCCCTATGGACTTCTTGCCCTTCCCAGTGTCGATGTCTAGTTGGCACAGCAGTCCCCCGCGGCCGACCACGTACTGAAAGGTGGAAATGCCAAAGTGCTGCACCAAGACAGCGATCACGTTCTTCCCCTTTCTCAGCCTCGCGCCGACATCGTACGTGTCAAAGGACTGTTCGAAGGGCCAACTCCTCACGGGCCCTTGGCCGAGCCTCTCTCCATTGAGGAACAGCACGTATCTGCTGTCAGCGGTGATGCGCAGGCACGCTTCTTTCACTGATGATGGAGAACGAAACGTCTTCCGGGCGTACAGGTAGAAGTTCCTCGGAGTGGGTTCGCCCTTCGTCCAGATCCAACTTGCCTCCCAGCCTCTAGACAATCCCGATCGGGCTTGCGTGAGCCTCTCCGCTAATAAGGTCAGTGCCTCTATACTTCCATGGAGAACATGTCCCTGCCGTAGTATGTGAGCAGGGCTCCCATTGCCTCACCCGCGCCGACGTTCGAGGACACGACGGGCGTAGCCATCAGCCCGACATCTCCCCTTGCGATCTTCCCCGTCTTGGCGCTCATGCATTCCCACACGCTCGGGTGTTTGAGAAGGAACCCCACGAGCGAATCCTTCACCGTTCTCAGCAGATCTGGGTAGTACCGGGATGCTGCAGCCATGGCGAGGGAGCACGACTTGCTCCAAGCCGGCCCCCTCCAATACGTCTCTTCCTCGAAGCCCGGTTCGCCTGGGGCCACAGTGTACACCCCGTACTCACCCAACAGCTTCAGGAAATTCCCCTTGGCAAGGGAGGCCACTCGCTTGTCAACCAGCCCATAGGCGAGCGGGAAGAGGCCGTCGACCCCGACGCGCGTGTCGAGACTGCCGTCTTGATGCAGGACCCCATACCATCCCTTCTTCTCGTCCCATAGGACCCTGTTCATCGCGACCATCGTCAGGTCCGCCCTTTCCTGCCACTCTGATTCTCGTCCGTCTCCTATTGCTGCGGACATCTTGCCCATCGCCTGCTCGTAGCGACACCTCTCGGCCGCGAATATGGTCGGATAGCAGAAGTCCTCTCTTGAGCCACCTTCCCCGTAGGTCACTTTCTGGAAGGCTGCCGTCGTGTCGAGCCCGGTGTCGTACGAGGAGAGTATTGCCCACAGGTGCAGCTTCATGAACCCGTCGTCGCGGGATGCACATAGGTACTCGTAGTACTTGATCAGTCGCGGGTACCAGGCTCGCAGACTCATCTCGTCCTTCGTGCTGTGGTAGTACCTCAGGGCAACCCATGGGATGTGGGGCGTCTGGACCGCGTTCGCCTTCATCCAGGTTTCCCCAGGGACCTTCTCGTCTAGGTAGATGGCATGCGTCACATAGCCGTCCGCTCTTTGATGCTCGAGAAAGAGATCAAGCAGTCTTTTCACGAAGCTTGGTCCTATCTCTGGGTTGAGGCATGAATGCCACTCGACAGCCGGCAGGCCCCACTGCCAGTAGCCCCTGTACACCGGCAGCGCCTCAAGCACGGTCTTCCCCCAGCGCGGATGTCTGTAGTAGTTGGACCTGATGACCCACCAGCATTTGTAATACGCTTTCCTGTCAGCCTCACTCTCAAACTCGATACTAGGCAGCTCCCCGAACCAGGCGTCCCATTTGCTCTTGATCTTCTGCTCCAGTCCGCTTTCCTTCTGCGCGCGAAGGGCAGAACTCGCGGACCTGAAGCTGATGCCGAAACTCACCTCGGCCTCCTCTCCCTGTCCAATGCTGACCTTGTGCTCGAGAACCAAATGCCTGCATGTTGCTCTTGCCCCTGTCAGTTGGCCACGTGCCAAGCGTCTGGCGTAGTCATCAGAGGCGAACGTCCCGAAGCGGCCGTGGTTCGATGTGATGAAGAGCTTCTTGTCCCTCAGAACGATTTCAAGGCATCCACTGGGCTTCTTGACCTTCACTTCCCTGCATGGAGCATTCAGATCGATGACTGAGTAGAACTTCTTGTCAAGGACGAATGGCTCATGGCTTCTTGACCGCATGCGCAGGCGCCAGAAGAAACCTCCGTCAGGGTGTTGGCCGAACCGCTCTGCGACCTCTAGGCCGATGTTCGAGAAGACAACTTGCCTCCGCGCAAGAGACGGCAGGTACTCCATGCCTTCGAAGTAGAATGTGTTCTTGGTTGCGCTCTTGCCCGTGAGGTCGGGGAACGAGTACTCAGCGAACCTAGCTGAGGCGATCGGAGATTCATCGTATGTCGTCTGCACCCTGCTGTCGAATAGCCAACCAATGCTGCCGAAGTCCGATGGATAGGCAAAGTTCAGCGAGAAGTCATCTTCCTTGATCAAGATCGCTGTACGCCTGGGCAGCTTCTCGGAGAAGGGCTCGCACAAGAGATCCCACTGGCTGAGTTCCTGCATGGAGAATCGAACCCGAGGAATCACGTGAGTTATTGAGTCTTGTAGGGGGGATCAGTGCGCCCAGGAAAAGGTAATAGTCCTTCATCACCCCTTGCAAGCGAGCGAAGTCACACATGAACCATTGGTGGGAGAAAGAGCCCCTGAGGATATTGGAGATATGTAACGCACTTGAGCTGAACACGTTATCACCTCGGCAGGAGGTTGAGGCCGTCAGGCGGTTGGCCGGTAACGCGCAGCACTTCCACTGTACCGACACGACAGGGGGTTGTGATGACAGGCGATTCTATTTCAAGACTGCAGTCTCTAAGAGGGACAATCCCGACAGGCTAGCTGAGTATCTGCCCCTCGCTCACAAGAATGGCATCAGGGTCATAGTGTACTTCAACGTTCATTGGTACACCAAGGAGTTCGGGAAGGAGCATCCCGACTGGGTGCAGATCAAGGAGGACGGCAAGCCGATAGACGACGTCTACACCACTGGCACATCCATGTGCATCAACAGCCCTTACAGGGAGTGGGTCTTTCAGATACTTCGAGACTTGTGTAGCTACGACATAGACGGCATCTTCTACGACGGTCCGATCTTCTTCGCTTCCACGTGCTATTGCGAGGCGTGCAGACAGCTGTACAAGCAGAGGACGGGAGAGGAGATGCCACCAAAGTCTGACCGGAACCATCCCCTCTGGAAGGGGCTCATCGACTTTCAGGCGGACTCGCTGGAGAAGTTCCTGTCGGAATCCAACTCGATCATCAAGGGACTGAGGCCTGACACACTCTTCTGCATGAACGGCAACAGCAGTTGGCCGTACTGGCCGACTGGAAGGGACAACCACAGGATCATCAAGCACACCGATCTTCTGGGGGCTGAAGGGGGCTTCATCTACGGCGACCTGAACCAGACCCCGATCTACAAGCCCGGGATAACGGCCAGACTGCTGGCGAGTCAATCCCGAGGGAAGCCAGCACTCGTCTTCGACTGCGCCGGCCACAAATCTTGGTCATGGTACATGCTTCCCGAGCAGGAGATCAGCATGCTGCTGGCCGAGACATTGGCTGGCGGTGCGAACTTCTGGGTACCGTTCTTCCCGAGTGACCTATCACAGCCCGAACTCCGCGTCGTCGCGGCATATGACAAGCTGGTCAAAAAGAATCCTGAGGCCTTCGGCAGCACGAGGTCGATGGCGAGGGTCGCCCTGCTTTGGCCAGGAGTGTCAGTTGAGTTCTACGAAGGTTCGTCCGTTCCCCTCACCGACTTCACCAAGGAAATCAAGGCCGCGAAGGTGGGCGACATAGGGCAGGAGTTCCTCGGGTTCTATGAGGGGCTGGCTAGGGCGCAGGTTCCCTTCGACGTCATCGATGAGGACAACTTCGATGGCTTGCCCCAGTATGAACTCTTGGTGATGCCAAACGCTGCATGCCTGTCGGCCGACTCGAGTAGAGTGATCGCGGAGTTCGTGCGAGAGGGAGGAAGCCTGGTGGCAAGCTTCGAGACCTCCCTGTATGATGAGAAGGGGGTGAGAAAGGGCGATTTCGGGCTGGCTGAACTGCTGGGCATTGAGTTCTCGGGAAGGGTGTTCGGCCCGATGCAGTGGGATTACATCTCCCCTGATCTTGGATCTGACTCCCCGTTGCTGAAGGGAATCACCAAGGAGTTCATCCCCGCGCCGACCTATGGATTGGAGGTCAAGACTACGACTGGTCAGACCCTTGCGCGCTTCTGCACGAAGCTCGTCGGCTGCTACGATCACTCACCACAGGTCTCCCATCTGCCCTTCTTGGTCACGAATCAGTTCGGAAGAGGGAGGGCAGTGTACTTGGCCGGGACGTTTGGCATTTCCCTGAGCGACTTCCGCTTTCCCGAATACCTCACATTGATGCGCAACTTGGCAGGCAAGCTGAGCAGCAGGCCCGTGGTCGTGAAGAACGCGCCTTGGGTCGAGGTCAGCATCAGGAGGACTGATGATGAGGTCTTCGTGCATTTGGTGAATCAGACGGCCGGGCTTAAGAGGCCCCTGACTCACATCCAAGCTCTCACTGACCTTGAGGTGTATCTGCCGAAGAGCAAGTTCAAGCATGCCAGGACGCTGAGGTCTAGCAAGGAGCTGAGAACCAAGGTGGACAGGGGCGGCTCCTCTTTCACGGTCCCGGTTCTGGCCGACTATGAGGTCATTGGGCTGCCCCTCAGGAGATAGCCAAGTCGTGCAAATTGGTCACAAGTTCTGCGGCGGCGGGGGAAGGCGAGGGCTGGGTCGCTTCCTCGTCGCCAGAAGGACTGCGACTGCAACGACAGCGACCATTGCGATTCCACCCCCTGCTACGAGCAGGAACGGGAAGGACTTCGAGGCCGTCTTGACGCCGATAATGTTCGAATCAGAGTGAAGGTCTTCAGCGTCGACAGTGCGGACGGTGAAGTAGTACGTAGTGTCGGGAGACAGGCCGACGACGTTGAAGGATGTCGTGGTCCTGTTGTCTATGATCGCGATCCTAGTCCCGATGTCTCCCGATGACGCCGACTGATACACTTCATACCTAGAGAAGTCGTAGTTCGAGTTTTGCGACCAACTCAGCACTATGGAAGTCGCAGCGATGTCAGCCGAGCTGGGGGCATTGAGTGTCACACTGGCGGGCGGCACTGAGGACTCCTCCTTGAACCCACCGACGGTCTGGTTCGTCTCCCACCCGCTGTCCTCGCCCGTGTTGTCCGTCTGCTGGCCTGACGACCTCAGTTCAATGGTCACTTTCATCAGGACCGTAGTGTAGGGATTCCACGTAGAAAGCGTGAAGTATATCGTACACCTGCCTGCTGTCCCCGTGGTGAACTTCTCGATCACGTATGGGCCGTACGGACCCCCGAATGTCGATTCCCTGAAACGGTCAGAGAGATTGTCTCTGCCAGGCCAGTGTATGAACTTGGTGTATCCCTCTCTCACCGCGTTGAAAAGGGTCTGCTTCGCTGACCACTGCCCCCAAGGCTTCGTCGAGGACCTCATGAACACGCCGTCATATAGCATAATCCACCTCTCCAAGTACACGTTCCAGTGGACCGAGAACTCTCCTATGATTGGATCGTGGAAGAGAGGGACCGCGTCAGTCTCGTTCTGGCTCCAAGCGGGATTGCCGAGGGCGTCAGTGCCCTTGAAGTATCGAATCGTGGACTTGTCCTCGATCGACTCATAGGGCATCCAAGCAAGATAGGGGTCGCTCTTTCTGTATTCTCCGCTCCCCCAAATCAGAAGGCCTCTCCCGGTGCTTTGAGGCAGACCGACTATGTCTGAGTTGTTTACTGCCACCACCTGCGCGTTGAGGAATTTGTCGGTCGAGAGGCTGTACAGGTAGGTGAACGATAGCGTCCTATCATCCAGCCTCGCCAGCACAGACCGCCCCATGGTCCTCTGTTGCGTGTGGTTCGTAGTGAAGAAGACGTACGCCACCCCATCGATGTCGATTCCCTCCATGGGGACTTCGAAGGCCCCTTGGCTCAGACCGGGAACGACGGGCGGCAGGAACCTCCCAACTGCCCCCGTGTAGAATACAAGCTCCAATCCATCGTCCAAGTTCATGTCCGTGGTGTACGCCCAGCTGTCATCCTTTCCCGAAGACCGCATGCTGTTGTTCCCGACCGTGTCGCCGAACAGGAAGATCAACTTGCCACCGTGTTCGAACGAGACGCCGAGATCCGTGCCCGCGACACCATACCTTGTGTGGGTCAGGCTGGGCGTCGGCTCATTCCTTTCTCTGTCGAAGTCTCCGACGAGTTGGCAGACCTTCGCTATCGTTCCTTCAACCCGGACAGCTATGTCGTTCCCTGCTGCTGTCGCACAGAATCGCTGAGTCAGGAGCGGAGCAGAAATCACCAGCGAGAAGATGATGGGTAGCGAGAGTCTGAAGATGTACATGGTGAGAGACTGGGCAGAACGTAGTTCTACTTTCGACTTCAAAGCGAGATCGCGCCAATATCTCTCTCTTCAAGACACAAAAACATTTCGTCGAAACCACGTTGGCTTCGACCATCAATGGTACGCCTCTCAACAGCAGATCAGTCCGAGCGGCGAGCGATGGTCGTGTGCTCGGGCGGAAATCACAACGTCCGACTCTCGGGCCGCCACCTGACATTGAGTATCATGGTCGCAACTCCCTTTCTAGCCTGCGACTCTTGGATCCTCTTCAACTGATAGAACGCGGATCGGCTGGTCTGACTTGGCGTCTCGATGCCGGTGTAGTGGTTGGCCTAAGGGGGAGGCGGCAGTGGGGGCGGAGGAGGTAGCGGCTGAACGGGTTTTCTGACCTTGCTGAAATAGCCCACCACGACGATGACGAGCACCAGACCTGCGCCGCCCGCCACAAGCAGCGTCGGGAATGGCTGCTTCGCCGAAAGAGTGGCGGGAGCACTCTCCGACCGGAGGTATTGTGAATCCCCGGAGAATGAGGCCGTAAACGTCCAGACCCCTTCTTTGTCCGGGGTGAACGTGGCCGAGAACGCGCCATCTGCTCCCGTGACTGTGCTGAGGCTGGATGCTGGGCCACTGGGTCCGACCACTAGCACGACTATCGCCTTGCCGGACAGGGCTGGACTCATTGTGCCGCTGACCGATATCTGCGTCCCGACTTCTGCGGATGCCGCGGAAAGGGAAATGGTTAGCGCCGTGCTGATCTTGGGGGACACCATGAGAAGAGACTGAGCGCTCTCCGAAGCGAGGCATTGTGCATCGCCACTGAACTGGGCCTTGAGCTTCCAGAGCCCGGTGACGTCAGGTACGAAGGAGAAGGAGAAAGCTCCGCCCGAACCAGTGGTGGCCGTTCTGGTTACTACGCTGTCATTCGGGCACGTTGTCAGAATGTAGATGGTCTTCCCTGAGATGCCCGGGCTGAGAATCCCAGAGGCTCCCGCTTGGGAACCGATGATGATGGAGGATGAAGAGAGGGAAAGCGTCAGCTGCGTTGAAGTCTTTGGGGCGACGGCACTCAGAGTCACGTCACTGCTCTGGCAGGACAGATAGCCTATGTCGCCGGCGAACTGGGCCCTGAGAGTCCAGGTGCCGGCCGCGTCCGGAGTGAGATCTAGGCTGTAGGCACCTTCAGTTGTTGTCCACGTCGAGATCGTCTTGACTGAGCCGTTTGGGCAGGTGATGCTGATCGATATCGCCCTGGTTCTAAGTGGGGGGTTGAGAGCCCCGCTCAGGCTCACTGCCTTGCCGGATTCAATGGAGGATGCAGAGAGGGAGAGAGTGACTTGGGTCGCCCTTTTTGAGGCCGGTATCAGCGTCTGGATCTCATCCCTGAGTGTCGTCACTCCAGGGTTCCCCTCATGTGAGAACTGCACCACGCCTTCAATGTCCAGGATGTAGAACGCCGGGATGGAAGTGACCCCGTACACACCAGATGCGAAACTCTGGTTGGCCCTCAGCACGGGCCATGCGATTTCGTGATCGATTCTGAACAGCCTGAGCTTGTCAAGACTATCCGTTTCGGGAGTCACGCTGATCGATATTATCATCAGTTGAGTCGGAAACTCGGTCTGCAACTCCTTCAAGTCTGGCATCGCAGCGATGCAACCCCCACAAGTAGTCCCGAAGAAATCCAGCAAGACTACTCTTCCCCTGCAGTGGCTCAGGGTGAGAGTACCCCCATCGATGTCT
>Ga0172362_10000991_pt1 | contig 24021 bp, 19 predicted proteins | sample LakKivs1_kivu2a2_FD_114534 | JGI IMG/M metagenome (GOLD analysis project Ga0172362, IMG submission 114534) | Sediment microbial communities from Lake Kivu, Rwanda - Sediment s1_kivu2a2 | ecosystem: Environmental > Aquatic > Freshwater > Lake > Sediment | place: Rwanda: Western Province, Lake... | reverse complement strand
CTTTGCTTTACAAAAGTCTTTAGTGATAGGAACCCCTTCCTTTTTGCTCTCTGCATGTAAACATCCGGCCGGCTGCGCTATCAACATCCCACTCGCACACAGTGCCACCGCAGCTAAAGCCCAACGCATCATCCACCAGCCTTGCAAGGAATCCCATTCAAAGGTTAAAATCTTTCCACTTCTCAAAATCAGACTATATAATAAAATGTCTTCTTTTCTTCCCACAATAATCTTACGACACAGAAAGGAAAATCTCAAAAAATGTTCTTTACGAGGATTAGAAAATAGAGCGGATATACACTTTTACACCTATCCCCTTGCAAAGCTACCTCCTCTTACGCACTATGTCATGTTACATCTTGGCAATGAGACTACAAAACCCTTAAGTCCCCTTGATAGCGGTTGCGGACTTTTTCTTTTAGATAGCACCTGGAATTATGAGGCTATCATGCATACCACCCTTAAACAAAATCACACCCTTGTGTACAGAAGCCTTCCCCCAGGATTTGTCACAGCCTACCCCCGTAAACAAACAAAATGCATCAAACCAGAGGAAGGGCTATCTACCCTAGAGGCTCTCTATATCGCCTATACGATCCTTGGAAGAGACACTTCTACCCTGCTAGAGAGCTACTATTGGAAAAATCTGTTTTTACAAAAAAACACCCACCAACTCTCTCTGCTAACCTCTCTTTAGCTGCCACCACTTCATGCTGCACGCACTACTTCGATCTTTACCTTCAAAAAATCGCTGCGCTCTAGTATACTGCCGGCTAATATCTAAACTCTGCAAAAATCAAGGCCCGTGGAACCAAAAAAAATCTCTAAAGATGTGCATGGATTGACACTAGGATCCTTTGACCAGGATGCTATAGCTGTCATCCATAAACTGCGCTCTGCAGGCTTTAGCGCCTATCTTGTCGGAGGTTGCGTACGGGATCTTCTCCTAAAACATTCCCCTAAAGACTTTGACATCTCTACCTCCGCCAAACCCGAAGAGATCAAGCAACTGTTTCGTAATTGTATTTTGATCGGCAGACGCTTTCGCCTAGCTCACCTCCGTTTTGCTGGCCGCAAGATTTTAGAAGTGTCTACCTTCCGCAGCGGAGATAACGAGGCTGATACACTGATTACAAGAGACAATCTCTGGGGCTCTGAAGAAGAAGACGTTTTACGTCGAGATTTTACAATCAATGGACTGCTCTTTGATAGCGAAACAGAGACAATTATCGACTATGTTAATGGCTATGAAGACCTGCAAAATAATCGCCTAACAACCATTGGCCAGCCTTTTATACGCTTTAAACAAGATCCTGTGCGGATGATTCGGTGCCTAAAATTCCAAGCTCGTTTTGGCATCACTATCGATGAAGAAACCAAACAAGCTCTTATTGAATGCCGCAAAGAGATTGTAAAAAGCTCCCAAGCCAGAATTTTAGAAGAACTTCTTCGCATGCTTGAATCTGGATCATCCAAAGAATTTTTCCACCTCATGACACAATTTGGCTTGCTTGAGATCTTGCTCCCTTCTCTAGGACATTTTTTAGAGCATCCACAAGGAGAAGAGGTATATGACTTTCTAGAAGAAATGGATTCTTTACTCAAAGAACCTCATATACCAGAAGTTCCCAGAGCCCTTCTTTTGTGTAGCCTCGTTTTTCCTCTTCTCAATCAACATCTACTGACCCATATTCAACATCAAGAAAGAAGTCTTCACCTAGGACGTGTACAAAAAGAAGCCTCTTGTATCATAGATCAGCTCTTTAAACCCTTTTTCATTCTTCCCAAGAAAATCAAAGTCGTTATGATTTCCATCCTGACAACACAATACCGCTTAACTCCTCTAGAAAAAAAAGCTTCTTCTAAGCTACGCATTCCACAAACTCCTGATTTTTCGTTGGCTCTTGATTTCCTCAACCTACGCGCCCGTATAGAACCTGCTTTAAAAATCGTCTGGCAGCAGTGGTTCACAGCAGCAGAAGAATTTGCTCAGCAACCACCACTTCGTCAAAAAACTTTTCGCAGACGTCGTAGACCGTATGAAACATCATAATATCTCTCCTGATCTTTCCTTGTGTTATCTAGGTCCTTCCTTAGAAAAAGGACCTCTTCCCGCTCTCTTTTATTTTTCCCTCTCAGCGCAAGATAGTCTCCTTTTACCTCCTTTCAACACCCCCGTCACCTATCTCAAACACCTCACGCACTCTTCTCTTCGTATCTTTTCTCTCACCATCCCAGGGCATGAAAACAACCTACCCAAAGAAAAAGCTATAGAAACCTGGGCCAGCGCTATCAAGAAAGGTATAGATCCCATCACTCCTTATATTACAAATATTGGTCGCGCTATAGAATATCTGTGTACTCATGATGCGCTCTCACACGGCAAGCTAGCTTTTGCAGGGCTCTCTCGAGGTGCTTATATTGCCACCTTAGCAGCCGCCAAAAACCCCTCTTGTAAGATCGTGCTTGGATTTGCTCCTCTTGTCAATCTTGCCAAAGCCAAAGAATTTGCTGCATTGCAACAGCATCCTCTCGTCCAAGCTCTCAACCTACACCACTCTCTTCCAGCTCTTGTGCAAGCTAAAGTACGTTTTTATATCGGCAATAGAGATACACGTGTAGATACAAAAGAGGCTTTTTCCTGTATCACCTCTCTTGCTGAACTCGCCTACTCTCAAAGAGCCAAAGAAGGTTCTTTTCAGCTGATGATTCATGATTCTATCGGTCTCATGGGACATGGGACCCCCGATGTTATCTTTGCACAAGGGGCTCAATGGATCCAAGACATGCTCAACCTACAATAACTTCTCCCGATCTTTTTCTCTTTGCTGGAGAAGCCAGCGGCGATCGGCTAGGAGCAGATCTCCTCCAACAGCTTTTCAAGCTACATCCTTCTCTCTCTGTAAGCGCTGTTGCAGGTCCCTCCATGAGAACCCACCCTATTCAAGAAATTCTCCCCATGGAAGAGTTTCAGGTGATGGGCTTTATCGATGTTTTCCTCTCTCTTCCCTGCATCATCAAACATTTCTATGCCATCAAATCGTACCTGCTACAAGCAAAACCCAAAGCTATTGTCTTTATCGACTATCCAGGCTTCAACCTCCGCATGCAGCGTCATCTAAGAAAAGCTGGCTTTACAGGCCTTATGATTCATTATGTCTGCCCTAGCGTCTGGGCATGGAAAAAAGGTCGCATCCAACCTATGAGCGAGGATCTGGACCTACTCCTTTCTGTGTTTCCCTTTGAGCAAAAATGTTTTAGTCATACAAAACTAAGGGTAGAATACCTAGGACACCCCTTAGCAGAAAAAATCGCTCATTATACCCCTGCAACCTCCTTTCCACCCTTTGATAAGCCTATCCTTGCCATTTTCCCTGGAAGTCGCAAAAAAGAGGTTCTAAGAAATCTACCTCTACAGCTTCAAGCTGCTATAGATGTAGCCTCCAAAAGCTACTCTCTTGTGATCTCCTGCGCTCACCCTTCTTTGCTACCTATCATCCAAAAGATATCCTCTACCTATCCCCATGTAGCTATTCACATCCTACCAAGCGCGCGCAACGACGATCTCATGCACCATGCTCACCTTGCTCTAGCCACCTCCGGCACCATGACTCTAGAGCTTGCGCTCCATAAAGTCCCTACCATCGTCACCTACGCCATGACAGCTATCGACATCTTTTTGGCAACCAAGATCTTCCGCATACAACTCCCCTATTACTGCATTGTTAACTATACAGCCAACCAGCTGATTTTCCCTGAGCTGTACGGCCCTCATTGTAATCAGGCAGCGCTCCATAACGCTTTAAGCCACATGATCAAAAGCCCAGAGCTCTTACATGTTTGCCAAGAGCACTGTCACAGACTTGCACAACTTCTCTATAGTGAGCGTCCAAGTGAAAAAGCAGCTATATTGATCACAGACCTTCTTGCAAAAACCAAAAAAAATCTTGACGCCCTTCCCTCCAACAGATAAATTCGGTCTTAGAGGCCTTCCAAAGCAAGGAGTAGATATGCCCATAGAGCCAGTAGGAAAATCTGGGGAACCTAAAGATCCCTACACGATACGTTCTACGCACCACGCCCACCACTCTCCCCCATCCTCACAAAGGCTAGGAAGCGCAAGTAGCGGAGCTAGCATCCAAGGAGAAGAATGCTATATTGATATGGGAGAGTTTTATGGTCATAACATTTCATCTTGCATGGACTGGTCAACAACTCCTCCTCATATCAAAGCCAGCAGCCTACAACAAGGCTTCTTGGGAAATTTATTCACTCAGTTAAAAAGTGCAGGGGTGAATCAAATCAACCTTTCTTTTGCACAAATCGCTGATATCAATAATTTGTTATTGGACTCTCAAGGTCACGGACCAACACCTCCGTACTCTAGTAACGATTCCTTCGGCCAGATTTTTCATCCAGATGGAACCACATCCCCTTACGCAATATGTGATGACTCCGGTTCTCAAGTCTCCTCTAATTTTCTATCCTATTTGACAAACTATGCCCATGACCAAAACCCACCGATACAAGTCTCTCTCTCCATGGGAGGCTTAAATGCAAACCTTCAAGACTTGACCCCTCAAAAAGGTGCAGCTACTGATTTAGCTTCCTTCATGAAAAATACGGGCATCGACTCTGTAGATTTTGATATGGAAAACCAAGGATTAGACGAAACTACAATAGATAATAAGCTCATGCCATTTTTCTCTGATCTTCATACGCAACTAGCAAGCATGTCTAAAACAAGTACACTTACCCTCACTGGAGGGGCCATGAATAGTAGTAGCCCATTGTATCCCTTGTTAAATAACTTTACAAAAAACTTCGATGGCCTGAATCTTATGCTATACTCCGATAGTGTATACTATCTAAATACTGCCTCCAATAATGTATGGCCTGGTATAGAAAATGCTATAAAAACTATTGGAGGTGACGCCTCGAAACTCCATATAGGCTTCTTTCCCAACGTAGCCTACGAAAATCCTTCTGCAAACGGAGATGGGGCTTCCTATAAAATCAATCCTGGGTCTTCCCGAGGGCAAGCAGCGGCTCAAATGTACCAACAGTTATGCCAACAACTACAAACAGATGGCTACCTTAAACCTGGTCAATCTTTAGGAGAACCTTTCTTTTGGGTCCAAACACCCGGAGATCCAGCTAGTTCCCAAGTTATGCAAGATTTTTATAATACCCTCAAAGGAATCTCTAAAACTCCTTGGGGATAAAAATTTTACTTTCTTGTTCACATCTTGGAGAGGAAGCTCTAGATTTACTTTGCTGTTTATCGGCTCTGTTGTGTACAATCTTTTGCTATTAGGTATATAAAATGAATACTTTATGGCGACTAGTTGTAGCGTATTATTAGATCATGTAAGAGATGGCAGGTCTGTTGCTATTTGTGAGGACTTTGATCCCGTCACGCTTACACTCAATGACGGTGAGCTCTCTTTCTCCAACCCTGTTCATGTCAAAGGGAATTGCTATCTTGCAGAAGATCTGGTCGTCGTCCAACTCGATATTGAAGGCAGTTATCATCTTCCTTGCTCTGTATGCAATCAACCGGTTACTATTCTTCTTATATTGAAAAATGCCTATATTACTAAACCCCTCTCTGAGTGTCTCGGAGGCAAAGTCCATTTCATGGATGACTTAAGAGAAACCATTCTTTTAGAAGTCTCTTCCTTTGCAGAATGCAACAAAGGTCATTGCCCACAAAGAACTCAGCTAGCAAAATATTTGAAACAACAACCTCAAAAGACCTCTGAAGATCTCTACTACCCCTTTGATGGTCTTGAAGAGCAGATAAATAAACAGAAGTAGGAGATACTCATGGCAGTCCCAAGAAATAGACTATCTAACGCCCGCAAAAATTCTAAAAGAGCGCACCACGCAAAGACTCCAAAAAACTTGTCTTTATGCTCTAACTGTCAAACCCCCACAAGATCCCATGCTGTATGTGTACACTGTGGGTTCTACAAAGGACAGTCTGTAGTAGCTAAGGCAAAAGACTAAAAAGAAAGCGATGAGCAAAGCACAGCCAAGGATCGGCATTGATCTGACAGGAGGAGACCTCTGTCCCGAAGCGCTCTTCCAAGATCTTTTAACAGTAGAGGAGAACCTCCATCCAACTCCTCACCTGGTGTTCTTTGCTCCCAAGATGGTTTTAGCTCGTTTTGAAGAGGTTCTTGAGCTGCTCCCTACGCACATTTCACTGGAATTTGTACAAACACAAGAGCCTATTGCAAAAGAGGAAAGAGCTCTTCTTTCGATCCGCTTTAAAAAAAAATCCCCCACATTTATCGCTCTGCAAATGCTGCGCGATAAAAAGTTAGATGCTCTTGTTGCTACAGGTAACACAGGAGCTCTTATCGGAGGAGCTACTTTGATTTTAAAAATGATCAAAGGGATCAAAAGACCAGGTCTTCTAGCCACACTACCTACTTTGCTAAAACCTCTTGTTGTCATCGATGTCGGTGCAAACGTCTCCTGTAGACCAGAGCATCTTGTGCAGTTTGCAAGAATGGGAATGGCTTACCAAAAATGTATCGGTATTGCAGATCCCAAAGTGGCTCTTCTCAACATTGGAGCTGAAAGAGAAAAGGGAACCACGGAGATGCGTGAAGCCTATAAAAAACTCGAAGGTTTGAACAGTTCGTCTGAAAAAGATCCTATCTTTTTAGGGAATATCGAAGGAAAAGAGGTCTTTACAGGTGTCACCGATGTTCTTGTCACCAGCGGATTTGCTGGCAATATTTTTTTAAAAACAGCCGAAGGGATGACCTCGTTCATCGTGGAAAAACTGGTGGAAGAAAAGCTGCAGCAACCAGAAAAGAAGAGCTACAATAAGCTGATGCACCTGCTTGACTACGCTGAGTACCCAGGAGCGCTCATTTGTGGAGTAGAAGGTATTGTCATCAAATGCCACGGATATTCCAGCGCAAAAGCCATCCACAGTGGAATACAAGGAGCGATTAACCTTGTCAAAACAGGATTTTTAGATAAACTAAAAAAACAACTAAGAGCATAAAGAAATGTTGATAGAAAACTCTCAGTTATTAACAATGTCTTCAGCGCAGACTTCCTTTATGCGTCAGAAACCGCTAGAGATCACCAGGATGTATACATGAAAGAAATATTGATTAACTTAGAAACCAAAGAAACACGCTGCGCTATCCTTAAAGAAGGACGCCTTCATGATCTCATCGTAGAAAGAAAAAAAACGCAACAGCTCACAGGCAATATTTATCGTGGGCGCGTGATGAATATTTTACACAATATCCAATCAGCCTTTATCGACATCAATGAAGGAGAAAATGGCTTCATCCACATCAATGACATCATTGAAAACACACAAAAGTTTCAAGAGATGTTCGATATGGATTTTGAGATGACAAAAAACCCTTCTAAAAAACAAGAAGAGATTTCTGCCTATCTTCAACTCGATCAGCATGTCCTTGTCCAAGTCATCAAGGAACCTATCGGCACTAAAGGAGCTAGACTCACTTCTAACATCTCCATCCCAGGAAGATATCTTGTGCTATTACCTAACACCTCTCACCGAGGTGTCTCAAGAAAAATCCAAGACAGAGTAGCAAGAGAAAGATTAAAAAAGACGATACGAGCTTTTGAGCTTCCCCAAGATATGGGTCTTATTTGTAGAACAGCTAGCGCTAATGCTACCACAGAGATGCTCATCAACGAAGCGCATGAGCTTACAAAAATCTGGGAACATATTGTCAAAGATTTTAATAGAGCCTCCTCACCTAAGTGCCTCTTCCGAGAGTCTGATCTTATCAAACGCTCTCTTTTGATGGCTGTCGACAAAAAGTTCGATCGAATGCTGATCGATGATTACAAAACCTACCAATTCTGCAAAAATCTCTACCAACGCTACCGTTTAGAACATCCTTTGAAAATTGAATTCTATCGCGACAAAATCCCCATGTTTGAGCGATTTAATGTCGAAAGAGAAATTGACAAAGCTCTTAGAAGAAAAGTGTGGCTTGGTGGCGGAGGTTATCTCTATTTCGAAAGAACAGAAGCTATGCATACCATCGATGTCAACTCTGGACGTAGTACTTCTACCAATGAGCAAAGCAATGTCGAAGAGACTCTCGTCAGAATCAACCTAGAAGCAGCCGATGAAATCGCAAGACAATTGCGTCTCAGAAATATCGGGGGTTTGATCATCTGCGATTTTATTGACATGCGTTCAAGAAAAAATCAACGTAGAGTCCTTGATCGCCTCAAAGAATCTATGAGTGACGACTCCGCTAAGTGCACCATCTTAGGAATGAGTGAGTTTGGACTTGTAGAGATGACAAGACAAAGAAGCCGCGAATCTCTCCATCAAACTCTTTTTACAGAGTGCCCTTATTGCGCTGGACTTGGCATTATCAAAAACCATGAGAGTGTATCTATCGAGCTAGAAAGAGCTCTCAAAAGGGTTCTCAGTGATAAAAGCCAAGAGCTTACCATCACTTCTCATCCACAGCTTGATGACTACCTTGCAAAAGAAGATAAAAAACTCTTCCATGCCCTTGCCGAAGAATTTGAAAGCCTCCTTTCCTTCGCTGCAAACGATAACTTTCACCTTAATCAATTTGAATTATATTCAGTAACAGATGAAAAAAAACTCGAAGTGTGAGCCACACCTCCCTTCTGACTTTCTTGATAAGCTGCACTCCTATGAGGCCTCTGGCCTCATTCCTACCAAGGTGGCTCTTACCATCGAGCAATTTTTTCGTAGCTATTTGCAAGCTCTTCAGGAACACCACCTTGATGTCTCAAAACATATTGGCATTTTTTTTGAGTATCTCGAATGTATCCGGGGCCATCTGGAAAAACCCACCGTTTTTTCCTCGTATCATAAAATGGTAAGAGCTCCTTACGATTATCATCGCTTTGGGATTGATTTCATTACACCTCTCATTCATTTTGATAAATCCACAATCTTGGGAAAAAATCATCTGCAGCAGATCTATGAGCACATACAAAAAGGACATAATGTCATTTTGTTTGCTAATCACCAAATCGAAGCAGATCCCCAGGTGATCTACGCTCTACTCACCACCGCTTGCAAAGCTTTAATCCCTCATCTTATCTTTGTTGCCGGAGAAAGAGTGCTGATAGATCCTATTGCTGTCCCTTTTAGCCTAGGTTGCAACTTATTATGTATCTACTCTAAACGATATATCGATCACCCTCCTGAACAAAAGAGTGATAAACAACATCATAACAACAGAACCATGAAAAGAATGAAAGCTCTGCTCGATGAAGGAGGCCACTGCATTTATGTAGCTCCTAGCGGAGGCCGCGATAGACCTGATAGCCAGGGAACCATTCACCCTGCCCCTTTCGATGCTCAGAGTATTGAGATGTTTTATCTCATGGCTCGCCATAGTGCAACCCCCACCTTTTTCTATCCTCTAGCTCTTTCTACCTATCAAATTCTCCCACCTCCTCAAACGGTGCAAAAAGAACTGGGTGAGCATAGGAAAACACAAGCTTCAGCAGTCCATCTCTATTTTGGCAGTGCTATTTCAATGGAATCATTCCCCGGCTCAGACACGCAAGATAAACACTTGAGGAGAAAAGCCAGGGCCGATTATATCTATGATCTTGTATGTCAAGGTTATGATCAATTCCCATAGAGCTCTAGCTCTTGGGCTAGCTACAGGGGAGTTATTATGTGGAAGTATCTCTGTTTTCTTGTTGCCATCGCTGCTTATATGCAAGCAGAAACACCTTCCCAAGATGACTACGTCTTCATCGAAGACAAGAATTCTCTTCGTATTCTTACACCCTCTCTTGCAGAAAGAGTCACAGCAAAAGTGCGTCTTACCAATGGCCTTGAAGCTTATATCATCTCAGATCCTGCCGCTGAAGCCTCCTCTGCAGCCCTTGCTATTCACGTAGGCTCATGGTCTGACCCAGAAGAGTTTCCAGGGATGGCCCATTTTCTAGAACATATGCTCTTTATGGGTACGCAAACCTATCCTGATGAAAAAGCCTTCGCTCAATACATCTCAGATCATGGAGGACTTACCAATGCCTACACCTCCTTAGATCGTACTGTCTACACCTTTTCGATCAATAACGACGCTTTTGCTCAAGGTCTAGATCTTTTTTCTCATTTCTTCATAGACCCTCTCTTCAAAGCCTCTGGCGTGGGGCGAGAACTTCATGCTGTAGATCAAGAACATGCAAAAAACATCCAAAATGACTCTCGTAGAAAATGGATGATTTTTAAAGAAACCGGCAACCCTCATCATCCTAATAAAGCTTTTGCTACAGGAAACGCTCTCACATTAGGACATATCCCCAGAGAAGCTCTTGTAGAATGGTACAACAAAAACTATAGCTCCTCTTTAATGCATCTTGTACTCTACTCTCCTCTACCTTTAGACACGCTTATCGATCTTGCCATCCAAGATTTTACCCCCATCCCTGAAAGAAAAAATACACCTCTTCCCTCTTATGCTCCCCTTTCCTCAGAGATGCAAAAAGGACATATCACCTACATTACTCCCGTGAAAGATCTAAAAATCCTCTCTTTAGATTGGGAGCTTCCTAAAAGAGATGATCAAGAGACCAAAAGCGCCGAGCTCATTGCTTATCTTTTAGAAAATGGTAGCGACAGCAGTCTCATTGAAGAGCTCAAAAGAGAAAAACTCGCCGAGTCTTTATCTGTCAGCGCTGACACCCTCTCAACAGATCATCAATTTCTTCATATCAACATCGCTCTGACTCAAGAAGGCGTATCTCAGTTCTCTACAGTGATTGAACGATGTTTTCAAACCATAGCTCTTCTCAAAAAAGGAAGAGTTCCTGCCTATCTTTTTGAAGAGATGCAAACGATGGCAACCTTAAACTACGAGTATCAATCTCGCTCTAAACCTTTTGAACTTGTCACAAAAGCCGCTGATGAGCTTATCGACGAACCTTTGGCCACCTACCCACAAAATACTCTTCTTTCCTCACGCTATGATCCTTCAAGTATACGAGCTATTTTGGATAGTATGACGCCAAAAAACTGCATTATTACACTGCTTGCATCCCCAGAGCTCACAGGTGTCACCCCCGACAAAAAAGAAAAATGGAATGGGGGTTTATACACCGTTGTACCTGTTGAAGACAAAGAGCTGAAAAAATGGCTCGTTGCAACTCCCCATCCTAAAATACACATCCCTACCCCTAATCCCTATATTCCCAAAGATCTACACCTTGTACACACAAAACAAGTATCTCATGAAATCCCTTCTCCTCTACTACTACAGCAAGATGCTCATGGTAAAAGCTATCTGTGGGAAGATGTGCGCTATCAAACTCCTGAAATCTGCTATCTGCTAGGTATCAAGACCCCTTTGCTAGATGGCTCTGCAAAAAGTGCAGCTTCAACAGATCTCTTTATCAAAACTTTTTATCAGAAAAGCTCACCCACACTGTCTCTAGCAAATGCTGCTGGCCTTTCTGCTTCCGTAGACCATAAGAATTTTAGACTGCTTATTTCTGTCTCTGGCTATAGTGAAAAAGCTCCCTACCTTCTCAAGCATCTGTTAACAACCATAAAAAACCTCTCTTGCACAAAAGAAGAGTTTGCTCTCTATAAAGCTTCCCTCCTCAGCCTTTATGACAATCAACAAAAAGCGCAACCTTATATACAAGCAGGGGAGTTTCTCTCTCACGCTCTTTATAACGATGCTCCCCTCTCTTCTCGTAAAGCAGAAGCTCTTAAAGCTCTCACTTACGAAGAGTGGGTTAGCTTTGCTAAAGGATTGTTTACTCAATGCGCCATAGAAAACCTCTACGCTGGCAACTTGAGCGAAAAACAAGGCCTTCAGCTCACCCAAGATATGATTTCTACCCTTGCTATGAGCTCTTACCCTGCCTATGAGCAGCGAGAACGAGAATTGTTGATCCTTCCTAAAAAAGAGGGCCCCTACGCAATTACAGAAAAGCTTTCCGTCTTAGGCAATGCAGCCCTTTTGGCTATCGAACAAGGTCCTTTTTCTTTTGAGAAAAAAGCTTCGCAAATGATCCTAAGCACCCTGCTCTCAGAGAGCTTTTACACTACCTTACGCTCTCAGCAACAAACTGGTTATATCGCAGCAAGCTGGCCTCGTGAGGTGCAGCAGAACCTTCTACAATTTTTTCTGGTACAATCTAGCACTCACGACCCTCAAGATCTTCTGACACGTTTTGAGCTCTTTTTAGAAGGGTATGTGAAAGACTTTTCAGCGCAGCTACCTATAGACCGTTTTCAAGAGATCAAAGAAAGCTCTATAACAACACTCTCTCAAATCCCTCCTAATCTCTCTGAAATGAGTAGTTACCTCTACGATCTAGCCTTTGATAAAAAAGGGAATTTTACCTTTACCGAAGAGCTCATTAGCGCACTCAAAAATCTCTCTTATGAAACTCTAAAAAGGGATACTCTGCAGTTTTTTTCAAGAAAAAATACACAAAGACTTGCACTGCTAGCTCAAGGAGAAACCCCAGAAAACTTCCTCTATAAAACCATCACCATAGATGCGCTACGCAAACAGGGAAGTTTTATTTCTTCAGAACCTTAACGTTCGTTTTTTTAGAAGCATATTGTTGCAAAAATTCTGCTATTTCTAGTTGTTTGCTGTTTAAAGCAATATGCAAAGCTTGTGTACCTGCTGCATTTTTTACATTCATGTCTGCTTGATAATCTAGCAGTAGCTTAACAACATCCAAATGCCCGTATCGAACAGCTAACATTAAAGCCGTCCAACCTTGCTGATTCTTCTGATCAATATAACTTGCATCTCTTTTCAATAAGTCTTGTAAAATCTCTATATGCCCCTTTTGAGCTGCCAACATCAAAGCATTATGTCCCAAAGGTTCAGATATTTTAGGATCTGCTCCATGCTCTAACAATAAATGAGCTATCTTTATAGCTCCTGTAAGAACGGCTATTATTAATCCAGTCCTTCCATCTTTTGACTCATTGATGTTGATGAGGTTATCTTCAAGAGCCTTCTCTAAATCCTTAACTTCTTTTAATCGAATCATATTCATGAATCTTGCTTGACTTATCTGCTCCTTACCGCTTCCTAAGCATCGAGACTTATCATAGTTCATTCTATCATCAAGAACTTTTTGCATTCTCTCGACTTCATCATCTGCACGTGCAATCACGGTTATGTCCAGTTCTATAAAAAACTCTAATGATTGAGTTTTCCATCTTATTAATCTGTCTGATGCGATAATCATGTTAACAAGTGCAGCCTCACTCCGTACCTTGTGAATAGGTAAATAATTGGCATCTACAAATAACCACTCATGTTTTTGAGGATCATAGGCAGCAAATACTCGATGTCCTTCTAGTCCAAGGCTTACACCCAGTGTCTTGTTTCCTGCAGCCTGTCTAATATTTTCAAATACTTTTTGCAGATCATCTTGTTTATAAGAACCGCTAAATGATTTCAGAGAAACCAGTTTTCTAAAGTGTTTACCCTCTCCTCTAAGCAGCTCATGGTAGTCCGAAGAGAATTGCTGACTTAAAACTTTTTTATCCTCAGGCATCATGTAAGAATATTGATAAGGCGCCTGTAATAATTGTATTCCATCGAAAAAAGCTAAACATTCATAATAAAACGATGAGTCTTTTGCTTTTATATTTTCCATAAGCTCTTTTAGATCATGATGATGCGCTATCTCAATTAACTTTCTTATTCTTTCATTAAATCTTTCCATTTCACCTGCCATAACGGCTCGCATAGCCATCATAGCTATTCCAAAACAACATCCTCTTCTCATAGATTGCATCTTATATCCTGATGACTCCATGAGGCTAAGAATAACCTTATGCATATTTTGCAGATTTTCCTGACGTGACACCAAGATACCAGCAGAAGCTAGCCATGCTCCAGACATCTTTAGAATAACATGATCTTTCTTGAGAGACTTTTTAAGAACATACATCGATAAAGGTGTAATTTGTGAGCTATATAGCGACATCTTCTTTTCAAGCCACTCTTGCTCTGGAGGAGAAATTGTATTAGTAAATAACTTAACAATTAATTCGTTGAGCCTAGAAGCCGAAGTCATCTCTTCTTCCAAGGCTAACACTTTCAGCTCTGAATCCACTATAGATGTAACAACCATATTATCTACAAAATTTTATTGTTTTTACATAGATTATAAATAATTTTTTAATAAAACTCAAATATAATTATTGTTTTATAACAAGCTTAAAATCAATAAGATAAAAACCTATCCTGATAGGCACCTATAAACGTAGAGTGATTAATTTATTAAACATCAGTTAATTAAAATTTTAAAAGAAACCACTTATTTATAATAATCACTTTTTTTTAAAGAAAAATGGTGAAGAAAATGACAACTATTGTTGAAATAACCATTCTTAGACGATTAGAAGCTACACAGCTTTATAACGACCCAGAGTATGTATCATTTGAGCAATAAGCCCGGTCCATCCTGTTTGGTGACTTGCTCCAAGACCTTGCCCTGTATCTCCATGAAAATACTCATGAAAAAAAATCAGATCTTTAAAATGAGGATCTTTTTGCAGTTTTTCATAAGAGCCAAACACAGGTCTTAATCCCTGCTCATTACGAGCAAAGATTTTTAACATCCGACGAGAAATTTCTAGCGCTACCTCCCAAAGGTTCATAAAATGTCCAGAACCTGTAGGACACTCGATTTTGAAATCATCTCCCAAATAATCGTGAAACTTTTGCAAAGACTCTACAATAAGCATATTCATCGGAATCCAAATGGGACCTCGCCAGTTGGAATTACCTCCAAATAACTTGTTAGTAGATTCTCCCGGCTCATAATCTACCGAATACTGACGTCCACCCACATTTAAAGAAAACGGATGCTCTCCATGACTTTTTGCAAGAGAGCGTACCCCATATTCACTGAGAAACTCCTTCTCATCGAGCATCACCTTCAAGATCTTACGAAGTCTCTCTGGAGTCACAATAGAGATAATGCGCCTGTCATTCACACCAGGATCTCTTAAAGAAGCTACTTTAGCACATAGATCCGGTCTATGCTCAATAAACCACATAAGCCTTTTAGAAAACCCCTGCATCCTTTCCAAATCATCCATCTCAATGGTTGTCACAGCAAGAAGAGGTATCAATCCCACAAGAGATTTGACTTTGAGAGGATGGGCGCTGCCATCTCCTAATGTGACAAGGTCATAATAAAATCCATCTTCTTCATTCCATAGAGAAGGGATATGCTCTTTTTCATAGTTAATCGCTTGAGAAATATAGAGAAAATGCAAACAAAATTTGCTTGCCATATCCTCATAGGCTACATTGATTTTCGAAAGCTCCACAGCCATTTTAAGCATGGTGATTGCAAACATCCCCATCCAACTCGTTGCGTCAGATTGATAGAGCTGCCCTCCCTCTGGAATGTGCTCACTACGATTGAAAATGCTGATATTATCAAGTCCTAAAAACCCACCTTGAAAGACATTTTTTCCCGATGCATCCTCTCTATTGACCCACCAGGTGAAATTGAGCAGAAGCTTTTGAAAAACCGACTCTAAAAACGCCGTATCTGCTTTACCTGTAGTATATTTCTCTATCTTGTAGACTCTCCAAGTAGCCCAAGCATGCACCGGAGGATTGACATCACTAAAATTCCACTCATACGCAGGCAGCTGCCCATTGGGGTGCATGAACCACTCTCTTGTGATGAGCTTAAGCTGTTTTTTAGCAAACTCAGGATCGAGTCTACAAAGAGGAAGCGTATGCAAAGCAAGATCCCAAGCAGCAAACCAAGGATATTCCCACTTATCAGGTATGGATAAAATGTCTTCATTATACATATGCTCCCAGCCCTGATTACGAGAACATTTACGCACAAACGTATGGTCTCTACTCAAAATAGGCTCTCCTTTGAGCCACTGCGAGACGGAATACTGGTAAAACTGCTTACTCCATAACATGCCACTGAGCGCTTGCCTTTCAATGTTAGCAAAATCCTCTCCCAAATGCGGAGAAATCACCTCATGATAAAATTCATCAGCATCTTTGATCCTAGCGTCTAGCACCTCTTGAGCTTTTGCAAGAGGAGTTTCTCCTCCTTGCTGATTTGTAAGACGCAAGATGAGCCTTTGCGAGCCTCCTGCTGGTACCTCTACGACATAGTGAAAGGCCGCTTTTGTCCCTTTAAGGGCTGGATTCACCACCTCTTTTTGCTCTCTGACAATATATTCATGAAAAGCATCTTTCAAATACCTCGACCTATTTTCTTTACCAAATACCTGCTTCATATTGGTTTCATTGTCGGTAAAAAGAAGCTCGTGAGGTTTTTCCCCATAAAGCACATAGGTACCTAAAGAGCTTTCTGTAGCTTCAATAGCATTTTCTGCAAGTGCATGCATGCTAGGTTTGCGATGCTCCGATGTCCACACCCAAGTGTTCCGAAACCATACCGTAGGAAGTACATGACATTTTGCTGTGTCTGGCCCCCTATTAGATACCGTAATGTATATGTAAATATCTTTGGGATCTGCTTTTGCGTATTCAATGCTGATATCAAAATAACGGTTATCTTCAAAAATACCTGTATCTATCAGCTCATACTCTCTCTCTTGCTGAGAACGTGCTCTATTTTCTTCGACAAGTTGTCTATAAGGAAATTCTTTCTGAGGATATTTATAGAGATATTTCATGTAAGAGTGTGTAGGCGTATTATCAAGGTAGTAAAAATACTCCTTAATATCCTCACCGTGATTTCCTTGCTCATTGGAAAGACCAAAAAGAGTATCTTTTAAGAAGGGATCTTTTTCATTCCAAAGTCCCACAGCAAAACAAAATAACTGGTGGTTATCTGAAATCCCCGCAATACCCTCTTCTCCCCATCTATAAGCTGTGGAACGCCCCTTTTTAAAGTTGATATAATCCCAAGCATTACCATCTTCACTGTAATCTTCACGTACAGTACCCCATTGCCTTTCAGCAACATATGGTCCCCACTTGAGCCAATAAGCCTTCTTTTGCCTATTCTCTTCCAGCCTGCGTCTCTCTATGCTCACTGTTTTGCTCTCCCCTAACAACCTCACCATAGGTTGTCTAGATTTTTTGTGACAACCTCAAAAACATAATGTTTCTAAAATAATTAAATATTAAATATAAAAACAATTAAAGCCGATAAAAAGAATAAACTATGAAATTAACATTAGATCTTATTTATAAAACAACAAAGAACTTACATCATTGGTTTGCAAAAACTCCTATCGAATACTCTAAACCTCTTTCCGATCTTCTTAAAGTACCCGTGATTTTTAAATGCGAATATCTACAACCTTCTGGATCTGCTAAATTGCGAGGAGCCTATATCTTATTGTCTACGCTTACAGAATCTCAGAGAAAACAAGGTGTTGCTGTATGCTGCTGTGGTGATGAAGCTATAGCTATTGCCTATGTAGCCAGTCTTTTGAACATTCCTTGCGATCTCTATACCCCTTCTTCTCTCAGCAGTTTACATAAGCAAAAAATCTTGTCCCTAGGAGCCCACTTGCATATAGCTCCCTATGAGCATCTACATATAGCGCGTGCATGGTCACAAGCAAAAATTGACAAACAACAAACTCTATCTTTACATAATAATCCTTTACGTATTGCTGGTAGTGGAGGCTCTTTAGCTCTCGAGCTCATCAAAGATATTCCGCAACTCAAGCATGTGATTGTACCTGTAGGAGAAGGGGATATGATGGCAGGCCTCACCCTTTTCTTTAGAAAAAAGCGGCCCGCGGTAGAAGTGATAGGATGCGAACATGCGCAAGCGCCAGCTCTTACTAACGCTTTAGCCAACAAGGAAAAGTTTTCTCTGTTTTCTCCGACAAGCTCTATAGCGCAAGAGATCTCCTCTCATCTATGCCCTTTGGCATTGACCACCTTATCCCCAACATCTCCTTTCGTCTCTCTTCATCAAGATGAGGAAATTCTAGAAGGTATGCGCTGGATGCTCAAGCATCATCAATGCCTTGTCGACCCCAGCGCAGCACTGGCTATTGCTTCTTGTTTGCAAGGCAGACTCCCTCCTATGGAAGGACCCACAGCTGTCATTTTACCCGGAAAAAATGTCGATAGTAAGTATTTACATCAACTGCTTCGCGCTACTTAAACCCATACATCTTTAAAAAAGCTGTTTGAGTAGGCTCTCTTCCCAGATACGACCTTAGTAGCTCCCAAGGATCTTGAGAGCCCCCTTTACTCAAGATCTCTTTCAGATAACGCTTCCCCGCTTTAGGGTTTAAAAGCCCCTCTTTTTTGATCTGCTCAAAAACATCAGCAGCAAATACCCTTGACCATAGATAGCCATAATAGCGTGCGCCATATTCATCTAAATGTCCAAACGAGGCTTGAAAATGCGCCTCACCATCATAAAAATAAGGCATCTGTATCGCCTCATGCAAAGATCTTGTCAGAGCATTTGTATCTTTATCCGCTCCAGGTGCAAAACAAGCTAAAGAGAGCTTTGACAAAAAACATTGTCTACTCACAAACTGCCCTGTGGCTTGAAACCGCGCCTGTTGTATCTTAGCAATCCACTCATCAGGTAATGGATGACCATGTACATAATGAGAGCTCACTTTGCGTAAAATTTCAGGCTCATAGAGCCATTCTTCTAACATCTGAGAAGGGAGCTCTACAAAATCTACTTTCACATGTGTCCCTGATGTCATCACAAACTGCGTTCTTCCCATCACCGCATGAATAGCATGTCCAAGTTCATGAAAAAACGTTTTCACATCACTAAAAGAGAGCAAAGAAGGTGTTTTATCAGTGGGCTTTGGGAAGTTCGCTATGACAATCCCCAAAGAAGTGGTAGACTTCTTATCAAAAGACTCAATACCTGCAACAATTGTACCATGACATGCATGAGAATATTTGCTTGGACGAGGAAAAAGATCTAAAAGAATATAACCATACACGTGAGATGTATCGGCGATTTTTACAAGCTGCACATCCTCATGCCAAAGGCCAGGCATAGGTAGAAGAGTCATCTTAAGTCCTAAAAAATTCTCAAAAAGCCATACAAGTCCAGCAATGGTCTTTTCCAAAGGAAAATATTCTTTAATCTGCTCTTGGTTTAAAGAATAGCGAAGCTCTTTCACCTGCTGCTCAGCATAGAGCGCATCCCAAGGAGCTAGCTTCCCTTCCTCTGTCACTTTTACAGAAGGTACTATCGCTTTAATTTCTTCAAGCTCTCCTTGTTGCTTAGAAGTCACCTCGGCTAACATTTTTGCTAAAAACTGCTCAGCTTTTGCTGGTTCTTTAACCATCTCACGTGAAAGCTGATAGTGCGCAAAACTCGTGAATCCTAAAGCTTTAGCAAGCTCATCTCGCTTTGCAATCATTTGCTCTAGCACCGCCACATTTTGTGGATAGGCTCTATTATGAAAGGCTCTATACAACCTCTGCCTTGTCTTTTCCTCATGACAAGAGCCCATGACAGAAAAATAGGTGGGATAATCACAAGTAAGACGATAGGATCCCTCTTCAGGAGAGGCTAGACTGCCAAGAATTTTTTCACTCACTCCCCTCAAAGCACCCTTCTCAGCAACAACACCGCTTTGATCTTCTTGGATGTTATTTGCAAACTCCTGAGACAATCTAGAGAGTTCTACTTTGAGTGTTTTGATGTGAGCCCTTTTCTCTTGAGAAAGGTGTAATCCCTCTATTTCCATCTCTTCCATGAGATTTGTTAGATAATACAACTCTTCTTTAGACAAAGTCTTTCGTTTTTGCTCTTTCTCTTTGAGCTCTACAAACTTTTGGTACAGCTCAGGAGAATCTGTAATCTTAGTAATATAGTCCTGTTGAAGCTCCTGAAAGGCTTCTTGGTAGCTTTTACGCAAGACATCGTCTGGCTCGACCATACTCACCAGCTGAAAAACATTCATGGCATGCTCTATATGAGCAAGAGTTTCATCCCATGTCTGAAGCACTCTTTGCGATTTCATCTTGTGCATAGGAAGATGGAGAAAATCTTCTATGTTTTTATAAAAGGCTCCCTTAACTTCCTGCTTTTTAGCGTTAATCGCCTGAGAGGACTTGAGATATAAACTCTGAATATCTTGCAAAGATCCTACCGATGGGTACTCTGCTGCTCCCATCACATGATAGCCAGCTATTACCCACACTCCTACTGCCACTGCCCATCGCTTCATTGCTTTCTCCCTAGCTTAGCGCTCCTACAGGAACCATATTATGATACACACTATCTACATCATCTAATCCTTCTAACCACTCAATAAGCGCTTCATTAGCTTGCAAAGTCTCTTCATTACACTCTACATATACTTTCGGAATCATCTCAAATTTGACTTCTTCTGTCTTTATCCCCTGCTCATCAAGGAGCTCTTTGATTTTATAAAGATCCTCTGGAGCTGTTATGACAACATAGGTCTCTTCCGTCTTGTCAAAATCTTCAGCCCCTCCCTCAGACACTTTTAAGAACAGATCATCTTCATCAATACCTTTTCGAAGTACATGAATAATCCCCTTTTTATCAAAATTAAAGGCAACAGAACCAGGAGACGCTATAGTCCATCCCCGCTTATTTGTTGCAATACGCATATCAGAGGCAATTCTATTCTTATTGTCTGTCATGATTTCCACAATCATTCCCACTCCCCCATGACCATAGAGCTCGTAAGTGATTTCAAAATAATCTTGCTGCTCCTTACTCGTCGCCTTTTTAATATTTCTCTCGATATTATCATTGGGTAAATTGGCTGCTTTCGCTTTTTGCAATGCAAGCCTGAGCTTAGGATTAGACTTTGGATCGGGCCCCCCTTGCTTGACCGCGCTAATGATCTCTTTGGTGACCCTGGTAAAAACTTTACCTTTTGCAGCGTCCGCCTTACCTTTTCTGTGTTTAATATTCGCCCACTTACTATGTCCTGCCATGACAATCCCTATTACAAATACAGTTGCATGTTGATCTTATCACGATATATCCCCCCTCGCTCCTTCAGAAAATGGTTTTGTCTTCCATACTCGACAAACCCTAAGCGATCATACAGGTTTTTGGCAGGATTGCCTGCATACACTTCAAGATGCAAAATCTCTAGATGAAATTTTTCTTTAGCGTCAGCTCGTAACCTCTCAAAAATCTTGGTACCTACCCCCTGACCTCGGTATTTTTCCTCTACGATGATAGCAAAAAGACTTTGATGAAGCAGTTTCTTATAACGATGTAGATAAAGAACCGCCATCCCGCAAGGAGTACCCTCTACACATCCTGTGTATGCACATCCCATCTCTTTATAACTCATCCATATCCTGACCGCATCTTCTACTTCACGATCATTATCTAAAGGAAACCACTGCAAAACTACAGGGTCCATAAGCCACTTGTGCAAATAAGGCGCATCTTGCTCCTCACTCACTCTTACGGTGATCTGCTTTGTGCTGCTCATACTAAAACACCTTCTCTACAACAATTCTCTGTAAATAACCGCTTTCTTCTTTCACATAGCGCTCTTGCCGAAACACTTCATAGTATCCCTCTTTCTGCAGTATGTTCACTAAGGGATTATTGCCATACACCTCATAGTGCATCCTCTCTAGACGAAAATACTCCTTACCCAAATGATCAAGGTTTTTAATAAGAGCTGTCCCTACCCCCAACCTCTGCTTGCCAGGGTCTACAATCACATACCCCATCGACATATGAATAAGTTTTACATAAGGCATCAAAAATAGTGTTGCTATTCCACAAGGCTCTTCTTGATACGTTGCCGTCAAGCTGCATGTAAATCTCGCAAAACTGATCCATATTTTGACAAATTCATCAATCTCCTTGTCTCCCTCTACAGAAAACCAATGCGACACCCCCGGCGTGAGAAGCCACCTCTTTAAATATGCGCCATCTTCTTCTGTAGTATAGCGTATAGCAAAATCTGTAGAATCTGTTAAAATATGCTCTCCATTCATCCAAACACCTTTAGATATTCTGTGATAAATTCGTCGATATTTCCATCCATCACCTCTTGCACGTTGCTGGTTTCAAATTTTGTGCGCGTATCTTTCACGAGAGTGTATGGATGAAACACATAGTTGCGTATTTGTGATCCCCAGGCAATCTCTTTTTTCTCTCCAGACTCTTCTCGTAGCGCCTTTTCTCTTGCCAGCACCTCTTGCTCATACAGCTTGGATTTTAACATCTTTAAACACATCTCTTTGTTTTGCAACTGCGAACGCTCCTTTTGGCAAGAGACCACAATCCCTGTCGGCAAATGTGTAATCCGCACTGCCGAGTCTGTAGTATTCACATGTTGCCCACCCGCCCCAGAGGAACGATAGGTGTCGATTCTAAGATCCTCGGTTTTGATGTCAATCTCAATATTTTCATCCACTTCTGGCGTGACATCCACCGATGCAAAACTTGTATGCCTTTTTGCGTTACTATCAAAAGGGGAAATCCTCACTCATCGATGCACCCCTTTTTCTGCTTTACCATATCCATAAGCAAAAGGGCCTGTCACACTGAGCGTCGTGCTTTTTACTCCTGCTACCTCTCCGTCTACGCTGTCAACAACTTCCACTTTCCACCCTCGTCTCATAGCCCAACGTTGATACATACGCACGAGCATTAAAGCCCAATCACAAGCTTCTGTACCTCCAGCTCCTGCATTGATTGTGATATAGCAGCTTTTGTTATCGAGCTCCCCAGAAAGCATTTTTTTGATCTCTAACGCTTCTACTTGCTTAACAATTTGATGTAGCTCTTCTACAAGTTCTGTGAAAAAGGAAGGATCATCATGCTCAGAAATTTCTTGCAGCAACACACTTGTCGCCTCAAACCTCTTGACAAGCTCCTCATAGGGCACCGTCCAATATTTCAGTGTATTACTCTCATCAATGACAAGCTTGGCCTTTTGGTTGTTATCCCAAAAATCCGTTTGCTGCATTTGATTATCTAAATAGGCTAGTCTTTGCTTTTTGCTATCGAGGTCAAAGATACCTCCTCATGTGATGTAGACGCTGCTGGACGTCTTTTAACCTCACACGGATCTCATCGTTCATAATCTACCTCAATTAAAAGGATCTTCCCTGAAGGGTTATACCTGAAAAAAAACTCTAAAATCAATGCAAAGCTCACCTTTTACTTTTCAAAAAAAGAATAATCCGTATAACACTCTCGTGATTATATTTTTTTATGCCTGCTCCTTGTTCTATCGCAATTCCAGCTGATGCTATGGTAAACTACTCGAAAGAAAGTAGCTGAATGTCTTTTTGCCTATTTGCACGAAAATTGTCCTATGCCTCCTATTGAAGCAGAGAAGTTGGGGGGGATTAAATGTTTCATGCCCTAATGTAGGTAGGATTGCTAGCAAATTTTTTGCTATTGTTAGGTGATACATGGGTGGCGTGTAATTATCGGTTAGAGCTTAGGGAAGAGATATATTACGTGGTAGTTTCTGAGCGCTAGTTGGTGTTTTTAAAGTAGTAGAGCTGAAAAAAATATCTGATTTTAAAGAGAGGAAATATAGAAATATATGTTAACAGAAGTAAATATATGGAGAGGATGGCAGCAAGTTTTTGCAGATGACCTCAGAAGCAAGAGCAATCAGACACAAGAGGGCAATGTATTTCAGGGTCTCGCAGCCTGGCTACAGGGGCAAAATACTACCATGCAGGATGATCGGGCAGCTTCCTTGTTACAGAAATATTTTTATACAACAGAAACGAAGGAAACCATCCAAGCGAACTTACTACACCGGCGTCAAGAAGTTCAAGGGCACCAGGTGCTTTATACGAAGCTTGATGGGAGTTATGGCGTGGGAAATAGCCCGGAATATTCTAGATTTCTGCGATCGGTAACAACCCTGAGAAAGATATGTCGCTACATTGTAAATGATCCAAATCGAGGTGACTGCTCCCTCGCCTAAAGGCGAAGGCTTCTAGGGATTACTCCCAGGCCATCCAATCCGAGGGCCAAGATATTTTGTGCTGCGTTGAAATCCCTATGTGCCGTATACCCACATCG
>Ga0172362_10000990_pt1 | contig 24043 bp, 20 predicted proteins | sample LakKivs1_kivu2a2_FD_114534 | JGI IMG/M metagenome (GOLD analysis project Ga0172362, IMG submission 114534) | Sediment microbial communities from Lake Kivu, Rwanda - Sediment s1_kivu2a2 | ecosystem: Environmental > Aquatic > Freshwater > Lake > Sediment | place: Rwanda: Western Province, Lake... | reverse complement strand
GGGAAAGGGACAGGTGAGATTAAATCAGGAGACTGTTTTCGGTATCTGGCAGGGGTCAGGAACAAGAAGGGGAAGGATTATTTTTTATGAATCGGGGGGAGAATCGAATCACAGCTATAATAGCTATAAAGGAATGTTTACTCTCTATTCGTTCTGAGGGGGATAAATCAAAAAATCGCAAACGTATAAGTGCCAAAAAAGGACTGCCATTGGGCAAAAAATGTCCTTTTTCTATTTAGTCGGTGCAGCTACCTGAAAATTGAAAATTTTATTTTATTTATTATCAATAAGATATAAATTCTTCAAAATTCTCCTTGACTTGGCATATTTCCCGCATAATATAATACTTAACTTTACAGGGAGGTATCCTAAGATGAGAATGAAAACAATTAAGGCATTGGCAATAGCCGCGGTTCTCTTCTTGGCTGTAAGCATGGTTCCTGCTCTGGCTCAGGCTTCAAGGGATCTTAATTTTGTGGTGACTCTGGCTGAATGGTATGACCTCTATATCGGCCAGAATACGATTACCTTTACTGATGTGGCTCCAGCCATCCAGCAAAACCCGCCATCTGTTCAGATTCCAGCTAACGAGAATCCAGTAGATGTCAGAGCTTTTGCCATACTTATTCCTTCTTCCTCACTCACTCTTACAGTTACAGCACAAACCGATTTTGATGCCACCATTCCTGCAAGCACTGTCTCCTGGACAGTTACAGGTGCTGGGTATCAAGCTGGCTCTCTTCAAGCCGGCACGCCTGTTACGGTCGGCTCGTGGTCTGGGGCGGCCTTTCACTGGCATGAAGGGACAATGAGCTTCAGCTTCCTTCGTGATTATCTGACTCAAGCACCTGGGACCTATAGCTTGATAGCCACGTATACTCTGTCAAAAGTTTGAACCTGGTATTACTTGAAATCAAAGGGAGAGGAAAGGCTTCCTCTCCCTTTTTTATTTGACCGGGCTGAACGATTCACGTAGAATTTTAAAAAGAGTGGCCACAGAACTGATACCAGGAGGAAACATGAGAAGACATCAAGTAAGAATACTTTTTATACTATTCCAATCCTTATTTATCGGTTTGTTTCTTTTCTCAGACCTCGCAGCTCAGATTTATTTTGGAGTCTCGCCCATCAGGGTTGAGCTGAAAGCCAAGCCTGGAAGCCAGGTGACCGATGTTTTTTATGTCCGCAATAATTCAGCCAGACCGATAAGGCTTAAAGTTTACGCTGAAAACTGGTTTATGAAGGAAGATGGCACTCCTGCTTTTATTGGCAATAGAGAGGTGAGTTTTTCCTGCAGAGAGTGGATAAAAGTTAATCCTTCTGACTTCAGGCTGCAGCCAGGTGAAATGAAAACCGTTCGATTCACAGTCTCTGTCCCGGAAGCAACAGAAGCTGGCGGATATCATGCGGCTGTTTCTTTCGAAAGTGTCCCCGAGGCACCGGAAGCAGGTGCGCGAGGTCAGGTGGCTATCACCGGGAAAATTGCAGCCGCGGTCTATGTCGTTCTTGGCAAAGTCCAGCCAGAAGGCAGTCTGGAGGACCTTGTTCTTGAGGAGCGCGGTGATTCTCAGTTGATCAAACTTAGGGTCGGAAATTCAGGCAGAACTCATTTCAGGCTAAAAGGAGAGACTACCGTCAAATCTACAGAAGGAAAGAAGATTTTAAAGCTCGACTTTCCTGATGAAGTGGTTCTGCCAAAAGCCGAGCGTTATGTCTTCATCCCGCTAAAAGAAAAATTAACTGCTGGAAACTATAAGGTAGAAGTGAGACTCGACATCGGCCGGGATGAGCTGCTCGGTCTGGAGAAAGAAATAATAGTGAATTAAAAAGCAATGGGAAAAAGATAAAAAAATGAAATGGCTGATCAGTAGCAGATGGAAGAATCTATCTATGGGAAAGTCTTATAAAATTATGGTTATATTTCTATGTTTATTTAACTTCCTTCTCTTAACGAAACCCGTTCTTGCGCAGAACACAGCTACTGTGTCTTTGACCGCTAAGGTGGAAAAGCGCACCAGGATAGAGATTAATACTGGTTTTATTTCTTTTACCGTGGCCTCTCAGACCCGCGGGCCACAGAGAATTCCAGCCAGTGAAGGTTCTTTTGAACTCACAGTCAAGATGACCTCTAATTATAATTCTACAGTTAATATCTGGCTGCTGGCTTCCTACGACCTGACTGATAGTTCGACCGGCTATACCATTCCGATTGAAACCATAAGCTGGCAAGCCAGCGGCAGTGGTTTCTATTCCGGCCAGCTAAGTAAATCGGCTCCAGCCCTGGTTGCTAAGCGCCTTGGCTCCGGGACTCTGCGGGGAACTTTGAATTTCTTTTTTGCTGAGGACCCCAATTTTGCTCCTGGCACCTACCAGGCTACGGTGACCATCCTGATTGAAGGAGTTTGAGATATGTGTGGACCTGAAAAAGGGTCCAAATTGAGCAGCATAGTTAAAATAATTGCTATCTCTTGTCTCTTGATAATCTCAAGCCGGGCAGATTGCCTTTATAGAGAGGCGCTGGAGCCTCAACAGTGGACAGTAAATCTGAGAATTTTCCCGTCGGCTGTTAATTTTCCCGCAGCTGACCCCGATGATCAACAGGTGATTGAGGCTAACACTCCAGTTAGAATTGAGATAACAACCTGGCCACCAAATCGCCGCTGGAATCTTTTTATCACGGCCGAAGGTAATCTGATAAGCACTGAGGGTGCTATTATTTCCATAGCTAAGGTTTCCTGGGTGGCAACTCCCAAACCCCCTTTTAATGACGGGGTTCTGGCTGCCGGTCAGAATACCTTGTTAGCCAATGGAAGGGGAGATGAGCAAGGGGAGCTGACTCTGTATTTTCAAAACTCGTGGGATTATGCTGCGGGTGAATATACCCAGGTTATTACCTTTACTGCTTCTTTGATTTAGTCAGGCTGATTTATGAGATGGAAAAAAGGAAGGATGATAAGAGGAGGCTCCGGAGAGGTCCGCCTTTCTATATTGAACTGATAAAATCTTTCCTGTTTTTATCAATTGTCTTCCTGATTCTATTCTCTTTTTGCCCGGCCCAGCTTTTCGCTGACCAGGGCTATCTCAATTTTTCTTACTGGAATCGCAGCCGGGTCTATTCTTTGACCGGTCCATCATATGTCAATCAATATGAAAACATCTTCCATTTAGACCTTTATCAGAACACCGTGAACTACGGGAGCTTTTCCGGCTGGTTTGATGGCCGTTTGACCGGAGGAGAGTTTGACGCTGCTCACTGGTATTTTTCCTGGCAGGGTTTTAAAGCCGGGAATCTAAGCCTTAGCGTGAGGCTTGGGGATCGTGATTTTCAGTTTACCAATCTCGGCTATCGCTTCACCAACTATTTTCCTGCCTATAATTATTTACGCGGAGTGACTGCCGGCTTCCAGTATAAGAGCTTTGGTTTGGATTTTTTTACAGGCCGGGTGGCCAGGCTGAGCGGGCTTCTGGGAACAGCCTACAGTCTCACCGAGCAAACTGCCACAGGTTTTCTGGGGCGCTTCGAGCCGACGAGCAGATATTATTTTGGCTTCGGCTTACTGCACACGGAAAACGAAACGAGCTGGGCGGGCGAGGTTCTGACCAGAACCAACGATATTTTGCTCGTGGAATCAGAACTGAGAGTAAACGGGAGCTTCAGGCTGGTTACTGAAAGCTTAGCCAGTTTTTCAGCTGGAGAAAATGAGCTGACCAGAACACCGGGCTATTCGATTCGTTTTGGCCCTTTTATAACTCGCAACCGGTGGTCGGCAGAGATAAACTACCGTCGGGTGGATGCTGATTTTAAAAACCTGAGTAGCGAGTTTGCCTACGGCCGTGACCAGGAAGGTCTGTTCCTGTCCTGGCGTTATCAACCCAAGCGAACGCTTTCTCTTTTCGGTTCAGCTGATTATTATCATGATAACGTTGATAGACAACCGGAGCTCAACACCATTGATTTCTGGAGATTCTTTACAGGCTTTTCTCTCATTTCTCCTCCCTGGCCTGATTTGACTTTTCGCTTGGATTTCAGCACGGCTGAGTCGAGAAGACAGGATGAAAATTACCGGCATTTCCTTAGCCCGGGCTTTTATCTTCAATTGTCTAAGTACGTGGGGAAACTCTATCCTTATCTTAGAGTCAGATTCCAGTATTATGACGACCGGGTCAATGACGGGCGAGATTTTACTTATCCTTCATTTTATCTTGGCTTCCGATATAACTATATGAAAAATGCCTACTTGCAGGTAGAGGCTGAGAACTCGCGCTATTATGATTACCTTCAAAATCAGGTTTCATCTCAGAACAGGCTCAGGCTATCTAATTATTCTCCGGCATTTTTTGGGGCTGATTTTTATGGAGAACTTTGCTATTCGGATTTCAGGTCAGGATATTATACAGAATGGGCAGCAAAGAGACTGGAACTTTTTCTCGGTCTTGGCAGGCAATTGCCCTGGATGATTAAAGTTAGGCTGGATTTTCGAGCCAGCTGGCCTCTGGAATCTGAGCAACCGGCCAACTACTGGTTGACTCTAAAAGTTGATAAACGGTTCAACTGGGGCGAAGCCCTCGGTTTTCAGGGCCGAGCTTATGGACCGGTCCTGACTGGAGCCGGCAAAATCCAGGGACTGATTTTCCTGGACGATAATTTGAACGGAATTCTGGATGCGGGGGAGCGAGGCCTCAAAGATGTCAATTTGCAGCTTGAGGATGGAAGCTCAGTAGCTTCAGATGCCGGCGGTAAATTTACTTTTTCCCGTGTGCCTGAAGGATTGCATTCCGTAAGCGTTGATTTCAGGCACATACCCGCCAACTATTATCTCATGGCTCCTGAGAGACAGACGGTGGTGGTTGAAAGAAGAAAAACTTCCAGGGTGGAATTTGTTTTAATCGAAGCAGCAAACCTTTATGGCAAGGTATTTCAGGATTCAAACAAGAATAGTGTTCTTGATGAGGAAGACCAGCCTCAGAAGGATGTTCTTATTATCTTAAAGCCTTTATCTGAGGAAGGATTGAGCCAGACTTTGGAAAAGATGAGGACAGAGGAGCTGAATACTTATAGCGATGAAAAAGGCAATTTTGTTTTTGAAAACATATTGCCTGGTTCTTATGAGCTGATGGTCGATGAAGAGACTCTGCCCAAAGGGGCTAAAGTGTTGACTGCGTTGCCGATGAAAATTGAGCTGAAGCCTGGCCAGGTGATGAAAGACATTAAGATAATGTTCCTCCCGCGGTCAGTCATTTACACGGTCAAGGATCGCCACGATAATAAGTAACATCCTTAGTTCGGGCATCAATCGCTGAATTAATAACCAGCCAGGTCCAGTCTGGCCAGGAAAATTTTTAAAGTGGTTCAGGCCCGGTTAGAATCATCAGTCGTGATTAAATCGTTTGCACACTTTGTTTGAGTTTTTTATAATCTCAATACCCGTTAGAAATAACTTCGATTCAGGAGAAATAATGATTGATAAAATGTCTTTTTTTGGGTACACCGGAAAGTGGGCGTTTGTTGACCTTAGCTCAAGAAAAGTTGACCTTAACGAAGCTGACCCTGAAGTCTGCCGCCTGTATATAGGAGGTCGGGGGGTTCAGGTTTACCTGATTTATGACCATTTGAAAAAGACAGGTTGGCTCGAGGACCCGCTGTCACCGGCTAACAGAATCATCATAGGCAATTCGTCTTTGAATGATACTGCGATTCCAACTGCCGGAAGGGGTTCCTGTTCTTTTATCAGCACAATGACTTATTCTCCTGTAAGGCAAGCTTGGTTAGAAAACCGGCCAGAGATTTTTGGGCTTCTGACTCATTGCAGTTGTGGCGGCGTTTTTCCGAATATGCTTAAGCGGGCTGGCGTGGATCAGCTGGTGATCGACGGTCAGGCTGATAAACCGGTGAGGATACTGGTCAAGGAAGGAAAGGTTGAAATTATGGAAGCCGAGCCGGACTTGTTTGAAGAGCGAAACGGAAAAAAAGTTTTACGCCGAGCTTCAGAAGTTACTGATTTCTTAACCAGAAAACACCCCGGCTCCGCTTCCGTTTGCGCTGGACCGGCAGGCTGGAACCGGATTGCCTTTGCCTGTCTTACGGCTGATTATCACCGCAACTTTGGCCGGGGCGGGGCGGGAGCAGTCTTTGGCTCTAAGAACCTGGTAGCCATCACTGCGTATGGTCGCCAGCTTCCTGCTTTTCGTGACCGGGAGAAATTCCTGGAAACAGCTAAACAGATTGACGAATCGGTTCACGTCCATGTCAACGAGCCGGGCTGGACAGCCTCGTTCCGTCCTGAAACCGGGACGACCTGGTGGCTGGACAGGGCCTTTAACGGCCGTTATCTGGGCAAAAAAGGTGGTTATTTGCCCTGGCACAACTTTGACGAAGGATATTTTGACCCTGAGCTTTATGAGCGGGTTTCGACCAGAGCTTTTCTTGAGATTGCTGGCAAGCATAAAGTCTGTAATCGTTGTCGCCACATTCTGTGCACCCGGTCGGCTTCTGTCTGGAGTGGTGTGTATGCTCACGAGGGCATACGACCTGAATTTGAAACTATCGCCCTGTGGATAAATTGCTGCCTGACGGAGCGCGACGGGATTTTCTACCTGAACCATCTCTGCAATGAATTCGGCATTGACACCATGACCTTCGGCAGCGTGATGGCTGGAGCCATGGAACTGAATGAAAAAGGCTTATTGAAGTATAAAAGCGCGCCGGTTTTTGGCGATACCAGGAGCATGATTCGAGCCCTGGAAGATATAACTTACCTCAGAAGTGACCTTGGACGATTGCTGGCTCAGCCAACTGACGTTCTGATAGCTGAATTGATTAATACTCTTTCGGGAATTGACCCTGAAGAAGCTGTGCGCTGCCTGACCGCAGCTTATGCTGGCCTTGGCTATGCAGGAATAGAACCAAAAGTTTTTCCGGGTATGTTTACTGCCTACGGCACCTCTAACCGTGGCCGCGGAGACCACACCTATGCCTGGACTATTCAGGCGGAAGAAAGCGGGCTGGCCGGAGCAGAAAACCTGGCCGCTTATGTGGCCGGGAGCCAGGCAGGCAAGGCCCTGACCGATTCCTTAGGGCTGTGCGACTTTTTTACCGAAGACTTTACCTCTCCAGTCTTTCTTGAAATGTACCGGGCTCTGACCGGACTTGAATATACAGCTGAAAGTCTTAAAGAGTGTGGACGCAGGATTTATGCCCTTGAACGCTTTGTAAACAACCGCCAGGGAAGAAAGCGCGACTATGATGCTTTCATACCGCCAAAGTTTACACAACCTCTAAAAGTTGGACCTCAAGCCGGAAAAGCGATAGACCCTGTTTTCTACAATTCTATCCTGGATGCCTATTACAGCCATCAGCAGTGGACTGAAAACGGCCAGGTCCCGGAAAGCCTGCTGAAAAAATACAGAATAGATTGAAATGTAAAGTGGTTTGTGGCTCAATTCTGAGCCTCAAGGAAGATGAAAAAATTATTCGAGGTGGATTTTACCTTAGAAATGAGTCGGGATTAAATCAATAAACACTGGAGAAATAGCCTGCGGCAAAAATCATAAAAAAACAATTATGGAGCTAATCCAGCTCTTTACCTTTTGTTTCAGGAATGAAAGACCAGGTCAGAGCGGCCAGAATAAAAGCCGCAGAAACCAGCCAGAACGCGGTCCGGAAGCCGCTTTCCTGGGCCAGGGAACCAACTGCGAGGGGAGCTATGGCTGAGGCTATCCGGCCGCTGTTGTAAGTTATTCCCTGGAGGGTAGCTCGGATTCGGGTGGGATAGAGCTCGGCCGTTAAAGCGCCGAAACCAGAAAAATAACCCGTCCCAAAAAATGCCACCATCGGCCCAAGAAAGAAGAGAAGGAGAGGACTCCGGGCAATTGAGTACAAAAATACCAGCAGGCTGGCCGAAATCAGGTAGAAAACGTAGCTCTTTTTGCGGCCTGAAGAATCGCTGATATAACCAAACGTGAGGTAGCCGAGCCACATGCCTAACTGCATAAAAATAACCAGTGACGACGTATGTCTTGTGCTGAGCCCGACTCCGCCCTGATTCTGGCTGAGAGATAAATAACCTGGAATCCACAGGTTAAAACCCCACCAGGCAAACATGGTCAGCGCATTCATCAGAGTCACAGCCAGCGTTGCTTTAAGAAGCGGACCGCGCAAGAGATTCCGAATCGTTTTGTTTTCCGGCCCGGGATTTTTTTTAGTTTTTTGTTTCTCTTTTGGACTTTCATCTGAAACTGAAACCGGTGTGTTCTGCCTGGAGTCCAGCAAGTCCACTTTTTGTCTGGTCTTTTTCCAGAGCTCTGGTTCCTCCACGTTTGACCTGATCCAGAAAACAATAAGCGCCGGCAATATGCCCACAAAGAAAACTGCTCTCCAGCCAAAACGCGGGAGTATGATAGCCGCGACCAGTGCGGCCAGCGCATAGCCCACGGCCCAGAAGCTCTGCATAAAGCCGAGGGCTTTTCCCCGGTGTTCGGAAGGGAAGTATTCAGATACCAGAGCGGCTCCAGAAGCCCATTCACCGCCCATGCCGAGGCCAAGAAAAACTCTGAAAGCGCCAAGTTGATAGACATTCTGAGAAATACCACACAGGCCTGTGAAAACAGAGTAAATCAAGATGCTGGCTCTGAGAGCCACGGTTCGACCCAGGCGGTCAGCGACGACACCAAAAATCATTCCGCCAAAAGCTGAGGCCAGAAGCGTCAGCGAACCGAGAAGACCGGCTACAGGTTTTGACATCGCAAGATCTCGCATCAAGTGAGCCAGGACCAAGGCGTAAAGCATAACATCGAAGGAATCCAGCATCCAGCCGAAACACGAAGCCAGAAGAGCTCTTCTGGCTTGAGGTGAAGTGACTCTTAACCAGCCGATAAGATATTCAGGCAGGCCGTTTCTTTCCGCCAACTGCCATCTCCAGACAGATTTTAATTCTGTATACCACGATTGTTTTTCTCAGACAAATGAATTCTTCTTTGGGGCGAAAAATAGTATCCAATTTGAACGAATTAATAACAGGGTTTGGCCGCGCCGTGGTGGAAAAGGCTTATTCAGGTTTATCGTTCAGGCCGTTCTCTTCTTCCAAATTTTATTTTTGGATGTTCTCCTTCTCTGGCAAACAGATCTGATTATTATTATAATAATTATTCAAAAAACAACGCCTGAGGAGAAATTTATGAATAAGACAACCATCCTGAGGAAGGCTATCATGGAACGCCGGGCAGTGGTCGTTCCTGGCTGTCATGATGCTCTGAGTGCCAGGATTATCGAAAAGTGCGGCTTTGAGGCCATTCAGATTTCTGGATTCGGTCTGGCCGGTTCGCTTCTGGCCAAACCCGACGTCGGCCTGGTTCAGATGAAGGATGTCCTCGACCTCACCTGGAACATCGTTCAGGCCGTAAACATCCCTGTTATGGCTGATGTTGACACCGGTGGCGGTAATGCCATCAATGCTGCCTGGGTAACGGAAAGAGTTATCACCATGGGTGCGGCCGGATTGAACATTGAAGACCAGGTCTTTCCCAAACGCTGCGGCCACATGGCTGGTAAAGAAGTTATCCCAGCAGAAGAAATGGTCGGAAAAATCAAGGCCTGTGTCAGGGCCAGGGATAGACTTGACCGCGACTTTATCATCAATGCCAGGACAGATGTTTTTGCTGTTGCTGGTCTGGACGAAGCCATCCGCAGATGTAATCTGTATCTGGAAGCCGGGGCTGACCTGACTTTCATCGATGGTATTAAATCCAGAGCTGAAATTGAAAGAGCTGTTAGAGAAATCAAAGGTCCGCTTTCAATCAACCTGATGGATGCCATTACTGGTGTCAAGACCGAGCTCGTTCCAATTCCAGAGCTGGCGAAAATGGGTGTTGGCCGTGTATCGATCCCGGTAGCTTCAATCATGGTTATGCATAAGGCACTCGTGAATTTCTTCACTGCTTTGAAAAGTTCACCCACCGGGCTCCTGGCCGGGCAGACTCAATGGGTCACACCTTTTGAGGAATACACCACTTTTGTCGGACTCAGGGATTATCGAGCCCTGGAAGATGAGTTTTTGCCCAGAGAAAAGTTACAGTCTAAATATAGATAGGTTTTTAGTTATGGCAGATAACGTCAACGTCCTGATTCGTTTCCAGCTGCTGAGCTGGGAAAGGAGGTAAAGTCGATGGGTATGACCATGGTAGAAAAAATCCTGGCTCGGGCTACGGGTCAGAAACAGGTTAGAGCCGGCGAGGTGGTCGAGCCCAGAGTCAACCTGGCCATGTCGCACGAAAATGCGGCTCTGGTCATCAACCAGTTTCTGGAAGTCTATAAAGACACAGGATTAAAGTCAGAAGTCTGGGACCCTGAGAAAATTGCTATCATCCTTGACCATAGGGTTCCGGCTGAAAGTTCCAAGACAGCTACGAATCAGAAAAAAATAAGAGAATTTGTTGCTGTCCAGAAGATTAAAAAGTTTCACGACATCAGGGGCGACGAGGGTGGCATCTGCCACCAGATACTGCCTGAAAATGGCTATGTGCTGCCAGGCACAGTTGTGGTCGGGACTGACAGCCACACGACTTCTCATGGAGCCCTGGGTGCCTTCAGTTTTGGAATTGGAGCCACCGAGATGGCTTCAGTCTGGGCTCTCGGCAGGGCGCTGAATGTGGAAGTGCCTCGAACCATCAAGGTTGTGGCGCATGGATCTTTTCCGCACTATGTTCTGCCCAAGGATTTTATTCTTTATCTGATTGGTAAGATTTCTGCAGAGGGGGCAAGTTTCAAGGTGCTGGAATACGATGGTCCAGCTATCAGGAAGATGCTAACTTCAGGCAGGCTCACCATCTGCAATATGTCGGTAGAAGCTGGAGCCACTTCGGGCATTGTTCCGCCTGATAAAGAAACTTTGAGATATCTCAGGGAAGAAGCTAAGGTTAAAGGAAAGATTGACATATTCGCGCCCGACCCTGATGCTGAATACGACCAGTTGGTTGAAATCGATGTTTCTAACCTGGAGCCGATGATTGCCTGCCCTCATACTGTGGACAATGTCAAGCCCGTGAGCAAGGTGGGCAAAGTCAAGGTGGATCAGATTGTGATCGGCTCCTGCACCAACGGCCGTCTGGATGACTTAGCTGTGGCCGCAAGAATCCTGAAAGGCAAAAAGATTGCCAGAAGCGTCAGAATGCTGATCTTCCCGGCTTCCTTCAGGATTTACCAGCAAGCTTTGAAGCTCGGATACATCGCTGACCTGGTGAAAACTGGAGCCGTGGTGATGAATCCCGGGTGTGGTTGTTGCCTGGGAGTGCATCAGGGCGCTCTGGGAGATGGGGAGGTGGCCCTTTCCACCACGAACCGAAACTTCAAAGGGAGAATGGGTAATCCCAGGGCCGACATTTATCTCTGCTCACCAGCTGTGGCTGCAGCCAGCAGCCTGACCGGCTTCATCACTGACCCAAGGAAAGGAGGCAAATAACATGGCCAGAGTAGTTTTGAAACTGGGTGATGATATTTCGACTGATATTATCTATCCTGGCCGCTATATGGCCACGGTTCTACCGGGTGAAACTCCTCAGTACGCTTTTGCCGATCATGTTGAGTTTAACGCTAAACTGAAGAAAGCTGAGATCCAGCCTGGAAGTGTGGTGGTTGCCGGCAAAAATTTCGGCTGCGGTTCTTCCCGTGAACAGGCGGCTTCCACTCTGAAAGGTCATGAGCTAATTGTCGTGGCTAAGGACTTTGCCCGCATTTTCCTGCAGAATGCCATCAACCTTGGTCTGAAAGTGGTTGTCTGTCCTGAGATTGAGGCAGAAGAAGGCGATGAAGTAGAGATTCATTCGGAAAGAATCATCAACAGGACTTCAGGCAAAGAGTTTAAAGTAGAATCCCTGCCGAAAGCGAGGCAGTCTATTGTTGACGCCGGCGGTTTAATTCCTTATACCAGAGAATTGCTTAAGAAAAAGGCAATTTCCAGGAAATAAGCCGTCATTTCAAAGACAGGCTTTATAAAATAATTCCCGCATTATTAAGAAAGCAGACATACTTTCTATCGTGCTTTAAATCCGGAAAGAGCTAAATGGACCTGTCTGTATCTTGACTCTTTTGCTGATTCTTCGGATTGTTCAGGATCAAAAATAAGTTCTTTAGTCCGATTTGATATCCCGTCTGACTTCTTGCGCGCGGGTGGCTTCGGCTCAGATTGGAAAAAATGTTGTCAGTTCAACGGAAAAATGTTAAATGTAGAAACTCAGAAAAAATTGTTCGGGCTGAAAAAACGATGAAACACTCCTCTGATTACAGCCAAAGGAGATAACTTGCTCAAGCTTGACCTCATCCAGACTGTGGCTTTTGCCGGTCTGGTTCTTTTCGCTGGTTATGGCCTGCGCCGGCTGATCAAGCCGCTTGAACGGTTTAACATCCCTGCTCCTGTGGCTGGCGGACTGCTGATTTCTTTCATCACTCTAATTTTTCATCACTATCAGATAAACTTATTTCAATTTGATACTGCTTTACGCGATCCTCTGATGGTTGCTTTCTTCACCACCATAGGTTTTGCCGCCAGTCTATCACTTCTCAAAGTTGGCGGGCCTCAGGTACTTATATTTTTTCTGATAGCCACGATCATGGTTGTCTTTCAGAATCTTCTGGGAATAGTCATGGCTTTGCCCTTTGGCTTGAATCCTCTGATCGGGGTCATCTGTGGCTCAGTAACTCAAACTGGAGGTCCGGCCACTGCCCTGGCTTTTGGCCCGGTGTTTGAGGAGGCTGGCGTTTCGGCCGCAACCACATTGGCTGTAGCTGCAGCTATTTTCGGGATAATCTCTGGCGGACTCATCGGAGGACCGGTTGGTACTTTTTTGATTGAAAAAGGCAGACTGAAGAAACCAAGGCCGAAGGATCTGGAAGTTCCGGAAATTGAAGCTGAAGAAATCGTTGAGCAGGCTTTAAGAGAACAGGCTCTGGCTCGAGGACGGTCGAGCGACCAGAGCTCCTTTATCCTTCTCAAGAGCGTGGTCATAATACTTCTGGCTATGTGGGCTGGCTCCTGGGTAAGCAAATGGTTTGCCAGTCTTAACATTACCCTGCCAGCTTACATAGGCGCAATGTTTGTGGCTGCCCTTATCAGAAATTTTGATGACTATACCGGTTGTCTGCGGCTTGATCAGAAGGTCATCGATGATTTGGGCCACGTTTCTTTAAACCTTTTTCTGGTCATAGCGCTGATGACCCTCAGACTCTGGGAACTGGCGGGATTGTTTTTACCCATGTTGATAATTCTTCTGGCTCAAGTCGTCCTGGTTGCCATAGCTGCCTTTATTACGGTTTTCAGATTCATGGGCAAAGATTATGAGGCGGCGGTGATGAGTGCTGGCTACTGCGGATTCGCCCTGGGCACGACCGCTAATGCTATGGCTAACATGAAAGCCATGGTCGAACGCTATGGCCGGGCCCCCAGGGCTTTTCTGGTAGTGCCGATGGTCGGAGCGTTCTTTATCGATTTTACTAATGCTCTGATAATAACTGTTTTTCTGAATATATTTAGCTAACATAGCCCGAGAAGATCCAAGTCTGCTGAAATATTCTGATAAACCAAATTTGCTTCTTATCAGGTAAAGCAATTATTTTTGCTGAGCTTTTTTAATAATTTAAAATAAAAATGGCCGGGGTCTCATTTTGAATATGAACAGACAGAGATTTATTCTTTTTCTTCACTTTTAATCGGGAGCTTTGAGACCAGAGCCTGCAGGTTCTGGTTTGATTAGAAGTCCGGGTCAGTTATTTTCTTTTCCTGGAATTGGCCGTATTTTTCCAGGTGTTTTTTGGCTTCGTCTCTTTTGCCCACGAGCACCAGAAGGAAATTAGACTCGGGCAGGAGTTTCGCGGCCGCCCTCTTAATTTCTTCTGGCTTGGCCCTGCTTATCTCGCCAAGGTAATTATCATAATAGTCAAAGCCAAGGCCGTAGAAAATCAGGCGCAAATAAGCATTCGCCTTGCTGCCGTTGGTCTCAAGAGTTGGCGGAAACTGTCCCAGAATATAATTCCTGGCGCTATCTATCTCTTCAGACGAAAAGCCTTTTATCTTCGCTTTTTTAAGCAAGTCAAAGGTTATGTCGAGCATTTCACCGATCTGGTCATTCTTGGTATAGGAAGAGGCTGTGAACACTCCGCCTATTTTCCAGGACTGGAAATTACTGCCGGCTCCATAAGTCAGGCCTCTTTTAATCCTCAACTCAGTGTTCAACCAGGAAGTGAAGCGACCTCCCCAGAGAGTATTCATAAGGCTGGCGCTGGCAGAAATCTTATCACCAACAGGATAACCAGGAGCGCCAAGAGCAAAGTAAGATTGGGTGGCATCTGGCTTGTCCACAAAAATCAGTTTTTTGCCCCTGGGGACAGGAACGGGCGGGATGGTGGAGACAGGAACTGGAGTCGAGGGTTTAGGCCACTGGCCAAAAGTTGATTTCAGGATCTCGATTAACTTCTCCTTATCCACGTCACCGACTACAGCCATTATGGCTGCATCCGGCCTGAATCTGGCTTTATAGAATTTCTTTAAATCATCAAGAGCCATTTTCTTCAGCGAGGAGTCAGTTCCCAGTGAGATGTGGCTAAAAGGATGGTCGCCAAAATAGGCTTTTTGAAAATAGAGCCGAAGAGCTCGGCCAGGATTATCTTTGACCGCTTTTAAAGTGTCGATTTTTCTTGCCAGCTCCCTCTTGTATTCGTCCTCTTTAAAAGCTGGGGAAATAAGGCAATCAGCAGCAATCTGAAAAAGCGTCGGGAGATGCTCTGACAGACACTCTCCGCTGGCCATAGCATATTCTTCAGTAGTGCTGATGCTCAGCCTGGCACCCATAAAATCGAGAGCTTCGGCTATGGCCTCAGCATCCATAGTCCTGGTTCCCTTGAGGAGCATATCGGCTGTAAAATTCGAAAGCCCATCCATTCCCCGGGGTTCAAAAGCACTGCCCGCACCTTTAATCAGCAGCCGGAAACTTACCAAAGGCAGTTCTGAGTTTTTAAAAAAATAGACCCCAAGACCATTCTCAAGAAGTATCTTTTCTGGCTGGGGGAGTTTAACTGTGCTCATGGCTAACACCGGAATTAAAATAATCATAGAGAATATGCATATTGATGACCTGATCATTGGACGCCTCCTTCAGGTATTAACCTGCCAACAGTCTTATTGTTCTCATGAAAATATTTTTTGGCCACAGCCGGGATATCTTCCCGCTTTACTGCAGAATAACGGTCAATTATGGAAAAGAGCTGGTCATAGCCGCCGAACAGGATTTCTGCTGCTCCGAGCAGGTTGGCTTTGCCCGAGTTGGTTTGCAGACTGAAATAGAAATCGCTCTTAATGATATTAAGTGCCTTCAAGTATTCCTGTTCTGATATTCCCTGCTCCATGACTCTGGCCAGCTCCTCATCGATAATTTTCTCAATCTTGTCCAGGTCAACTCCGGGTCTTGGCTTGACCTCTAAGGAGAAAAGAAACGGGTCAATCTTTTCATCAATCCCGCCATAAACGGAGATGGCTAATTGCTCCTCCCGGACCAATCTTCTGTAAAGACGGCTGCTCTGACCCCGGAGAAGAGGTTTTTCCAGGATTGACAGGGCAAAAAAGTCAGGGTCATTGCAGCTTGGCGCATGATAGACAACCATGAAGGAAGGCGTCTGGGCTTCTTTTCTGATGACCACCTGTTTCTTGCCCATCTGAGGCGGTTCAGCGGTGCTCACAGGTGGAGGTGGCGTCTGTGCCGCGATGTTTTCGTAATGTTTTTTTATCAGTTCCAGAGTTTTCTGAGTATCGAAGTCTCCGACCACAACCAGCACGGCATTATTTGGTGCATAATATGTTCGGTAGTACTGCATAACTTCATCGCGGCGCCAGCTTAGAATATCGCTCATCCAGCCGATGACATCCCAGTGATAGGGATGGGCCATGATGGCCGTAGCTCTGACATTTTCATTCAGGATGGCTTCGTTGTTGTTTTCAACACCCATTCTTCTTTCTGAAGCGACTACTCCTCTTTCAGATTCAAACACCTGAGGCTCAAAAATCAGGCCCTGTATCCGGTCAGCTTCCAGTTCAACCATCTTTTCCAGTGCCTTGGAAGGAAACCAATCGGTATAAGCGGTGAAATCTTCTCCGGTGTAGGCATTGTTTGAACCCCCGTAAAATTCCATAATTCGGTCGAATTCACCCGGGCCAAACTTCCGGGTGCCGTTGAACATCATGTGCTCGATGAAGTGGGAAACGCCGGTAAACCCGGGGCGTTCATTGCGGGAGCCGACTTTGAAGAAGGTGTAGTAGGAAATGCTTGGAATCTTGTGGTCCTCATAAAAAATTATTTTCAGACCATTCTGGAGCTGATGGATTTTGATATCTTCTTTTTTGAAGGTCGCCTGGAGAAGAATTGTCAGAAATAAAATACTTAAAAAGAAAAGACCCGCTTTTTTAGGCATATATAAACCTCCCGGTCAGAATTTTCTTGATTTTTCAAGATTGGAATGGACGAGAGTATTTTTTATCAGTTTGAAATTATTTTCGGTCACGACATCTATCATATTCTGGCCGCTTTGGTCAGTCAAGGCGATACTGCTTTATGTGGAGATAAGAAATTCATTAAGAGCCTCTATCCGCGTAACTGGAGTTTTGCTTTTATCTCACGCTTTGTTTCGTAAGTTTTTACTATCGGAAAGAGTTATATAATCATCGCCTTACCAGTAGTCAATTTATGGAACAAGGCGAAGACTTAAAAATAGAAGATGAATAAGAGAGCTGACATGGGACATGATGCTGCCGGGATCGATGTTCGTTCATTAAACCCCGGCCAGAAGCAGGGTCTGAGGGTCGAGCTGGAGCCTCAGTTTTTTGCTCATCATACGGTTGCGGTCTTTGATCAGATTCAGCTTGACCCGGCCGTCGTCATGCTTCAAGGTAATGATTACATCTATAGCCTGAAGATAATCCTTGAGAACAATAGGAAAGCCTTCTTCATCAAACAAAGGGTCTTCGCCTTTGAGTGAACAGCTGAACCAGAATTCAAGCTGATGGTCGCTGGCAAATTTCTTAAAAAGAATCAGGTCTTCAAAACACGGCAGATAAAAATTGAAGCCGTCAACGATTATCGTTCTGGCTTTAAAATTGCCCGGTCCGAGCAAAGCTTCCAGGCTCTTCAGAACCTGCTCTGTTTTCATTCCCTCCTGTCTGAAGTTCATGATCACGCGGTTGCGGATGACCCGGTCATGAATTTCCATGACTGACTTGAGCTTATCCCTGGTGGCCAGGTTCTTAAAGATTTCTTCATACCAGCTGATGATGTAATCTACCCGGCTGGAATAAGAAACATGAATAACTGGCTTTTCTTCCAGCAGGCGGTCAAGAGCAATCTGGACTAAACATGCGGTCTTGCCCGCACCCTTCCGGGAAGCGAAAACCGCTAGGTTGCCAGAGCCGAGTCCACCGCTGATGTTTCTTTCCAGGATTTTTATCGGGCTCCGGGCTGAAAGCGTTTTTTTTACCATCTTTGACTCCTTTTACTTCCTATTTTTTCTGCTCGGCTTCGAGCTTTTTCCGGTGCCCTTCCATAAGTTGCTCAGCCACATTAGCTGGCACTCGGGTGTATTTTAGAAATTCCATGGTGAATTCTGCTTTTCCTTGTGTCATCGACCTCAGCCCGGTGGAGTAGCCGAACATCTCACTGAGCGGCACCTCAGCTTCTATTCGTGAATACACTCCGTCTTCAATCGAGCTGATGATGATTCCACGGCGCCGGTTAAGGCTGGCGAAGACGTTCCCCGCAAATTCTGAAGGGGTTTCGGCCACCACGCGCATTATAGGTTCGAGTATTTGAGGCCTGGCTTTCTGATAAGCCTGTTTCAAGGCTCCCTGTGAGGCTAACTGAAAAGCGATATCAGATGAATCTACGGGATGAAACTGGCCGTCGGTCAAAACAGCCCTTAGGCCAATGACCGGGCTTCCGATTAACTGTCCTTTTTTGAGTGAAGCACGCATGCCTTTATCGCAGGAAGGAATGAATTCCCGGGGAATATGGCCACCTTTAACTTCGTTTATGAATTCAAAGGTGCCATCAAAGGGTTCTATGTAGCCTGTCACCCTGGCGAATTGACCCGCGCCGCCCGTTTGTTTTTTATGGACATAATCAAAATGAGCCCTGGCCGTGATGGCCTCGCGGTAGGCTACCTGTGGCTGCCCGGTCATAACTTCAACCCGGTATTCTCTTCTCATCCGTTCAAGGTAAACGTCCAGATGAAGTTCGCCCATGCCCTGTATGATCGTTTGCCTGGACTCAGAATCTATGTACATCCTGAAAGTTGGGTCCTCCTTGGTAAACCTGGCTAAAGCCTTAGCCAGATGGTCGGCTGACGTTCTATCAACTGGCTCGACAGCCAGAGAAATCACCGGTTCGGGCACATAGATGGAAGTCATGGCGTAGTTCAGACCAGGAGAACAGATAGTATCGCCAGAGGCGCAGTCAAGACCAAACAGAGCAATGATATCTCCGGCCATGGCCCCGTCAATGTCTTCCATATGGTCGGCGTGCATCCGGACCACCCGGCCAACTTTAAATTTTTGCTTTGACCTGGTGTTGAACAGCTCGTCGCTTTTTCTGATACTGCCCTGATAAATCCTGATATAAGTGAGCTGGCCGTAAGGCCCTTCTTCAAGCTTGAAGGCGTAAGAAACACAAGGGGCATCGGCGTCAGCCTTGAGCAGAATCTGTTTTTCTTTCTGGTCAAGGTCGAGCGTAATGTTCTCGACTTCAGACGGGTCGGGCAGAAAATTAATCACGCCGTCAAGCAAAAGCTGAACTCCTTTGTTGCGATAGGCCGAACCAAGATAAATCGGAGTGAACTCTCTTGAAATCGTCCCTTTCCTGATGGCTTTAATCACTGCTTCTTCAGTCACCCTGTTTTCCAGAATGGCTTCAGCGAGGTCGTCAGAGAAAAGAGAGGCGGTTTCCAGAAGTTCCTCCCGGTACCGCCAGGCTTCATCTTCGAGTTCGGCCGGGATATCTTTTTCTCTGACGACTTCACCATTAGAGCCATCAAAGTAGAAGGCTTTCATCCTGATCAAGTCAACAACGCCCTGTAATTTATCCTCAAGTCCGATGGGTATTTGCAGGAGAGCAGCTCTGCGGCCAAGTTTTTCGTTTATCTGGTCCTTGACTTTGAATGGGTTGGCTCCTGCCCGGTCAAGCTTGTTGATAAAAGCCAAACAGGGGACCCTGTATCTTTTAAGCTGTTTATCGACGGTCAGAGTTTGAGATTGCACTCCGCCCACAGCACAAAGAACAAGGATAGCGCCATCAAGAACCCTGAGCGACCTTTCCACTTCTATGGTGAAATCCACATGGCCGGGGGTGTCGATGATATTGATGGAATGGGCATTCCAGTTAACATTGGTTGTGGCCGAGGTGATCGTGATTCCTCTTTCTCGTTCCAGCTCCATATAATCCATGGTGGCCCCGCCGCCTTCTTTCTCTTTGACTTCATGGATGCGGTGGATTTTTTTGCAGTAAAAGAGGATGCGTTCAGTCAGAGTTGTTTTGCCGGAATCAATATGGGCACTGATCCCGATGTTTCGCATTTGCTTTGTCGCTCTGTCCATCAAGAAAAACCTCTTTTATGCTTTTATCAGTGGATTATTATGGCCTGAAAAGGTGAGCAGCGATTAACCTAAAAGAACTCTAATTTAGGTTTCATTTTATCACAACCTTGAGAAAAATCCAGAGGTGGCTGAGAATTCTTTGCCGGAGGACTATTCTTTTTCCTGCTTTTCCAGCCGGCTGTGAACCCGGCCGTAAAGAAAATATATAATCAATCCAGTTGCCAGCCAAACAGCAAACCGGAGCCAGGTCACCAGGGGCAAGCTAATCATCAGATAACTGCAGAGCAGGGCGCCGACAGCAGGCAGGGCAGGGAATATGGGTACTTTGAACGGACGGCGATAATCAGGCCGCCTGTAGCGGAGAAGGATGACTCCAGAGCAGACGATGATGAAAGCAAAAAGCGTCCCTATTGAAACGAGCTCGGAGGAAACATTGATAGGAGTCAGGCCTGAAGCCGCAGCAACGATTCCACCCGTCACGAGAGTTGTGGTAATTGGTGTTTTAAATCTCGGATGAACCCGGGAGAAGGTTTCCGGCAGAAGTCCATCGCGGGACATTGAGAAAAAGATTCGAGGCTGTCCCATCAGCAAAACCAGAAGAACTGAAGTGATCCCCGCCACGGCTCCAACGCTTATGACCATAGAAGCCTGGGGTTTATTAAGCTCATTCAGAACCAGCGCCACCGGGTCGGCCACGCCAAGCTTCGTGTAGTAAACTACGCCGGTCATGATGGCTGAAACCGCCATGTAGAGTATCGTGGCCACAAGAAGCGAACCCATAATCCCGATTGGCATGTCCTTTTGCGGGCTGACCGTTTCTTCAGCCACAGTGGAAACAGCGTCAAAACCGACGAAGGCCAGGAATACTATGGCGGCCGAAGTCATCACGCCTTTAAATCCGAAGGGCATAAACGGCTTCCAGTTTTCTGGATTGACATGGGGCGCAGCCATAATGATAAAGAAAAGGATGATGGCAATTTTTATGATGACGATGAACATATTGGTTCTGGAGCTTTCTTTGACGCCCCGGATCAGCAGAGCGGTGAGCAGAAGAACGATAAAGACTGCGGGCAGGTTAATCATCCCTGGAGTCGTGTCCCAGGGCGAGGCCACAAATTTCTGCGGAAGACGAATCCCGAGGTTATTGAGGAGATTAACAAAGTAAGCAGACCAGCCCGTGCTGACCAGAACAGCAGCTACCATGTATTCCAGGATGAGGTCCCAGCCGATTATCCAGCCGGGCAGTTCACCAAGAGTGGCATAACCATAGGTATATGCTGAACCGGAGACAGGAATCATGGCCGCCAGCTCGGCGTAGCAAAGAGCTGAACAGGCACAGGCTAATGCGGCAATGCCGAATGACAGGATGATTCCGGGTCCAGAATGGTTGGCTGCCTGCACTCCTGGCAGAACAAAAATCCCCACACCAATGATGCAGCCGATACCGATAGCCACCAAGTCCCAGGCCCTTAGAGCTTTTTTTAGCGTATGCCCGGCCTCAGTAGTCTCAGCCAGAAGTTCCTGAATCGGTTTGGTGCGGAATAGCGACCCGGCCATTCGTCTCCTCCGTAAAAATTCATTTTTCAGGGGAAAAAAATAAGATTCCCTTATAACACAGCTACAGAGAGAAGGTCAATCCTCAGTCAGAAAAATATAGAGAGTCGGCTTGAATTCTCCCGGCTTTTAGGTTAGATTATAACTTAATAAAAATCAGGTCATAATCATGAAATTCTTACTGCCCAAGGAACCAGCCTTTGCCCGGCACTTTGAGGAACTCTCCGGTTGTCTCTCAGAGATTACTGAGATTTTCTACGATTTTTCGAAGAATTTCGATAGCTCGGCCAAATACTGGGAGAAAGCCAAGCAGATCGAGCACAAAGCAGACAACATAGCTCATCAAATCATCAAGCTCCTCAACCAGTGCTTCATCACGCCTTTCGACCGCGAAGATATTTACCGCCTCGTCCATGAAATCGACGATATTATAGACCTCATCGAAAATGCTATTCACAACGTGTATCTATATAACCTGAACGAAAAAAAGTATTTTATAGACGAATTTGCGACTTTTTCTAAAGAAGCCACAATAAGACTTAACGAGCTTATAGCTGAATGTTTTGATTCTCAGAAATATACTCCCTACATAGGTGAACTTATCCGTAGCATCCATGAGCTTGAAGATAAAGGTGATCTGGTTTATGCCAAATCTTTGCAGAAGCTGTTTATAGAAGAAAAAGACCCGGTAAGTATCATGAAGTGGAAAGATGTTCTGTTTATTCTGGAGACTATCATGGATGTTTATCAAAAAGTGAGCAATACGGTCGAAGGCATCGTGGTTAAAAGCAGTTAAGCATGGGAATGGGTGGCTGGAGTTTCACCTTTATCGTTGTCATAATCGCCATTGCTCTTACTTTTGATTTTACCAACGGGCTTCATGATGCGGCCAATTCTGTGGCCACCGTTGTCTCAACCAGGGTTCTCAGCCCCAAGCAGGCTGTCGTCTGGGCCGCTTTTTTCAACTTTATTGCCTTTCTTATCTTTGGCACAGGTGTAGCCAAAACCATTGGCATCGGTCTTATCGATATCAACGTGGTTGACCCGCTGGTTATTTTCTGCGGTCTGATCGGAGCCATTACCTGGAATCTTCTGACCTGGTACTGGGGTCTTCCCTCAAGCTCGTCCCACGCACTTATGGGAGGTTATTTAGGAGCGGCAGTGGCTAAGGCCGGGTTCGAAATTGTCATTCTCCGGGGCTGGATAAAAGTTGTTTCTTTCATTTTCATTGCCCCCATTCTGGGGATGATAATCGGTAATCTGCTGATGGTTCTGATAACCTGGATATTGAGAAAACAGCCCCTCCGAGTCATCAATGTCTGGTCCAGAAGGCTGCAGCTGGTTTCGGCTGCCCTTTACAGTCTTGGCCATGGCGGTAATGATGCTCAAAAGACCATGGGCATAATTGCCAGTCTGGTTTTTACTTCCGGCCATATGAAAACCTTTCACATACCGCTGTGGATAGTTCTTTCAGCCCACGCCGCCATTGCGCTTGGCACTTTGAGCGGAGGGTGGCGCATCGTCAAGACAATGGGCCAGAAAATCATCAGGCTCAGGCCGATTGACGGCTTTTGCGCTGAAACAGCCAGCGCTGCCAGCATCTTCATGGCCACCCATCTCGGGATTCCAGTGTCCACCACTCATGTTATCACCGGTGCTGTGACGGGGGTGGGCGCGGCCAGGAGCGTTTCTTCAGTCAAATGGCAGGTGACTTTAAGAATTGTCTGGGCCTGGATCTTTACCATTCCCATGTCCGCCCTGATTGCCGCGGCTCTTTACCGGATGACGCTTCCGGTCTTTTGATTTTTCTCTGTCCATTAAATTCCAGTATGGAGCTTAATCCTGTTTGAATTTTTTCCGGCCACAGAGGCAGTGAGGACGAATATAACCACACAGCTCAGGACGGACAATAGAAAGGGTGCTTTAAATCTCAGGACAAGCTGAAAGAGCGGCGTGAGGACGAGACCGCCAATTAAGGTTAAAACCGCGGCTGTTTGACTGTTCACTCTCGAATGCAGCCCAAAAAGGGTAATAACCAGAACTCCGGCTGTGCCGAAAGCCGCAGCCAGAAGCACCAGGTCGTAAATCCTGCTTCCGGACAGAGCAATAATCAGGGCAATCAGACCGGTAACCATAACCGCCATCCTGCCCACCAGTAATTTGGTTTTTTCGTCTTTTACGCCCAGAATAGGAAGAATGAAATTATGGGAAAAGAGGGCTGAACAGGACAGCAGTATGCTGTCTACTGTTGAGAGGATGGCTGAGATCAGGGCTCCAAGAAAGATGATTGACAGGAGTGCCGGCAGATGCTGGTGGGAGAGAATCACGAGAAATTGTTCTCGGTCGGTGAGCCCGGGCAGAAGCCAGGGACCGATGAAGCCCAGAAAAAGCGGAATTGCTCCCGTGAAAAGATAAATCCCGCCGGCCGCATGGCAGGCCCGGACAGCTTCTCTTGGGTTTCTGGCTGCCAGGAACCGGGAAATTGCCTCCTGGACAACCAGGGAGCCCAAAACCGGCACTGCCCAGCGGTCGAGCCTTTCCCAGATTGATTCTCCGACTCCCAGAATTTTCCGGCGGCCAGCGGGCATCTGCTGAAAAATGGAAGCCAGATCAGGAGTGCTGCCAAGGATGACGACTGCTAAAACGACCAGGCTGAAAACCACAATCAGTCCCTGAATCAGGTCAGTTTAGATATCACCCAGCAAGCCACCCAGAGAAGTGTAAACGATTACAATAAGGGCAGAAAAACATATCGTCAAAGTCGAGGGAAGAGCAGTAGATACAGAAAGGATTTGACCGAAAGCCCTGAGCTGTGCCGCGGCCCAGATGATGGAAGACGGTATCATCACCCAGACCACCAGTCTCTCTGCCAG
>Ga0172362_10000989_pt1 | contig 24061 bp, 16 predicted proteins | sample LakKivs1_kivu2a2_FD_114534 | JGI IMG/M metagenome (GOLD analysis project Ga0172362, IMG submission 114534) | Sediment microbial communities from Lake Kivu, Rwanda - Sediment s1_kivu2a2 | ecosystem: Environmental > Aquatic > Freshwater > Lake > Sediment | place: Rwanda: Western Province, Lake... | reverse complement strand
TATAAATAATCAACAAAATATAAATAATCAACAAAATATAAATAATCAACAAAATATAAATAATCAACAAAATATAAATAATCAACAAAATATAAATAATCAGCAAAATATAAATAATCAACAAAATATAAATAATCAACAAAATAAAACATCTAATATATCATTTACTCTCAATGATTTAGATAAAATTACAATCCTAAAATCATTAGAATATAATACAAATGAAATATCAAAAGAAACGAATTTATCTCAATCAATGGTTGAACATATAATTAAAATCTTTTCTTGGTAAGAATACAAATTATTTTAAATAAAATGATTCAATTATTTATATAATAAGATATAAAAATTAAATATATTTAATATATTGGTTCCAATATAGTTCCCACACCCAAACATAAACCTTCTCTTAAAAAGAAACTTTCATTTGGTTCAATAATTTCTGGATAAAATTTAAATTCAAGACAAATAACTGCGGTATCACCAGGACAAATATGTTTGGGATCTTTTGAATCAGGTTGAACAGATTTGGGTTCTTGTTCAACAGCCTCATTTGTATTTGAAATTTGATGTTTTTTCCCCAATTTATTTTTAATTTCTAAAATAGTTATTTTTGCTGATTGTCGTATAGTTGCGCAATGAATTACCGGACTAAAATTATCACGTACAGTTGAAGGATGCGATAATAATTTAATAACTGCTTTATATTTAAAGGAAGCATATTTAATTATGTCTAAATTATTTGTAAGAATAGACCCTTTTCTAAACATTTTAGTTGTTAATCTTTTATCAGATCTAACAGCTAAACAAGCTCTTTGACCAGAATATATTTTATCAACTTTTTCTTTATAATAATTATGAATAGACCATACTTTTATATTTGTTTGTTCAGTTGCTGGTCCTAAAAAACAAGTTGTTCCTACACTCAAACAAGTATCTGGATCAGAACATCTTAAAATTCCAGTTGCTACCCATCCAATACCAATTGGACAATAAACTTTTTCAACATAAAATATAAAAGGATTTGTTTGTATTGATTTTTTATTTGATTTAAATAATATTTGGTCTGCAAGAGGACAAGATATTACTGTTTTATTTTTTGGTAATCTTGATATATAAGATTTAAATAAGTCTAACCCTCTTCCTGTTTTGGAAGATATTTTAAATAGGGGTATTTGTTTTGTATTAGGCACAATATTATAAATTGTATCTAACCCTGTTTGTTGTTCAACGACATTCATATCTACTACTCCATAGTTACCTTTAGCATATATTTTTTTAATATCTCCAACTAAATTATTTAACATTTCTTCAGGATCTTTATCAGTATTAGCACAAATATTTTCAATCAAATCAATTTTTGTTAATGCTATTACCATTGGAATTTTTAAATGATGTAAAATTTTTGTGTGTTCACGTGTCATTTGAAGAATACCTCGATTGGCACCTATTATCACAATAGCATAATCTGGATAATATCCCATAATACCATATAAAGTTGTTTTAAGATATTTTTCATGTCCACATAAATCAATCAATATTACTGAATTATTTCCTTGATATTTTTTCAAACTATGAACGGAAATACTTGATGTCTTACCAGATTTTATTTCATGATTATGTCCTGATACTATTGAACGATTTAAACCATTACCATCATCTAATTTATTTGATACTAGAGTTCCTATTAAAGTTGATTTTCCAGAGTCTACAGAACCAACTACTGCTATACCAATTTCATTAATTTCCACCATTCTTACCTTACTTTGAAAATTATAATTTGTTATATAAGTTATATAGATTATATATATTATATAACAAATTCAATTTTTTTATTTGATTATTTTATGTGTTTTTCCAAACATATTGTATTTATTAGTTTTGTTTTATTAGTTGATTTATTAAGAGTTTCCAATATATTTATACAATTATTATTATAATAATCATCTAAACCTAATTTATTGTTAATTTGTCTCATTATATTTATTCTACAATTTTCTTTAACACCCATTAAATGAATAATAAAATCTCCCTGTTTATAATTATAGATATTTGAATTAAATTCATTTTCTTTCAAAACTTTAACTTTTGAATTTGACAAATTAGAACAATATTTTGGATATTTTAATTTATTTGGAACAAAAGGATCAATTTCTTTCATTATTTCTAACCATATAACATTTTGATCATTATGATGATGTGGTATATTACTTAACCAAACTTTACTAAATAAATTGTATGACCAAGAAGTATTTTTAATTATCATTACACCTGAATTTATACATTCTTTTGAAACATATATATCCTCACACAAATACAAGTCATATGTGGGATTTTTTTTTACAAATGATGTTATTGGTATTGTAAAATTTGTTATTATAGCATCTGCATCAATCCATACTAAATATTCACACGTTAAAAGATTTTTTAAATTTGTTAAAATTGCTGCAACTTTATTCCAACAAGGAAATACTTTATCGTTAAAAACATGATTATAAATTTGTACACCATAATTATATTTTTAAGCATAAGACAATAAATTTATAATACTATGTTGACAATATGGAAAAATATTTGGTGTATATACATATACAAAAACTATTGGAGAATTAATATTTACACTTATTTCTGGTTTAATATTTTTGATTGTATATATATCTTTTTCATTTATAAATAATTCTTTATTTTTATTCCAAGACATAATAATCAAAATTATTACTAATACAATTATAAATACATTTTGATTTTTCATATATTTTTTATATAATTATAATATATTTTATTATTTTTTTATGGATAATTACATATTTTATTAACTTCTTCCATATCCAATTCTATTTGTTTATTCAAATTATCATTTTGAAAATCAGAATATAATATATATTTATTATTTTTTCTTATACCAATCTGAATTATTTTATCATCATAAATTATCCCAAAATCAGTATCCAAATAATATTCCTTTTTATCAATTTCAATCACATCAAAAATTTTTTCATTCAAGGTTGGAAATAATTTTATTGGAACTTTGTTTTTTTCAATTTCTTCTAATTCTAACATTTTTGTTTGTTTTGATTTTCTGCCTTTTTTCTTTTTAATAGGTAATTCAATTATCGTTTCATTATTAATATTCGGCTCTAACATTTTAACTAATAAATAATAATGCAATTATACTTATTATTATTTATATTAAAAAAATCAATTTTTTATGTGGATAATTTTGTTCTTCTAACGTATTTTCTTTTAACTTTTTCAGATGTATCTGTTGTATTGACTGTTTCAACTTGGTTATTTTGTACATCTTGGTTATTTTGTTCAATTTGTTCTGGTTGTATTGATTTGACAGATTGTAATATTTTATCATTTTCATCATCACTATCTAAATTAATTGTTATACCTTTTTTAATATCATTATCCAACTTATTTGATTTTGATGATTTTGTTATTTTAATTGAATTTGAACCTAAGCCTAAATCCAATAATTTTGGTATTGGTTCATCTGGTTTGGTAATTCCACCTGATTTTTTTTCCTCAATTAATAAATCTAGCCTTGCCATAACTTTATCATTGTATTTACGTGGTTGTGAATCAATCCATTGTTTCCATTTTTCACATACATCCAAATTAGCTCTTAAATATTCAACATATCCCCATATTTTATTATAAGTTGGTAATTGAGATTGAAACCATTTGCTGTCTCTTAAAATAAGAGTACAATTTTGTTCTACCAATCTCCAATATATTATTTTATGTAGAGTATATCCCCAAGGTAATTTGCTTAGCTCTGACAAAACCCAATTATCCAATTCCTTTAAACTCATATCAATTTTAGGAGGGAATAGACATTTTGTTTTTGTCCATATTGTCATATCAGCATAATATCCTCTTTCATTGTAATCACATTCTGCTAATTTGTTAGGAATTAATTCAATTACAATTCCCCTTGGATTTCCATACTTTTTAGATTTAAATTCACATTCCGAATGTGTATCTTCTAACCATTCTTCTCTTCCTCCATATCTTTCAATATTACATTGAATAAAATCACATTCATCCAAATTCATACATTCTAATTGTTGTTGAATTTGACACCAATAATAAATTGGACATATTGTATCTTTAATATTTCCTGAATATTGAATTTTACGCATTGTTGGACATTTAATTTCTAACATTCTTCCAACTAATTTTGTTGGAGTTTTCATATCTCTACAGAATGGAGATACTATTCCATCTGGAGATGCGGCAAGAATTGTGTTGTTTTCATCATAATGAGGCATTGAACTAAATTCTTCAGTATGAACATTATTATTATATTCATACATCATCCTTACTACATCTTCAAACACGTTTCCATGATATGTTGCTGCGTTACCTTTAAATTCTGCTCCTAATACCTTATCTAAAATAAAAGTATATTGAGCTTGATGTTTATTCATATTCAAAAGGGTTCCACATTCACTACCACCAACCCTTCCTCGTCTCATTTGATGCCAACCTGCACTTTTTTGAATAGGCATATTAGCAGATTTAATTTTAGTATCTTCAAAAATTTTTGATCTTCTCTCTAAATCTTCTTTTGTTGGTTCATTAATTATTAATGCTTTTACTCTATCAGACATAATTTCTCCCTCGGTCAAAACTCTTCCATCATCTAATTCTATTTTATCTGGTTCATCTTTATGAGAACCAAATTTATACCCTGATTTTTTCATAAATCCTTTTACATCACGATATGTTGGATTTGAATCTTCTAAATTTTTTTTTTTTTCACTTATTTCAATATGTTTATCTTTAGCATCTTCCAATAATAACTCTTGTTCATCCATATCTAATTCCATAAAAACTTCATTAGTTTTAATAATATTTTCAATTTTATTGAAATCTTCCGAAAAATTACTATGAATTATATGCTCTAATTTACTTATCAATTTATACATAAAATTTGTTTTCTATTATATATAATATATAATAAAAGTTTAAATATAAATTAACAAATTAATTTTATTTATTGTAACATATTTTTTTAATAAAATTAGTATTTTTACCAATTTTATAAGATATTATCATCATAATCATAACAAAACAAATAAATTTTAAATGTATACGAAGCATTGTAGTATAAATTTGTATATTACTTGACAATATTTTTTTGGTATTTGTAGGATTAGTCGAATAATTTGTAATAGCTCTTAATAAATATTCATAATATTTATTATATTTATAAACAATATCCAAATATTCTTTTGAAAAATTAATTGGTGCTATAATGTAATGAAATTTTAATAAAATTCTATGTTCATTTGGTTTTAGATATCCCGATACATAATGTTCTTCATTATTAAAATCAAATCCAACAAATAAATTGGTATCTAATTGTATGGCTTGTGTTTTATTAGGAAAACATGTAATTATATTTGTTTTTGGTGTTAATTGGATTATTATTCTATATACATATACATTAAAAAATGGACTAATACAATCAATATGTCTCATAAATAATGTTTTATTTCCATCAATGTAATTATCTATTTTTTTTGGTGGAATTGAAATATATATTTCATCCATTTCTTTAACATTTATTATTTTACATTTTTGCTTTGGATATATTTTTTTTAATTTTTTCATAATGCTTTTTGATTCTTTTAATTTATTAATATCATCATATAATTTTTTGTCTGTAATATTTTCAATCCATTCATGTGATGTATTTACTTTATCTTTTATTTCAATTTTATTTAAAATATTATTACACACTAAAGTTTCATTTATTTTACCAGTAATTAAAATTCCCATATTTAATTATTATGTATATAATAATTATAACTAAGGGGTGTATATTCATGCCAACAATTTTATATACTCTATATACTTAAAGATTTAAAATGTATTTCACTAAAAATTTACATCATTACATCTTTAATTCTTATTTCCAAATAATTTTATTTTGGTGTAATTTTATATCATTATTTTTTTCCAAATCTTTTTTATATACTAATTTTATTATTTTAATTGATTTGGGTAAATTAGAAATGTCTTTATTACACCTTTGCACATTTAAAACGCCGACTTTTAAATATGCTAATTATTTATAATTATTTATAATTTTTTAATGTTTTTCTCCTATTTGAAGGATTCTTATGATATTTTTCAGTTCTAAACCAGTTAGAAATTATGTTAATTCATATATAAATCATATTATTCATAACAAACTAGTTTTAGAAGATTTTATTTCATTATCATTTCAATTTTTTAGATTTGATTTGCTTGTTAAAATGTATTTTGTCTTCTACCAATTTTTTTAGGATGTCTTCCTTTAGATATATTTTTATCAATATATTCATTTTTGCACCATTTACATAAGAAAAAATTTTTAAAAATAGGTAGTTGTTTTTCACATTGTTTAATCATTTTTATTTTTTGCTTTTCTGTTAGTGACTTCAAATATTCAGGGTCTAGATCATTTATACTCCAAAATTTCGGTTTTCCTTCAAGTTTATATGGACTCATAATATCATCGCAAAAACCATAATAACACCATGCACATGTCCACATCTCAAAACATTCATTACATTTAAAATCTTGTGGTGTTTTTGATTTTTGTTTGCGTTTAAATATTTCTTCTAATTTTATACTATAACTAATACGCTTATGTCTAACCAATTCATCATTTTTTAATTCATCAAAATTAATGTGTTCATCATTGTATTCATCTTGGTCATCATCATCATCATCATTATTATAAAAATTGGCACAGCAGTCGTTCTCAATATATATACTCTCTCGTTCTAGAGCAGCGGCCACTTTCTCCTTTATAGTAGAAATAGTTTCATCCATGTATATAATTATTATATATATACATTTTGTTTTTCTCTTAAATAGCTTTTTTATATCATTTTCCAACTCTCTCTCAAATTTTTGTTTTTTCATTTGGTGTAGTAAAATATAATAATCTAATATACTTTTTACATTTAAATGCCCTTTAAAATTATACATTTTTATTTATAATGCCCTAAAATACCCATTAATACCCTTAAAACATATAAAATTAATTTAAAAATAAAATTATATATATTTATTAAATATAATAATGAAAACAAAAACTAATATAAAATACAGATGTGAATGTGGTTTGGATTTTGGAAATAAAAAAGACCATTGGGAACGTCATCAAAATCGCAAATTCCCTTGTGAAGCACTTGCACCAAAAAACACCACCAATACACCACAAATACACCAGGAAGGGGTATTTTGTGTTGAAATTAATAAAAATAATGAATTACCGGAACAAAATCAAATTGAAAATAACAATTTACAATGTGAATATTGTTTAAAAACATTTTCAAGAAAATTTAGTTTAGATAGACATCAAAATGGAAGATGTAAATTAAAACCAGTTCAACCAATTCAACCAGTTCAACCAACTCCTAACCCAATCCAATCAGTTCAACCTAACCCAACTCCCACACCAACTGATACAAAAATAGATTTTATAATTAAAAGATTAAATTTATTAGAAAGTGAAAATGCCAAATTAAAAAAGCAAATAAAAAGAACAAAAACACCTAAACAAACTAATGTGAATATAGATAAACAAATAAATAATATAAATATAAATATTGTTAATTTTAATGATTTTGATTATACTGGTGTAGATAAAAAATTATTTATTCAACCAATTATGAATCCCAGATTATTTGGTAAATCAATCATACTTCAAATGATAGAAAATATATATATCAATGAGGCTCATCCCGAATATCATAATTTAATTGTGACTGATAAAAATAGAGGATATGTTAAGATATATAATAATGGTAAATGGAAAACAGATAATATAAATACGATAAATATGATAATTGACGGAATTGTATCACATTCCAAAACAATTTTAGTGGAATTAAAACAACAATACCTAAATAATATTCAAGCTAAATCTCGTCTTAATACAAGTGAAAAATATATTAATCTTTGTGATTTAGAGCATTTGGCTGATTTGGAAGATGAAGAAATAAATGAAGGAATTAATAATAAAAATCAAATTCAAAGATGTAAGGATTTTAGAGAAATGGTTTATAAAGATACAATAAATATGTTTCATGATTCAAAAGATATTTTAGTTAAACAAAAAACACCAAATGAAAAAGTTATTGTACTTTAATTATTGTACTTTAATTATTGTACTTAAATTTTTGTAAATGTGTTTAATTAAATATAATCTAATGTATTTTTTTTAATTTTGTGATAATCATCATTATTATTACAACTAAATTTTTATTAATATTTTTTTTAATAAATATATAATTATTATCTTATCCAAATAATATAAATAATAAATATATTATGGTTTTAAAACCTATCCCATACATAGATGTTGAAGACGTTAAACCTAAAGATATAACCGCAACTAAATGTGCACCTCATTTAGAATTTGAAAATGGTTCTTGTATCCCACTTGAATTATTAATAGAAATGGCAAAAGCATATAATAAATATCACGAGTCAGATAAATCAGTTCATATAAAATTAAATTCTAAACTTGATACATTATATCCAGATGATTACAAAAAATATCTTTTATTAGAATTTAAAAGAAGATTTGATGGTGACCAAAAAGATTGGATAAATTCTAAATATCTTGAATTAATGTCAGAAGAATCAAAAGATCATTTGGAAAATAAAGTATTTAGACCTGATGGTCCTCAAGGAAGATTTGATTGGTTATCAACAATTGATATAAACCAAGTATTATATCAATATGAAGAAAAATATCCAGATTTTAAATTTTTAGGTGCGGTACCATTGGATTTTATGGATTTAGATTATTTACCATTTAAAAAATTAAATTTATCAGATTTAGAATCAGAGGGATATAAAAGATTTGGTGTTATTTTTAATACTGATAAAAGTACAGGAAGAGGAAAACATTGGATATCTTTATTTTCAGATTTAGAAAAAGCCCAAATTTATTATTCGGATTCAATGGGAACAAGACAACCAAAAGAAGTTAATGAATTTATGAAAATAATAGAAAAATATTTAGTTGAAACAAAAAAAAAATCAGAACCAGATATCAGATATAATAAAACTCAACACCAAAAGGGTAATTCAGAATGTGGTGTTTATTCTATAAATTTTATTTTAAGACTTTTGAAAGGTAAAAGTTTTGATCATTTAACAAGAAAAAGATTAACTGATAATCAAGTTAATAAATGTAGAATAAAATATTTTGGTAAAATGGATAAATCTAAATTTGAATAAAAAATATTAAAAAAATTGATATTTACAATTAAAACAAAATTATCCTATTATTATAATTAGTAATATGTTTTCTTTTATAAATAAACTTTGTTTTTTTGATATTTATCCTAAAAAACAATTAAAATTGCGGGATTTCCAAGAATTTAGATTTGTTATTGATGACAATTGGAATAATGTAACTAATGGAAATATTTGGTTATGTTATTTTGATAAAAATAAACAAATTGACGAAATTACTGAAATTAATAATATGGATAAAAAATTAATATCAAGTAGAGATGATGTAGAGCATATTGCTAATAAATCCATTGGATATGTATCATACAAAATTAAAACAGGGCAAATTGGGTTATTATTTATCAAAAAAGATTATCAAAATTTAAATTTGGGTAAACAAATATTATTAAATATTATTAATGAACTAACCGTAGATAATAAACAAATTTGGGCAGTTACAACACAAGACCATCCATTTTGGTCAAATGTTTTTGAACAATCATTTGAATTTACTCGTAGACCTCATAATTCCGTTACAGGTAGTGGATATTTATTGAATATTGACAAATTTAATAAATATAAAGAAGAATATGATTTATAATTTTAATGTTAAAATTTTTATAATAAATATTAATTTGATAAAGTATTTTATTTATATTTGAAATATTATTATATAAATTCAAAATCTATTTCGTGTTCAGATTCAAAGAAAAAAGAATACTCTGGATCATTTTTAATTAAAGAATTTTTGGTTTTATAAAATTTAATAATTAAATGATCAATTTCAATATTATTATCTAATTCAAGTAATTTTTCAATTATAGGTTTATCTGAATCCATATTAATTTTAAACATTGGTTCCTCAGAAATATTTTCTAAAACCAAATAAAAAATATTATCTCCAACATCCAATGAATTTTCTGCCACATATTTTGTTTTATTGAAATATGTATTTTTACCAAAACCTAAATATGGTAAAATACTAGTTGGAGATGATATTAATTTAAATTTTTCATTTGTATTTGATTCAAAAACAAATTTGTCTGTCTGTTCATCAATATATAATTTAATATTTAATGAATATGCTTCAAAACACTCATTCATAAAATTTATAATTTCATTTCTATTGTAATAATCAGATTCTAATTCAATAATTTGATTATTTGAACCAATTTCAATTTCTAATTGATTGTTTTGATTCGAAATATTTTCACTTAATCTTTTTGGTAATTGTATATTATTAATATTAAGATCACGTAATTTAATTGGTTCAGACAATTTAATCATATAATCATTATAACATTCTTTTTCTGTTACTTCATTAGATATTATAGATAAACTTGATGGAATGGTAGATTTTTGTGGTTGAGAATTGTATGTAGTTTTATTTTTATTATTTTCATCAGTAGAATTAATTATTTTGGTAATTTGTTTATTTATTTCTTTAGAACCATATTCTTTAGTTTTATTATTATTATTTTTGTTTTTATTATAATCTCGTACTCTTACATTATCATCTTGATCTGAATCAATATATATATTTGTTGATTTTGGATTAAATGAAATAGTCATACTTTCATCTGAATTTTCATTGTTATTTTCTTTATTATTAAAATTATTATTAGGTGAATTTTCTGACATATTAGAATTATCAGAACCATTAAAATTTTCTTGTTTTTGTGAATCATTTGATTTTGAATTATTTTTTTTAGCTTCTAAGAATAATTTAACCAATGCCATTTTTTTATCATCTATTTCTTTTTTTTCTTCTTGAATAATTTTGGTTTTTTGATTAGACTCAATATTATCTAATAATTCTTCATCAGAAATTAATTTTCTTGTTTTGACATTTAATTTAGGATTTTTAAATTCATTTGAATTTTCTTCATTATTATTATTTTGTTTATTGTCAATTTCATTTAGTTTTTCCGAAGTATTTTTAACTGATTTTACTTTTAGTTGTTTTTTAAGTTTAATTATTTCATAATCAATAGAATCTAATGATTTTGTTGAATCAATAGATTTATCTGAATCACTATCTACTTCATTATCATTCATTTTAGTTTTAGTTATTTTTTTGTTTTTTTGTGATAAAGACTTTTTATTATTTCTATTTTCTTCATTTGTTTTTGTAATTCCAGAACTTTTGGAATTTTTTGTATTAGTTTTAGAAGTTTTAGAAGTTTTGGAAGTTTTGGAATCTTTTGTACTTTTTGAATTTTTTGTACTTTTGGTGTTATTTGTATTAGTTTTAGAAGTTTTAGAAGTTTTGTTGTTTTTTTCTAATGATTTTAAATTATTTTCAAATGAGTTAGTATTATTTTGATTCGATAAGTTTTGATGATTATTTGGATTTTGTAAATTATTACCAGAAATAGCAGTATTATTATTATTAGCTAAAAAAAAAAAATTTTCATTAAACTTATTAGAATTTTGACCTTGATTATTCATTTGATTCATATTACCCATTTGATTCATTTGATTCATATTACCCATTTGATTCATATTACCCATTTGATTCATATTACCCATTTGATTCATATTACCTTGTTGGTTCATTTGGTTCATTTGGTTCATTTGGTTCATTTGGTTCATTTGGTTCATTTGATAAGGAGATTTAGTAGGATCAAAATTAGGATTTTTAGGAATAGTTACTTGATTATTTCTTTCTGCCTGCATCATTTTAAGTCTAGCTTCAGGATTTGTATTATCATTAAAATTATTTCCTCCTGCCATTCCTCCCATTCCTCCCATTCCTCCCATTTGATTACTTCCACCCATCATAACTCCATTTGGTTGTGAATAACTTTCATTCAAAGAACCAGGACCATTAAAATTAGAAGCCCCTCCATAAGCAGCATTAAAATCATTCCCCATATCATCACCACCAGCAGTAAATGAATAATCAACACCTGGATTCATTTGACCTTGTCCATAACCCATTTGACCTTCACCAGTTTGATAATTTTGTCCTCCCATTTGTCCACCTTGATTATTTCCCATTTGTTGTTGGATTTGTTGGATTTGTTGAGAGAATTGTTGTAAAAGTTGTGGATTCATTTGTCCTGATTGTTGCATTTGCATCATTTGTTGTTGAATTTGTTGTAATTGCATTTGTAACTGAGGATTTCCACCCATTTGATTATTACCCATCATACCACCCATTTGTCCACCCATTTGTCCACCCATTTGACCCATTTGACCCATTCCATTATTAGCATTTAATGGTTGTCCACTTGGATCTAAATTTAACCATTTGGCAACTCTTGGATCAATTTGACCTGGTCCTTGGGATTGACCCATAGGAGGGATACCAAAATAATTATTTGGCATTTGACCACCCATCATTCCACCCATTTGACCCATTTGACCTCCCATCATACCACCCATTTGTCCCATTTGACCCATTTGACCCATTTGTCCCATTTGACCACCCATTTGTCCCATTTGACCACCCATCATTCCACCCATTTGATTATTACCCATCATTCCTCCCATATTAGTTGGTCCACCATATTCTACTCTTAAAGCATTAATTCTTCTTTCAATTTCATCTGCATAATTTTTTTTACCATTAGCCATATTATCATTTCCATTTCCATTATATCTTCCATCCATTGTTTCCATTTCTAATGGCATACCATATTCTCCAGTGGCAGTAATAAATGGTCCAGCAGCATTATCAATAGAAGTAAATGAAGCATAACCACCAGCATCAGCATACGAACCAAATTCTTTAGAAGGATTAGCTTTTTGTTGTGGATGAGAAGGATTTTTCATTCTTCCCATAATTTCATCCGGTCTTAAAAATGAATTATCATTAATTCCTGCCAGTCCATATTGACCATTAGGTTGAGATTTATTTGAAGGAGAACTTCCTGGTCTATTGGGATTTTTATTAGCTGAACTGGATGATGTAGAACCAGATTGAGATTTTCTCATATCAAAATTTTTCATACAATCTTTTAAACTTTTATTATTCATTTTTACAATATATTCTTTTGCTCCTATATTATTTGGTTTTTGATTACCAAATTTGTCAAAAGTATTTTTCATTTGGTTTGAAATAATTTTTTTGCATTTCATAACAACATCTTTATTAAGTTCATTTTGACCTAATTCTAAATTTAATATAAGTTGTTTGGTTAAATCACCAACATTTTTTTCTGAAAAAAAATATTCTTCCATAATTAATTATATTTATAAATATTAATATAATATTATCTTATTTTTAATTTAATTAAACTCAATTATTAATTTTGTTTATATTTAATAAAAATTTTATTATTATAAAAAATTATATTTTATTATTATCATTTAGATTAACAATTTGTATGAATACAGGGATTTTTTTATCATTATGAATATCATATCTATCAAACTTAAAAAATCCTTTTCTTTCCAATTGAATTGGTTGGTCTAATATATCCAATACATATTTTTGAATAAAACCATTATAACTTTTAATAGAATTTTTATCAAAAATTCCATTTGGTGCCAATTCTGTAAAAGTTTCAAATTTAGCTTCAATTGCATCCTCGAAACTAATCCAATGGATACATCCTTTAATTTTTTTTATATTGATATTAGAAACATTTGTTTTTTTAATTTTAATAACACAATTATTTAATTCAGAAAAATTATCAAGTTCAGAAAAATTATCAAGTTCAAAAAAATCATCGTTATAATATCTTAATCTTACTTTATTATTTGGCATAAACCTATAATAATCTTTTATATATATAGGAGAATAATCTTCTTTTTCAATATAAATATTGTTTGTTAAATATATTTGATGTGAACCTAAATTTTTATTAGTTGGATGATTTGGATGAGTTAATTTAATATGATTATCCAAATCATTTATATTTACTTGAACTGGATCTAAAATTCCAAAAACTCTAATTGCTTTATTATCATATTCATTCCTCAACAAATGATTAATAAATTTAGTGCTTATAACAGTTTCTTTTTTGTCCAATCCAGTACATTCAACAATTTGTTTAATTAAATTTGGAGTAAAACCTCTTTTTCTTAGACCTTTAATTGTTAATAATCTTGGGTCATAATAACCATTAACATTTCCTTCTAAAATTAATTTATTAATGTTTCTTTTTGACAATATATTATTTTCAACAGATAATTTACCATATTCAATTTCTTCAACTTGACTTAAATTAATATTTAATTGTCTAAGTATATTTGGAGTCCAATAATATAAATCTCTCCTAATAAAAAATTCATCAGTACAATATGAATGTGTTATTCCTTCAATCGCATCTATTATTCCATGGGAATAATCATAAGAAGGATAAATACACCAATCTTTATGTGTTTTATGATGTGGTATAAAACTAATTCTATATGCAATTGGATCTCTTAAAACATGGTTAAGATTTTGCATATCAATTTTTAATCTTAAAACACATTCTGATTTGGAATAAAATCCAGATTTCATATTTTCAAATTCTTTCAAGTTCCAATCAACACATTTAGTTCTATATTCATTTTCAATTCCCTTATGTCTTTGTTCTCTCATAATTTCAATTGGAGTAAAATCAACATATGCATAATTATTTTTAATTAATAAAATAGCATATTCATACAATTTAGTAAAATAATCTGATGTCCAAGTAATATTTCCAGGTTCAAACCCTAACCATTTTATATCATCAATAATATTATCAACAAATTCTTTTTTCTCAGCATCTGGATTTGTATCATCAAATCTTAAATGACAATCATTACCCTCAGCCCAATTTATAAATATAGATTTACAATGACCCAAATGTAAAAATCCATTTGGTTCTGGAGGAAATCGTGTGGTTTTTTTCATAATTAATAAATTATTTTTAATTTAATATTTTTAATAAAAATCAATTTTTTCAAATATAAAAAGATAATATAATAATATAATATATTAATATCTAATGAATAATCAATTTAATAAAAATACAAATTCAAATCCTAATTACCAAATATCAGGTATTGAACCTAATTATAGTTATAGAGGAAAACAAAATTTACCATTTGATCAAAGTTCAATTTCAACATCAGGATATTCAAATGAAAAAGATTTGGCAAAAGCAGTAGAACAACAACAACAATTTGTAAACAATTATAATAATTATAAACCATTAAGTACATTTGACAATATAGAAACTAATTCTGCTCACTTGGAAAATTTAAGAAATTTTTCACAATTTGGTATAGAAAAAGGATTTGAATCAAATAAACCGATAATGTTTATGCCAGACACTAAAAATAAACACGATACTCTTTATGATAATTTAAATGATAATTTACTTAAAGAATCTTTAAAAGAATATAGATTAAACATAGATTCGATAGATAGAGATGTTAGAATTTATCCAGACCCATTTAATTATATTATAACATTGGGACCTGTAACAAATTCAGGAATAGCTGATACTGTATCTAAATCATCACTTAAACAAGATTTAAGAACAGAATTAAAAAATCAAAAAAAAAAAAATTTAAATATACAAAAAAATTATTTAGAACAAGAAGAAAAAAGATTAAAAGATTTAGAAAATAATTATATGATTCAAGAACCAAATCCTAATGATCTCAATATATTTGAAAATCCAAATGCAATAAAAGAATATATAGTTAATTTGGAAAGATCTTTTAATCCATATATCATAAGAGATTTCAAAAATATTAATTATATTAAATTGGATTGTGTTGTAATACCAAAATACACATCAATATGTATAAATGAAAATTGGGATTTTTGTAGAAAATCTCATCATAAAAAAAGTTTTTTTAAAGATGAATATGATAGAATTAAAGATTATATAATTTTAAATGATAGATACATACCAAATGATAAAGATACATATAATCCATTGGGAGATAGATTTGTTCAAATCTATATTAAAGAACTACAAAGTACAAGAAATTTTGGCACAAATCCGACAACAGATAAATCATTTATATTAATTTTTGATAAAATACTTGGGGCCTTATATCTTAAATTAGTCCCATATTCAGCTACAAAAATATACAAAGAATCATTATTAGGTAATTTAACTAAATTATCAATTCAATTTTATAATTCTTGGGGAGAACCTCTTAAAATCAATACGGAAGGTATTGATTATGAAATAAATCAAATATCAAATACTAATTTAATTGAACCAGAAAATTATAATATTATTGAATATGTAAATAAAGTAACTAATATAAAAAAATTAAAATCAATAATAAAATATTTTAATGAAATAATAAAATGTTTTATAATGATTAATTCAGATATTAACCAAATAATACCCTTTTATACCCAAACAGAATATAATTATGAAGAAAATAAAATGAATGTACATAAAGATTGTTTAGATTATAAAGATATTTTAGTAAATAAAAAAATCTTTAATGTAAAAAATATTTATTCAGAATTTGATGATTTTGTTAATCAAACAGGTTTTATAGAACAAATTAAAATTTCTTTAGTTAATTCTAGAAAAATTAAATTAAATATTGATGAATATATAAATAACGTTGTATGGTTTGATTTTGATGAAACACAAATAGATAAAATAATATCCAATATTAAGGCTTTTGACTATAATTATAAAAGCTTTGGTTTTACAATTCTTGATACATTGAAAAAGGAAATTATAAATTTACCAACAAATAAAAATTTTCAAAATTTTTTAACATTTTTATTAGGAATTTGGGAAGATGAACTTAATACTAAAATTGATTATTATACCTAAATGATAAATTAAATAAGGTTAAAGTTTTATGATATGTTCCATAGGAACTTCACTTAAAATATTGGTATTTATAGTTTGATTAATAACTTGATTAATGTCTAATGGTTTTGATAAATTTGATGTATTAATTTGATTATTACAAGATTGAGATTGAGATAGTGATGCTGATAATTGTTCAGGATTTGCTACTATATTTGAATCAATTTTACCTGTAATAATATTTTCAATTCCTTTCACAATATTATTATTTTTATTTTCAGTTTTATTAGATTGGGAGATACCAGAACTACCAATAATTTTATTTATACTATTTAATGCCAAAGTTAATTTTTCATTTTTATTTGAACAATCAACAATCATATGTACATTTTTTTCTTTTTCAGTAACTTCTGATTCTTTTTGTAAAATATATTCTAATCTTGCCCTTTCAAAATTAATCATACGTGAACTTAAACAATAATAAGAATATAGTGTAATTAATAATAGTAAAATTAATATAATTATAATTGTAATTTTTATCATTTTAATTATAATTATATTTAAGATAAAAAATAATTCAGTAAATTAATAATTTATATCAAATTTTCATATAAATATTAATATTTAATAGTTGGTATATTAATAATTTCAATTCTATATGTTTCTTTATCTAATTTTTCTGGTATTCCATCTAAATTAAATTTAACTCTTCCCATTGGATAATTAAGATCAAAATCATAAACAACACCAGTTTCGGGATTATACCAATAGTATTGAATATCTTTATCATTTGATTCAATAACTCCTCTAATTTTAATAACTTTAACTTTAACAGTTATAGAATTAACACTATTAGAACCATTTGATATTTTCATGTCTTCAATAATATCTTCTTTATATGCAGGACCAATATTTTTGTCAAATAATGAAATTTCATTAAATTGAAAACATCTGTATTTGGTACCCATCATATTATGTGCCTTGAATAATTCACAATCAATAGCAACTTCCTTTACAGAATCTAAAAAGTTTGCAATTAAATTATTTTTTCCACTAGCCAATTCTTGAATTTCAAAATCAATAGTTTTTAATTCATTTGGGTCATCAATTATTTTTTTTTCTTTTCTTGATGTTTGTCCTTCAATAATTTCAATAACTTTTACATTATGTTTAACAGAACGATATCTATAAATATCAACATGTCTTTCTTTAATTGGTAAATATTTATGTGAACATTGACGAATTGCTCTTCCTATCATTTGAATCATTCTAACTTCATGCCAATATGGTTCCATCAAATGAACTTGACGTATTGATTCTAAACTAATACCTTCAGCACCTGCAGGTGAAAACATAACTATTTTAATTAACTTTCCATAAGCATTATCTTTATCAGTTTCTAATTTAATAGTTTCTTTTCTAACTTCTCTACTAACACTACCATGAAATTCACCATATCTAAAATATTCTTTTGAATTAGGGTTTTTAAATGAGTCATATCCAAAGTATTTTAAATAAACCTTTAATAAATCTAAACCTTCCATTAATAAATAATTTGAATAAATTAAAACTGGTCCAGGACTTTTTGATACATAAAATATAATATTTAAATATTTTGCAGAACATTCATACATTTTTTTTATTAATTCAGATTTAGATTTTTCATTTTCCCAATATTCTTCCCAAGTTTCATATTTTTTAAAATTTTCAACATCTGACATAATGTTAATTTTTGAATTAGATTCCTTTTTGTATATTTGTTCAAGATATTCATCAAATGTATCTCTAAATTTATCTAACATTTTAAAATATCCAATTGATTGTGAGGATAATGTTTTTTTAATCAATTCAACATCTTTAGTTTTCATAAGCATTTCCATTTCTTTTTCTCCAATTTTAAATTTAGATGGTCTTGGTCTTGTTTCACCTGTAACAACTTGATCAATTGGGGGAAACACAAAATTAGATGCTTGTCTCACATAAGTAGCATATGTTTCAGATTGGGCAGATTTTTTAAATGATGCTTTTTTGGCCATCTTTGCTTCAATTTCTTCATAATATTCATATAATTCTGTTTGGTATTGTGACATTTTAACATCAATATAGTGTGTTGATTGTGTTGCATATAAATCAGGAGTTGCACCAATATAATAAGATACCAATCCCATTATTCTTCTTTGAAACATATTTTTTGTTTGGGGATTAATAGTTGGGATAGCACCTGAATTAACATAAATATTATCAAATAATGCTTCAGATTTTGGAAAAATACCTGGTCTTAATAAATTAAACATTAAACCTAATTCAAAAGGTTTATTTATTGCTGGTGTACCAGATAATAATATAACTCTGGTAGATGGATTTTCTTTTTTATCTTGAATAATATAATCATAAATATTAACTGCTCTTTTACCTTTTTTAGATGATAAATTTGAATAAACATTACGAATAAAATTATGTGCTTCTTCAATTATATAAAGATTTTTTAATTTTGAATCTGATTGTTTAACAATATCAAAAAATTCTCTATCTGCATATGGGGAATCGTAGTGAATCCATTTTATATTAGAATATCTATGAGCATAATCTTGTTGACCTAACCATTTTTTTAAGTCAGTTTCCCAAGGATTATCGTGTAATGATGCTTTGATTATAAGATATACATTCCAACCAGAAGTGGCATTATACAAAACATTATAAATATTAATAGCGGTAGCAGATTTACCAGAACCTAAACCATGATATAAAAGAATATCATGATAAGGTGATTTATAATCTAGATATGAACCAATAAATTCTTGATATTTTCTTAATTCTAATTTAGTTTTAATTTGACAAGGATCCTCATCATCTTTTCTAATTATATCGGGTAATTTATATTTGGCAAAATTTTTTAATATCCAAACAGGAAATATTCTACCGTTTATTTTGAAATTTGGATAGGCATTTTTTTCTTTATAATCGTCATTCATTTATAATATGATTTATATAAATTATTATAGAAAAATAAATTCATTTAATATTTTTATAATATTTTTTTAAAAAAATTGATATTAATACATAAAATTATGATTGATTATACATTTTTTAATAAAAAATATTTGATAAGAATGTTTGATAAAATAATAGAAATTAACAATAAATTTAATTCAAAATATATATCAGATAATAAATATTCAAATATCATTTTACAGATATATAATTCGGAAAATATTTCGATTGATGAATTTGACCAATCAGACCCAATTATTTTAAACATAATAGCAAATTATTATTCACATATAAAAGAAAATAAAAAAGAATCAATAAAATATTTACTAGAAGCAATTAAAAAAAATCATATTGATAGTATTTTAGATTTGGCAGAACTTTATAAAACTACAAAAGATTATGAACTTGAAAAAAAATGTTTATTTGATGGATTAGAAAAAAATAAAGAAAATACAAATATACTTAGAAAAATTGCCGAATATTATTTAGAAATTGAAAAAGATAAAGCTCAAACAGAATTGTACTATTTGATGATATTAGATATTTGTACAAAAACAAACACTATTAATCCTGAAATTTTATATGATATAGGAGATTTTTATTATTATGATTTAGATCAAGAAGATACCGGAATTAAGTATTTTGAAATGTCTTGTGAATATGATGATATTGAAATATTATTAAAAGTCGCGTCTTCTTACTGGATTGGACCAGGAAAAAAAAAAAATATTTACTTAAAGCTGCTGAATTAAATTCTGCAGAAGCAATGTATAAATTGGGATGCTTTTATTGTCCGTTTAAAGAAGATGAAGATAGAGGTTATTTTTTATTAAGAAGACAAGAAAATAATCCATCAGCAATGGAAAGTTTTTGGAATATGGCTATTTATAAAGGATATACAAAAGCATATTTATCTTTCGCAAAATATTATCAAAAAATAGATGATATTAATAAATTTTTATTTTATTGTGATAAAGCGATTGAATTTAAGCATTATGATATTTATTTGGAATTGATAGAATATTATAATTCTATAAAAAATTATGATAAAATGTTAGAAATTTGTAACAAAGGCATAGAACTTAATATTTGTGATATAAATATAATCTATATAAAATTACTTGCTTATTATAAAAATATTAATGATATTGAAAATTTTAAATTGTATTTTGAAAAATTAAGCAATAAACAAAATATTCATTTATATTCATCTTATAAATTTTTTATTAAAATATTTTTTAATTTTGTAAAAGATGATTGTGAATATGTAAAGAATATTTTTAAAAATTATGTTAAAAATACTAGTTTTATTGAAACAAGAACTTTTTATGATTTCGTTAATGATATAAAAGGAATTAAAAATGATCTTGAATTAATAAAAATATGTTTACTAGATGCTATTAATAATAATGATAATATATTAAATTTAGAAACATATTTATTGGTACTTGTTAAAATATTTAAAAAACAGAATGATTTTGATAGTGCGATTAATTTAATATTAAAACATAATGATTATTCAAATGATAATTTAATTGAACAAATATGTTTACTTTATACACAAAAACAAGATTTTGCAAATATGGAAATATTTTTGAAAAATGGAATTGAACAACATAATAATACAAAATGTATAAAGGAATATGCAAAATATTTAATAAAAATAAAAAATTATGATTTAGCTAAGAAATATTTGTTAGAATCTATCGAAAAATATCATGATTTAGAATCGATGTATTTGCTAGGAATATATTGGATAGAAGTAGAAAATGACTATGTAAATATGAATAAATATTTTAAACTTGGTGATGATAAAACAGATAATTATGATAGAAATAGAAAAGGATATACAAAAATAAAAGAAAAATCCCTTGGTAAAATTAAAACATTAAATATTTCTAATTCAAAAATTGAGGGTGTTTTAGATTTGGAATATTTTAATAATTTAATTGAGTTAGATTGTTCAAATAATTCAATTACTGAAATCATAAATATTCCTTCCAAATTAAAAAGTTTAAATTGTTCGAATAACCAAATAACAAATTTAGATGTTTTGGACAATTGTAAAAAAATGGAAAAACTTAACTGTACAAAAAATAAAATAAAAAGTATAATTTATCCATTTGATTCTAGACCGAATAAATATCCTTCTAATCTTAAGAATATTAAATTTAAATCAATAGGTAAATTTAATTTAGATAATTTACCAGATAAAATAAAAAATGTAGAATTTTTAATTAAAGAAAATAAAAAAAGATTAGGTAAAAAAAAAATAAATAAAAAAAGCATAAAAAGAGCATACAAATCAGATGATTCAGACAATTCATCTGATTCGAATAATCCTGATGAATCTAAAAATTCAGATAATGTTAATATATTAAATGATAGTTCAGACTCTGATTCCGATTTAGAATCAGATAATTTTCAACCAAATAATAATGATATTGATAAAGATGAACGGATTGAAATAGATAATGAGATATTTGATTATTATAAAGATAATTTGGAATTTGAAAGAAAGAAAAATTTAATTTTTGTCAAAGAATTAAATGATTTAGGAAAATTAAGACGTATGATTAAAAATTTTGAATCATATACTAAAAGTAAAAAACCAAAAAGAAACTTAATAAAAATGCTTAAAAAGTCTAAGAAAATATGTATTTCTGATGAAGAATCCGATAAATCTAATGATGAATCAAATAGTAGTTCTAGTTCAGAATCTGAACCATATTCCGAATCAGATTCTGATGATTCAACATATAATGATATATTATCCGATTTAAGTTTTATACTTATTGATTATAATAATTCTTATTCTCAAATATTAATTAGAAATCATCGTGATAGATTTATTTTAGTTCAAAATTATGTAGGACTAACAAATCTACTATCTATTTTAGATGTAAAAGAATTATTTATAGATTGTTGTGATTTAAAAAAAACAATAATATCAGAATTTCCATCCAGTTTAGAATCATTGGTGTTTAGCAATAAATTACAAAGTCAAATTGATTGGTCAAATGAAAAACTAAAATATATCAAAAAAATTAAATTCAGTAACAAATACAATAAAAATTTAAATAATTTACCCCCAAAACTAGAAACTTTAATTTTAGGTGATGAGTTTGATTCAGAAATAAATAAATTACCTAAATCTTTAAGGTATTTATATTTAGGTGATAAATTTAATAAAAAAATAATATTACCAAAAGAATTAGGATGTATTAGATTACCAAATACATTAGATATTATAGACATTTTATTTTATGGAGTTAAAAATATTTGCTATGATAAAACTACATATAATATAATTTATTTTAATGATGATTATGAAAATTATGATTTGGAAAATTTTGATAATAAAGATAATATTCTTTTTTACATTAAAAGTAACGAAGATGTTGAAAAATTTAAAAATATTATTAAAACTAATAAAAAAATTATAAAATCAAATAAAAAATCCAATGGTATTTTTCAAAGTTATTTGGACAATAATGATTTTATTAAAATTATTAATTTAGAATATAAAAATGATTATTTTAAATTAGAATTTTTAATAAATTCAGAATCAAATTATCGTGAAAAAAAATATTTAATATCTCATATTGACATAAAAAAAATATTGGAAAAAATAAACATTAAAAGTATTATTATTGATGATGATTACTCTGATAAAATTAATTTTTTACCTAAAAATTTAGAGTATTTGGATTTGGGTTATAATTTTAATGGAGAGATAATTGGATTTCCAAAAAAATTAATATATTTAAAACTGAGTAATAATTCTGATATAAATATAGAAGAATTACCAGATACGATTGAATATATTTTATTGGGTTTAGGTTATAAAAATCAAATTAATAAATTACCAAATAATCTTAAACACATTTGGACAAACAGAACAAATATACAAATAGAAAAAATAAATTCATTAAATTTAAAATCAATATTTTTCCCAGTTTATAATGTCAAAAATAGTGAAAAATTAGATAATTTGATTGGGGATAATTCAGATGATTTGGAAGTAATAAAATATATAGAAATTCCAATAGACATAAAAAAATTAAATTATACTTTTAATTATGAGTTTA
>Ga0172362_10000988_pt1 | contig 24070 bp, 25 predicted proteins | sample LakKivs1_kivu2a2_FD_114534 | JGI IMG/M metagenome (GOLD analysis project Ga0172362, IMG submission 114534) | Sediment microbial communities from Lake Kivu, Rwanda - Sediment s1_kivu2a2 | ecosystem: Environmental > Aquatic > Freshwater > Lake > Sediment | place: Rwanda: Western Province, Lake... | reverse complement strand
CAAATCTCATCCAGAAGCAACCGATTCTCTGATCAAACAAGTAGCAGCTTTGGGAGACCAGGCTATTGGAGTGCAAGCCGATGTTAGCAAAGTCAGCGATCTGCAGATGCTCATCAATGAAGCTGTCAAAAAATTTGGTCGTCTTGATGTGATGGTGAATAATGCTGGCATTGAAACACGCACCTCTCTTTTGGATACGACCGAAGAGCAATATGAAAAAGTGTTAGAAGTTAATCTAAAAAGCGCTTTTTTTGGTACGCAGATTGCCGCCAAACAAATGATTAAGCAAGGTGGTGGTGGTCGCATCATTAACATCACCTCCGTACATGAAGATTGGCCTATGCCTGGTAATATTGCTTACTGCCTCTCCAAAGGAGGCGTTCGTATGCTCACGCGTACAGCAGGCGTAGAACTTGCTAAACACAACATTTTGGTGACAGGGGTAGGTCCTGGCGCTGTTGCAACCCCTATCAATGTCTCCACAATGAAAGATCCTGCCCTTATGGCAAAACTCAATAACGCCATCCCTCTAGGACGCATGGCTAAACCTGAAGAAATCGCAAAACTTGTCGCCTTTTTAGCAAGCAATGACTCTTCTTACATGACGGCAACTACTGTCTTTGCAGATGGAGGCATGATGCTCTATAGCCCTGGCTTATAAAAGCTATTGACAAAACCTCTGTAATCAACTAATTTTTTTGAGTTTTTTTTACAAAAGAGGTTTCTCATGTGTATAGCTTTTCTCGCAAAAGCTGCAGGTAGCATAGTCTCTCCTAGAACCTTCTCAAAGGTTACCAAAATAGTTGTCTGCTCAACTCTTGTCGCAATCGTTGCAAATGAAGTCTTTGCAAACACCAACTCTCAAGAAGAACATCATCTTCGGAGGGTCCACTGCGCATGTAATAATGGAACCTCTTTGATATTCGATCTCAATGACAACGGAGAAGATCCAGCCAAGGCTTTAGTAGATCTCTTTAATAAAAGCGTACTAGATGGCTTAAAAGAATGTATATGCTATATCCCTAACGTTCTAAGCTATTACTATAACCGCTGAGCCTTTCTTACCTGTCTACTGCACTCTCTTGTTTAGCAACAACAGCTTCCTACACATTCAAAGAGAGCTTTTCAAAAAATTCTCAAAAAAAATCAAAAAAACATGTTATATTCCTGCCCCTTCTTACTTAATTTTTTCCAGACCAAAGGAATTTCATGAAAATACTCGTCAGTTTACTCGCTATAACCTTCTCTTTTTTCTCGACTCTACTTGGACATAGTCATGACACAATGATGCTGTTTACCGGCAATGCTAACCCAGAGCTTGCACAAAAACTTGCTAACTATTTGCAAATCCCCCTAGGTGCAGCTACTGTCAATACATTCAACGATGGAGAAATACAAATCCATATCCATGAGAGCGTCCGAGGCAAAGATATTTTTATTGTGCAATCAAGCTGCCGTAATAGCATTCAGGGCGTGAATGATAATCTCATGGAACTCTACCTTCTTATCCGTACCATGAAAAGAGCCTCTGCAAACAGAATTACTGTAGTCATCCCCTACTACGGCTATGCAAGGCAAGATCGCAGGACTACTTCCAGGGTACCTATCTCTGCAGCTGATATTGCTTTAATGCTAGAAATAGCTGGAGTAGACCGCATCATCACAATCGATCTACATTGTGGTCAAATTCAAGGGTTTTTCCGAGATATCCCTGTAGACAATCTTTTCGCCTACTCATTATTTGTACCTCATATGTTGGGTAAAGAGCTCCGTAATGTCGTTGTTGTATCTCCAGATACAGGAGGACTAGAAAGAGCTCGCAGATTTTCAGAAGCTTTGAAAAAGCAAGGCATGAATGCAGAGATAGCCTTAATTAGTAAAGAGCGTGTCAAAGCAGGTGTGGTAGGTTCTATGCATCTTATTGGCAGCGTGCAAGATGCTGACGCTATCATTGTAGATGATATTTGTGATACAGGAGGCACGCTTGTAAAAGCTGCAGAGCTTATTAAAAATAGCGGTGCTCATCGTGTCTTTGCTTTGATCACTCATCCTGTATTTTCTGGGAATGCTTTGGAAAACATCCGTAATTCTGTGATTGAAGAGATGGTTGTCACAGACACCATTCCTCTACCAAAAAACATACCTGATAACATCCACTGTATCTCTGTAGCTCCTCTTTTAGGACAAGCTATTTTAAGAGTACAAACAGGTCAGTCTATTTCTATTATGTTTGAATAGTACACTATCGACCGCCCTCTTTACTACAGAGGGCGTGTCTACGCTAGCTGGTAGCTATTGCGTCTCATTTTTGGTTGTTTCAGGACCTGTGACAACAAAAAACTCTTTACACTTTACTGTATCTGTTGACATTTCTCCGTCGGTCTTCCGATCTACCCAGATCAGCTTTAAGTGAGGCTTCTTTTTTTGAAGTTTTTGAGCACGCTCTTTTTGCTGCTTTTCTTGCTCAGAAGCCAAAGCTTCTAACTTGTTGGTAAACTCCTCTAAAATAGCTTGATCTTCTTTGTCTAAAATGATTGTAGGCTTAGGAAATACTTTGTTCATAAATTTTTTGATATCTTCTTCAAGACTTGCTTCACATTGGAGTGTAACCCTAGCTATTTTGTTACTTGGTAGTGTAACAGGGATAGAAAAAACTCTCATTTTACCCTTCAACTTCTGGTATTTGGCACAATTCTTACTAAGAGCAAAGGGCTCCATCCATTTTTCCTCTAAGACCGTCAAATCACTTGTGAATTCACTTGTTGGATAAAGAGCTCGGAATATTACCTCAAGCCCTTTTGTTATCTCCACATCTCTAGAAGGAATTTTTTGTTTTTTCGTTTTGGGAAGAGGGTTTAATTTTGAGAATGATTGAGCCACATATTCATGATTGTCGCCACTCGCAGCGTCTCCCTTTGCATCTGATTGTAAAGACACCTGTTGCATGGATGCCTGCAGGTCCTTGGGATTTTCTTCCTGAGCAATTCTTTCCCTTCCCACAGCATCTTCTCTAGCTGCTTGTTTCTCTGATAGTTTATCCCATCTCCAAATAAGATTCTTCTTGGCATCTTTGTCTCTCTGTTCAAAAGGAACCCATGACGATTTCATCGCCTTCTCGATAAATTCTTGAATAGCCACCGCGTACTTCTCTTCACACTGCAAATCTACAACAACAACTCGCCCACTTGACATTTCCATTTTTGGCTGTATGGTTACAACCTTTTTGGCTTCTTCTTGTGTCGTTCGACCAATAGCAGCCCAACTCTCATTAATAGTAAGTATGTTATACTCGTCGCAAGGGTTGTCTAAAACTTCTTTCACCCTGAAAATCCCAAAATTTATTATAAAAGTCATTTTTTACCTTTTATTTTGCAATTTATTAAAAATATATAAATATTATACTTTTTTTATTAATTAACATTAACATATAAATTAATGTTAATCATATTTGCAAAGTCGATTGTAAAGCATGTTTTTTTTTAATTATAAAGTATTTTTTTTAAACCTCTGAAAATTCTAAGAATTATTTACATTATTGCTGTTGGAAAAATAAGCCCTCATGTTATAGACCTCTAAAAATAGAACTTTACGTTTTTAACAAGGTATTTTTACAAGCATGAGAAGAAAACTACTTATCCTCCTTGTTACCCTCTTACTTCTTGCTATTACAGCTCTTGCCTTTCTGTATGTGGGCACCCATCAGGTAGCCGTTTTGGACCCTAAAGGGCTTATCGCTGTAAAACAACGCAAACTCTTTATCACCTCTTCTTTACTCATGCTGATTGTTGTTATTCCTGTCATGGTAATGACTCTGCTTTTCTCGTGGAAATACAGCGCTTATAACAAAAAGGCAAAATATTCCCCTGATTGGGAACACAGTTCACTAGCAGAAACGCTATGGTGGGGTGTTCCTTTTTTGATTATTATTGTCCTTGCGATTATCACCTGGTTTTCTAGCCACGAGCTCAACCCTTTTAAGCCGATTGAAAATGGTAAAAAACCGCTGACCATTCAGGCAGTAGCCCTGCAGTGGAAATGGCTTTTCATCTATCCAGAGCAAGGGATTGCTACGATCAATTTCATACAGTTCCCTAAAGAAATACCGATTAATTTTGAAATCTCCGGTGATGCGCCGATGAACGCTTTTTGGATCCCTCAATTAGGAGGACAAATCTACGCAATGCCCTCTATGCGTACCAAGCTGCATCTAATTGCTCATGAGATTGGAGAATATCGTGGAAGTTCTTCTAATTTTAGCGGTAAAGGATTTGCAGGGATGACATTTATTGCCAAAGCAAGTTCTGAAGAGGATTTTACAAAATGGGCGCAAAAAGCAAAAACGGCTCCGGCCTTGCTCTCTATGCAAGAGTTTAACCGCCTTGTTGCACCGACAGAGTATGTACCTGTCACCTACTATCGGCTAGCCGATACACGTTTATTTGATCAGATCGTAGCCAAATACGACCCCCCTAAGAAAAAACCGTAAGGACGTTTATGTTGGGAAGACTCACAGCAGAAGCTCTAAAACATGATTGGATCGAGTACTTAGCTGGCGTCTCCATGATCCTAGGAGGAATAGCCCTTGTTGCTCTTCTCACCCACAAAAAAAAGTGGGGCTGGCTTTGGAAAGAATGGATCACCTCAGTAGATCACAAGAAAATTGGCATCATGTACATTGTGGTCTCTTTTATCATGCTTGTCAAAGGACTGATCGATGCTTTTATGATGAGAGCGCAGCAAGCGTTTGCTTGTGGCGACTCGATGGGTTATTTAGGTGCTGAGCATTTTCAGCAGATTTTCACAGCTCATGGAGTGACCATGATTTTCTTTGTGGGCATGGGTGTGATGTTTGGAGTCATCAATCTCATCCTTCCTTTGCAAATAGGTGCAAGAGATGTCGCCTTTCCTTTTCTCAATAACTTAAGCTTTTGGCTTTTCTCTGCAGGCTCTTTGTATATCCTCGTCTCTCTTGTGATAGGAGTGTTTGCTGGAACAGGATGGACAAGTTATCCCCCTCTAGCCTCTCTTAAATACAGCCCTGGTGTCGGCGTCGACTACTGGCTATGGAGTATTCAGATCTCAGGTGTGGGTAGTTTGCTTTCTGGAGTAAATTTCTTTGTTACCATTTTAAAGATGCGCTGCAAAGGGATGTCTTTACGAAGGATGCCTATTTTTGTATGGGCTACTTTCGCAACCGTGATTCTTGTGATCTTTGCTTTTCCTATACTCACAGCCGTTGTTGGCATGCTCTCTTCTGACCGTCTCTTTGGTTCCCATTTTTTTACGTCGGAAGCGGGTGGTAACCCGATGATGTATATCAACCTCATCTGGGCATGGGGTCATCCAGAGGTATATATTCTCATCTTGCCAGCTTTTGGCATTTTCTCAGAAGTTGTCCCTGTTTTTTCACAAAAAAGACTCTTTGGATACACCTCCATGGTATGGGCTATTTTTGCTATTTGCTTTCTCTCCTTTATCGTATGGCTGCACCACTTTTTTACAATGGGCGCTGGACCCAATGTAAACGCTTTCTTTGGCATCATGACAATGATCATTGCAGTGCCTACTGGAGTCAAAGTGTTTAACTGGCTGTTTACCATGGTGCAAGGAAGGGTGATTTTCTCAACACCTATGCTATGGTTTATTGGCTTTATCGTGACTTTTACGGTAGGAGGTATGGCAGGTGTGATAATGGCTATACCCGCTGTTGATTTCCAATTACACAACAGTTTATTTCTTATCGCTCACTTTCATACGGTGATCATTGGTGGAGTGTTATTTGGTTTCTTTGCCGGTTACTCGTATTGGTTCCCTAAATTTTTCGGCTTTACACTTGATGAAAAACTTGGTAAATACGCCTTTTGGTGCTGGTTTTTTGGTTTTTTAATAGCCTTTGTTCCTCTCTATATTTTAGGGCTTATGGGAGCGACAAGAAGACTCGACCACTATGCAGCAGATCTTGGCTGGCAGCCTCTTTTTGTCATAGCCTCTCTTGGCGCGGTGCTCATCGCTATTGGTGTTGGCTTCCAGGTTTGGCAGCTACTTGCTAGCATTAAAAACAGCAAGCATCATCGAGATATCACAGGAGACCCTTGGAATGGAAGAACGTTAGAGTGGTCTACCACCTCTCCTCCTCCTTTTTATAACTACGCCTTCATCCCTGAGGTGCATGAGCGCGATGCCTTTTGGGCCATGAAACAGGCCGGTATCGAGGCAGAAACAAGAAAATATAGAGAGATTCATATGCCCAAAAACACTGCAGCAGGCTTTTACGTAGGCTTAGCTAGTTTTGTCTTTGGATTTGCTATAGTGTGGTACATATGGTGGCTTGCTGCTCTCTCTTTTATTGGTATCTTGGTAGCGCTCATTGCAAGAATCTACCAAAAAGAAGTGGATTACCACGTATCTGCTCAGGAAGTTGCATACATTGAATCCCAATCTAAGGCAAAATTGTCATGAAAGATTCTACACATGAACCTTATCCAGATCCTCACCATGGTCATTATTCGAAGACGGTGTTTGGCTTTTGGATCTATTTACTGACAGATTTTATGCTGTTTGCTGCCTACTTTGCAGCCTATGTTGTCTTACAAACAAGCACCTTTGGAGGACCTGGAGGCAAAGAGATTTTTAACTATCCTCTCGTCCTCACACAGACCCTTATTCTGTTAACTGCCGCATTTACGAGTGGTATAGGTGGCGTGTTTGCACATAGACGCAGCAAGCAAGGTGCCCTCATCTCCTTCCTTGTTACCTTTGTCCTCGGCGTAGTATTTTTGAGCTTACAAATTTCCGATTATCACCACCTGATTGCAACAGGTAACAGCTGGGAGCGTAGCGCTTTTCTTACTGCTTATTTCAACCTTGTAGGTCTCCATACGATACATATTGTTTTTGGTTTATGCTGGATCATTGTATTTCTTATCCCTCTATGTAGAGAAGGGATCACAGAAATCATCCTGACAAGACTAAGCTGCCTACGTATGTTCTGGCAGTTTCTTGCCATTGTTTGGATTTTTATCTTTACCATCGTCTATTTGGCAGGAGTCAACGTATGATCGATTCACACCATGGCTGGAATACAAGCTTTAAGCCTCTTGTATGGGGATTCATCATCTCCATAGTATGCACTCTGCTCGCCTATTTCCTTACGCGCTATCAGGTATTTACTGGTTGGACACTTACCCATATTGTCGTGGTGATTGCTATCCTAGAAGCTTTTGCTTTGCTGATATTTTTTATGCATCTTCTTTTGGAATCACGCCCCAGATGGAATCTTATGATGTTTTTATTCCTCGTACTTGTTGTCGTTGTTGTCATTGGAGGTACTATGTGGATTATGTACAACCTCAACTATAACGTCATGCCAAGTATGCAAGCAGGAATATCCTTATGAAAGCTCTTGTACAAACCAGACCTTTTTCTAGCCTCAAATACTACGCTAGTCTCATGAAGCCTGGTATCATTGCAGGCAATAGCATCACAGCGCTTGGAGGATATGCCCTTGCCTCCAAAGGATCTATCAACCCCCTGCTGCTCCTCGCTGCTCTTTTTGGACTCTCTTTTGTTATTGCAGCTGCTTGTGTATGCAACAACTATATTGACAAAGATCTAGATACACTCATGGTTCGCACGCAAACAAGAGCCCTTCCAAGAGGAAGGATCCAAGGTCATAAGGCGTTAATCTTCGCTACACTCCTCGCCATTTTTGGCTGCTTGATCTTATGTCTATTCACAACTCTTTTGACAACAGTCATCGCACTGATTGGTTTTTTCATCTACGTGGTCTTGTATAGCTTTTCCAAATATATCTCTCCTCTGTGCACTTTGATCGGCAGCTTAGCTGGCGCTGTCCCTCCTGTCATTGGTTACTCTGCGGTCACAAACGAGCTAGATCTATGTGCCCTGCTGCTATTTATCACAGTAACCCTGTGGCAAATGCCTCATTTTTTTGCCATCGCTTTATATAGAATCCGCGATTATGAAAGAGCCTCTATCCCTATCATGCCTATTGCTAAAGGCATGCCTGCAACGCGTAGGAGAATGCTCCTTTATGTAGGAGCTTTTACCCTTTGCTCTTCCATGCTCTATAGATACACAGGCTATCTTTATTTAGTGGTGTCTTTAGCCGCAGGCATCGCATGGCTACTCCTTGCTATCAAAGGGTGGTCTACACAAAACATTACGCAGTGGGCACGTCAGATGTTTATCTGCTCTTTACTTGTGATCACAACACTTTGTCTATCGATGGTACTACACTCTTTCCTATAAGGTTGCATCAAAACCGCAAATCTATTAGAAAGAAGTTTTATAGGTATCATCAGGAGATAGGCTGTGGTTTACGTATTTCTTATCGGTCGTATTTTATTTGCACTTCTTTTCCTTGTGAAATCGATAGAGCATTTTTTTCCATCAATGATGGATCATGCAAGCAGCATGGGCGTTCCCTTACCTTTTATCACCGTACCTGTATTTGGTGTGCTCGCGCTTTTAGGAGGGCTTAGCATCCTTCTTGGCTACAAAGCAAAGATCGGAGCGTGGTTACTTGTCATCTTTTTACTTCCTGTCACCTTTTTGATGCATCCTTTTTGGAAAGCTTCCGATAGCTTTAGCTCTATGATGCACCAATATTGCTTCTGGAAAAACTTAGCTCTGCTTGGTGCAAGTTTAATGATCGCGTATGCAGGTTCAGGTCCTATCAGTATCGATGGATGCTGCACATGCTCTAAAAAACGTAAATAATTTGTATGGATCTTTCAGAAGGTTTTAAAAAGCTCCAGCAAGAGTATGTGAAGACGATTCCAGAAAAAATCGTGGCTATTGAAGAGAGTGTTGCCGCCCTATGCATAAACCCTTCTCAGGAGACGCTGGCATCACTTAAACATCTAGTACATAAACTTGCTGGCAGCGCGGGCTCTTTTGGTTTTGCAGAAGCTTCTACTTTATGCAAGTCCTGGGATCAAAAGCTTACCCATCTTTTAGAACATTACTCTCAAGAGGAGCTCCTTGGTGTCCTCAAAGAGTTTCCTCTGTTTTTGCAAAATTTGCATATGCTTCTTACCAAAGCTGCGTAGCATTAAAACTTCATGTTAGAACTGAAAATAAAGATTTAATAAAAAATGCTTAGATTATAGCTCAGCTCCAAATACCACAGGCAAATAATTCCCACCTACTTTAAAAGGATTAAAAGAGTAGTTGAGTAGCAAAGCCCAAGATGTAGCTGCCGTTCCAGGTAGTGGATTTGCATAGCTACTATAAGGCACTTTATACCGCTTGCTCACATCTATAAAAGCAAGAACATCCTCATGCAGACAAATGAGCTTCGAGTACTCTTTCGCTCTTACCTTGTCATAAGCCTCTTCCTGAGAATACATATCACTTCTTAGTGTGAGAACTCTTTGCAACATGCTATCATGATCTTGCTTGAGCTCAGAAACATATCTCCCTGCTTCCTCTGCAAAAGAGTTTCCCTCTTCTTGACTCACCAAAGTATACTGCGTGATAAGCGCTCTTAACATGTTGATAGCCGAGGCTGTTGACGTAGCTGCTATCACCCCTTCTTCATGATCACCTAACACGCCATTACCATCCATGTCAGAGTACCCCATACCCCACAAAAGTTGATCCGGTCCAAAAAACCCACCCCAAGTTCGTACAGCTTGCCATAAGCGGTAGCAAGCGCCAAAGCCATACCATGAATCAAGTAAGGGCTGTCCCAGTACAGTTGTGCTCCATACATTAGCTTCTACTGCTTGCACCTCTGTGTGTGGTCTCCAATCATCTCCCATGCGAGGGTTGTTGGCTTCTCCTTGAAAATGAAACGTCCCCAAGGTTTTGTCCCATGCATTGTTTTTAAAAAAAGCAAGAAGTCCTTTAGTGTAGAGTCCTTTGGGCGTCTCTCCACCAAACAGCATGATACGTATAGAATTAAGAGCCAGATGAATCTGCTGTTTGTCGGCTGCATTGAGTGTTGTCTCAAACTGGAGCTCATCTTGTAAAATACGCTGTAAAATCATAAGGCCAGCAAGTGTTGCTGCACTTGTATCTACAGAAGCTAGGTAGGGACTGATCACATCATTTCTAGCGTCGTTAAGGGTCCCTTTGCAAGTGTCATACATAGCTCCCAGTTCTGATTGCATATACCTTAGAGCAAAGAGGGTTCCCATAGCATTCTGCACAGCTGTCGTCCAAAAAGAGACAAAGGAGTCTCCCAAAGCTTGCTGCCTTATATAGGAGGTCTGCAAAGGCCCTATAAAAAATGCCCACACATTTTCTTTGGTCATAGGTTGCCAATCCATCCATGTGACATTCCCTGCCATATATTGAGGGTTAGCTGGAAGATTTGTATTTGTGATATAGCTCATATAAGAGGTTCCTAGAAAAGGATCTGTGGCTATCCAATTACGAGGTACACATCTAAAAAAGTACGCATTTTTAGCGGTGAGGATTCTGCTATTATTATAACTATAGGTACCAACAGAGCTTGTTGTTGCTCTATGAATCCCTGCCTGATCTTGAAAAGCATTCCCAGCAAACCCCACACTCAGCAGCTGATTTTGATTGCTTGCTGTATCTAACAAATCTGTCCCAAGTGCACTTGTAAGCCCCGCCTCCCTACAAACACCAAGAGCCATCTGCCAAAGAGCGCCATCTTGGATGTTAATGCCGTTGTAGATGCAGACTCTTTCCAGCTGCAGCTCACGTCCTGGAGAATCTGCTTTAGGTGTCAGCGTATAGTTTTTGGGACTGTAGTCATCTCTTACCTGTAAATCGACGCCGGGCAAAGAACCTATGTAGTCTCCAAAGTAGCGTGCTGTGCTATAAAAGCTCAGAGGAAGCACCGATCCCATCAGATTTCCTATCGTACCGCGATAAGTAACCCCTGTTTGCTCCAAAGAAGTGGTTAAGAAATTGAGGAGCTTCTGAGTCTGCTGCTCCTCTTGAAATGGAGAAAAACTCTGCGCAACGGCTGCTATAGACATCGTCGTTGCAAGAAATAGCATTCTCATAACCCCCCCCCTTAATTAGGACATAGCACTTATACAAAAAGCGCGCCGAAGCATATCCCAACAGGATTTATTCTTGAAATTTTTTTTACTCTAATGGCCTCGATGCTTTCTTTTTCTTTTTTCTTGTTTGAGCGCAAAGAGCTCTTCTTCCTTTGCTTTTCTCTGCTCTCTTGCTCTTTGTTTTTTTTCCTTTTTACCGCTTTCTAGCTCTTCACGCATATAGTCTTGCGCAAAGGTCGAAGGCGTAGAACTCTCTTTGACTCTTGCCATCTCACGGCGCACCTCTCGCTGGAGCCGCTTGGGATTCATTCTCTTGATATCTAGTGTAAAAGGCTTCTCTTTTCCAAACCGTAAATCTTGGTAATGCTCTAGCACAAAAGCATACACTTCAGGATCTGACGGCTCTGCTCCAAAGATATGCTTTGCCGCTGCATAACCTTCTTGATCGGTTCTCTCAAAGATACCCACCCAATATTTTTTTTCAAAAACTATGGTGGCTTTGATATGGATCATTTTTCTTGTCATCAGGTGATGTGTTTACTAGTGTTTCTTGGGTATAGAAAGACACTCTACCTTATGTTGCTTCCAATCCAGCTTCTGACACGATTCGCTGCAATAGTACACCGTCTTACATCTGCTACAGTGAAAGGCAGCCATTTTTCTGCAGGTATGGCACATCGGTTTTTTAGAATCGGCCGTACCATAGTGTGCTCGTACGATCCCTGCAGCAATACCATCCAGCTCTGTCTTCTGCTCTTGGGAAAGAGCATCATTTGATCTAATTCCATGGTAAAGAAAATAGTCTGTTTTGGCAGCATCCAACTTACTATATAGATCAGCTAAACTGGGATCTTGTTGAAGCAAATCCTGTACTTGCCGCTGCGAAAGGGTTCCTGGTGCTAATCCACCTGCAACTTCTAACCGTCCGAAGATATTCTCTGTTCTCAGCTGCTGCTGCGCCACCAATGCGGCTACTCCATCGGGCATTTCCGGATGAAATTGGTTAGCTAACCTCATCAGTCTAGTAAATTCTGAAACACTATTTGCCATAATATCTCTCCATAGTAACAAAGATCGAATACTGCTCTCTACAATCTCTGCAAGAACTGATTCTCGCTCTCATTTTTTACGGTTATCTGATGCAATCATACAAATCTCACGATGCCTTAAAAAATCGCTATTTTGACATCGTGGACCGCAATACCACACTTTTTTACATTTTCCACATAGCAGCAAATTTTCCTCCTTGCTACATGCGGAGCATCTCTTTGGATCTATTTTCTTCTTCTCAGAAAGTGGAGCTAAACACTTATTTATCAAATCCTCCACATTTATACCTGTGATCCTAGACACTCTACTCATTTTCACCGTCACATCCCATGCTACCTGCGCAGCTTTTTCGAGCACCTCCTTAGGCATATGCGGATGTTTCTGTGCTAATCATTCTATTTCGCCTCTGAGATAGGCTGGGTAAGACATGTAACACTCCTTCAGGTTACTCTTGGTTAAGGCAGATTTGTGTGGTGGATTCGTACCTACTAAAATCCAAAACAGTCACTCTATCTGACAACGCTTGATCCTCCTGGATCTGAGGAAGAGCTATCATAGTAAACACACCAAGTACAACGTTTGTAATAGTCTCTTGCGAATCCTTTTGATATTTTTCCTTTATAGCGGCCACCATATTAGGGCAAGCCTGCTCTAAAGCCTTTACACCGCCTTCAAACTCTATTTTTTTCCCTATAACACGTACAGACACCTGTCCCGACATTGTACCCTCCTACATTTTTTTACAGGCGACAGTCTGCAACAAAATGCATCTAGGTTGCTAGCCTGTAATTCTATAAACTCGCCTTTGTGACATCTGACGCCTTGCGAAGCGCTCATGATCCCGCAAGCTCACTCTCCAAATTCCACTTCGCAAGTCTGGAACTCTATCTAACTTCCTTGCGATAGCTTCTCCAACTACGTGACGGACGACTGCAATGCGGTCGGTGTTAGTTAGGTCTCTGTTACTTTCAAGAATCATACGCACCATCCAAGGGCACCTTGTTCCTATAACTTCTATACCTCTTACCATACCTAAGTAAAACCTATTATCATCTCCTTGCCGAACTACTACCAGAAGTATTCCACTCATCCGATGCTTCCTAAAAAATACAGTGTTCGGGTTATGAAGGAAGTAGAGGTGGGAATCCACTGGTAGCATTTGAGAGCTGAGATCTCAATGCATCCTCTTCTTCTTGTCCTAGATCTACATAAAAAACATCACCTGGGTTCTCTTTCCATGTTAGAAACTTTTTTTCAACAATCTGTATGAAAAATTGCATAACCCGTGCAGACAAGGCGTATCCTGATAAGCCACATTCTTTTTGGATGTTCTCTACCATAGTAGGACAAGCTGTTTGTAAAGCATCGAAACTCTCCAGAGTTGGCATGAGCCTATTCTTGTCGTGAATCATCCTCACAAGAACACTACAAGGTCCATTGGTTTGTGATACACACTGCCTTGGGTTCACTGCATAACCCGCTGTGATCGTTGTATCCGGAGTACATGCTGACAATCCACTAACCATTTGCATCCTATAGTTGTACAAAAAAGAGGCGAAATTCTCTCACAAGATACAAAAAAATGTAAAGGGAATTTTGCAAGAGGCTCTAGGGATGTACGCTTTGCGCTAAAGCTTCTTTGTCAGCATCTATCACCCACCCTCCACCAAGGGATTTGTAGATGTCGATGAGAGCTAGAAAACTATCTCCTTGCGCCTGCGCACACTCTAGCTGAGAGGCAAAATAGCGTCTTTCTGCATCAAGAAAGGTCAGATAATCGGTTTCTCCTTCTATATAGCGAAGATTGGCAAGTGCAAAATACGTCTGCAATGTCTGCACTCTCTCCTTTTCTACTTGAACAATCTCTAACGTTTTTTGATGTGCAATGAGCGCATCATTCACCTCTTTAAAAGCGTTGAGCACTGTAGACTCGTAGGCGTAAAGCCTTTCCATCTTCTGTGCCTTGGTAAGATCAAGACCACTTGTAAGTCTTCCCCCAGTAAAAATCTCTTGTAAAAGAGTCATCCCATATTGCCACACACTCGAAGAGCTATGAAAAAGCTCTTTAAAAAAAGAGCTTTCTGTGCCGATATTGCCAACAAGGGAAATATCAGGAAAAAACCTAGCTCTCGCTACTCCTATGTTAGCATTAGCAGCAACAAGCTCTTGCTCGCTGGCTAAAATATCAGGTCTTTGGTTGAAGAGCTCTTTAGGACTAAAAGTAGGGACTTTAATGGTCATGATAAGTTCATCAAGATCTTTGCCACGCCGCACTTGGGCAGGAGGTTTTCCTAAAAGGATAGAGAGTAAATCCTCCTCTAGAGCAATGTTTAGCTCATATTGCTTGATAGCTATCTCTGCTGTCTCCACTTCTGCTTTTGCTTGCTCTACTTGTATTTCAGAAGTAAGTCCGAGCTCAAAACGAATCACGGCAAGATCATACGATTCATTACGTGTTTTGAGGGTTTCCTTGGCAATGTAGAGCTGTTTATCCAGCGTACGGAGGGTGATATAGGAACCTGCCACAGCGCTGACCAAGGTAAGCACAACCGTTCTTCTATTTTGCACCTGAGCGAGCATTTCTGCCCGTGCAGCTTGCGCTGCGCTGCGCACCCTACCCCAAATATCTACAAGATAGGAGGCATTGAGAAGAAGAGCATAATCGTTGTTAACTGCTTCTGAAGAAGCTACCACAGGTGCAAGGGTTGTCGACATTTTATTTCTCCCTGCATCCACATCAGCAAAGAGTTGAGGGTAGAGCCTGGAGCGTACGATACCAAGTCTTGCTATGTAATCATCGACTCTATACATCGCCTCTAACAGATTGGGATTATTCTCGAGAGCCTCTTGAATATAGCCATCTAAGATCTCATCCCCAAAATGCTTCCACCAAGAGACGTTGGCATAGTCATCTCTATCAGAGGGAGAAAAACGCCATGTTACAGGCGTCTCCATCTGAGGTCTTGTATATTTGGGCTGCAGCGTGCATCCCCCAAGGACAAGTATCATAAGAGCGTTAAGGAGTATCTTCATGGTTATCCTTACGCTCTTTGTAGAGTAGTCTAAAAAAAAGGGGGACAAAACATAGAGCAAGAATCGTTGCTGCAATCATACCTCCAAACACTCCTGTGCCGACAGAATGTCTAGAGGCAGCTCCCGCGCCAGAGCTTGTGATCAAAGGTGTCACACCGAGGATAAATGTCAATGAAGTCATCAAGATAGCACGAAACCGTAGTCTTGCCGCTTGCAAAGCAGCGTCTACAATAGATTTTTTTTCTTTTTGGTATTGGATCACAGCAAATTCTACAATCAAAATCGCATTCTTTGCAGAAAGAGCAATAAGGGTGACGAGTCCTATCTGAAAATAGACATCGTTGGGCATATGTTTGATCGTCACGGCAATAAAAGCGCCAAGAGCTCCGAAAGGAACCGCCATCAAAATCGCAAGAGGTAGCGACCACTTTTCATAAAGAGCCGCCAAGATTAAAAATACCATAATAAGACCAGCAAGCAGCACCGTCATGGAAGTGCCTCCTGTTGCAATTTCTTGATAAGCCTCTCCACTCCATCCATAGGACATATCTTGAGGTAGAACCTCTTTAGCAATCTCTTCCATGGCTTTGATAGCTTCGCCTGAAGTATACCCTTGCGCAGCTCCTCCTAAAATCTCTGCTGCGGGAAAATCATTAAATCTGCTGACAAGATTGGCTCCTTTGGTTGGATAGATGGTCAGTAACGATTTGAGAGGAACCATCTCTTGCAATGAAGACCTGACATACATATCCCCTAAATTGTCGAGTCTTTCACGAAACTCTGGCTGCGCTTGGACAATCACCTGATACACTCTTCCAAACTTATTAAAGTTGTTGACATAGACAGAACCTAGAAGTGTTTGCAAAGCTTGAAACACATCTGCAATGCTGACGCCAAGCGCTCTTGTTTTATAGCGATCAAGATCAATATAAAACTGCAGATTATCAAACTGCGCTGTCGTATGCAGAGGAGAGAGCTCTTTACGCGCTTTGGCTTTTGTCATGAATGTTTGCACAGCTTCTTCTAAAGCCTTGGAACCTCCATCCCCTCTATTTTCAATCCAAAACTCAAAACCTCCTACGGTGCCAAGACCTGGAATCGCTGGAGGATTCATCACAATCACCGGAGCATCTTGAATGGCCATAAACTCTTTTTGCAGATCACGCAAAATAGCGGCTGCATGCAGATTTTTACTTTTTCGATATTTCCAGTCTTTAAGCATGATAAAATTGGTGCCGATGGTGGTGCGATCTAAGCTTTCAATGATGCTAAAACCTGTCAAAGCAATCACTTTATCTACACCTGGATGTTTAAGAGCTATGTCCTTTACGACATCATCTACAGCGCTTGTCCGATCAAGGCTTGCAGCATCTGGCATATTGGCAATTGCGATGAGATACCCTTGATCTTCATTGGGAACAAAACTTGTAGGTGTCATTTTGAAGAGCATGACTAAAGCTCCGATAATGATCCCAAAAAAAACAAGACTTAGCGCTCTTCGATGTAATAGATAGGAAGCAACTTGAAGATACCACTGCGTAAGCTTTTCAAGCCCTTGATTAAACCATAATGCTGCTTTGGGCTCACTTACTTTAGGTTTTAGAATCAAAGCAGCAAGAGCTGGACTTAGCGTCAAAGCAACGATCCCAGAAAAAACCACCGAAATAGCTATTGTCATAGCAAACTGCTTATAGAGCTCCCCTGCAATACCTCCTAAGAAGGCAATAGGGATAAACACCGCGCAGAGTACAAAGACAATCGCCACAACAGGTCCGCTCACCTCTTCCATTGCCTTGATAGCCGCTTCTTTGGGAGAGAGAGCATGTTCTCTAAGATTTCTTTCCACATTTTCTACAACAACAATAGCATCATCAACAACAATACCAATAGCAAGCACCATACCAAAAAGCGTTAAGGTATTTATCGAAAAATGGAGGAGATACATCCCTGCAAAAGCTCCCATGATCGACACAATCATAGCAATGACAGGAATGAGTGTAGCACGCGCTGATTGCAGGAAGATAAAGACAACAAGAACCACAAGAAACGCCGCCTCAACAAGTGTTCTGATCACCTCTTTGATAGACATCTTGATAAAAAGGGTGGTGTCATAGGGGATAGAGTAAGAAATTCCCTCTGGAAAATTTTTTGACATACGCTTCATAGCGCTGTGGATAGAATTCGCTACATCGATCGCATTGGCGCCATATTCTTGATAGATAGCAAGCAAAATTGTGGGTTTACCATCAATAGCCCCATCAACTGTATAGTCTTGCGCTCCCAAATCGACCGTAGCTATGTCTTTTAAGAGGACCATCGAACCATTTACATCTGCCCGGATGATGATATTTTCAAACTCTTCAGGAGTACTCAGTCTTCCCTGTGTTGCCATAGGAATCGTGAGGGGTACTGGCCTTATATTGGGGGCTTGTCCAAGCTGGCCAATCCCAAAATCATTATTTTGCTCTTGGATAACACTCACAACATCATTTGTGGTAATCCCTAGCTGCGCCATCAAATCAGGACGGAGCCACACACGCATAGAGTAATTACGTTGACCTATCACATTAATATTGCTAATACCTGGAAGGAGCTCAAGCTCATTCACAACATTAATACTTGCATAATTGCTTACAAACTCCTGATCGTACTTTCCCTCTGGAGATTGCAACGCTACGATGATCAAAATATTGGGGGTTTGTTTGTTGATATCAATCCCCTCTTTTTGCACAGCTTCTGGAAGTTGGGCGATGGCTTGATTGACAAAGTTTTGTACATTTACTTGATCCATATCAGCATTACTACCAATAGCAAAGTACACATCGAGAGTCATATTCCCCGTGGATGCATTTTGCGAATACATATAGATCATATTTTCTACGCCGAGAATCTGCTGCTCTAAAGGAGATGCGACATCATTTGCCATTGTGTCTGCATTCGCTCCATTATATGTGGCTGTCACCTGAATCAAAGGTGGAGTAATATTAGGGTATTGCTCAATAGGAAGCTCTTTCATAGCAGAAAAGCCCGCAAGTACAATGAGTATGGAGATAACACTTGCAAAAATGGGATGCTCGATAAAGTATTTGGAGATCATAGTCCCAAATGCTCCTCTTCTGGGTCTGCCTGAGGAGAAGAAGGCAGCATGTGGACAATGTGCACCGGCGTCCCATTTTGGACCCGATTAACACCTGTAGCCACAATCACATCACCAGGAGAAAGTCCTTCTTCGACAATCCAATAATCTTTATACCAATCTCCAGGTTTGATAGGTCTTACCTCCGTCTTTCCTTCCTTAGAGATCACATAGACAAAGATCCCACTCGGACCTTGTTGCACAGCTGTCTGCGGTACGATGATGGCGCTGGGTCTTGTTGCACCTTTGACAATAACCCTTACAAACTGACCAGGTTTTAACCAGCCATTGGGATTAGCAAGAACAGAGCGCACCAGCATAGTTCCTGTACTTTGCTGTAACGCAGGGTCTGTAAAATCAATCACCCCTTCTGCTGGCAAGATCGAATTATCTGCCATCACAACTTCTATCTTAAAATGCATATCTTTGGGATAGAGCAGAAGGTGTTTACTCACCTCATAGCGCGCTTTCAAAATATCCCCTTCCGATACGCAAAAATTGACCCAGATGGGATCTATGACATAAATGGTTGTAAGAAGACTGTCAGGTCCTGGCGCAATCAAAGCTCCTTCTCGAAATTTTGCCTGAGATGCCATTCCTGTAACAGGCGCTTGCACCGAGGCAAAGCTTAAGTTAAGCTCCGCTTTTTGCAAGTGAGCTGCTGCTACTTGCAAATCTGCCTCCGCCGCGAGCTCTGCTGCAATTGCGTAATCAAAATCCTTTTGACTCACAGCATTTTGCTCATACAAAGGGACCATACGATTTTTTGTTTGCTGCGCATTCCAAAGCACCGCCTTTTGTCTTTCTACCTCTCCCTTTGCCATATCGACGCTATCGATAAATGGTCTTTGGTCCAAAACAAACATGAGCTCACTTGCTCTAACAAGGCCTCCTTCTTTGTAGAGAATCTGCTCAAGATATCCTTCTACGCGAGCTCGTAGCTGCACAATATGAGAGCTTTCTGCAACGCCAACATATTGAAAATCAGCAGGTATCGTTTGCGCAATCACCTGCATAGCGCTCACAGGAACGGGCGCAGGAGGTGGTGATTGCTTTTTTGAACAAGCAGTTAAAAAAAGCAATAAAAACAAAACAAAAGTTGTTTTTATCGCAGACATAAAATAACGTTATTTAAAAACAATTGCTTAAACAACTAATTATATTAATCGATATAAATTCTCAATTAATTACTTCATGAAATCATATTGACGCAAAGTACCTACCCACATAAGCTCAAACTCTTTACCAGGAGACGACACCATGTTACTCGCTATATCTACCTATCTAAAACCTCTCCATGACATCGATCCCCATAGAAAAAAGCATCTTGCTTATTTGCAATCTCTTGTAGATCAAGGCGCGCTAGTTTGTTCAGGCAGACAAACGCCTGCTCTAGGAGGTGTGATTATTGTACATTCTCTTTCTAAAGAGGAGTTTGCACAATTTTTAGAAAAAGATCCTTTTGTTACGTTGGGCCTTGCTCGTTATGACATTGTAGAGTTTACACCTACACTGTGTCATCCTAAGCTAGAAGCTTTATTGAAGTCTGCTTGCTAGCTCTTCCCATCTGCTATAGAGCTCCTCGAGCTCTTTTTCTAGATGTGCGATCTTTGTGCAGAGCTCTTGCAAATTCTGAGCGCTAGCTACTTGCGCATGAAGCGCTTTGAGCTCTTTTTCTTTTGTAGTAATCTTTTCTTCGATCAGGGAATACTCTCGCTTTTCGTTGTAAGAGAGTCCTTTAGAGATTCTTTTCTCCTGAGCAGCAGGTTTCTTAATAGGAGTCTCCTCTTGGGATTTTTGCGATTGGACCGTTTCCCACTGCACATAGTCTGCATATAGAGAAACTTGCTCTGGATCTCCAAGGCTTAGGAAAAGGTTACATAACCTCTCTAACATGTACCTATCATGCGTGATGAGAACAACAGCTCCAGGAAACTCCTGGAGTGTCTCTTCTAAGGTTTCCAGTGTTTCGATATCAAGATCATTCGTCGGCTCATCCAAAAGAAGAAGATCAGCAGGCTGTAGCATAAGTCTAGCAATAGCTACCCTGGCCCTTTCTCCTCCTGAGAGTTTTTTAAGAGGTGTGCCTAAGATATCTGGAGAAAACAAAAACCGCCTGCACCATCCATTGACATGAATCTCTCGTCCTTGAAAAAACACATAATCTCCTCCTGGGGAAAGAGCTTCTTTAAGAGTCATGTCTAAAGGAAGTTTATCTCTATACTGATCAAAATAGACAATTTTTAGATCCTCTGCATATTTAATGGTCCCCTGTGAAGGTGTTAGCTCTTTGGCAAGGAGCTTTAAAAATGTTGTCTTACCAGATCCATTAGGTCCCATAAGACCAAGGCATGTTCCTGGAGCTAAGGTAACATTGACCTGTTTGAATAAAGGCTTAAGGCCTATCTCCATACACACATTTTTTAAGACAACAAGTTGTCTTGTCTCTCTCTCTGAAGCAGCAAAAGAAATGGCTGCTGTCTTGCTAGTATTTCTTTGCTGCACGTCTTGATGCTTTTGAAAAAGATCTAAGGCAGCATCGACTCTAGCTTGTGATTTGGTAGTTCTTGCCTTAGGAGAGCGCCTTATCCAATCGGTTTCTCTTCGCACTTTGCCAGCTATCGCTCTTTCTTGCTCTTGCTGCCCTTCTATAAACAGCGCTTTTTTTTGTAAAAAGGTATCATAGGACCCTTCCACTTGAAAAAGTCCATCAGGATACAGAGGGTTGATTTCAAGGATTTTTGTGGGAAGATGTTGGAGTACAGCTCTATCGTGACTGACGAGGACAAAAGCCTTAGCCTCTCTTAGCAAAAACTTCTCTAGCCAGAGAACACCTTCTAGATCCAAATGGTTGGTAGGTTCATCTAAAAGAAGAACATCGGGCTTATGAATAAGCCCAACAGCAAGAGAGAGCCTTTTTTTCCAGCCACCAGAAAGCTCTGTGGCCAAAATCTCTTCTCCGAAAAAGCCCAGTTTACTAAGCCACGTCTTAGCCTCTTGCTCTTTTTCATACTCAGCAAGAGCGCTTTTTTCTAGCTCTTCTACTAAAATCTGCAGCGGAGTTTTTTGAGGAAACTCTGCCACTTGAGGGACATACCCTATGACAAGTCCCTTTCTTACAGAGATCGACCCGGCATCTGCTTTTTCAAGTCCTGCTATCATTTTTAGGAGTGTTGATTTGCCACATCCATTAGGACCGATGAGTCCAATACGATCCTTAGCAAAAACGCTAAAAGAAAGACCGCGAAAAAGCTCTTGCGCCCCAAATGCTTTTTCTAAACCCTGACAATGGAAAATTAAAGACATGGCGGGAATAGTATCACAAGCTGCGAAAAACTGCTAGCACATCCTAGTGTCCATGACGCCCCCCTCCGCCATGTCCTCCTCCATGGTGATCATCATGATGGTCTCCATCATGATGGTAGCCGCCACGACGATAGCCCCTATAATAATGACGACGATACCAACGGTTGTACTCATACTCGTCATCAAACCAAACACCATAATAAAGTCCAGGTCCTATCCAAACTTGAGGGGGCTCATCATATTCATAGTAATAGTCATCGTCATCATCATCTGGGCCAATTTCAATCTCTATTTGTGCCTGAGTTGCCTCTTGAGTCTCCGCTGCATAAGCTCCCTGCAGCCCAAGCAAAGAGAGCATCACTATATACCAGTTGCTGAAAAATCTTTTACGCTCCATTTCATCCCCTCATGTGTCGCCTCAAACCCAAGCCCTTCATAAAACGCTTTTGCATCAGAGCGATTTTTACTTGTCGTCAGCTCTACAAGGCAGCATTTTTCTTGCTGCGCCATACGCATAGCCTTTTGGATCATAAGTTTTCCAAGGCCTTGGCCACGATACGATGCGTCAATGCGGACAGCTTCAAGGTGTAACCGTCTAGATCCCTGAAATGTCAAAGAAGGCATCACTGTGAGATGACACGTCCCTATGACTTTTCCTTTTTTCTCTAGTACCATGAGCCATTGATTCTGGTCCATAGATATCTCTTTAAAAGCTTTTTCATAAGCTTGTATATTTTGAGGGTTTTCTCTGTTTTTCCCCAGAGGATCGTCATAAAGAAGGTTGATGATGGATTCCAAATCTTCTCTTGCAGCTCTTCTCCATAGCAGATCCTTTCGCATAAGACACTCTCCTTAGGTTAACAAAGATAAAGAAGCAGGCTTTTAAGGTAGCTGCTTTGTGGATGAAAAAGATTGATAGGATGGTCCATAGCAAGAAAATGCTCTCCTACAATCTGCACTTCTTTACCTGAAAGCTTAGCAGCTTGAAAAATTGTTGCTCTAAAAAGCTCTTTATCTATGTGATAAGAGCAAGAGCAGGTAAGTAAAAAGCTTCCTCTTGGCATCTTGGACATAGCTACGCTGTTGAGCTCCCTGTATCCTTTAACAGCTTGCGCTACATCTTGCTTTTTCTTGGCAAAAGCTGGAGGATCTATAATAACAAGGTCATAATCAAGTCTGTTTTCTTGAAGAAATGCAAAGACATCTTGCGTGATCTCTTTGTGTCTTTCAGCTACATAGCCATTTAAGTGCATATGCTCTTTTGTCCATAGGATAGCTTTTTCTGAAATATCCACGGAATCAACACGTTTTGCCCCTCCTCGTAGGGCATATAGGGAAAAACCCCCACTGTAACAAAAGCAGTTTAAGACTAAGCGATCATCACTTAAGCGCTCTATCTGCTCTCTCATCACACGCTGATCCAGAAAAAAACCTGTCTTTTGCCCAAGTCTCCAATGGACATTCCATCGCAACCCATTTTCTAGGATAGGAAGAGCTTCTTGGAGCTCTCCATAAAGAACGCCTATTTTGTCTTGCAGCTTTTCTTCTTTTCTTGAAGATCCTGTCGATTTTTCATAGATATTTTTCCACCGTTTTTTAGACAGTAAATAGTCCACAATAGAGCTTTTGAGAAGATCCATGCCTAAGCTACCGCTTTGCAAAACCAAGGAATCTCCATACTGATCAATGATAAGGCCAGGGAGTCTATCCCCTTCTCCATTCACAAGCCTATAGGCATTGGTGACTGTAAGATCAAAAAGGGTCTCTCGAAAACTAATTGCTCTATCTAACTGCATACAGATGGTTTGCCAAGGGTCTTGAGCCCCAAAGGAAATAATACGTCCACAAAGACTTAAGCCTTGATGAAAATACCCATGCCCCAGCAGCTCTTTAGAGCTGCTCATAATAGGATAGATCTGTCCTTGATGAAACTCTTTAGGAAACGACGCAATAGCCCCTGAAAAAATCCACAGATGCTTTTGCGTAAAAATCTTTTCTCTGCCTTCTTTTAAAATAACGCTCATGATACTCCCCTAAGGCTGATAGCGCACTGGAAAGCATACACGTAACATCTCTCTAGTCCCAAGCAGAAAATCACTTGAGCGTGAGAGGTGAACTATTTCTTGGAAAAATACTATGCCCTTTCCTACACTGCGGATGTAATCTGCTGGGTAGGGATTTGTGAGTTGGCGCAAAAAAATAGGAAGAGAGATCCTTCGGGTTTTTCCAGCTTTTATCTTCTTCTTAGTCGCTTTCTATCTTATTAATATGATAGAAGGCCTTTTTCTTAAATCGCATGGCATCGCCCCTTTTAGCTTCTATGAAGTTGTCATTGCGGCAGCTCTTGTAGCGAAAATCCTACTTGTGATTAATAACCTTCCTTTCATCAATGCTTTTCCAGGAAAACCCCTTATTTGCAACGTGGTATGGAAGACATTTTTGTATGAACTAACTTGACAAAGTCACATTAACCAAAAAATTATTTTAATTAGAGCTTTTCGCCAAGCCTATACGAATATTTTCATAAAACAACTAT
>Ga0172362_10000987_pt1 | contig 24098 bp, 14 predicted proteins | sample LakKivs1_kivu2a2_FD_114534 | JGI IMG/M metagenome (GOLD analysis project Ga0172362, IMG submission 114534) | Sediment microbial communities from Lake Kivu, Rwanda - Sediment s1_kivu2a2 | ecosystem: Environmental > Aquatic > Freshwater > Lake > Sediment | place: Rwanda: Western Province, Lake... | reverse complement strand
GTCGTCGTGCCGCACCAGTCGGGCCTGGCCTGCCTGGTCGGCGACAAGCCGTAGAGCAACGGGGATGAGACGGCGGGAGGGGGCCGGACAGAACGGCCTGCGCCGCGGCGGCCTCGCGGTTTTTCCTTGCGGGCTTTTCCGGCGGCGCCCTATCATCCGTCCCGGTGTCGGCGGGCCCGCCACACTGGGGGCGGCCGGCACGCCAAGCAAAGGAGCACGCCATGGCCGCCAGAACCATCAACGTCGCCCTCGTCGGGCAGGGGTTCATGGGGCGAACACACTCCAACGCCTGGTCGCAGGTGAACAAGTTCTTCCAGCCGCCCATCCGCCCGGCCATGCACACCGTCTTCGGCCAGGTCGAGGAGAACCCCGCCGCCTTCGCCGCCAACTGGGGCTGGCAGAACGCCTCCGCCGACTGGAAGGCACTGGTGCGCGACCCCGCCATCGGCCTGGTCGACGTGGTCACGCCCAACTACATGCACGCGCCGGTCGCCAAGGCCGCCCTCGCCGCCGGAAAGCCCGTCTCCTGCGAGAAGCCCATCGCCGGCACGCTCCGCCAGGCGCGCGAGATGGTCGAGGCCGCGCGAAAGGCGAAGGTCAAGACGTTCGTGTGGTTCAACTACCGGCGCTGCCCGGCCGTGGCGCTGGCGCATCTGCTGGTGAAGGCGGGGCGGATCGGGACGATCCGCCACGTGCGGGCGTTCTACCTGCAGGATTGGGCCGACGAGTCCGTGCCGCTGGCGTGGCGGTTCGACCGCAAGCTCGCCGGCAGCGGCGCCCACGGCGATCTCAACGCCCACATCGTGGACATGACCCGCTTCGTGACCGGCCAGGAGATCACCGAGATCGTCGGCGCCCTGGCCGAGACGTTCATCAAGCGCCGCAACCTGATGACCGGCACGGTGGCCGGGGGCATCGCCGCGGGGCTGAAGAAGGCCGCCAAGACGGGCAAGGTCACCGTCGACGACACGGTGCTGTTCCTGGCGCGGTTCAGCGGCGGGGCGGTGGCCAGCTTCGAGGCCGCCCGCCAGGCCACCGGCAACCAGAACCGCAACGGCTTCGAAATCAACGGCACGAAGGGGTCGCTGAAGTTCGACTTCGAGCGGATGAACGAGCTGATGTTCTACGACGCCACCGCCGACCGCGCCGTCCAGGGCTGGACCGACATCATGGTCACCCACGGCGCCAACCACCCCTACGTGGCCAACTGGTGGCCCGACGCCCACATCATCGGCTACGAGCATTGCTTCACCAACCAGGCGTTCGACATCCTGAACGTCCTGGCCGGCAGGCGCCCGACCGTGCCGATCCCCGACTTCGCCGACGCCTACAAGACCCAGCAGGTCCTGGAGGCCTCGCTGCTGTCGGCGAGGCTCAAGCGGCCGGTGAAGGTCAAGGACGTGAAGTAGCGAAGCTGCCAGGTTCGTGCGGCCGTGACTTGTACCGTGCCCCACTTTCCGGCCGATCATCGCGGGCGGGCGGCAAAGGCGTACAGGACCGTGTGCGTGGGCACGTAGAGCACGCCGTTGGCGGCGACGGGGGTCGCCTCGATGCCGTTGCGGCAGCGCGGGCCGCTGAAGGACACCTGGCGCAGCAGCGTCTTGTTGCGGTCGGCCTTCAGGATGGCCAGCTCGCCGCCGCCGCTGCCGACGTAGACCTTCCCGTCGGCCACCAGCGGCGAGGAGTGGACGGCGCCCTTGAGCCTGTGGCTCCACAGCAGCTTGCCCGTGGCGGCGTCGACGCAGTGCACGTGCCCGCCGAAGTCGCAGGTGAACGCCAGCCCCCCGGCCACCGCGGGCGTCGAGATGCTCGGCCCGACGGCATCGCACAGCCACACGCGGCCGGAGGTGCCGATGTCGCCGCTGCCGGTTGCGTCGTAACAGCTCAGCAGACCCTTGCACGGCTTGGACCAGTCCACGCCGACGTTGACGTACACGCGCCGCCCGTCGCAGGCCGGCGTGCCGATAACCGCGCCGGTCATCTCGCGGCTGGCGTGGTAGTAGCTGTAGGGCCTGGTGTTGTCGCCATTGGCGTTGAACTTCCAGACGCAGCGCAGCACGCCGACGGAGGCGGGGATGGTGATCTGGCCCCACTCCGGCCGCTCGGCGGGGTAGCTGCGCTCCGTGCCCGGCTGCGGCTCGGGGTCGAAGGCGTAGCACCACTCGTCGCCGCCGCCGAAGAGGATGAGCCTTCGCCCGCTGATTTCGAGGAGCGACGGCGAGCACCACGAGCCGTGCTGGACGCGCGAGGCGATGCCCTCGTCGGCGGTCGCCAACAGCCGGCCGGTGCGCTTGTCGAGGACGATGAGCGCGGGGGCGGCCGGGGTCTGGCACTTCTTGTGGTTGTTGGGCCCCTTGTCGGCGATGCCGACGCACGTGCCGACGTAGAGGCGGTCCTTGTACAGCAGCGGGGAGCTGGCGGCGGCGCAGTCAAACGTGAAACCCAGCTCCCTGGGGATGTGGTACATCCACAGCACGTCGGCGTCGGTGGGTGCCAGCCTGGCCAGCGTGCCGTCGGGCAGGTAGCCCGCCGGGGCGGGATCCTTCTTCGCCCGCGGCGGCTGCTTGGCGCCGGCTGAGGCGTCCGCGCCGCCCGGCCAGTGGTTGCGGAAGTGCTCCCGCTCGTCGAGGAACGGCCCCTGGTTGCCGTTGGCCTGTCCGGCCAGGTCGAGGCACATCACCTCGTTCTGGTAGCCGACGAAGTAGACGCGGTCGCCCTCGACGACGGGGCTGTTGCATACGCCGACGCGAATCTGGCTTTCGGGGATCTTGGTGTACGTCGCGTGGCCGTTGACGTTGTATTGCCAAAGCAGCCTGCCGGTGGCCTCGTCGAGGCACAGCAGCGCCGCCCGCTTCAGCAGGTTGGTCCCCCGCCCGAATCGCTGCGTCGTGAAGTAGCCCGGCGGGAAGACGAAGCGGTCATCCTCGGCCGAGCCGTCGCAGCCGATGAGCACGCGCCCGCTCGCGACGACGGGCGAGCCGTAGCAGACGCCGGGCCCCATGGGCGGCCCGAGCGGGCGCGCCCACTTCAGGTTGCGGGCCGACGACATGTCGTGCACCAGCCCGCCCCACTGCGGCGGGCCGTCGCCCTTGCGCCACTCGCCGGGAGCGACCTCATCGGGCAGCCCGCGCTGCGGGCAGACCATGCTCACCCAGTTCCGCCCGCCCCAGCGCGGCCAGTCGGCCGCGCCGCGATCCTCCGCGCGCGCCGGGGCAAGCAGCGCCAACCAGAGCGCAGCGCCTGCACAGCGAAGCTGGAGCGCCCTTGTGGTCATTCGTTCACTGCGCGGCCGGACCGGCCGGCGCACTGGCGCCGCCGAGGCCCAGCGCGTCGTCGAAGCACTTGCGCTGCTCGGCCGCGACGGACAGCTTGTCCATGAGCGCCCGCACGTCGGCAAGGGCTTTGGCCAGCGGCGTGTCGGCGGCCGGCGGCTGGTCGAGGAAGCAGCTCTGCCGCCACGTGCCGGACAGGCGGCCGGCGACGGGCTTGCCGTCGAACGTGCCGGCGTACGTGCCCCAGACGGCCCCGCCCGACGGCACCATCCTCAGCGTGAAGACGCCCATGGCCTTCTCGCCGCCGATGCGCGGCACCTGGACGAGGACGGGCACGGCCGCCGGCGCCGCGTTGGCGTCGCGGACGGCGGCGGGCAGGCGGCCGGCCTCGTAGGGCGGCGACCAGGCGCCGACGGGCGTGTCCCACTTTCTGCCGCGGCGGTCGAGGGCGAGGCACACCTCCCGCCCGTCGGCGGCGCCCTTCAGCGCGACGCCGAATCGCTGGCGGGCGGCCGCGCCGTCCGACATCGCCGCCAGCAGCCGCAGCAGCACCCGGTGCGCCTGTGGCGACGCGGGGTTCCGCGTCAGGAACGCGCGGTAGACTTCGCCGGCCGCGGGACCCCAGCAGTCCTGGCCCGCGCCCGCGGCGAGTTGGTCCAGCAGATCGACGACTTCGGGCAGGGCGGCGCAGGCATCGACGGCGGCGTCGCGGGCCTTGGCGTCGCCCGGCAGCGGTCGCGGCCCGCCGGGGCGGAAGTCCAGCACCGGCCTGGGCCACGTGAGGTGGTACTCGATGAACCCGTTGTACTTCCACAGCGGCGGCGGGCCGGCAAACCCGGCGTCGTTGCCCGCCATGTGTGAGGGCTTGCCTTCGCTGGAGCGGTCGGCGTCCCAGACCGGCGCGCCGGGTCCGGCAAACGCGGCCCCCTCCGGCAGGCTTCCGTCCAGCAAGACCGTCTCCTTGCCGTCTTCGACGTAGCTGGTCCGGCCCCACCAGGCCTTGCCGTTGGACAGCGTCCAGCCGACGCCGAGCACGGGCTGGCCGTCCAGCTCGGCCGCGGCGATGGGGACCGACAGCGTCGCCCACCTGCCGCCGCGCGGCGTGGCGCCCAGGCGGCGCAGTGCGACGTCCTCCGCGGCCTGCATGCCGGCGTCCTCGCGGCGCAGGAACGGATCGGGGCGGCTGAGCACGTTGCGGACCGGCCGGCCGAGCGGCCCGATGCTCCAGTACACGTGCCGGCGCCATCCCTCGGGCGTCAGGAACGACACGACTACGGAGCCGGGCGTGCCGCCGGCGCGGGCGTCGAGGCGGACGGCCTGGCGGATCATCCGCATCTGCGCGCCGGGCGCCGAGCGAAGCTGTTCGCCCGTCAGCATGTCGCCGAGCGTCCGCGCTGAGATCTTCGCCGCGGCCGCCAGGCGGCGCACCTCGCCCGCCTGGTCGACGGCGATCGGGTAGAGCGACATCAGGTGTGCCAGCGCGCGGGCGCTGTTGGGCCCGTCGCCCGCGGCACGGACGAAGCTTTCGAACTCGGCGGTCTCCGCGGCCGCGCGCCCGTGAAGGCGAGCGTTGTGCCCCAGCCGCAGCAGGAACGTCCAGCTCAGCCGGTGGTGCGGGGCCAGGCGGATGAAATCGCGGTAGGCCTTCTCCACGGCCGGGTCGAGGGGCTTGGTGCGGTCTTCGCCGGCGGGCGGCTGGCCGAGGGAGCCGATGAAACCCGATTCGGCCGCGGCGGCACTGCCCAGCGGGACGAACAGCCCCTCGCGATCCCACACCGACGCGAGGAACTCCTCCAGCAGCTCGTTGGTCTGCTGGCGGCAGGGCGGCTGGAGGTAGAACGGCGTGCTGGTGTCCTCGAAGAGCGTCAGCTCGCAGCGGTTGCCCACGCCGAGCGATTCCCTGTGGAACTTCTGCGCCGCCTCGGACGCCCAGCGGGACGGGCGGTCCTGGATGTCCACGCCCACCAGCAGCAGGTGCGGCGGCAGATGGGGGCGGACCTCCTTGGTCCCGGCGCCCTCGTACAGCACCATCGCATTCGGCCGCCCGCTGATCTTCGCCTCCGGCGGCTCGGCGTCCATCCCCGCGTGCGAGGCGGGCGAGCCGGGCCCGGCCGTCGCGATCCGCCGCGGATCGACGCCCAGCTTGCCGGCGTTGGCGCGGAGGAAGCGCACGGCCTGCTTGCCGTCGGAGGGCGCGACGTGCTCGGCCGCGACGGCGATCAGCCCGCGCGACGACAGGTACGCGCAGGGTCCCTGCCAGTCGCCGGTCTTGTCGCGGCTGGGGGCGAAGAAGACCACGGCGGGGCGGTTGTCCTGCGGCCTCCAGTCCGGCGGGAGGAACACGTGCAGCCGGACGGTCACGGCCTCGCCGCGGCGCGGCCTGGCGCTGGAGCAGGGATAGACAGCCCGTGCGCCGGGGACGACCAGCACGTCGGTGACGGGAGGCAGCTTGCCGTCGGCGGCGCCGGGGATGACCAGCTCGTCGGCCTTCGGGGGCGTGGCCGGCGCGGCCGGCGCGGCGCCGGCGGCGGCCAGCAGGCAGCATGCAACGAGGGACCTGGTGTCCATGAACGCATCTCCCGGTCTGTGTCTGTAGGTTCAACCCGCCGGCGGCGGGGCGGTGTCATTCGCACGGGGCCGGCCGGTCGGCAGAAAAGCCGGTCTGCGGTGGTAACATGGGGCCGTTCCGGACGCCTTCTGTATAGTGCCTGCGGACCCTTGGGCCGCTTGGCCGGCTGCGCGGTGCGACGCATGGAATCCGAGCTGGTCAGGGAGTTTATCCGCAATCGCGACGTGCTGACGGGCTTCGTGCATGCCCTGACGGGCGACCACGAGGCGGCGGAGGAGGTCTTCCAGGACCTGGCCGTCTCCATCGTCAACGAAGCCCAGCGCGGCACGCGCCCGCAGCGATTCCTGCCGTGGGCGCGGGCGCTGGCGCGGAACCGGGCGGCCGACTTCTACCGCCGCCGCGCCCGCCAGGGCCGCCACCTCCAGGCGATGGAGGACTTCACCGCCGCGGTGGCGCATGCCTTCGAGGACCACCAGATCGGCGCCGAGGAGGCATCGCGCCGCCTGCGGTTCCTGCGCGAATGCCTGGCGGAGCTGGGCGCCAAGGCCCGGCGGATCGTGGAGCTGCGCTACCACGGCGGGCGGTCCCTGCGCGATGTGGCGGCCGCCGTGGCTTGGAAGGAATCGGCCGTCAAGGTCGCCCTGTCCAAGGCGCGGCGGGCGCTGGGGGCCTGTGTGAGGGGCAAGCTGGCGGCGGCGGGAGATGTCTGACGTGGACGCGAAGCTCCAGGAGCTGATCGACGAGCATCTCGACGGTCGGGCCGACGAGGCCGCCCTGGCCGCGCTTGGCGAGGCGCTGCGGGCCGACCCGGCCGTCGGGAGGCTCCTCGTCGAGCGCTCGCTCATGGAAGCGCACCTGTACCGCCTGCACGGGGCGGAGGCGGCTCGACAGGCGCCGGCGGAAGCAGCGGCAAGGGGGGCCGCTGCTCCCCGGCGATTCCGGCGGGTGGGCGTGTTGTCCGCCGCCGCGGCGGTGCTGCTGGCCGTGGGCGCCTGGACCGCCTGGCGACTGGCCGCGCCGCCGGAAGCGCCGACCGCCAGCCGCGTCGTGGAGGGCAGCGTTGCCGTGGACGGCACAGTGCGCCAGCAGGTCCCCGACGGCGCGAGGGCGGAGGTGGTGGGCCCGCAGTCGGCCGTCGTGACGCTCGGCGACGGATCGCGGGCGGAGCTGTACCCCGCCGCGGAGGCGGTGTTTCGCGTGGGCGGGCGCGATCGGCCGCGGGTCGTGCAGCTCGCCGGCGGGGGGGGGCGGTTCCAGGTGGCCGAGGGGCGCGGCGAGTTCCGCGTCGAGACGCCCGTGGGGACGGTGGTGGCGCTGGGCACCGACTTCCGGGTCCAGCTCCTCGACGCCGCGCCGGCGCGGCGCGAGCGGGAAGACAACCGAGAGGAAGCGCGAGCCGGAGAACGGCGCCAAAAGGGCAAGCCGCACGGCGAAGAGCCGCCACGGATCGACAGCGAGACACCCGAACGCCGCGGAAGTCGGGATCGCGAAGGGGAGCGGCGCACCGGCGAGGGCAGCGCCCGGAAGCTCGCCGTGTTCGTCTACTCGGGGCGCGTGCGCGCGGAGTTCGCCGGGCGGAGCTACGAGCTGGCGGCGGGGCAGTCGCTGGAGTTGGTCGGCAAGGAGTCGCGCCTGCGCGAAGGGCCGCTCATCAGCGGGCGACTGACGGGCGTGGACCGCGCCGGGCGGACCGTCAGCCTGCTGCGGGGCGGCGACCGCCCGGCCAGCGGCACGTACCGGCTGGCCCAGGGGGCGGCGATCGAGATCGACGCCCGGCCGGCCGACCTGGCCGACCTGCGCGAGGGCATGAACGTCTCGCTGCGGCTGGCGGTGCAGGCGGACCACGTCGTGGCTGTCCGCGTTGTCGGGCAGGAGGTTCGCGGGCGGATCGTCTCGGCCGACCCGGCCGCGGGGACCGTTTCGCTGCAGTTGGGCGAGGATCGCGGTCGCATCGTCACGCACGCCGCGACGGACGCCGCCGTGGTCATCGACGGCCGGTCCGCCGCTCTGGCCGACCTGCGCGAGGGCATGGTCGCGCACGTTCAGCTCTCGGCGGACGGCGAGCGGGTGATGGAGATTCGCGTCGGCGCCGCCCGCAAGCGCGGCAGCGAAGGCGGGGCCGACCGCCGCGAACGCGAGAGAGAGTAAGCCTGCGTGCCCTATGGGCAATCGGTGCGTCCAGAGAAAGGTCTTGTCTTCCGCGCCCCTGATGGTCGATACTCTGGTGCGGTGCAGCTTGTAGCCGCGACGGCGTGCAGGACCATCAACGGGAGCACTTGGTTCACGTGCCCGGACCTCCGGAACAGTGGAATCCGTTCAGCAGTTCCGCGTGGGCTGCGATCTTGGGGCTTGTCCGTGTGCCCCTTTTCCATCGAGCCTCCGGCACGGCGATTGGTGTGACCACGCGGTACTCCTGAATGGAGACCGGGGCAGCTTCGAGTTCTCGGCCGCCGAGGATCGCGACCTGCTGGCCGACGATCGTCCTTTGGCCTGGTCGTGGTCCGCGCACGTCCGGCACACGGTCATCGTAGACAGACAAAGGGACAAGCTGTACCTGCGCAGGTGGGACGTCCCAACGGTCATCCGCCAGTTCGAGCCGCCGTCCCGGGAGCAGGGGGCAATTGAGCTTCTCCGGGTGCTGCACGATGCCGAGCCGCCTCAGGCGCCCGACGTCATTCACCGGGTGCTGGGTGCTTTCCGGTTGGCCCGCGATACGTGCGGACGGGAGGCCCCGTTGGATGCCGTCAGGGTCCTCAACGGGCTGCTGCTGGTCGCGGATGGCGTCAGCCGCGGTCGCATCAATCGCGGGGCGGTGGAACGAGCGCGAACCATCGGGAGCGCGCTCGACACGTTGGGCGACAAGGAACGATCTCTCGCGGAGGTCGATGCTCTGCGCAAGACGACTCTAAGCCAGGATCTCGGCGTCCTCGCCCACTACTTCCTTGATCCTGACCCCAGGACAGGTCTCGTGCTGAACCCGGAGCTGCTCCTTCGGCATGCGTCGAGCAAGTTGTATCAGGAAGCTCATCTCGATCTCGAAAGGAGCCCGCAGCGATCCTTTCCCGGGATGGGATCGACGTCCGAACCAAGGGGGCGCGGGCCGCGCGACGTGAGGTTCACTCCGGCTAATCTGGCCAGAGCGCTTGTGCAGGAGGCGATCAAGGCGCTGCGGCCTCGGCCGCGCAACCATATCACTGTGCTCGACCCGGCCTGCGGGTCGGGCATCTTTCTCCAGGAGATGCTGCGCGAACTGGAGGGCACCGCGCGGTGTGGTTCTGTCGGCGTTGTCGGTTATGACGTATCCCCTTTATCAGTCTGTATGTCGCGGTTCTGCCTCAACCACGCCGTGCGCGACCTGAGCCGCTTGAAGGCCGGCGCCAATGTCGAGGAACGGGATTCACTTCGCTGCCTATGGCCAACAAGCGATGTAGTCGTGATGAACCCGCCATTCATGGCCTTGACCGATTTGCAGCCCGATCGGCGTACCGGCGTGGCCGAAGTGTTGGGCGACATGCAGACCGGGCGAGTCGACATTTCGATGGCGTTCGTCGTTAAGGCCGTTCAGGCGCTCAGGCCCGGAGGTGTGCTCGCCTGCGTGCTACCGGGCTCCATCCTCCACGGAAGGAGCGGAGCCGCATGGAGGGAGCGGATGCAGCATGAAGCGGACATCGTCCTGATGGGGCGATTCGAGGGATACCATTACTTCCCGACGTCGCTAGTCGAGACCTGCTTCTTGGTTCTCCGCCGGAAGTCAGGCCGGGGGTGCAAGCAATCACCAGTCCAGGTCGTCCTTGCCGAGGAAGGGGCAGAGGATGCTGCCTTGCGCGCCCTCCGCCTTCCGGAGGATGACGCCCGGCGGGCCAGCGGTGGCGTCGAAGTCTTCCGGGTCGAGCCCGCCGACGCGACGGGTGAGAACTGGCGGCCACTGCATAGAGGAGTCTACGAGCAACGGCGGCATCTGCTCGCCCGGAGGCTGCCCAACGTTGCTGCCTTGTTTCATGTCCGCCAAGGAGCCATGACGGGCAACAACGAAGTCTTCGTGCTTTCCATGGAGAGACTCGGCGATCTGCCGAAGGTCGAACGGAAGTACTTCAGGCCTGCGGCAGGCACCAAGACGATCTATGGGGGACAACTGCATCCGATCGAGTACGTGTTCTATCCCTACAGCGAGGACGGCCTTCTCCTGAAGTCGGAGGAAGACCTAGAGAGAGAAGTGCCCACTTACTTCAGGAAAGCGCTGAAGCCTCGGCGAAGGGTTCTGAAGAACAGGTCCAAGATTGACCGTTGGTGGGGGCTGAGCCGCTTCTGCGCGTGGCAGTTCGCCAGGATGCCCCGTCTGGTCTCGGCGTTCTTCGGCGGCAGCGGGAGTATCGCCTTTGACGAGAAAGGCGACTATGTCGTGGTTGCTGGCCACGGGTGGAACTGGCGAGGGCCGCTCCCGGGTGATCATCCCTTCACCAGCACGCGCCTGCCATGGGCCTACCTCGCCTTGCTGAACAGCACGGTCTTCGAGAGAATCCTCTCCTGGTTCTCGGTCCCGCTTGAGGGCGGTCAGTTTCGGTTGGAGCCTCGGTTCCTCTCACGAATCCCGCTGCCGAACTTGGCGGGCGACGAGATGGCCCCGGAGGTCATCGAGCACCTGGTTTCGATTGGCCGGGAAGTCCACCGGGGCAAGCTTGAGGACATCCGACCGCGCCTGGACAGGGTGGCCGCCGAGGCATGGGGCCTGCCGCTGAGTGACTGCGGGGAGTGAACATGGGACCCGGGGAGATCAAGGAACTGCACCGCAAGCTCGCGACCGAAGTGTCGCGTGTGACAGGAACGCAGAGCCGGATCCATCTCATAGGGCAGCCAGACTGGAACTGGGAGAGAGCCCGTCCGCGTAAGGAGTTCGCCTTCGAACTCGATGCGACGGACCCAGTCGCCCGTGAACAAGCGTCGCACCATCGCGGCAACCAGCGTGTTGCAGTCCTTGCTCTTGACAGCCGTCAGCCAACCGAAGGCGGTTGTCTCTGGGTCGCCTGGTACGAGAAGTGGCGCAAGTCCGTCGGGTCAGGCTTCTGTGCCCTGACGGCGAGCTGGGCCGTATTCCAGGGGTTGCGCGGGGACCGGGACAAGACCCAGTTGTTCTGCGCCCACTGGGACCAGCTCAGGACCCGCACAGGGAGCAGCTCGGCGGGGCAACCGCACTGGCACTTCGATCGACCCATCATGCCTTCGGTCGCTCGCCCCAATGCTGCCGCAGGTTCCGCACTGCGGGAGTTCCCATCGCTCCAACCCGACGGGCTTGCCACCGTACAACCTGCAGAAACGCCGTTAACAGTCGGGCATGTGCATCTGGCCATGGGCACCTGGCGTCCAGGCCTCCCGAATCCTGAATGCTGGCAGAGGGAGGCACGAAAGTGGCCTAACATCGCCGAGTGGGCGATCAAGACGATCGTGTACATCCAGTCACAGTTCGCGCGAACGTGACGCGCCGATTCGCGCTTTCGATCCGGTTCGGGGGCCGGGGCAGCTTGCCCCCCTTGCGCCAGACTGCGCTTCGCCCTAGCGGCGACCGGCGGACTGCCGCATCCGAGGCGAGGGGCAGGTCGAGCCCATTTCTACAACTCCGCGGCCTTCTCGGGCCAGACGCGGCGGGCGCGGTCGGCGCAGGGCAACTCGACGGGCCGGCCGACCTGGATGCTGGCCACGGCGGCAAAGCCGATCTCGCTGACGGCCGCGGCGTCGGGGCCGCTGCACGCGGGCGGCGGGCCGCCGTCCAGGTGCGCCGCGATGGCGTCGTAGGCCTCGGCGAAGGCGTTGCGTTCGGCCGGCATGCCCAGGGCGGCCAGGTCGATGGCCCTGCCCCTGGCGTCGCGGGCGGAGGCGGGCACGTCGGCGCCCACCGTGCCCGAGCCGCCCGTGCCGAAGACCTCCACGTAGAAGCCCGGCGGGAACCGGCCGGGCGCGCCCACGCCCACGCCCGTGACGCCGGAGGCGAACTGCACGACCATCGCGCCGAGCACCGGATCGGCCTCGTAGGGCGGCGGGGCCGGCGGGCCCGCCCGGCCGACCGCGTACACCGCCTCGGCCTCGTAGCCGGCGAACTGGCAGATCATGTCGATCACGTGCCCGTGGAAATACAGCGTCGAGCCGCCGACGTGGCCGACGACCTTGTGCACGCGCCCGATCAGGCCGCCCTTGACCAGCCGCTCCAGGCCGGCCACATGAGGCTTCCAGTGCCGCGTGTAGGAGACGGTGACGCTGGCGCCTCGCCGGGCGGCGGCGGCCAGAAGCTCGTCCAGCTCCGCCAGCGAGGGCGTGGGGGGCTTTTCGAGGAACACGGCGCGGCACCCGGCCTCGAGGGCCCGCATGGCCAGCGCGAAGTGCGTGACGCCGGGCGTGGCGATGGCGGCGATGTCGGGCACGCCGGCGGCCAGAAGGGCCTCCAGCGACTCGTGGCACGCCGCGGCAGGCAGGTAGGGGCCCCACTCGCGCCGGAAGCGGTCGAGCTTCTCGCTCGACACGTCGGCCACGCCGACCAGCTCGACGCGTTCGCTGACGGCCAGGCCGCCGGCGTGGTTGAACGCCAGTGGGTCTCCGGGGCGGCCCCACTTGAAAGCGGCGATGTTGCCCAATCCGACCAGGCCGACGGTGTATCGTTTCATCGGTTGCTCTCCGCCTCGCCGCGAGCATACCCGCTCGCCGGCGGGCATTGCACGCGAAAGGCGCTCTTGAACGCCGATGCGCCGGATGGTCTGATTTCCCTCGTCGCGTTGACCACCGGACACCCATGCGGAAGGAGCAGGGCATGGACCGCAGGGAATTCCTCAAGGGCTCGCTTGCCGGCACCGCGGCCGCGGCAGGGCTCGTGCCCGCCGGCGCGGCCGCCGACGCCACAAAGGACAAGGCCATGCTGAAGCTGTCCAGCCAGGAGAACAAGATCCCCGGCAAGGACCTGCACGAGAAGGCGACGAAGCTGCGCCAGTGGGGCGCCGTGGGCATCGAGCTGTTCCGCCAGCACATGAAGGACCCCAGGGCGGTCAACGAGGCCCTGAAGGACACCGGCGTGGCGGTCAGCGCCATCTGCGCCGGCTACTTCGGGCTGATCGACCCCGACAAGTCCGTCCGCCAGAAGGGCGCGGCGGAGCTGAAGGACGTCTGCTCGGCCGCGGGGGAGGTCGGCTCCACCGGGGTCATCGTGGTGCCGGCGTTCAACAACCACAAGCAGCTTCCGCCGAAGGAGGCGCGGGCGGTGCTGGTGGAGGAGCTGCCCGCCATCGGCGAGCACGCCGCCAAGGCCGGCACGCGCGTGCTGCTGGAGCCGCTCAACCGCAAGGAGGCGTTCTTCCTGCGCCTGCTGGCCGACGCGGCCAGCATCTGCCGCGACGTCAACAGCCCCGGCGTCGCCATGATGGGCGACTTCTACCACATGTTCATCGAGGAGACGTCCGACCTGGGGGCGTTCCTGTCGGCCGGAAAGTACCTCCACCACGTCCACCTGGCCACGGGGGTCAGGCGCATCCTGCCGGGGCAGGAGCCGCGCGATTATGCGGAGGGCTTCCGCGGGCTGAAGATGATCGCCTACCACGATTACTGCTCGCTGGAGTGCGGCGTGCAGGGCAAGGCGGAGGAGGAGATACCCAAGGCGTTCCGCTTCCTGGCCAAGCAGTGGGAGGCGGCGGCCGCCTGACCGCGCGCGGCAAGGACCGCCACCGAAGGCGGACAGCGCGGACGCGACGCGCCGCTCAGCGGAGGAACAGGTCGTCGATTTCGGGCGCGACGCCGAAGCTGTTGAGCGCCTCGCTGTAGCGGTAGTAGACCTCCAGGCACAGTGCGCCGAGGCTGGTGGTGTAGACGCGTCCGCCGCGCGTGCCCCACTTGGTGGCCTCGTAGTCCCAGCTTCCGGCGTGCTCGCCGGTCTTGAGCTGGTGCTCGATGAGCACGTCGCGGATGCGGCGGTTCCACCAGACGCGGTGCTCGCCGCCCATGTTGTGCATGGCGTAGGTGGCGTAGTACCACAGGTAGAAGTTGCGGTCGCCGTTCCAGTTCGGCTCGTGCTTGCGGAGGATCTCGGCGCCCTTCACCAGCAGGTGGTTCTTGATGCCGATGTTGCTGAACTGGCGGACGACCATTCCCGCGGCCGTCAGGGCCGTGTGCCCGCCGTAGCTCTGGTCCTCCTGGTAGGTGTAGCCGCAGTCGCCGCTGGACGCGGCCGTGCCGCCCTTGTCGGTCACCGAGTCGGTGAACGTCAGCGCGCGGGAGTAGACGGAGTTGTCGAAGTCGATGTGGGCGAGCTTGGCGGCCTTGAGGGCCTGGATGCACCAGGCGCTTACGGACAGGTCGCTGATGCCGCAGTTGGCGGTGTAGCGCCAGCCGCCGTCGGGGTTGCCGGCCTTGAGGAGATAGTTGACCGCCTTGCGTGCCGCCTGCCCGACGCGTTCGTCGCGTGCCCGCCCGTAGGCCTCGCACAGGGCGATGGTGGCCATGGAGTGGCAGTAGATGTTCCGGTCGACGGCGCCGTCCTTCTCCTGGAGGCGGATGAGCGCCTCGACGCCGCGAAGGACGTTGCGCCGGTACTCGCCCCTGCGGGTGGTGTTTCCGCCGCCGAGGAACGCCAGCAGCGCCAGGCCGGACACGCCCGCGTCGGCCTTGGCCTGGCCGCCCCAGCGGACGGCATCCCACATGCCGCCGGCCTCCTGATGGATGGCCAGCCAGCGGAGGGCGGCGTCGACGGCGGAGCGGGCCTGCACGCCGCCCCACTTGGTCATCGTGCGGAAGAAGTCGCCCGTGCCGGACAGGTTGATGTTGTAGGGGCCCAGCTCGCCGTAGCTGGGGGCGTCCTGGTCGCCGAAGGCCTTGGGCAGGACCTTCATGGTCCGGCTGGGGCGAGGCGCGCGGTTGACCCAGTACAGGGCGGGCTTGTCGCGCGGCGTGGGGGTCTTGTACTGGAAGATGTCGCCGGGGCCGGGCAGCTTGGCGGCGATGATCGGCGCCTGGTACTGCACCACGTCCGACCGCTCGGAAATCTCCTCCGGCGCGTCGAGGTCGACCTCCGTGGCGCGCACCTGGATGTCCGGCGTCTCCACCTGGATGTTGGTGGTCTGTATGACCTCCTCGGTCGGCTGGATGTCCGTGGGCTTCACCGTCATGTGAATGTCGGGCCGCTCCTCCTGCTGGATGTCCTCCGGCACGTCCTCGGGCTTCTCCATCAGGATGTCCCGCATGGGGTCCTTGAACGTCGGGTCTTCGGGGACCGGCTCGGCCACGGTGAACTCGAAGGTCTGGAGCACCTTGCGCAGCCCCTCGGCGGGGTTGAGGCGCCAGAAGACGGCCGCGGCGACGAGGGCGGCCGACAGCACGCACGTGCCGAGGAACGCCAGCAGCATGTTCAGTGCGGCGGAGGCGCCGAAGACCTTCACCTTTCCCTTGCCTTCCGCGAACTCGCGGTCGACGACGCGGCGGTGCCGCGGCGCCGCACCCGTTGGGCTGTCGGTCTCAGGACTCACGGTCGCACCTCGCAGAGTGTCGGGTGTCGCGTGTCGGGTGTCGCGTGTCGCGTGGTCACTCGACACCCGTCACTCGACACTCGACACTTCCTTCTTCGTCACTTTCTTTCGCTTATCTCGACGGTTGCGGCGACTTTGGTGATCCCCGCCTGGGCGCAGCAGCCCATCACGGCGGCCACGTGCTCCCATTTCACCCGGCGGTCGCCGCGGATGATGACGGCCTGGTCCTTGTCGCGCACGCGCGCGCGGGACAGGCTGATGGTCAGCGCCGGCAGGCTCATCTTCTCGTTGTCCACGTGGTAGTAGGCCTCCCCGCCGGGGATGTAGCGGACGTTTACGACGATGGGCCGGGCGGGGGCCTTCTGGGGCTTGGGCTCGCGGCTCATCACCGGCAGGTTGATCGACAGGTCCTGCTCCAGGCGGATGAAGCTGGTGGCGACCAGGAAGAAGATGATCAACTGGAAGACGCAGTCGATCAGCGGGGTCATGTCGACCTTCAGCTCGTCTTCCTCTTCGTGACCAAAGAATTTCATGTTCAGGCCTCCGGGGCCGCCGCGCCGGCGGCGACCGGCTGGCCCGTCTGGGTGCGGGCGCGGGCGGCAATCACCGCGCGGCGCTTCATGGTGGCCAGCTCGTGGACGAACTCATCGGCCAGCACCTCGCTGCGCCCGATGATCCAGTTGAGCATCAGGTGGAACAGCAGATACCAGAACATGGCGAAGATCGCCACGATCAGCCCCCAGGCGGTGGTCAGCAGGGCGACCTTGATGCCCGCGGCCAGGCCCTGGGCCTTCGCGGCGCTGGCCTGCTCCATCTCCAGCGCGGCGAAGCACATGATGATGCCGATCACCGTGCCCAGCAGCCCCAGCAGGGGGGCGACCGCCGCCGACCAGGTCAGCATCCGCAGCGGAATCCGCAGCAGGCTGATGACGCGCAGCGCCACGGCCTCGCAGCGGTCCTTCATGTCCTCCACGGTGGAGGTGTTGAAGTTCTGCACCATGGCCCGGCAGACGGCGCCGAACAGCCCCCACTTACGCGCCGCCAGATCGCGGAACCGGTGCAGGTCGCCGTCGGCGACGGCCCCGCGCACCTTGCCCACGAAGTCGCCGTAGCAGTGCATCCACGGCCAGTAAATCCAGATCGCGTTGAGCACGATCAGCAGCACCAGGAACAGCACGCCGGCGATGACGTACATCAGGAACCCGCCGGCGCGGAACCAGTCCCACAGCGTCATGCGGCTGACGACCGTCAGCGGACCCAGGCCCGACACGCGGTTCCACTTCTGGCCCGGCTCGGCCGCCCCGTAGGCCCGCTCGACGAGGAACTCCCCGCCTCGCGAGCCCTGCGAGTTGATGCGGGTGACCTTGAAGAACGAGGCGTTGCTCTTGTAGATGTCGCCGACCCGCACGGCGGTGATGTCGTCGTCGGTGACGACGGTGAACACCTTGTGGTCGCCCTGCACGGCCCCCTCCATCTCCGTCTTGAGGACCTCGTTCTTGTCCTGGAGAAGGGCCTCGAAGTTCGGCTCCTGCTGGGCGGACGCCATGCCCGCCATCCCCAGCAGCGCCATCACGATCCCGATACCTAGCCGTCGCTTCATCGCTGCACTCCTTCGTGTGGGTTTACGTGTCTTTCCTTGCGGTCTCCACGCCTTTGTGGCGAATCACTTCTTCGTTCCCGCCGGGCTGGCGGCGGCAAGTTTCTTGCGCACCTCCGGCAGCAGGCGCCCGGCCTCGTCGATCACCCGCCGGTCGCCCTCGGGGAAGCCCCGGACCGTCCGTTCCAGGAACGCCTCGGCGTCGCCCCAACGCTCCAGCGCCATCGCGCATCGCGCGGCGGCCAGGCAGGCCCGCTCGCGCGGGTAGACCGACAGGCTGCCGTTGAGCCGCTCGAGGGCCTCGCGATACTTGGGCGGCTTGAGGCCCATGAGCTGCTCGGCGAGGTAGAACTCGGCGTCGGCGCGGACGTCCTGGTAGGTGTCGCTGCGGGCGATGTTGCGCAGCAGCGTGGCGCCCTTGTCGGCGTCGCCCTGGCGCAGCACCGACAGCGCGGCGTACAGGTCCATATGCGGGCGGTTCGGCGAGCGGGCGTGGTCCTTCAGGAACCGGCCGTAGAGCTGGTCCAGCACGCGCCACTGGCCCAGCTCGGCCGCCCCGCGGGCGCCCTGCACGTAGGCCTCCTCGGCGGCCTCGAATGTCGGGTGGTCGCGCACCAGGCGCAGGATCGCCTCCAGCCCGCGGGAGTAGTCGCGCCCCTTGTAGTAGCTCTGGGCGAGCATGTAGAGGGCCTTGGGGCGCGACCTGTTGGTGAAGACCTGCGGGTTGTCCAGGAACTCCGTCAGCGACTTGACGCACCGCGGCCAGTCCTCGCGCTTCCAGTGGTAGTAGCCCAGCGCGAACCGCACCTCGCCCAGGTCCAGCCCCGGCGGCGGGTCCTTGCGGATGCCGTCCCAGTTCGTCCGCCGCTGCACCAGACGGTCGCGCATCGGCACCGGGATCGGCCGATTGCTCTTGTCCAGCTCGTTCGTGCCGTACTCGTCCAGCAGGACGGCGTAGGCGTCGACGGCCGCGCCGGACTCCTCGATCTTCGAGGCGTGATGGGCCAGAAGCTGCAGGGCCGAGATGCGGAACTTGTCGTCCCGCAGCACGTCCAGGTAGGGCCGGTAGCATTCGATGAGCTTGTGGATCTCGCCGAGCTTGATGTACTCGCGTCCGAGGGCGTAGCGTGCGATGCAGTAGCCCTCGTCGATGGGCTCGGTCTCGCCTGGGCGTCCCGCCCGGCCCGGGCGTCCCTCGCGGCGCGGCATCCGCCCGCTGCGGAGGAACTCCTGCGGCAGGGGATAGAGGCTCAGGTAGGTGCGGAAGACCCCCGCCGCGCGCTCGGCGTCGCCCAGCTCGCTGAAGTATTGCCCGCTCTTGAGGATGGCCGCCTTGACGTACTTCTCGGCCGCCGGCTCCCTCACCCACGGGCGGAAGGCCTCGCGGAAGCCCTTGCCGTCGAACTCGAAGGAGGAGTTGACGACGTTCTTCCACAGCGCCTCGGCGGCCTTGCGCTTGTTGTCGGGGTCCTCGGCCTTCTTGCCCTTCATCAGCTCCATCGCCAGCCAGTACTGGGCCTCGGCGACGTACTTGTTGCCGTAGGGCACGTTGCGGACGAGCCACTGGTAGGCCTTGACCATGTTCTGCTGGTGAGACTGCATGTACCAGCAGTGGGCGACGCGGACGGCGGCCTCGTAGACCTGCTCCACCCGCTCGTCGATGGTCTTGGGCTCCCACGGCGCGTGCACCACGTCGCCGTCGGCGGTCTGCTCCGGCCCGTGGGCCTTGATGAACGCCTTGTACGCGGCGGCCGCACGCGAGAAGTCCTTCTTCAGGTACAGCAGCTCGGCGATGTAGAACATCGCGTTGCGTCCCGCGGGCGACACGGCGCCCTTGCGGGCGATCACGTCCTGGGCGATGGCGATGGCCTGGTCGACCGACTCGGTCCGCTCGGCGCGGGTGAGCATGGCCCGCAGGTACTCGCTCATCCGCTCCTCGGCCTTCTGCTCGCTGGTGCCCGGCTGCGGCTTGCCGCTGCTCAACTCGAAGAGCTTCTGGTAAGTCTCGAAGGCCTTCTGGCGGTTGCCCAGCACGTCGGCGACCCGCGCGATGCTCTCCAGCAGCTCGACCTTGTAGATGGTCTCCGGATCGACGGCCAGGGCCTTCTCGTAAGCCGACATCGCCTTGGCCAGGTCCTCCTTGGTGGCCGCGTGGGAGTAGCACGAGCCGATCTGCTGGTAGATGTAGGACTCCAGGTGCTGCTCGGCGAGGACCTGCTTGGGGTACTTGCCGAGGACGGCCTCGTACTCGGGGGCGTACTTGGCGGTGTCCCAGCGGCGTTCGATGGCCTTGTTGAGCTTCAGGTCGATCAGGAACACCTCGCCCTCGGCGGCGGCGAACTTGCCGACGTTCTCCTGTATCTTCTTGCGGACGTAGTCGAGGTCGGCGTCGCTCTGGAGGCTGGCGCCCAGGTCCATCTCCAGCTCGGCCTGGCACTTCAGGATGCGCGGCAGGATGTTGATCTTCGTGTCCAGCTTGCGCATCAGGGCGTAGTACTCCAGGGCGATGGACCACTTCTTCTGCGAGAAGTAGTATTCGCCCAGGCGGAAGTAGGCCAGCTCGAGGATCTGGACCTTCCGCTCGGCCTTGGAGTTCTTGGCCAGGCTGGCGGCCTCCTCGTAGCGCTCCATCGCCCGCTTGGGGTCCTCGATGTAGTGGAGGAAGATCTCTGCCGACTCGAGCATGGCCTCGGCGGCCAGGCCGCTGTCGCGGTTCTCCAGGTACTTGGCCACGTCGTCGAAGGCGGTGACGGCGTTCTTGTATTCCTTGCGGTCCTTGTAGCACTGGCCGATGACGTAGCCGATGGCCTTGGCCTCGGCGCTGCTGGGGTAGCGCTTGCGGACCTGCTCGCAGGCGGCGATGGCGCGGGCGTACTGCTGCTTCTTGCGGAACAGGTCGGCCAACTGGAGCATCAGCCCGCGCGCCTCGGCGTTCTGCGGGAACTGCGTGGCCAGGTCCTCCACCGCCTCCACCGCCAGGTCCAACTTCTCCGCCCGCAGCCACAGCACCGCCAGGCGGTACGCCGCCGACTCGGCCAGCGGGGTGTTCTTGCGCCGCTTGAGCAGGTTGAACTTGGCGGCGGCCTCGTCGTACTTGCCCGCGATGGCATAGTAGCCACCGCACAGGCTGAGCACCTCTTCCTCGTACAGCCCGGCGCCCTCGGCCAGCAGCTTCTCGAAGACGGGCAGCGCCTTGTCGTACTGCTTCAGCCCGGCGTAGAGCTTGCCCAGCATGTAGAAGGCGTCGGGGCGGTTGCGGTACTTGGTGTTGGGGCTGTTGATGACCGCCTCCAGCTCCGTCACGACCTCGTCGACGTAGCCCAGCGCGTCGAGGGACTTGGCCAGGCGGTAATGGGCCTCGACGGCCAGCGAATGGCCGGAGTAGTTCCGCAGGAAGTCGCGGTAGACCTCCGCGGCGCGGGTGGTCTTGCCTTCGCGCTCGAGCTGGTCGGCCTGCTGGAGGAGGCGCTCGGGGCTGTCGGCCGGGCGGGCCGTCGCCGCCAGCGCCGCCGTCACGAGCAGCGCCGCTGCCATCTGGGCGGTCTTCATCGTCATCTCCGCTCTCCGCACGGCGACGGGGCGCCGCGCCCTATTTTCCTGTGCCGCCTTCCGCCGGCTGCGTCGCCGCCGGCTGGGTCTCCGCCGGGCGCAGCAGCATCGCCTGCGCCGAGTCGGGGAAGCGCGCCAGCACCTGGTCGAACCGGGCCGCGGCGCCCTGGCGGTCGCCGGAGGCCTCCAGGCACTTGCCCAGGGCGTACGTCGCCCGCACTTCCACCTCCGCCGACTTCGTCAGGAACAGCAGGTTCTCCAGCGTGACCTTGGCGTCCTTGAGCTTGTCGGTCTTCACCTGGATCTCGGCCAGGCGGTACAGCGAGTCCGCCGCCAGCCAGTCGTCCGGCGATGTGCTCGCCGCGTCGAAGTAGTCGGTCGCCTCGGCGGTCTTGCCGGCCTCCAGCAGCAGCAGCCCGCGGACGTAGTAGACCCACGTGACCTTGGCGAGCGTCTCGGCCGGCAGCTTGCTGCGCTGCCCGTCGCTGAGCTTCTCGTACCAGTCGATCAGCTCCTTGACGTCCGGGGGCACGGTGTCCATCACGCGGCGCTTGGTCGCCAGGCGGAGGTACCAGGTCATCTGCTGGGCGACGAAGCGCTTGAGCGGCTCGGGGTCCTCCTTGGCCAGAAGCTCGTAGTGGTTGAGGGCCTCGACCAGCTCTCCCGCCCGGAACAGCGCGCGGGCCAGCCCGTCGCGGATCTTCACCCGCTCCAGCGCGTCGGGCGAGCCGTTGAGCGCGCCGAGGAAGATGGCGGCCGCCTCCTTGTAGCGGCACAGGTCGAAGAACACCCACGCCATCTCGTAGTCGATCTTGTACTCCTCGATCTGCCCCTTGAGGCGGGCCTTCATCTCCCGCAGCGTCGCCAGCACGTTGCGGTAGTCCTTCAGGGCCTTGTAAATCTCCAGGCGCAGCTTGTACACGTCGCGGGCGCGGCCCGTCTCGGGGTAGCGCGCCATCAGCACCTGGCAGGTCCGCAGGGCCTGGGGCATCAACTCGTCCTTCTTGTACGCCGCCGCCAGGCGGTACAGGGCCTTCTCGGCCACGGACTTGTTGACGTTGACCGGCCGGAAGCTCAGGGCCAGCTCCTTCAGCACGTCGCACAGCAGGTCATAGGCCTGCACCTGGGTGAACCGCGGGCGGCTGATCGGCGTGGTGATGCCCGTGGCGCTGGCGTCGACGACGAGCTGCACGTTGGTTGCCAGGCGGATGAACTCCACGAACTGCCCCTCCAGCGTGGCCTGGCGGAACTCGCCGTCCACCGGCTCCTCCAGGGCGTAGGAGGTCTCATAGGAAAGCGCCGCGCGGCGCTGCTCAGGGGTGGGCAGCTTCTCGTTGGGGTCGGGCTTGTAGACCGCCAGCCGCTCCTCGGCCGCCCGGTTGTACCAGCGGCAGGCCTCGCGGTAGCGCTTCTCGTTCTCGAACGTCCAGCCGACCCAGAAGCACGCCTCGTGGTAGTAGGGGTAGCTGGGGCTGTCGAAGACCTTCAGGTACTCCTTCAGCACGATCTTCATCCGCTCGAAGTCCTCCTGGCGGTAGAAGTTCAGCGCCAGCAGGAACAGCGAGCTTTCCCCGTAGCTGCTCTTGGGGTTGATCTTGCGGATCTCGTTGAAGCAGCCCTTGGCCAGGTCGTACAGCTCTGCCGCTCGGTCGCGCGTGACCACCTCGAAGCGCAGCTCCAGCGGCTCCAGGAGGCGCGAGAGCGTCTCGCCGACGCTCAGCGACTGGTCGGCGGCGATGCCGGGGATCTGCTTGAACTCCGCCGCCCGCACGTCGTCCTTGTTGACCCCCTCGGCCCACAGCACCTTTGTGCCGGTGAGCTTCTCGACGCGCTCGGCGACGTTGTAGATCATGGCCGTCCGCCCGTGGGCGCTGCTCCAGGCGCCGTAGGGCTGGGCCAGCGGGGCGTAGCGGTCGAAGGGGCGGCGGGCGTCGTAGATCTCATAGGTGCGGGCGCCGACCACCTCGCCCGGCTCGTTGGCGTCCACCGGGCCGGGCTTGTACGTCGGCTCCCGCCCGGTCAGGCCGATGTCGTATGCCAGGGCGTGGACGTTGGGGTCGATGATCTGCGCCAGCAGCTCCCGCACCGTGCCGTTGAGGCTGGTGAACCGCACCTTCTTGCGCGACAGGTAGCTGGCGACGGGCTCGCCGGCGCCGGTGGCGCCCCACACGAACGGCACCTTCGCCGTACGCGACAGCAGCCCCAACGCCTCGGCGCCGCTCAGCTCCCGCGCGTGCGGCGGCCAGGGGATCGTCACCTTCTGGCGGAACACGCCGTCGGTCTCCAGCACGCTGGGCAGCTTGATGCCCTTGGCGGCGATCTCGATGCCGAACCGCTTCGGGCCCGGCTTGCTGCGGGCCTCGTAGGCGGACTGGCTATACAGCTTGCCCGCCAGGAACAGGCACTTGAGCATGTCATCCTGCGACAGGTTGCCACCGCGGTCGGCGATGCCCTTGTACTGGGCGGCGGCCTCGTCCAGGCGCCCCTGCTGGCGGTACCAGTCGGCCAGGTCCATGGCGAACTTCTGGAACCGCACGTCCGTGCCGTAGTCGTTCACCAGCGCCAGGAAGCGCTTCTCCGCCTGCTCGTGGTAGTCCTTGCGGTCCGACTTGAACATCGCCTCCAGCAGGGCGATCTCCACGCTCTTTACCAGGTCGAGCCGCTTGGCGTCGGCCAGCTTCCGCGCCTCCAGCAGGTCGCCCACGGCGCGGTCCACGCTGGGGTTCTTGAGGTACTGCGGCTGGACCATCCCCTTGACCTTCAGCGGCGCGTGGCTGGCCAGGTTCGACGCGCCGCGGTAGTACAGCGCCTCGACGCGGACGTCCTTCCAGTATTCCGGCTCCAGGCCCGCGCCCTTGTAGGCGTTGGCGTCCAGCAGCCTGTCGCAGACCTCCACGCACGCCTGGTAGTTCGGCGCCTTGACGTACGTGTCGGTCTTCTCGTCCATCACGCTCTTGTGGTACAGCCGCGCCAGGTTCGCCAGCGCCCGCACCGCCTCGGCCGAGCCGGGCAGGCTGCGCGCCGTGTCCATCCAGCGCTTGGCCTTTTCCTCGTCGCTGGTGGGGACGGTGACGTTGTAGCCCTTGGCCAGCAGCGAGTCGATGCTCTTGGCCGCGTCGCGGAGGTGGGGGCTGGCGGGGTACTTGGTGGCCAGCTTGCTGAAGGCATCCGTGGCCTTCTTGTAGCGGTCCTCCCTGCGGACCTTGAGGACCTGCTCGTTGCCGTCCTTGGTGCAGAGCTGGCCGATCTGGAACAGCGCGTAGGCCTCGTATTTCTTGCTCGGCGCGGCGTTCTCGAACGCCCGCAGCGACTGGTCGACCAGCCCGCGGTCGCGGTACAGGTCGCCCAGGGCCGACTGGGCCTGGAAGTAGCCCTCCGTGCCCGGCGAGACCTCGCGGAGGTACTCCTCCAGCTTCACCAGGTTGCCGCCGCCCTTGGCCTTCTCGCACAGCCCCAGCAGCAGGTACATGTCGCTGCGCAGGTCGCCGGGGGGCACGGCCTCCAGCACGCCCTTGCGCAGCAGGTAGCCCATCGCCTTGTTGAACTCCTGCTGCTGGTAGGCCATCTGCGCCAGCAGCAGGCGCGACTTCTGCACGAGCTGCGGCACGTAGCGGACGTTC
>Ga0172362_10000984_pt1 | contig 24142 bp, 20 predicted proteins | sample LakKivs1_kivu2a2_FD_114534 | JGI IMG/M metagenome (GOLD analysis project Ga0172362, IMG submission 114534) | Sediment microbial communities from Lake Kivu, Rwanda - Sediment s1_kivu2a2 | ecosystem: Environmental > Aquatic > Freshwater > Lake > Sediment | place: Rwanda: Western Province, Lake... | reverse complement strand
TTGATGATGATGACGCTTTCAGTATCCTATCTAACGGATCGAATATTGCGACGATTTCTGATTCTTCGCAAAACCCTCCCATCGTTACTTTCAGTATCCTATCTAACGGATCGAATATTGCGACATTTCTGCAGAAATATTCTACTCAATTTGTCATGATCTTTCAGTATCCTATCTAACGGATCGAATATTGCGACCGCAATTTTAGAAACAGAATAAAGCAACTTTTTTACTTTTCTTCTGGTTTTTTTCCGCTCAATTCAAAGAAAAGTAGCATATGACTGTTTAAGGAAAATGTTTCCTGTCCATATCATATCCGCAAATTGATTTCTGCTCAAAAACAGGCCAGTTTTGCGAAGTCACTTTTCCCAAAAATTTAGCCTCACTCTCTTGTTTTGTTCATTTGGTTATCTTTAATCTCGAACTTAATAAACTCTTCTGGAAGGGCTTTTTCGAAATATATCCTGGAAACTACACCAGGATTTCAGCCTATGGTGTAAGATTGAAAAACAGAAAAGACTAAAACTGAAAGGATAGACCCTCAAAGTTTTCATTCTCATCTGGTGCTGCGAAAGCAGCATGAGGGTCTATCCTAAAAACTTACTTTGGGTGACACTCATGCCAGAATGAACAGATCTCTGGACACTGTTGAGCAAGACCCGGATCAATTTCTTCATGGATCATCCTCATCCTTTCATCCCTCTCTTCAATGAACCACTGACGAAGCTCATCATCAATGAAAAGAAAGTCACGCTCAATAGCAAGACGATTGCCGGAAAAAGAGGGATACACGATACAACCGACATTAATTGGGTATTCATAGAGGCTTTCCATAACCAGGGCGTAACCGGTTATCGAAAGATGGTGAAATTTCTGTTTCAAACCAAATTTGATATCTACGACCATCGGTTCGGAGAAAAGAAAAGCATCAACGCTAAGATGGGTACTCAGTCCTAGAAACGAACCATTGAGCTTTTGTTCCACCGTTACCGGCAAAGCCAGAGCAACCAGTGCATCAGGTCCGATATGGGGTTGGACTGTCAGGACGTTTTGTAAGCGGTTAAATATGTTGTGGTATTCATATTCCCAGAGGATTTCCATTTTGGCTTTCATTGCATTGCTATCTTCTGGGCTGAGAATTTTGAGAACCGTATTTGGTATGTTGAAAAATTCATTCCGGTCTAGGGAGGCAAGTTGATTCAGGGAGCCCGCTCCATGCTCATAAATGACTCTTTTAACGGCAATAATCAGCCGACAAAGCATGTCGTGGAGAAGTCCTCCTTCCAACATAGCTCGATTGACCGGCATTTTTATACCCATGACCCGCCGAAGGTAAAGGTCTCGGTTGGAAGGACAATAGGTATTTGCCACTTCTGCTACCCCCAGTTTGATCTGGTCATATATTGGACTCATCGGGGGTTTATCCCAGTTCCAGCCTCGTAAATCCTGCGCTATATCTCTTTGCCTTGCCTGGGGGAGGATACGACGCAAGAGCAATTTTTTTTCCTCTTCATTCAAAAAATACACGGCATACCTCTAATCGATGTCATTACAGAAATTGAGAAATTCGCAATCCGTGCAGTAGACCTTCCATTTCGCCGGAGCGGGAAGAGACTCCTTTTCAATCATTTCCCGGATTTTTGTCAAAGTTTGTTTAAAAAAAAGGCGCATATTGTCAGTGAGAAGTACTTCCTGAGCTTTCTTTTGAGGAACGAGATAAACAAATCCCCGCCGAACCGGTTTGTTCCATTTTTCTTCACAGAGCAATGCATATCCGGTGAGTTGATATTTGTGGTTCAACCCGGCACTACCGGAGGTATTTTTAAAGTCAACTGGGATAATCTCGTTCCCACTAATGATAACCATATCCAGCTTTCCGGAAAGAGCCAGCCTTTGGGAATACAGATTGATGTTGAACTGCCTCTCCCCTTCCTTCAATCCATAGGTTTTTAAGCTCCGCCGTTTTTCTTTTTCCGCGACAGCTTCATGTTCCAGACTGCCCTCTTTCATTTTATAGGTTGTCGGGCGTTTGGTATGAAGGCAGTAGGTATAAAAAACCACCCTGGGACAGTAAAAGTATTGCTTTACATCACTGACCGTCAGTTTTACCGGTTCTGCCATCGCCATCATTGACCAGTACAATCTGCCTGAGCCGCACGTCCTTATCACAAATGGGAAACAACTGGACATTTGCCTGTTTCCTGCCCACTTCCCGTTTTATCTTCTGCAGCAACTCCTCCCGCCGGTTATGATTGATTTCCCCCAAAAAAGCACTGTATTGGATACGTTCCAAACCATAATCCAAGCATATATCCGCCACCTTACTCCGTAACTTGTCATTCGGTATGTCGTAGATGATGAGAGAAAGCATTAATTCTCCTCATACCTCCAATCCAAGCTCAGAGTATGCAACATCCACGACCTTGGGCCAATTTTGTCTATCATCATCACGAACACGACCATCACAAGACAATTTCCAATATTGTTGCCATTGCAAAGATACAAGTAGTTGACTAGCTTCAAGAGGTTCATCTTTTTCAATAAACATACGATAAGTATTTTCAAAACATTCAGGTAAAACTTCAATACTATCGAAAGCTTGATAGAAAGCTTGTTCAAGTATTGAATCTGAATTAAATGCACGAAGCGCAGAAATGCAAGCGCTTTCAAAATCATTATAACTTTGTTCATACTTCTGATTCCATTGATCAGCAATTAATCCAACATATATCTCATCAAGCCATTCTGAAATACAAGCTTCATTAATCATATTATCTGAATTCTTGGTAAGGACTTTCAAAGCTGCTTTTACCAAATCATCTGAATAAATGCCTTGTCCATCAGATGGCTCAGTAAATACGTACACAGGTGCATTTTTTTTCTTCCGTCGTCGATTAATTCTTCCGAAGCGTTGAATTAATGCCTCCAAAGGAGCTGGATCTGTATATATTAAGTCTAGATCAATATCCAAACTTACCTCGATAACCTGAGTGGCTATAAGGACGATAGGTTGTCTTTCCATCGACATCGAGCCAGTTGATATTTGGACAATTCTTTCTCTTTCCAAACGATCTTTGCCATTAAAACGTCCATGTAATAATACAATATTGATATTATCTTTCATTATTTTTTTTATTTCAGTATAAAAATGCTGTGCGCGTTTTACGGTATTACAGCAAACTAGCACTGACAGTCCTTTTTTCGCGGTTTCAGCTATTTGTTCCATCCATCGTTCAGTAAGTAAGTCACCATCTATGAGATGCAACTTGTGTCTGCAAAATTGAGTAAACAGTTCTGGTGTAGCTTGGATTATAGTGTATTCTCCAAGCACTTCAGTTAACTTTGACAACAATAATCTGGACAATGTAGCTGACATCAGAAAAAACCGAGTTCGAAACTGTTCTCTCAAATATTTCACAGTACATAAGATCATGGACAGTCGACCGGGATCGTATGCATGAATCTCGTCCAAAACAAAAGTCGCATCGAAGAAATCGCATAATAGCATCTCATAGCCTTTTAAACGATAAGGTGCTTTTAGGATTTGATAAGGGCTAAGTACGCGTACAGGGAAATAGTTCAACCTTGATAAGTTCTTACTCCATCGTGCAGCACGGGAAGCTTGTTGAGGTGTGTATTCTTCACTCAGCCAGTGACGGTAAATAGCCAAAACACTTCTACTATGCTCTAAGCCTACTTGCTTTGGGAAGGCCTTTTTATTTAATCGCTCATACATAGCATTCATGCTAGCTTGATAAGGTAACGTGTAAAAAAGACGAGGTACAGGATGCTTTCCAATTGATTGAGCACATGCCCAAAGTAAAGCTGATTCGGTCTTACCGCTACCCGTCGGAGCAACCAATACCACTGATCCTTGCTTGACAGCACATTCTCTCTGATGAGGGTACAACATATTTTCTCTGATTCCCAAACGCGTCAATAAATCACCCGGTGAGGATATCAACGATATAGGAAACTCGTTGATGTGAGCCGAAGCCATATGATCGGATGATATTAGATGTCCTCGTAAGGCAAGAGTACCAATAATAAGGTTCCATTCGCTACTACGATTAAGCGTTCTTAGCCAACCACGAAAATTTTGTAGCAATTTTCGTACCCTTAGAGCTCCCTGCTCTTGGACATTTTTTATGGCTTCTGATTGTTGAGGTAAGACGGGTATCCGGACATCTTTATCACTCAACCCCAATGCCGCAACCCAAGATGATGAACATTCGTTTAGCCAGCGCCATAAACCACTCATCGCCTCATAGCTGATATCACTAACGAGCAAAATCAAGGGGTCATCTTCAGGATCAATTGGATCCAAGTACATTGATTGGATTTCATTTGCATCTTTATGATGCGAGACTATTGCCGCTGATACCCACTGATACTCTTCTTCGGACAAGGCATCTTTAACCCAATCAATAAAAGCCAAAGACAATAGCTCATGACGGTGTGGCCATTTTTTCCCCCCACGCAATCGCTCTTGAAATCCTTGGGCTGCCTTACCGAAATCATGCAAAAAACAAGCCCAGAATAAACTATTCCACAAGCAAGGGAATCCAATATTTTTTGGTAAATCTGGACGTAAACGGATGGATGCAGCAAGTGTCTCCAATACATACCAAGTATGCCGAGCCAGGCTTTCGGCTCGACCGTCTTTGCCAGTTTCTGCGCTTTTTGCCCAAAGTAAATTATCTATCCATTCAGGCCAAGAAAGGGTTATCATCATATTCACCAACAAACGTGTGAAATGCGAGGCCAAGGTAATCACCGTCATCCTCCAGCGATGTTGGGTCGATCCAGAATTCCGATTCATCGGCTACTCCAGGAAAATGAAGGAATTCGCTCGTGTGGATGCGCTGCTTGAGTACCACGTAACGAGCGAAGATGGCGGAGCGACTTTGAGCATATTCCAGAAAACGAGGCATCAGTAAAGCGTATCCGCGACCTGTTTGGAAGCCCATTTTATATGGTATTAGTGTATGTTCGAAATATGCATGATGAGCACGTGTCAGCTTAACAATCTCAACACTAATGTAAGTAAATAGGTCTTGAGAACGCCCCAGCACTACAGTGTATGATGGACTTCGAAAGGCTTCTTCCCATTCTGGCTTATTAAGATAGAGAATCAGCCTTGGCTGAAATAGAATAGTTCGCTTGAATGGGTTTATAATTCCTTCTAGAGCCTTGGGATGCTTAGTACCTGGCAAGTTACCACTCGAAGATACAACTACATGTATATTTTCCACATCGTCAAATTTGCCTAAATGGGTGAAGTGATAAGCAAACTCTATTCCATCAGGTTTTATCCACTCCCCTAATGTACTACAAATATGACCATAAATTGTTGCTGGTGGTGGCATTTCAAAGGTAGGGTGAATACCCTGCATAAAGTGAGGATAGCGGAAAGATGTTGTTAACCCCTCTGCAACCACTTTAAGAACATGCATAATTACCTCTCCTCGATAGCGTTATTCTAGCCACATTCTGTTTTTATCCTCTTTAAGTACAGATATCAGGGACTTAAAAGCCTCTCGTGGATGGCTGATGTTCAAATGAATACCCTCTGGTTCTACACCAAAAGTCTCCAGCTTGACTCGTTCCTCATCCAAATAGCCACGTACCCAACCCACATATATATCAGAAAGAATCTCATTTTTGAAAACTATCAGAGATTCCTTTAATGCTTCAATGTTGAGTACAGGTAAACCGCGCCCGTTCGCACCAATGATGTGTCCAAATATATGGTTTCCTCCTTTAGTTACAGCCATAATGACAAACACTGGGGCAACATCAGTATAGTGAAGGGTTTGTTTAGCTCCACCATCAAGCATGGCTATTCCTTCAAAAAGGGTAGTAACACGTTTTAAACGTTGTTCAATGGGTAAACGATATGCTTTTTGATCCGGAATTTCCAGGAGACCAGCTTTTTTAGCTTCATCGATTCGAACATCATCAAGATTTCGGAAACCGGTCTTCTGGCGATACCAGAATGTGCCAGAAGCATGAAGATCGAGAGAGAATAAACCTTTCAGCGTTGTTCGGTAGAATTGATGTTCATGAGGTACAGGATCACCATCATGGCGTGACATGACACCAAAATCACTAGTAGGTGTAACTGGTGCAATTGAAACGAATGTACTTACACGAAACGGTGCGACACGAGTAATGGTTTCGTTAGTTTCAGTCTCTCCAATACGTGACTCATCTTCCTCGCGCTTAGCTCTTGCTGATTCTCGCTTTGATGGAGCGCGCATATAGCCAAATAAATCATCATCCCACCACTTGATTGGGTTAGCATCGGTATAAGCAATTTTTTCTTCACGATAGATCGGAGCAGATTTCCAATCCATCACATTTTTTTCCAGAGTCGTCCTTAACCAATATCGAAAAGCTTGAGCAGAAACATAAGGATAAGAGCCCTCTTTCGAACGAATCACTTTAACTCCTGTGCTATTGTCATATCGTTCACCTTCAATCTGACCCAGATTATTGAGAGCAGATGCTGGTGCATCAATTAGAATTAGACCAGTTATAAAAGACATTTTCACACCTCCTATTAATCTTGAGAAATCTCATTATCTAAGATTTCAGGAATAGCCTCGGAATTCTTACCAATCCATCCTAGGTTATACAATTTCTCGATCATGCGAATCAACACTAAATCACGAGCTAATCGCCAGTCAGACTTTCCAACCTCATCTCCATCTTCAAAAATCGTGAGATATGGATCGAGTGTGATGAGCGGTGGATTACCTCTTTTTACATGTTCAACATTAGCTTTAATAAGAGAATTTCGTAAATTATTGTAACTTCGCTGTTCAATATAAAATGATGTAAAAAAGTGGCGATTATTTTCATTGTTTACATACATAGCAAGACGGTCACCCAATTCTTTGATTTGCTGTATACGTTCTTGATTCACAAACATCACCTTCCTCAAAAATAGTTCTGTTAGTTTCCATGAAACTAACCCTGCTTCATTTTTTAACGAATAAACACGGCGAGGATCTTCTTCTCTGCTTGTGCGCGTTGGAATGCGCAAAAAATAGCGGCGTATAAATCTCCCCGCGCCTAATGGTAACCGAAGCAGGTCTTCATATAAAAGATTTCTTTGAGGTAGTAGTTTTTCTTCTTCAACATTTTCCTTTCCTCTTTTTTCATTTTTCTTTTTTTTCATCGAAAGCCACCAGGCTCTTTGTTTTATAGCATTCCATTCATTACTATATTCAGCACTGGTGAGATGACTAAGAAAATCAGTTAGCTCTAGCGGTAAATAATAAATATCCAATGGTGGATTTCTGTTATCCAATGGATTTGACTGGCCGGAGTTATTTATATGATAGGCAGTTACTGAGAATAGAATATGTTGATTTGCCTCGTCATGTCGTCTTTGCTCAATTTTTAACAGTGTGTCAATGAGCAGTGTCTTGGCTGAGAATTGTGCTTCAGGCATCTTTTTACTTCCTGATAAATGAGCCAGGGTAAGGGCTTTTTGATTCATTTTAAAAAATTCATAGGCAAATTCATAAGTTAAATTCGGGCTTTCAGAATGGACGGCTAATAATCTACCGCCACATTTGGCACAGCCAAGTGGAAAAGCCTGTATACAAAGAATTGCTTCACCAGATACCGGTAATCCTACTTTACCCCATGGATAGAAATTGATCACATTTTCTCCTGTCAATAGTGGGATATGTTGGCGAAATGCTCGACCGTCCGGCAACTTATCAGAAAATGCAACGGCTATAGCAAGCCTCCCAGTAAAAACACACCTATCGCTCGATTTAGGTATGTCTTGATGATAGCTCCTTAACAACCGATTGCTATATTCCTTTCTCTTTTCGGGATGCTTATTAAAAGCTGGTTGATTAAACCATGCGTTAGTTGTAAATGCTACTCCAAGGAACGATTTGAGTGGTTCCATTTGGTATTCTCGTTCTATATAATCTGCTACTTTTTTAAGATCGGCTTCCGTGATTGAATATATATCTGGTTTCTCGTTAAAAGCAGCTATGGTTGCCGCTCCAATATCAAAAAAGGGATGTCCAGTAAATCTGAGTAGTCCACCTTTTTGACGTTTTTCTAATTCATAATTACCAGTCATCTCACCATCTCCCCACAAATGGCTTATACTGCGCTCCTTCACCCCGGACATAGGTAGCGATGTGCCTGGCCTGGGATTGGATGATGGTACGCAGTTTGTGTTTTTTCCCCTCATAGAGCTCGTCACTCTCAAGACGCTCATTGACTTTCCTAGCGACGGTACGGCGGCTTTCCTCGGTTAGCTTGCCGTCCGTTATCTCCAGCTTCACTCCTTTATTCAGCATGCCGAAAACCAGTTTATCGACCACCATCTGGCGGAATTCTTCCACCAAATCAAGCACCAAGCTTGGCTTACCCGAGCGGTCGGCATGCAGAAAACCGGCATAAGGATCAAGGCCGGCCAGCACCACTGCCCTCTCCACCTGACAATATAGAATCCCGTAACCGTAGTTTAGGGCGGAATTGACCAAATCCTGTGCTCCCCGTGTTTCCCGTCCTTTCCAATCCACCTCCGGTATGATCAGTTCACCGGCAGTCTCCCAATAGAGCCTGGCCGCGTGACCTTCCAGAGTCAGGATCTGTTCGCGGGCGACATCGATCGTGACCGCTTCCACAGCCTGAATTTGTCTGGAATAATCTTCAAGGTCCAAAACGGTCGCTCTGACTTTTTCAAAAAGCACGGGGGCAATTTCCTTGCGATACTTGGCCATGTATTTAAGGAGAACCGCTTGATTAGAAACCTTGCCTGTGGTAAAGGCTTTGGCCAAAGCCACCCCCCGGATATCAAGGTAACTCAAGAGCTGTTCACGGCGAGTCTTTATGGTCCCGACCACATTGGCAGACATGAGCTTGGCATATGGTTTGCCAGTCCCGGTTATAAAGCTGATGGGGATACCCTGTTCGGCACACTCCTCGATTATATCGCTGGAAATCGTTACCCCACTGGATGAAATGATAATATGCTCGAACTCGGCAAGGGGCTTCTCCATGATAACCTCACCCTTCAAGTACACTTTCAGCCTTTCCGAGTGCTTCCCCAGAAAGAGCCCGTATTGATCTAAGATAAGCTGTCTGCTATCCGATACCATCCATTCCCCCTCGTTGCATTCTTGCCGACATGGGTCAGCATACCCCACACCACCAAAGGGAGAAATGCTTTTAAAGAACCTTCAAAAATAATCTCCCCGATAAGTCCACCAGTGGGCGTTCTGGCACGACGCCGGTTGCTGTAGCTGGATATATCGACCCAGTGGGTGTTATCTTGAACAACCCACACCTCTTCTGCTTTTTTCAACAATCCGGAAAAACCCAAGACAAGTTCCTGATTACAGCAGAAACGGTATAAATCGGTCAGCCGGCGTAAGAGCCGTTGCATGAAAATAGGAAAGGTCAGTTTTTGGACCAGTGTACCTTGAATAATCATTCGGAGTGGAGTCATGATAACCATGCAAAGTTTTTCATCGTTGAGCCTGGCTGAAAACTCCAACACCTGGTGATGGGTAATGGCTAAATCCGGGACTTTAACAGTTCGACTATCATTAGAATAAATGGATTGTTCAAGAGCCGACAAAGGATTGACTGCCTTAACTTCCCTCAGTATAAAGCGCCCCGGGTTTTTTCGATAATTACCCAAACCGATTTCACCCATGTGCTGGATTGCCAATATCAGGTAAGGAAACAGGGACAATGTGTTTCCAAATAAAGTAATGCCGAATGAAAAGGTTTCGCCGTGCTCAAAACTGGTCTTCTCGCCAATTACCGGCTCCAGTACAAAAGGGCGGGGGATCTCGGCTCCACGATTATTTTTCCACTCTACGGTAGCGACCAAGCGGCAGATAGGACACACTTCAGCTGCGGAACACTGGAAACAAGAATTTTGTGCTCTATTCAGGCAGAAATCCCGGCGTAATGCACTAAAAAAAGCTCCTCGCAAAGTGGAACCATTATAGTACGGCAAATTGATGGTGGTTGTTGCTTCACAGATAAAATTCAGTTTGTACGCGGAAAAATGTTCCATATGGGTTCTTTTTTATCCCTCCGGTGAACAATAGATGCCATATAACTGTTTGCTCCAGGAACAAAATCTCTCCCGTAATTCTGGTGGACCAATAACTTCAACATCTGGACCCCAGCTTCTTATCCAGGGTGTAATCTCTAATAAGCTTCCAACTTGCAAATTGAGCAAACAGCCGCCTTCTGGTAAATCGGTCAAAATCTGAGAAGGATGCCAAACTGATTCTTTCACTCGTCTGGTTACTTGCGGAGAAAATTTCAACAAAACCTCGATTTCATCTCCCCAGACTACTCCCCAACTTGAATCAAGGTATTTTTCAATTTCCAGGTTAGGAGGTATTTCATAATTCTTTCCTGTAAATTCTAACTTTTTGATGCGATCAAGTTTAAAAGTGATAACCCCATCTCGGCCCTCCCGTATAGCGTGACCAATGACATAGGTCGAATCGCCAATACCTGACATTTCAATAAAATATGGTTCAAGAATCCATTCTTTTGTGTCTAGACTATGCAAGGATTGATACTGCATTATTACCTGGCTGTGGGTAGTCCAGGCAAGAGAAATTTGTTCAAAGATTTGAATAAAGTCTGAATTTGTCCTTTTGTTTCTGATGGTATTTACACTTCGCTTTATCTTATCAGCCAGGTCTTCAGGCAATACTCCTGAAATCTTATAGAGAGCATCGGCAACATGGGGGTTCGATTCATCTGTATGCCTTATAGCTAGCCTGGAAGCCAGGAATAACGCAACTGCTTCATATAATGTAAAGAAAACAGGGGGAAGGATATAATCATCTAAAATACTGTAACGATTTTTCTCTTGTGCAATAGGGATTTTTAAATCATTTTGCAGGGTATTCAGATCTCGCTGTATAGTTCTAACAGAAACACCACAAAGCTTTGCCAGCTCTTTTACAGTTATTCCATGGGGAAGACTTTTTATATAGTAGGGTAAGCGCGCCAAGCGCACCGCACGTTTCAAATTTTGGTCAAATTCCATATTTTCACCTAAGATGAATAATTATTTTTATTTTATCATAATACCACGACACATGATGTCGTATTTTTTACCTAAAAAAATTAATGATGTTTGGGTGGGAATGATCATAGCTATCGATATAAAAAGCTAATGAACAGGAGAATATTGAGAACGGTAACGGTAATCGCCACCGATCATAAGACGAGTTTTTCGGTGAAACTGTTGGTGTATTTTCCCATGAATTTTTTAGTGGAAGTGAGTTGGTTCTTCCATCTTTTTTATGGGTCAGTTTTGAATTTTAAGAAAAGTAGATTGAGGCTGATTGTAGCCTTAAGGATTTCAGCTAAACATAAATAACTTAACAATGCCTGACACTTGGCACTTAGTTATTATTTTTCCGCTGATTCCACCAGCTTCGCTCGAACAGGATTGAGAACCACAGAGTGGCACAGTTCAAGGAGGGAGTAGTCTTTTTCTACCAGAATCGCTTGAAAATGGTCTGACAAGATGGTTCCGGTGGTGGGGTACTCGCGGTGGTAGGCTTGAGTATGCCCCCATTCAGTTGACGTATGCCAAGGGAGAGATTGGCATCCGGGGTTTCGATCAGAAGGTGATAGTGATCGTCCATAAGGCAATAAGCGTGACCGAGCCAGTGGTATCGTTTGACTCCCAATCCTACAATATGGAGAAAATTCTGCCGATCCTGATTGTCAGCGAAAAACGTGTTCCGTGTATTCCCGCGGAGGTGATGTGACAGATGAAAGGGGTAATCGATTCGAAATGGTCTCGCCATAAAAAAGTAATAAAGGAAGATAACTATATGTCAAGACCTGATCCCAATACTTGCAATTCCTTATTGATATTATATTTTACAATTTCTAACTGTTCTTATATCTCCAGCTTTGCAGAAGTTCGTATAAAAAAACAACATTCTCGATCGGTGTATCCATTTGAATAGCGTGTGTGGGTGCGGCAATATATCCTCCTCCAGTGGCACAGATACCTATTATTTCGGTCATTCTTTCTCGGAGTTCCTCTTTTGAAGAGAAAGGTAAAAGACTTTGTACTGAAATTGTTCCGTGAAGGGTTATTCTCTTTCCATATTGGTCCTTAATCTTTTTCAAATCCATGCATTCAGGTTGTACCGGGTTGAGAATATCTACACCAATTTCTATCAAGTCATCAATAATTGGCTCAATATAACCATCGCTGTGATATTGAGTAAATACCTGGGGGGTAAGCTTTTTGTAACTTTCAATAAGAACTTTCATCCGGGGTTTAAAGTACTTTCGCCAAAGGTCGGGGCTAATCATCATTCTATCCTGCATTCCAAAATCATCACCCAACAAGATGATGTCTACTCCAAGTTCAATATACTTCTTGCATTGAATAATACGGAATTCAAGTAGTGTGTCTAAAAGCCTTTCAATCCACTTTGGATTCTTATACATATTGTAAATAAAATGCTCATACCCACTCATCTGCCAGGCCTGTTCGAAAAGGGTGAGAGTAGCTTCGCCTTGAATGCAAAATTCCTCTTTAAAAAGATCTATACACTTTAGCAAGGATTTGTAACGAATATCTTCTTCAGAATCGGGAAAACGGTATTTCTCTAAATCCTCGTCTTTTTCTAAGGGATGACTAAGGAAACCAAAATATCTTTCATCTTCATCAGTGCGATATCTAATTCCAAATTCGTCTTCATAAATTCCAGGATAAACTTCAATGACCCACTTACGACGAGGGTGAAAAAAAGCTTTTCTATTAAGAAATTCCTCTCCAGGGGATATCCCTCCCCTTCGAATGTCTATATCGAAATGATTTAAAAGTTCCTCCTCTCTCTCAAATTGCAGAAAAGATAAAAGATTTTGAATAACTTCGCTTCTAGCTTCAAAATCAAGAGGTATCCTATCTGGTTCTTGATGATGAATAGCTATTGATACCCTTTCCCGATGTTTCATACTCAAAAATACCTCTTTACACCAACATATTTTCAAAAATAATAATTACGAAATTTATCTTTTCCTTTGTGTTTCAAAAATTTCGAACATGCAAATAATATTCTCAAGTGGAATTTCATCGTGTAACTCACTGCTGGAAGAAAATATTATATTCCCTGTTGACTTTGCAAGATCAACAATTCTTTTCACTTCCTGTTCAATTTCTTTTCTCGAACCAAAGGGCAGAAGTTGACTACAGTCTAAATTCCCAAGAAGAATCATTTCCTCTGGGCAAATCGCTCTCACCTTCTCCAAATCCATTCCCGCTATTGGTTCGATCGGGTGAAGCCCATTTGCACCAGTTGCAATAATTTGATCGATTACTTCCATTAAATTTCCATCGGAATGAAAAACCACCTTTACTCCCTTCTCATTAAAAACATCAATAAGACACTTTAAACGAGGAAAAAACTCCTTTTCCAACATCCAAGGCGAGAATATAAGTCCAGTTTTACATGCTATATCTTCCCCAATAAAAGCTATGGGAAATTTTTCTGCATCTACGAGGACTTCTGTTATTATTTTCTTCTGTCGAAAACGTTGTTCTATCCACTCAGAGAAAAGGACAGGGTCATCGTACCAAAGATAAGAAAAATATTCCATGCCAGCTTCATTATAAGGACCATAAAACCACCCCTCTGCTTCTGTCCACATAAGAACTGTATCTCCAAGTAAGTTCTGTTTGAGCTCGTAATCATTTTTTATTTTCTCAAGAAAAAACACATCTGGAAACCATCTGTTTAATCTTTGAACATCCAACTTCACCCATTTTTGAAATGATTGGTAATCACCGAACGGTCTTTCTACGATCCAACTTGTCCACCCAGCATACATCTTTACAAAACCATTTTCCTCTATTTGAACAGGTGGATCTATTGGTACTCGAATCGTTCTCGTCAAGTCAAGAATCTTTCGGCAAGCCCCGGTAACAATTTTAAGATTGTTCTTTCCATCAAGCCTTTTACCAGCATAAAACTCGACCGCCCTCTTGTTTCTAAGTAGATCAAAGTTGGCCACTTGATCAGTTTTTTTTATAGAAAAGGTTTGTAAAATTAACTCTCGAGAAAAGTAATCCTTCAAATTCTTAAACATCCTTAGAGGTCTATATTCTGGAAGAAACAATTTCCTTCAAAACTATTTCTAATGGAGACTCTCTCTCAACGCAAAAATTCTTTTCGTACCCCAAAATTTCGTAAGCTCTTTGGGTCAAAGAATAAGTATTTCTGCACTCCACCACATCTACTTCTCTCATCTCTTCACCCTGTAAGCTAACACAACGGTTAATTATCAACCTACGAGGTGCAATAAGCGTTGCAACTTGTGGTAAATCAAAATGCTGAAGAATCCCAAAAACATATATTCCCATTGGAGCAAGAATACCCTCATTACCTACCAAGGAAAGATAACTAAGAAGCGACCGATCTAATATCACACCATTAATCCAATCCTCAATCACGGAAGCAAACAAGGCAATGAGAGAACTCCTTATCCCGCTCACAAAAATACTTATCTTGGGGGGATAGAGTCCAAACTCTTTCTCAGACAAGGATCTTAAGTATTTCAGAAATAAAACAAGGTCAGCAACCTGTTGACCAAGTAAATTCGATCCCAACATCATACTATTGGTAGCTATTTCAAATTCAAGTGTATCACCAGGCTTACTCCGGATTGTCTCTAAAGTACCATCTGTTGTTGCCAAGGTTTGGTATTCAGGAGCAATGGGAGTTGTTTCCCCATTGCATCTCACATCGAGAGCGAAAATACGGATTGCCTCTTTTTCTACTAACTTCAGCAACTTCTCATTTATGCTACATAATTTACCATCGTCATTTAAAAGGACAAGCCATCTTTCTTCTCTCTTCGCGCCCTTTTTTAACCTCCAACAATAAAAAGGGATTGTTATCCCTTCTTCTGACTCCATAATAGACCTTTCTGTTATAAAAACGTCGTCCTCGAATTTCCCATCGTCCAAAATATTCGTCACTTCAAAAGGCAATTTGAAGTCAAGTACTAATTTAATCTTTTTAACGAAACCTTCCCTGTAAATTCGCCAATCACTAACTATACTTGGTAATTTCATTTCGGGAGGAAGATTTTTAACTATTCCCCTGCTCAACCGAGAAATGACTGGACCAGAAGGAATTGGAATATTCCATGCAAAACAATTAAATTGTAAGCTATTAGGAGGCTCGGGAACCACTTCCGGTTCTGGTATCGAATTCCCATCTCCTACCCCCATGAGCCACTTTTTAAACCATCCATATGCCGATTCTCTCATAGGTCGGTTATAACCATGTCCTGATACTACCTCTACCATTTTGATTCTCTCTTCAAAACCTATGCTTTCGTAAATTTTTCGAACCTTACCAAATACATTCCTTGCTCCCTCTATAGGAAATTGAGGATCTTGAGTCCCATTGACTAACATCAAGGGTCTCTGGGCAATAAGGGAACACAGACCAGCCATATCAATGTATCTCATAACACCAGGAACCTGGTTGCATAGGTCTATACCTCCATTCCAATTCAAACCACGCATAGATTTGAGGAAAAGAGTAAAAGAAGTAATATAACAAACTGGTATTATAACTGATATCCGCTCATCAACAACACAGGTATAAAGAGTATTGAGACCTCCACCAGAAGCACCAGTCATTCCAAGCTTGTTCCCATCGACTTCGGGACGGGTAAGCAGGTAATCGATCATTCTTATGCTTTCCCATACCATAAGACCCTCCTGGGAAAGACCTAAAAGCAGAATATCTCTATGTCCATGATCGTAAAAGCTGCAACCTCTTTCCCCTTGACCAATCGGATCGTAGACCAAGACCACAAACCCCAGCTTAACTAGACCAATGCAACAATTTTGAACATCTGGTTCCATTTTGCCATTCTTCATCCAGTGACCCACTGAATACAATATTCCTGGAATAGGAAAATGAACATTCTTTGGAATATAGAGGTGAGCAGAAACAAGGAAAAATGGTCGAGGTTCAATCAGCAATTTTTCTACAAAATACTCATCTCGATCGATTATACCCATAGATCGAACATGTAGAGGAGATCGAATGGGCAGAGGGTTAAGCCCCAAAGATTCCAACACTTGATTTCTCATCATTTCCCGCCAGGAAAACCACTTATCCCATGACAATTCAACTTGGTTTATTTTCTCCATTTGGGAAATTTTCAGATCGATGTAATCAAGCATCATGTCTTTATATTTCTGACTTATCTGCGAGCTTTTCTCTATTTGAACTGCCCAATTCAGAGTCTTATATTCATTCATCACTATAGTGACCGTCTCATTAAATTAAATCTTGAATTCTTTAAATTCTTCCTGACAAGGATAGCCATCTGTTATCATTAATTTTCTTTCCGCTGGCACTATTAGAAAAGCATAAAAACTGCACATTCCAAGATCTTTAAAGTGGGCACAAATAGGACCAATAGGACTATGATTCTGTAAAATTTTTTTCATTCCTCTTAAACCCTCTTGGGGAAGACTCGATTCTTTCAAATTAAATAGATTGATATAACGCTCAAGAGCATTTTGATAATAAAAAGCACTTTTATCAATATATCGAGCCATGCTTGGAACCATATAGAAATTAGTGGCAAAAATAATCCCTTTTTCATCAGGAAACCGGATTCCTTGATGGGAAATGCTCTTTTCAACAACACACGCTTTCCCAGAACGATCAACTAAAAGAAAATAAAGGCCAAGACGAATGAGATTATATTGTGAGATCAAAGCAATGGCTTCATCTACATCAGAACAAGTCTGCAAAACAATCCTTGCCAAGGTCATCCTTTCAATACCGGGTTCTCCCCCATCTAAAGGAAGAACCGAACCAGTTGCAATACTTAGACCCTTCTCATTCAATCCTACTTCGGTTTTTATGCTTCCAACTTTTCCCATGCTCAATAACGAATATCCCTCTTCTGGTTCAATAAATTGCAAAATATAGTAGGGTCTTTGAAAATCCTCTATGTCAGTAGTTTTTCCTATCAAAGGACCATCCATAGTACGGGTAAATGCAATGCTGGTACAGGCGTTGTTAACCAATTGTTGACTTGAATAGGCCTTCAATTCTTCCCATAAGGTTAGTTCAGCAATTTGATCGAGTCCTTCTAATCCTGCCTCTGCAGCCATGCCTCGCATTTCGTCAATAAGTTCAGGATAACCTTCCTCCAATTTCTTCAAAAAATTTCCTATGTGTAACCTCTTCTCTTCTGGAGATAACTTTATAGGTTTACAGAGTTCTGCATACGCTTTTTTTATTTGTTCTTTACAGGCTTGAACTTGCGCTCTCCCTCTTTCAAACCCCGATCCTTTCATTAAAACCGAAAGCATGGTTACCTACCCCCTTTTTTCCCCTATTTATTCCTTGACGGCACCAACAGTAAGCCCACGAACGAGGTATTTCTGAATGTAAAAAGAAGATGCAAGCATCGGAATCATTCCAATGACTCCTGCGGCTGATGCAGGACCCCAAGCAGTTCCTCGTTCAACTTGAGAGAAATTGGTAGTATAAACTGGAAATGTTTGGGCTCTAGCAGTTGTAGTTAAAACGTTGGCAATTAAAAGTTCATTCCAAGAAGTAAGGAAAGAAATAATAAAAACTGCTACCAATCCAGGAGCAACAAGTGGAATGGCAATTTTGAAAAAAGCCTTTAAATTTGAACAACCATCTAAAAGAGCTGCTTCAGTAATGCTTTTGGGAATATCATTAAAAAACCCCATCAATAAAAGTGTACTAAACGGGATACTTAAAAGAAGATGAGCGATAGACACTGCCCACCAAGTATCAATGAGCCTTAAACTTCGAAAAATGGTAAACATAGGAATAGCAATTACAACCGGTGGTATCATTCTTAAAGAAAAAAGCCAGTTATAAAAACTGCTCCCACTTACCTTAAAGCGGGTAATTCCGTAACCTAAAAAAGAACCTAACAATGTGCCTACCACACTTGAAATTAAACCTATAACCATGCTATTAACCAAATTTGGTATAAGGCTGGGCAGAAAAGAACGCCCAACATACTCCTTTTGTCCCCAAAGGGCTCCCTGATACCCAATAAGAAGTCGAAAATTGTCCAAAGTAAATCTCTTAGGAAACCAGACAACAGGATTTGCTGTTACATCACCAGGGAACTTTAATGATGTCAACACCAGCCAATACATTGGAAACAGAAAAAAAACAAGTAATAAAGCAACCAAAAGGTAGCGTGTGGTAAGCTTTAATACCATTTTCTTCCCCACCATGTTTAATTCCACTCCAATCTTTTACTCAACCTCATCCCTTTAATAATAACCCAGATAATTATCATAAGAAGAATTAACAAAACTACTGCCTCGGCTGAGGCGTAACCAAAAGACCCAAATCGGAAAGCTGTCCTATAGATATTCAGAGAAAGAACTTCGGTTGAAAAAGAGGGACCACCGGCTGTCACCATGTAAATAACATCAAATATTTTCAGTGCATCGATAACTCGAAGCGACAAGGCAACTGTGGCGGAGGGAATAAGCATAGGCCAGGTAACATATCGAAAAACCTTCCAACTGCTTGCACCATCTACTTTTGCGGAATCATAGAGATCCTGAGGAATGGTCTGTAAACCAGCTAAAAAGATTATAAAAAGAAAAGGGCTCCACTGCCAAACATCCGCAATAATAATGGACATTTTTGCTAATATTGGAGTACCCAACCATTGAACGCTACTTAAATGTAAAATATTCAATAAACCGTTTAGCGGGCCAAAATTATCAAAAATCAATTTGAAATTAAGTCCAACAACTACAGGAGGAATCATAATAGGAACAATGAGCAAAGACTTAATCAGCCTTCCAATAAAAAGCTCTTTGCTCAGCAATAATGCCATCCCCATCCCTAATAAAAATTCAATTGTTACTGCTAAAACAGAAATAATAAAAGTATTTTTTAAAGAAGCCCAGAAGTAAGAATCCGTTGCAATTTGAACAAAGTTGCTCAACCCCGCAAAAATTGGTTTAGTCATATAAGTAACATCAAAATTAGAAAGAGCTAAGCGCCATAGATAATAAGTAGGATATACAATAAGAGCTACAAGTATAAAAAGGGGGATAAAAATAAAAATTCCTTTGTCATAACGGTCAATTAACGAATAATTGACTCGAACTCTATTCCTAGACATTAATACCTCTCCTATTAGAATTCCCAATATTTAAAAGAAATTAGTTTCTCCTGCAAAAGAAGTACTTTCTCTTCCTTTGCAGGAGAAACCTTTTAGTTCAAATTAAGAATTACTGTAAACCTGCTGTTTTTACAATTCTGTTCCATTCATCAGCAACAGCTTTTAATGCTTCTTCTGGCTTCATCTCTCCTGTCCAAGCTTGACTAAGCATCTTACCCATCGCATACTCCAGTTTTGGAAGAACTGGAATTTTTGGTCTTACACTTGGCATAGTCAATGAAGGTGCCATAACCCAAAGGTCTGGATTTTTAGCTTTCAACTGGGCATCAGTCATCGTGGAAAGTCTGGTTGGTGTTTCAGTAAAAGTCTCATACAGATATCTAGCATCTTCCTTATTGGTCAACATCTGAATAAACGTATAAGCTTCTTTTGGAAACTTCGTATCTTTATTGATAGCTACACACCAACCACCAAGGTGAGGCGCAGGAACCACTGAAGCTCCAACTTTGCCGTGAACGGGAGAAGTTGGATCAGTAATGGAAGGCCAATATCCTCCCCATCCAACAAACATGGCAGTAATCCCACTTCTAAAGGGCTCAGAGCTGGTAATCCAATCAAGAGTTACTGGGTTCGGTGAGAATTTCCCTAACTCAAGATAATTTTGAAGAGCTCTTAATCCCAAGTCACTCAGGGCGGGATCGAATGCTACTTTATGATCAGCGGTGAAAAAATCCCCGTAATCAGGATCCACTTCACCAAGCAATTTCAATCCTTCCTCTGAACGCCGATAAGCGCCAAAAAACATACAAAAGGTTGATAGCAAAGGATCTCCCGAAGCTGCAGGAAGAGAAATCCCATATTGCTCACCCTCACGCCATTTTACTCCATTGGTAAAAAATTCTGCAAAATCTTTAAGTTTTTTAAAAGTTAGGAACTCCTTATCACCATCTTTGGGCATGTGTAAATCGTAACCGTATTTCTCTTTAAATTTGGCTTGATATTCAGGATTTTCAAACAGGTCGGTACGATAAAAAAGAATAAGTGTACCATCAACAAATGGCAATCCGGTATTTTTCCCCTTAAAGGTTGCATATGTTTGCCAAAGTATGGAAGGAAAATCCCCATAATCATAGTTTGGATCAACAATATCAGGGAACTTTTGTCGAATTTCATCAAGATCATAGAGATAATTTCCAACCGTTCCAATCCAGTGATAACCAACGCTGTAAACATCAAACGAACCTGCACCCGTCGTAAAATCAGTTAACATTTTATCAAGTAACACATCAAAACCAATTGCAGTAACCTGAGCTTCAATCTTATCACCATACTTTTCGTTAAACTTCTTCGCAATCGCTTCAGCACTATCAGACATTCCGTGAGCAGACATAATACCAATTCTTAGAATATCTTTAGCCATGATTGGTGAAACGATAATCAAAAGAGTAAAAACCAATATAATTATAGTAAATAATATTCTTTTTATCATAAGAATCATTTTTTATTCCCTCCCTGGAAATATCCAAAATTCAATAAAAAACTTTTCAAAAACCATTTTTTTCGAATACTTCATAAAAAGAGCTGATTTAATATTTACAGCTTAATATTTCGAGCACTCATCCCAAACATTCCACATTGTAGTAAAATTTTCCATTGGGACATCATCCTGAATGTTGTGTACTGAAGCAAAAACAAAGCCCCCACCCGAAGCAAATATTTCTATCTGTCTTTTCACCTCCTCCCTTACTTTCTCTGGATCTGCATAAGGCAATGTGTTTTGACTATCTACGCCTCCTCCCCAAAAAGTGATAAAACTCCCAAAATCTCTTTTCAGCATTTCAGAATTCATACCAACTGCATTGAATTGGATAGGGTTCAAAATATCAATCCCAGTCTCGATAAAATCCGGAATAATTTCAGAAACCGCACCACAAGAATGAAAAAAAATAAAAAAAGGGGAGAGGATTTTTCTTTTTGCATAATCAAATAACCTTTTATGTCTAGGCATTATAAATTTACGATACATTTCCCTTGAAATGATAAGACTTTGTTGAGTTGAAAGATCGTCGCCTTCACGTAAAATCTGAAAATAACCATTAAGCTTCGTACTCAGAATATCAATATATTTCATCTTCACTTCAAGTATCTTCTCTAAAATTGTCTCTGCGATTTTGGGAGAAAGGGCCAAGTCCATAAGAAATTTTTCATAACCCCTTAAACGCAGAGCCATTTCGAATATCCCCGAACCATAACTTTCTACAACCACAACATAATTTTCTCCAAGATGGTTTATCTCTCTTGACCAATCTTCTATTATCTCCATTTTTGGCTCAGGCCAAGGATAATTTTCAATATCGCTGATGTTAGATGCATCCTTAAGAGGATTACAAAGTATACTAAAATACAAACCCTCTTTCTCTGGCATCCCCCACAAAATTCCCCATTCATCGGTGAAGAAGTAGTATTCCATATTTTTATTAATCACAGGCCTTTTTCTACTCACTCCTGGAAGAAAACCTCTCACATCTATAAGTAACTTCTCCATAATATCTTCTTCCACTCTGGCCAATTGTTGAACATGATCAAGGATTTGTATCTTTCTCTCCTTATTCCAAGACTTCAACAATTTAGAATAAAAACCTTTCCTCAGTCCGGTTACTATTGTTCCTCCCAGATCAATTGGTACTCTATCAGGTTCTCGATTAGAAAGAGCGGTCAAAACCCTTTCTTTTGGTAACAAAACTCTCTCCTCCTCACTCTATATGATAAGAAAAAAAGGATACCTCGCCTTTATAGGCCTTTATAAGCGGGGGACCTTTGATGAATTAAAAATAACAATTCAGACACAAACCGTACATGACGATCTTATTACCAAATCCGGTTTCAATTTAATTAAGTTATTTGGTATCCTCTCACCATGAATTACTCTAAGAAGAAAATCCATAGCTAGTTTCCCTATCATATATTTCGGTTGGTTAACAGTGCTCAATGGGGGGTCCAAATATGAAGAAAGAAATATATCATCATAACCCATAACTGAAACATCATTGGGAATTAAGAGATTTTTTTCTCGTACAGCCTTCATGGCACCTAATGCAACTAAGTCGTTATAAGCAAATAAAGCCGTAGGACGATCATCAGAGTTAAAGAGTTTTAAAGTTGCAACATAACCACCTTCAACGACAGGGGGATTAAACGTTATCAGGTTTTTGGGAACTTCGAGATTATTATCGTGAAAAGCCTCAATATAACCCATTTCCCTCCACAAACTGGTTTGAGCAAAAGATGGACCATTTAAAAAGGCAATTTTTCTATGACCAAGGTTAAGCAAATATTTTACTGCCTGATAAGCACCAAACTCATAATCTGCGACAACGCAGGGAATCCCAGAAATAATCCTATTAATAAGGACACAGTGTATACCACTTTTGACAATATTTGTTACTTGTTCATCAGGAAGTCGAGAAGCTCCCAAAATAATACCCATTATATTGCTATTTTTTAAGGTTTCAGCATAATCTCTTTCCCGTTTTGGATCTTCTCTGGTATTCCATAAGCTTACAGAGAAACCATGCTCAAAAGCCAGGTCTTCTACACCATGAACGATTTCTGGGAAAAATGGATTTGCAATATCAGTTACCATTAAGGCGATAACTTTACTTTTCTTATTAAATGATTCATTTTTCTTCCATCGATTAGCCAAATAGTGAGATTCTTCTGCAACTATTAAAATCTTTTTCCGAGTTTCCTTGCTAATTCGAGGATCTCCATTCAAAGCTCGAGAAACTGTGGAAGGAGAAACGCCGCTTTTTTTAGCAATGTCGTATATGGTAACACGCATTAATAACACCCATCTTTTATTTTAATTATAAAGCATAAATTGCAATATTTCAATATTCAATAGAATATTTTAATAAATTGTAAATTATTTAAAATTGTTGCATTATAAAGGGATATGAAATCTATCAAACTATTTTGAGAGGGTAACGAGGTACCCCCGTATAGAATGTAGTATCTTATTCTATACGGGGGTGTGTCTGTTTGGGGTCCGTTATTCAGGTGACTGGATTAACTCGACCTTGAAATGTTGTTCCCCATTTATTTATATCGTCCTATGACACCTTTTGTGATGGTGCCAGTCATGATGACCGTGGCTCGGTTTATAGACAAGACGTGTAACGATAGACGCTCATCAAACCCTTAAGGGGGAGGTCCCACCTCATGAAAGAACAGCTTTGAGTTGGTATCGACCTTGGATGTCATGAACACCGAGTGGCTATTGCTCAATCGAGTGGAGATATTCTCAAAGAATTTGGTATTTCACACACCGCAAGTGGTTTTCACCCTCTTTACTACGAACTCGAGCACAAAGAATCCGCTTTAAAACTCCCGGTCGTCATTGAGATAGAGGGTTTTAACCGGTATGCTTGACCTCTCGATCAAATGATAGGCGATAAAGAATACACTCTCCTCAAGATCAACCATTTAAAATGTGCCCGATTTTATAAAAATATAAAATGGATTATATATTTAGAAAATGCAGTATTCACAAGGAGAAAGATATTCCGATCAAAGAGATCTTAGAAATAATCTAAATCTTGCTATGATAAATTATTAGAGAAGATTTTTACTAATTACTCATTATAACAGTTCTATAATGAATGGAGGGAAAAAATGGATAAAAGTACCGTGCAAATCCGAGGGCTAATTGCTTTGGGGATGCTGATCTTGATTGTGGTCATGATTATTACCGGAGTTCTATTATGGCTGGCAACCTTGGGCGTGATGAACAACCCTGTTGTCTGGGGTTTCGCTTCTCAGGTTCATCCAATCATCGGTTTGGTTATGTTTGTCCTGGGCATGATTCACTTGATTTCCAATAAAAAAATGTTTGTAAATGATTTAAATACCTTGACAAAAGGAA
>Ga0172362_10000983_pt1 | contig 24159 bp, 18 predicted proteins | sample LakKivs1_kivu2a2_FD_114534 | JGI IMG/M metagenome (GOLD analysis project Ga0172362, IMG submission 114534) | Sediment microbial communities from Lake Kivu, Rwanda - Sediment s1_kivu2a2 | ecosystem: Environmental > Aquatic > Freshwater > Lake > Sediment | place: Rwanda: Western Province, Lake... | reverse complement strand
TCCATCGCTAAGGTTTTGCCGTCGCGCGTGAAGGAATGGCAATTGCCGCAGACCTTCATATCCGTCAGAAGAGTGGGTGGTTTGTACGAGGACACATCTCCCAGACGCCAGCGGATGGATTCGAGGTTCTCCAGGACGTGTCCAAACGGCAGCGGCACATCGCGATAGAAGATCGGCGCCCCCACGGCATCGTCCGAGGTGCTGAGTTTGAAACGCCCGCGCGACAAAGCTCGGTCCAAGTCTGAGCTCTGGAAGCCTGTAATCGTAACCCCCGCTCCTGGCTTCCGCCAGGAAGACGCGGGGGCGGCCTGCCCGCGTGATAGGCTCTTAATCCGCTCCCAGGTGTCAGGGGCTGGCATCCACCGGCGAGGCTGAACCTCCGGTGCTGGCGGCTGATAGGCGGCTGCGGCCTGTGAGAGAGTCCTCGGGTCGTCATCGCGTGCCCGTGGCGGTGTTGCCCCCTGTGTGAGAAGATCAAGGTGCTCGCTACCATCGCTGGACATTACCTCGATCAGCCAGGTGTCCGCCTCCGTGGCAGGGTCACTCCAGACGAATGTCGGGGCAGCAATATCCGGCGGGAACACAGCCTCATCCAGGGGGTAGTCAACCTTGAGGGGGACCAGATCATCGCTTGTCGAAGCCGCGTGAACTGCTTGAAGGATGGCTTTTTGGAGTGTCTCATCAGATGTTGATAGGGAAGGGTCAAAGGTCACCCCCGCGGGCGCGGGGGCAAGCCTGCCCCTGCGGAAGCAGGGGTTATGCTCGCCCAGCAAAGCATGGGCGGCCAGGTTGGCCGGGCCGGTAAAAAAGCTAAGACTTAAAACTAAAAAACAAAAAGTATAGGATTCCAAAGTTTTACCTTTTGACTTTTGCGTTTTCAGTTTGTCTTTTCATGATAAGTTGTTGGCACACCAGAGACCTGTCAAGTAAAAAACTCCCAACCCGCTATGTTGCTTTACCACGACCACATCGCTTACAATTATTGGAAAACGTGTGATAAACCTGGAAGGAATATAGACTATGAATGCTGATAAAGGTTTTTGTCATTGTGTGCTTTTATTGATAACGGCGTTGGTTTTGATGCTGGTAATAGGCCCAACGATGTCAATAACCGAGGGCAAAGAAGAAACTGCAAACGCCGTGGTTTGGGATACGCTGTCGCCTTTTGGGAATACTATTGATATCCGAGATAAGACAAACTGGAGGCCTGTCCCTACTGACCTTCTTACGCTTGAAGCCAACCCACCTGTTGCCTCTTCGGACCCGGGCTACTACGGAAGAGAATACTCTTTCAACGGCGACGCAGTAGTAGAAAATGAGCACTTAACCGCCGTGTTCTGGTCAAGAAAAGGCCGAGTGGTTATCTACTCAAAAGTTCCTGCAGGCCAGAAGTTGATAGAATTTGTTCCTCTTCAACTCAAAAAAGGGTCGGCGAGCATTACTTCCTGCAAGATATTACGGAATACGGGTGATGAAGCGGCTTTGGAAGTTTTTTTCTCCGGCGAGGAAATAGGGGTGAATGTGTCTGCTATTTTCTCGTTCAGCCCCGACTTGATCGGGGTCGAGATTAAACCTGCTGAGAATACCAAGGGCATAAGCCTCTTTGGTTCAATTGAGTATGGTATAGTGCCCAGTTTTATCGGCGACGATCTCATATTTGACCCTAGAGAGTACCCTTCAATGAATACACTCTGCATTCCTTCGGAGAATCTTTTCTTAGGATTACTAAAGGGCGAAAACAGTGTGCTGGTGGTAACCTGGCCGAAGGGAAAGCAACAAATGAATCTTGTGCTCGATCCCGATAAATCGGGAAAGTCCCGCCCGATCGAATCTGTTGACTTTGACAATGATGGCCAGAGTATTTATCTGGCCATTTTAGATGCGCCAGGTATCTGGCATAAAGAAGAATTGAAGGCTTCTTATCTGGAAAAGGATATAGCTATCAATTGGAAAAGACCCTTTCCTGCAAAATGGGTTACCCAATTAAATGAAGCGGGGGTGCAAACTACCTTTACGTTTAGAGAATCTAAAGGAAATATCTGGCGGGGTGTAACCGGTTCGTATATCTATCCCGTTTGGTTTGATGGCGACAACGCTTTCTACCATCTTAGTAAGAAAATACCCCCCAGAGGGGAATCTCTAATCTATTTTCTGGAGAGAAAAAATACTCCTTTGTCGGTTTCTACTCCTGTTGATATTGCCAAGGCAACGCTGGGCAGGCAAACGTGTGATGCTATACTTGACCTGCCGGGCCGCGTGCTTAGCACCCATCATAGAAGAGGCGCCGCAGGCATCCGTCGGGCCTGTACCTGCGGCTGTACAGAGGCAATACAGGTGGTTTTTGAGGCGGGCGAAGAGGTACAAAGAAAAGAATATGTCGAGGGAGCTGTAGATGACATGGTCTACTTTGTCACGCGGCACATGGAGAGAATCAATGAATACCTGGATTTTGCCAACAGCATGATGGAGTTTCTAAGTCTGGCAAAGAAATCCAATGCTGACCTGAAACCGTTTCTTGACAGTATGGCGTCAATCACGCAGGAGATAGTCCAAGAATACAATAGGCAGAGAGATAATATCAAAAGTCTGGAATATACCGGCGAGTTGGCTCAGAAGACGAAAACTCTTACTGTGAAGAAAAACCCAGGCAACCTCTCAATCTATTCGGACCTCAGCGAGAAATGGAGGGCAATGGGCGGAGCGCAAGATTCCCTCGTCGCCCTGTTTCACAGCTTAACCAGGAAACTATCTCAGCAGGCAGGTTATGGTTGCGTAAATGACCCCAGGGCTGTTCAAATAGCAGAAGAGATCAGAACGCGTTGCAGGAAATGCCTTAGAAATCCTGATGGCTACGAAATATGGCCTGACTATTGAATATATTACTCAAACTGATCGATTAGCCGCGTCATTCCTGCGAAAGCAGGAATCCATTAACATAGCGGTTGAGTGAATTCCCGCCCCTGTTTCCACAGGGGTGACAACCTTGCGCGGGACTGACAAAATGCGGTATGCTATTATCATATATCCACTTATGCCAGTGTGCTATCGAAAATCGGTCAGTTTGAGTATATTAATGCCCTGTTAAACTCTGGAGATCACAGACACAGAATTATGAAGCATTATTTTGTTCCTGTACTTGTTCTATCGGGAACTTTAGCTGTGCTTGCGGGCTGTGACCGCAGCGCTCCGAACAATGCCCCGAGCGAAATAAGGTCTAAGTCCGGAATAGTAATGGTTCAGCTTCCGGGCGGCTGGTTTACAATGGGAGATGAGAATGAGGTAGATGCAAAGCCCCACAAGGTTTATGTAAGCGCATTCTACATAGATAAGTACCTGGTGACTCAAGCGCAATACCAGACAGTTATGGGAGGAAATCCTTCCCGTTGGAAGGCAAGTATGAATCCCGTTGAGCAGGTCCGCTGGTCCGACGCTGCAAGATACTGCAATGCCCGTTCCCGCCTGGAGGGGCTTCAACCTTGCTATGATTTGAAGACCTGGGAATGTAATTTTGATGCAGATGGATACAGACTGCCTACGGAAGCAGAATGGGAATATGCCTGTCGGGCGAGAACCAAAACAGCGTATTTCTTTGGCAATGATCCGTCAAAATTGCGGGATTACGCTTGGTTTGAGGAGAGCTCCGGCGGACGGCCTCGGCCAGTAGGTCAGAAGCCGCCGAATCCGTGGGGATTGTACGATATGTACGGCAACGTCTGGCAGTGGTGCAATGACTTTTACAACGTAGACTATTATCAGGAATCTCCGCAGGAAAATCCCAAAGGACCGAAGACCGGCGACAACAAGGTAGTGCGAGGCGGTGCATGGAAATTCAGCGCACAGAGCTGTCGCTCCGGTTATCGTTATAATGAAGATCCTGGCTATGCGGATGTCTGCTTTGGATACGATATCTATGGCTTTCGCTGCGTCAGGTCAGCCTGTGGCTCATCGCCTGGAGAATTTACAAATGTCCCTTCAAAATAATCGATCGTACATTGTTGGGGTGATGGCATTTCTGTTGGCATGCCGGTTTTTGACGGCGCAAGAAATAGACAAACAGAACACTATTTTTCCGGGATTCAAAGCCCATCTTGTAGACCGGCTGCCGATGGGGTATAAAGTCGGTGTTGTTGATATTGACCGCGATGGCAAACTCGACATCATCGGCCTGGCAACGGAGCCATCATGCCTTGTCTGGTACAAAAATCCCGGTCCCGTAAGGGATCCCTTTCGGGATTGGGAAAAGTACGTTCTGACTTCAAAAGCCAAAGAGTATATCGACTTAGCTCCATACGATATTGATGGAGATGGACGAACTGACATCGCCATCGCACATGAATTTGGCATGAGCAGAACTAACTCGGGTGGCCTTGTGCATTGGCTAAGATGCCCAGATGATCCCACGCAGGAGTGGCCTATGTACGTTATAGGTGCTGAGCCGACCTCACATCGCATCAGGTGGGCAGATATTGATGGCGATGGGCGCAAGGAGCTATTGGATGCACCGATTATGGGCCGCAATGCAAAATCGCCGCTCTGGGATGTTGGCGTGAACCTCATCTGGTATGAAATACCTGAGCCACCCACCACAGGACCTTGGGAGCCCCACATCATTGATAATCAACTGACTGTCGTTCATGGTATTTCCATTGTCAATTGGGACAATGACAACTGTGACCCCCGCCTGCGCGGGGGCAAGCTTGCCCCTGCGAGGGACCCCGCCCTGCGGGAACCCAAAGCAGGGGTTCTTGTGGCCAGCTTTGAGGGCATACATCTCTATCAACCTCAAAAACAAAGAGATGGGATTTCGTGGAGAAAGACGAAAATAGGGTCTGGCGAGCAGAGCAATCCGAACAAACGCGGCTCCAGCGAAGTTGATCTTGGAACGATTGGCTCTAAAAAAGCCCGTTTTTTGGCCGCAATTGAGCCGTGGCACGGGAATAACGTGGTGGTTTATACGCCGGGTTCCGGACCAGACGATTTGTGGCAGCGGGCTGTGATAGACACGACCTTTAATGAAGGGCATGCCTTGATTTGTGCTGACCTTGACGCAGACGGCGATGATGAGATCATTGCCGGCTATCGTGGCAAAGGATACGGCCTATATATTTATAACTGTCTGGATTCAAGCGGCAAAAGCGCTGCCCTGAGCTTGCCGAAGGGATGGGAGCGTATTTCTCTGGACGATGGGGATATGGCAGCATCCGGCGTCACGGTTGCTGACATTAATGGCGACGGTCGGCTCGACATCATTTGTGTTGGGACGGCCACGTCGAATATCAAGTGGTATGAGAATTTAGGGCCGGTTCGGTGAAAGGAGGCCCGATTCACTCCCGATCAGGGATGGCCGAGCCATTCTCCTGCACCCATTCAATGATCGAAATCACGGCGTTGGAACTGTCTCTATCGTTGTGGGCTTCGATGAGTATCTTGCCATTCTCTGAATCTTCAGGCGTGATTTTTTGCTCAAGCCAACGACCTTCCTGAAAATGCTCAATGACGCCGAGCGAATGCCCAGCCACGGTTACCGTCTGCTTGCGGCCGCCCTGAAAGTTGTCCGGGTCTATAACGTATACACGTACAGTGCCTTTTGTGCCTTTTGGCGCAGTCCCGATCAGGGATGGCCGAGCCATAAGTTCGATTCGCAGATCCTTGTCGTCGGCTCGGCAATGATATACTGGGAGATTCCACCCATCCCAGTTATATCCGGATTTGGCCTCTGCGGCGAAGCCTGGCTCTGCATAGATGACTTCCTGCTGCGGACGGCCACACAGCATCAGTAGGCGAACTCCGCGATTCTTCAAGGTCTCGGCGGCAGGTAATTGCTCTTTATCCGGCCAAAAAGGTATCTCCGGTGCCGGCGCTCGATCGACGGCAGCAGGCATCGGCGGAAGCGGCGCATGCGGCTCAACCTGATACCAGTACACCGTGCTGGATAATTGCAGTGTGCTGCCTGGCTTGCCGAATTCTCTGCGGAACATCGGATCTTCGTTAGCTCCGAAACCGATCGCTACACGTAATGATTTCTCAAAGCTGATAGCATCGTTGACAAAGAACCGATAGCCGAACGCCCCTTTCATAAATGGAAAGTATCCGGTCAGTGGGAACATGCTTTCGCTTTCCGGAAAACCCCAACTGAAGCCGAAAGAATCCTCCAAACCTTGAAACTCAACTGACGGTGTTTTTTCGCCGTCTATAAAGAATTTTTCATTTTCATCTACCGGATAGCCAGACCGGCCCGGCCTACGGATTGACACGTTCCAGCCGACAAATTTGCCTTTGCCATTCGCCTCCAGCGCTACATAATCCTGCTGGCCAAGTAATAAGGCCTCCTGCTTCCAGTGGGCGTGGAAGTAGCCGACATCTTCGGGGAGCTTGTCCACCCTGCGGTACATCACGTAGCTGTAGCAGGGCATAATCTTCCAAAGCTCCTCGCCTGGCTCAATAGGGCCATCGTAGACCAGCTCGATCTTACCGGACTGGCGAAAAGGCATTTGAAAATAGGAATTGAAACCTCGCCGCTTATTTACAAGGGCAGTATTGACCTGGTCGCGCAAGCCAGCCGGGTCGCAGAAGAAATCGACCAGCGGACATTCGACGCTCGGAGAATTCTCGCCGTCCCAGTAGACCTTCAAAAGCACATCGCGATTCAGTTTTAGCACCTGCGGCATAGCAAAATGGATCATGGTGATGATTGCTGGCCCTTTTAGGTCGGCTGCTACTACCTGTTTAGAAGAGTTAAACCGCGCGTTAAGTGGGGTCTCGATCCACAAGGCATTCTCCGCTGCTGTTCGTCCTGGAATAAGTCGGGGCAGATCATCGAAGGTTAAAGGTGGTGCTATTATCGGCATTACTGCCAAGACAGTCGCTAAAAGTTGTGCTGTGAAGTGCTGTGTCATCGGTCGCCCCCACTATTTTTGTGCATTTTTAGTTGCCGTCACCTTTTTTGTTTTGATCACCGGTTTCTTGCTTCCGGCTAAGAGTGGGTCTATAAGGTTTCCCAGGTGAGACAAGACGCATATCGAACAGGATGGTCTTGGGAATCTGGTCAGAAGATTTGAAGAACCTTTCGTGGATTTGTTGGCCAGCCAGAATTGGTAAGGCTCTGACTACCACTTCTGTTGTGAAATATCCTGTCTGACTCTGCCACTGGAGCTCTAACGGTGCTTCACCTTTATACTCATCATTAACCTCAATCCTGGCCCCAGGTGGTTCTGAAATAACCTTAGTAATGTAGGTCTTTCGTGGAGGTTCTTTTTTGGAGCTGCCAAAGTCGAAGAGGATGGTCTTGGGTATGGGGTCAGCCCAATTGCGCACGTGTGGACTATCTTCGCCCCTAAAATACTTTGTCTGTAGCTGTCTATCATTACTCGTTGCAGTTACGGTATGATTTCTGGTAAAGAATCTCTGCGGCGCCCAGCCCTGCCAATCTATCTGCAATGGCGCATCGCCAACGTAGTCGCTATCTACTTCAATGCGGGCTCCAGGTGGGATCGAAATGACGCTCGTACTATACATTTGTTTTTCCGCGCACCCAGAGGTTATGGCTCCAACAAGCATCACGGCAAAGAGCCGGAAAACGTTTGTTCGTGGATTGTTAGTTCTATACTCTACCATTGCTCTACGGAGCACCCATCTCCAAAGTCAATTCCGACTTGTCGGGATCAACTTTTGATTTGACTTCTGGGCAAATATAATCATTCACGGTGTGCAAATCAAGAGAAAAACTAACAATACGCTTACTGGTCGGCTATTTCTATTGAGAAGCCCGAAGGTCAAAATATTTTTTAGCTTTTCCATCTTGGCCAAGAGCAAAATACAGTGATGCTAAATTATGCTGAATATATCTGCCGAGACTACGGCTGCGCTTGTGCCCATAACGAAGTATATTCTCATAGACCCGTATTGCATCTTCAAACCTGCCTTGGTATATGGCTTCCTCGGCCTGACTTATCGCTTTTGTCGGATGTTTCTTCTTCTTTCCGTAAGGCCACTGGCCTTTTTGAATAAATAGCCTGGGATCAAAAGTCGTTGAGGATTGGCTGTGCCATATAGGATTATCGTCTGAAAAGCCGGGCATAAAAGGCCGGGCAACATCCTTCCAATTTATGCCTTTCCCAAAACATCCGCTGCCGAACACCGTACCGATGAGTTTCCCAACGAGTCTTTCTATTAAATCTGCTTTTTCCTCACATTCTGTTAACAACTTTTCCTGGAGAGATTGTAATTGTTCTCTCTCATCCTGGCTGACCTCATTCTGGTGAAAATAATACATAAAATAATTTACCGTGTGAAAATCTGTAATGTTTATTCCTGATTCTGCTGCAAGCCGCCTGAGCCGATTGTAATGCCGTCGGTAGACTTGCTCTTCGCTACAGCAGTGTTCGATAAGCCTTACCAGGTCAGCTATAACGCCATCGAAAAACTGGCATCTTGATAGGTTAGAGCGGTGTGCAGCTTCCTCCCAATCCGCAATTGTCAGCGAATTGCCGAAGAACAGGACATTATTAAAATGGACTTCATAATGGACTAATCCTATATCGTGGTTTCTGCGCATTTCGGCAATTATTTGGGCATGACGTCGGTGCAGCCACAAAAGCGCATTTTGTAACGCCTTGTGCATTTGTCCTATTGAAGTAGCAACCCCCATTTCGTCCAGCATCCGATAGTATCTGGCATCTAATTCATCTGCAAATCTTAAATCTCTTGGATGCTCTACACCCCAGATAGAAAAAGCTATCGGCTCGCCTTTGTATAAAAGCTCTTGGTCCTGGTATATCCCCATACCAATAGGAACCATTACTGCCCGGCTATGTGATAACGCATACTGCGACAGGACGACTTCGTTTATTACGCTGCGGAATCTTTTCGCTCTATAAGGCTCGCCCACATCGTATCTGAAGTCTTCGGTTGTCCCATCGGGATTTGTGATTGGAATCAAATAGGCAATATTACCTCCGCCGAGCACACGTATGTGGCGGATTTCGCCTTTCTTAATCCTTAAAATCCTATCGGTTATGCCTTTAATCTTAATAGAGCGAACCCAGCGGTTATTCACCATAAAGAAATCTTTGGGACCCAATTTGACGACCACGCTTGTTAGTTTAGAAATGTCACCAAAATCTTCCAGGTAAATAATTCTACAAATCTTCTCAAGATATTTGCGGGTCAGTTTGTCTTCTATATGGGCAAAAAGCCCCCAGTATGGAGATACAATTCCTGCCCTTTTATTTTGTACCTTAAAACCCTTTAGACTTCTGATACATGACCTGATTTCCTTTAGAGTCATTTTAGAGCAGACACTTCTTAACACTTTCAGGTTGCCAGACGGCAGACTTGCCATCCTATGTGATTCTCCGCTTTTATCGCAAGCAACTTGTGGCATAAACTATCGGCTCAAACTTTGCCAGGTCTTTTATTGGAACTGACCCCCATGTTGTATTTAGATGTCCGAGCATCTTGTGGTTGTTTAGATTTCGAGAATATGTAACCAGCGCCTTTGTGGCTTCTAATTTTCGCCAGCCAGCCGGCCACACTCGAAAGCCCTTCTCCATAAACATAGGTATCGATGGGTAGCTGTCCCGAAGCTCGTAGTGCCAATCGCAGATTATTATGTCCTTAGGGATTAGGTCAATCGCGCCGGCAGTACCATTGGCACTGGCTTCCCACTTACCATAGTCAATCTTGCCGGCGTCAATCAAGCGGTCGCCCCACATCAGCATTTCAAGGTTCTTTTCCTTAACCAAGTGCTTGTAGTAGTCGTTGACAGCTCTGGCAAAAAGTTCGGCTTTATCCTTGCCTTTGCAGCGAGGGCAGGCGTCTTCGCCTATAAGAAAAACCTCGTCCATTCCAACATGAAGGGCATCGGTTTCAAAGGCGGCTATCAGCTCATCCATAAGGCTGAATATCACAGGATTGACCTCAGGATGTAGTGGACACCAACTGCGACAATAAATCCCTTCGTTGTTGGGGTATTGCCCAGCGGTCTCGTCAAATTGAGGGTACTTGGCTAATAAAGGAAAAGTGTGTTTACTCCACGACTGATGGCCTAAACACTGAAATTGTGGGATAAGGCGGATATGGTGCTTTTTGCACTGGACAACCAGTTTTTGGATGTCCTCTTTCTTGCTTGGATTGCCCGTTCGCAGCTCGGGGTGGGATTGATATTCATAGCCATAGTTGATCTCTGTTACGATTACATTTACACCAAGATCGGCGAGCTGCCCTACAACTTCCGTAAGTTGCTCGGTTTTGTCCGCAGTAGTGATAAGGACGTGTATGCCTCGCCAAGGTACAGATCGCTCTGCAGCGAGTAAGGGTGGCGCAAGTAAGATTGGCAAAATGTGTAGGGCAAGCATGCAAAACAAGGCTCTCTTCATCGTAAAATCTCCTGAATAAGGCGTTTATCGTGAGTTTTTGTCGGGAATAGCGTCGGCGCGGAATTTGTAGTGCTTGAACAGTCCATCTATATCTGCTGCTTTCGCATCGCCGGCGTGAATGACCACCCGATAGCGCAAGGTGAGCGTTTCGCCCTTCGGCAGCTCCAGTTGTCCTTCTTCGAGCCAGAACATCGGCGTCGGCGAGAAGAATCCGTAATCGCGAGTGAACCACTTACACGGAAACCAGCGGTTGGCCGGATGCTGCAAAATGGCGATGCCTTCGGTAATGCCGTTCCGCGTGCCCCAATAGTCACACCACGGCGAGGCGACGCCCCATGTGCCTTTCTCGCCGGTTTTTCCTTCGGCATTGATCAATGTGCCGCCAGAGCTGACACTTAACTCAGGCACCACACGTGCAGAGAACAGTGAATGATTCGTCTTTAAGATGTGGATGTCTGTTAGCGGGTCCAGAGTGATTTCAAAATCAATAAAGCGAAGACTTTCGCTCGGAGCGCTGATGACAATGCGGCGCGAATCCATAATGATAGGTTTTTCCGCTGGCTGCTGCCAGAGGCATTTATCCGCTATACGTATGGCGGATTTATCGGTAAAGACGACTTGCCCCTCTGAATCTTGGATTATCTTCGGCCCCAGAGATACGATTTGTCCGCGTTCGTTGCCTTCCTGCCAGTAGTTGCCGCCGTTGACCCGGTCGCAGCCGAAGAATAACGAGTGATGGTGCGGGTAAGGCTCCGATGTTTCTGTCGTGATGGATTTGCCGGACGCCGGCCCATTTATCGGCCAAAAATATGGATACTTTTGGCTTTTGGCGAACTTATAGCAGGTAAAAAGTTTTCCGGCAACAAAGACCTGCACCTGGTCCGTGTTCAGCCGAGCTGATAATTCCTGCGCAGACGACCGCGCTGAAACGTTCAATGTGCATGCAAGAATGAAAGCAACTACTGACATTTTTTGCATTCTCTTATAGGAGCCATGGGCTTCGCATCGGCCTGGAGAGCATGCGATTAGCCTGGTCATCCCCGCTTTCGCGGGGACCGGTGAATCGTTCTTGCTGCGGGTCCCATTTCAACTTTCGGCCAAGCCGCATCGCAATATCGCCCAGCAGACAGACGGTGCAACTGCGGTGGGCTATTTCGACCGGGGCAATGGTTTCAGCCCGCGACTTGATGCACTCAAAGAAATTGCCTTTATGATTGTTGCTCTGATATAGATGAATCTCGTCGGGGCCTATGGTCGAAGTCACCAGCGATTTTGGCTGAGCATCAATCTTTCCGCGTGTAACGAACACCCAGCCTTGCGTTCCTTCGAAAAGGATTCCTTGCTTATTTTTGTTCTCGTCTGCGCAGATGACCTTGACCCCATTGGCGTATGTGTACTCGATGCGGAATGCACCGTGCACGTTCCACAGTCCATCTTTGGGGTATTCCGCCTGGCCTTGGATTTCAACCGGGCCGGTGTATTCGCTGCCCATGCCCCATTGGGCGATGTCGTTATGGTGGGCGCCCCAGCCGGTTATCATGCCGGCGCCGTAATCTTGGATTCGCAGCCAGCCTGGCCGGTCGTAGCCATTTTGTGGATGAACCCGGTTTTCGGTGTATTCAGCCCAGGGTGCGGGGCCCAGCCACATATCATAGTCTAAGTTTTCAGGAACCGGCATAGGTGCTTCTATCGCGCCACCCGGGTCAGTTGGCAGGCCTACCAATACCTTCTGCAGCTTGCCGATCCGCCCGTTGCGGACCAATTCGCAGGCGAACCGAAAATTCGATTCTGATCGCTGCTGGCTTCCAACCTGGAAGACTCTGCCATAGCGGCGGACGGTATCGCTGAGCACCCGGCCTTCTTGTATCGTTAAAGTCAAGGGCTTCTGCACGAAGAGATCTTTGCCGGCCTTTGCTGCCGCAATTGCCGGAAGCGCGTGCCAGTGGTCGGGCGTGCAAATCACTACCGCATCAATGTCCTTTCGCTCGATGAGATCTCTGAAATCTCTGTAGGCAGCACAGCCTTTGTAAGTGCCGGCGGAACTTTGTTTGCTGTAATGTGTTTCGACTAATTGCCTGGCATAATTTGCCCTTTTGGAATCCACATCGCAGACTGCGACGACCTGGACCTGCTGAAATCCCAGCACTTCTTTCATATCGGCCAGGCCCATCCGCCCAACGCCGATGCAGCCGACGGCGATGCGATTGCTCGGCGCATCGGGGCTAACCACCGAGGCTGGGACGATTGTCGGTCTAAAAAAAGCCATACTCAGTGTGCTGACTGCGGAATTTTTCAAAAATGCTCGGCGAGTTTGCATAATTGTTGCCTTCCTATTTTTTGTTTTCAATGCTTTTCTACTCTATTTTGAGCCTTTTGCAAGTGCAAATTTAATAATAGCGGCTGCACACCGCAAGTTACGATTTACAATTTCCAATTTGTGATTTAGAATTCTTCATGTCCTATTAGAAGGAGAAAACCAATGAATGTAAAGCAAACAAGACGGCAGTTTATGCAAGTAGTAAGTGTAGGGGCTGCGGCCTGTGTTGCGGGGACAACGGGCAGCCTGGCTAAAGATTATACCCCCGAAGCATCCCAGGCAAGCGACAAGCGACTTAAGCTGGGCTTGGCCTCGTATACCCTTAGGAATTTTGACCTGGATAAGACCCTGGCGATGACACGCCGGGTCGGCTTAAAATATATTGCGCTAAAAAGCGTGCATCTGCCGCTGGAGAGCAGCCCCGCCCAGATAGCTGAGGTGGTGGAAAAGGTCAAAAAAGCCGGGCTGACGCTTTACGGTGGGGGAGTAATATATATGAACAACGAGGCGGAGGTGAATCGCGCTTTTGATTATGCCAGAGCAGCCGGGATGAGAGTCATTATCGGAGCGCCCGTGCCTGGGCTTTTAGCTTTGGTTAACCAGAAGGTTCAGCAGTACGACATTAAGGTGGCTATTCACAATCACGGCCCGGGCGATGAGAATTATCCGACGCCGACCAGTGTTTACGAGAAAATCAAAGACTTGGATAAGCGAATCGGGCTTTGTAACGATATCGGGCACACCATACGAGCCGGCGAGGATCCGTCAGTATCGGCTGAAAGATTCGCGGACCGGCTGCTGGATGTGCACTTCAAAGACGTGTCGGCAGCGACGGCCAAAGGCCAGGCGGTGGAAGTCGGCCGAGGCGCGATTGATATTCCCAAGTTTCTGCGAACGCTATCGAAAATTAACTACGCTGGTGTCGTGGCTTTCGAATACGAGAAAGATGCCGACGACCCACTGCCGGGACTGGCCGAATCGGTCGGCTACGCCAGAGGCGTGTTGGCCAGCGTCTGAGATGAAAATTCAAAATGCAAAATGTAAAATTAAGGAAGTCGTCCCGACTTGTTGGGACTCCACAATTTTGATTTTTGCACTTTGATTTTTGGATTTGTTTTGCGATGCCGTATAACATCCGGATTGTAAGCACGTACCCGCCGCGAAAGTGCGGCGTGGGGACATTTTCCCGCGACCTCGCCACGGCGCTGGCACACTTCACCGGCGAAGTCGGGCATATAAGAATCGCGGCGATCGACAATGGCAGTGGGCCTTACGATATTCCTGTGGACCTGACCATTGACCAGTACAATCCGCAGTCGTGGCGCGATATTATTACGCATATTTCCACCCGCGCGGAAGAGGCGATCAATCCGACCATTGTCGTTCTCCAGCACGAATACGGACTGGACCCAGACAAGGATGGAAATGAGGGGCAGGGCACGAATTTCGTCGAGCTGGCAAAGGCGTTTACCGAGAGAGGCCTGACCACACTGGTGTATTTGCACACCGTTCTGGATCAGCCCGACCCACATCAGAGGAAGGTACTGCACGACCTTGCTCAGTTCAGCGATGGTCTTATCGTGACCACCGAAAGTGCAATCGCGATGCTCGAATCGAACGCTTATCGTATCGATCCGGCCAAGCTCAAACACATCGACCACGGCATCAGGATGCACCACCCTTCGCAGTACGACCGGCTGGCGATAAAAAGGCGGTACGGGCTGGAAAACCATTTCCTGCTAACAACGCTCGGGCTTCTTTCCCCGGATAAAGGAATCCAATATGGCATCCGGGCCTATAGCAGGTTCCTGAACGAATCCTGCACAGAAAATCAGAGAAGAAATATCGTCTATGTGATTGCCGGCCAATGTCATCCTGAATTTATAAAGGCCGATGGCGGACGGCCGTATCAGGAATTTCAGGATACCGTGAACAAGGCTCTGGAAGATTTCAGGCTTACATCGTGCAGGATTAAGGAGTTAGGTTCAGCCGATTTCAGTAAGTACGACGTGGTTTTTTTTGATAGTTTTCTGGATGAGGCTACGTTATTGCAGTTTTACGGTGCGACAAACGTTATGGTGCTGCCATATCTGAATATGCAGCAAATATCGAGCGGCATTCTTGCAGACACACTTGGATCAGGCCGAGCGGCGATAGCGACAAAGTTTAGATACGCGATGGAGTTGATACATTCAAACAGGCCCTGTCCCAGCGGAGTTGTCATTGGCCGACACGCCCGCGGTATTCTGGTGGATCCTGGCGAGCCATCAATCGAACAAATCGCCAGGGCATTAGATTATCTTGTCTTCAACCCGGATAAACGTCTGCGGATGGAAAAGCAAGCCCATCAGAGAGGCTACCAGATGAGATGGGATAATAGCGCCTGGGCACTATTGCAGTACATAGACTTTGTTAGAGAGCAGAAGGAGATAGTTACAGGCCGAGGCCCGAGGTTTGCCCGCGAAAAACCATCGGTTCTTCAATTGAATAAACACCGTCCCACTGTCACACCGCCAAAGACGGGAGCAGCCATCGATTCAAGTCCCGCGGGACAAAATAGTTTATTGACGAGGATAAATTGATAATAAAATCGTTTAGCCGTCGCCGGCACGGCGACGAGTAGACCCCCGCAATAAACTTGTCCTGAGCCCGGTCGAAGGATTGCGGGGCTAAATATTTAGCCCCCACGTTTCACGTGGGGGTTACCAGTTTTTGCTCCTTTGCGGCTTTATATATCGCCAGAATCAGTTGGACCGCTTTGCGGGCTTCTGTTCCGCTTAGACAGAAATCGCCGCCCGTTTCCAGCGCATCTATAAAGGCCTTGAAGTTACGAGTATGATTTTCGTGCAGAATGGCTGCCGGGTCAGCTACGCCACCTAAGCCTTTCACTTTGCCGAACTTCCTGCGAATTTCTTCGTCCTGCGGTTTTTCATCAGCGAACTGCCAGACCGTTAAGCTGTCTTCCAGATAAACGGCTGTGCCCTTTGTGCCTGTGATTTCAAATCGCTTGAATTGGCCGGGATAGGAAGAAGTCGTGCCATAGATAATGCCAAGAGCACCGTTGGTGAAGCGCAAGGCTGCTACTGCGGTATCTTCGGCTTCAATCTGGGGATGTCCGAGTTTGGCGACGTAAGCCTGCACCGATTCGACCGGCGGCATCAGGTCGCACAGCATATCCACCATGTGGATAGATTGGTTCATCAATGCCCCGCCGCCATCTAATTTCCACGTGCCGTGCCAGGACTCTTTGTAGTAATCGTCGCTCCGCCACCAGGGAACGTATGCCCCGGCGTAAGTTATCACGCCGAATCGTCCCGACTTGATGGCTTCTCGAAGTGCCGTCTGTGCATCGGCGAATCGATTCTGGAACACTCCGCCCAAAAGCGTTCCAGCCTTTTTGTGGGCGTCAATCATCGCATCGATCCGCTCGAGCGTAATCTCCAGCGGTTTTTCGCATATTACGTGTTTTCCCGCCTTCGCGGCGGCGATAGCAGGCTCAAGGTGTGCTCCGCTCGGAGTAGCAATGGTGACGATGTCGATTTCTTTGCTTTTCAGCATTTCCTGGCAGCTTGCGAAAGGCTTACAGTGGTATTTGTCCGCCAATTTCTGGGCGCGGGCTGCGATTGTATCGCAGCACGCGAGCAATTTTGCGTTGGGAATATCGGCAATGGCCCTCGCGTGAAAGTCCGCTATCAGCCCGGCGCCGACTATTCCAAAATTCCAGGTTTTCATATTTTGTTTATCTCCTAAGCCGGTTAATCACATTCCAATCCTACTTCGGCTGCAAGCTCTCTGACGGCATCTATTGCCCGGCTGAAAAGTTCCGGACCTGTCGAGCCGCCAAATTGGCCGCCCGCCTCCAGATGCGGCTCCATCGTGAGGCAGCCATCGTAATTGATCGCTGCCAGCTCGGCGAGCAGCTCTTTTATTTGGCCATCGCCCTGGCCCGGCATACTGCCAATGTTTTCGCCGAGCTTCCAGTCCTTGATATGGATGTGGACGACATAAGGCTTCATCAAAGGCCAGCAGCGTTTGACATTGTCGGTAATTTTCTGCCCCCATACGAAGTTGCCCGGGTCGTACACCAGCCGAAGCTTCGGCGAATTGACGGTCTTGGCCAGGTCCACGCAGTTCTCTGCGGTGTCCCCATAAATGTGGGTTTCGTTCTCGTGGACCATCGTGACATCGACATCTTTTACAATTTCGACCTTCGCGAGCATTCGCTCGATGACCTGCTCGCGGTAGTCGTGGATGTCTTTGCCCGGCGGGGCATAATAGCTGAACATTCTGATGTATGGTGTTTCAAAGAACTGGGCAAGCTCGACCGCGTGCTTGAATTTGTCCAAGTGAGGCCCAAAAGGCTCGTCCAGCTTTACCTTGCCTATTGGTGAGCCGATGGCGCTTACCCTAAGATTATGGTCCTCTATCATTTTTTTCGCGTCGGTAAGCTCACGCTTTTTGAGGTCCATAATATTCTTTTTGTTGATAAATCGCGGCTCAATGCAGCCCACATGCTGGCTGGCAAGATATTTAACCTGTCCCAGAAAGTCGTCTGTCGCTTCATCCGCAAATGCACTTAATTTTGCCATTTTCAGCTGCTCCTTGTACAAGACAAAACCACTCTATTTTTCAAAACTTGCCGCTATTTCGGGCAAATCCCTTTTAATTTCATTGACTCTGTAACCGAAGCCTGGGCCGCGCAGTGTCGAGAGGTCTACCTGGCCGTTGCGCCTTTTATAAAGCCCTGGGTGTACGGCTGCCTCGGGCGCCGATGCAGCGGGATAAAACTGCATCGCGTTAGTCTCGATGCCCATTATCGTTCCTGCGTGCGCTGCCAGACGAACGTGCGGAATCTGAGCCAGCATCGGATTAGTCAAGTCCTGCACCATAAGGGTCATTCCGTGAGCCTTAGCCCAGCATAGGCTCAAGAGTGCGCCGGTTTGGGTTTTGCAGGTTTTTAGCGCCACGCCCGTCCAGCCCAAATGTTGGCCAAGCCTGATCAGCTTCCAATCGTGGGCGCTCTCGTCCATAAATAGAGGCTTGCGGGCCGACACACTGTGAACATCAATCTGGTTATTTTGCAGGTCGTATGGAAATGGTTGTTCCACGTAGAGAATCATCTGATAAATGCGCGGATGTTCCAGCATCAGCCTATCCAGAATATCGTTTACGTAATCGGGATTCGTGACCGTGCAGTTAAAATCGCTGGTCAGCCACAGCACATCATTTTCCAGCGCAATTTTGCCGACCCGCACCAATCTATCTGTGTCCCAGGAAGGGTCATCGCCGCGCAGTTTTACTTTCAGGCACTTGAGTCCATCTTGTTTTATCCAGTCCGGCAAAAGTACCGGATAACCATCATCCGGTTCTGCGCCTGTCAACTCGGATTCATCGAGCAAATCTTTGCCGCCGACCAGGTGCCAGGCCGGCATCTTTTGGGCCGGCGGAAATTTCAGAAAATCAGCAGGATATTTGCCCGCGAACGAAAAACTTGAACCCCGTGTAAAACACGGGGCTAAATATTTAGCCTGCGGTTTCACCGCAGGTTCCGGCTCAAGGTATCCTGACAGGTCTGCGTTCATAAACGCCGCGTTGTAGGTAGAGTACACATCCAAGCCCAGAAGGTTGCCATACGCATCGTGCAGGGCGATGTCGAAAGCCGAGCAGCAAACCAACGCTGCCAACCAGGGCATTCGTTCTCGTCTCTCGTCGCTCGTCGCCTGTCTCTCGTTGAATTGATGCCAAAGTCCAGGCAGAGATGACTCAATGAAAGCATTTCCCATTTCAATAGGGTGCCCTTGCTGATTGAATTTGGCCCAAGCCTCGGCCAAGCTCCGGCAGAAAAGCTGCATCGCCTCGTGTCTTTCTTGATAGGTGATTTTGCTCGGCCAGGCCCACTGGACGCTCAGCGGCGTTTCGCCCCAGCCTTGTGCTTTTCGTCCCTGTCTATTGGCCACCGTCATGCAGACGCGCGCACACGTGACAGAGGTCAATGTTTCAGGTCCAAACTTCAGCGGAATCCTGGTTTCTACCGGAATGAAGTACAAATCAACGGATACGGGGCTGATATCGGTTTTCATATTGCAAAAACTGTCAACTCAAAATTTGGTTGCTTTGTTAGCCCATGTCTCTATAATTTTAAGATGTTTTTCTTTAACTGAAAACTCAAAACTGAAAACTGAAAGGAGCAGGTATGAAACTTAATCGAAAATTGAAGATGGGAATGGTTGGTGGAGGACCTGGGGCGTTTATCGGCGAAGTGCATCGTAAAGCGTCCCGTATGGACGGCCAAATCGAGCTGGTAGCAGGCGCCTTCGATATCGACCCGGAGAAATCTAAGCAGATGGGCAAGCAGCTTTACCTTGATCCCAGGCGAACTTACGGCACTTACAAAGAGATGATAGATGCAGAACTAAGCCTGCCTGAGGGCGAAAGAATCGATTTCGTTTCCGTTACTACGCCGAACAACTGGCATTTTCCGATCGCCCGCGATTTACTCAAAGCCGGCTTTAACGTGATGTGCGAAAAGCCCATGACCTTCAACGTAAAAGAAGCCAAAGACCTGCAAAAGCTGGTGAAAAAGACCGGCAAGGTCTTCGGGCTGATGCACAATTACACCGGCTACCCGATGGTCAAACTGGCACGGGACTTAGCCAGAGGAGGCGAGCTTGGCGACATCCGCAAAATTGTGGTGCAGTATCCGCAAGGCTGGCTGGCAACGGCGCTGGAGAAGACCGGCCACATGCAGGCTTCGTGGCGGACCGATCCGAAACAAAGCGGCGGCGCCGGCTGTATAGGCGACATCGGCACACACGCTGAAAACCTCTCGGAATACATTACCGGCCTTAAGATTACACAGCTCTGCGCAGACCTGACGATTTTCGTCAAGGGTCGGCGTCTGGATGACGATGGCAACTGCCTGCTGCGCTTCAATAATGGGGCCAGCGGAATACTCCACGCAAGTCAGATTTCCATCGGCGAAGAAAACAACCTGGCTATCTGGGTTTATGGCGAAAAAAAGAGTCTGGAGTGGCATCAGGAGCACCCCAATTACCTGTACGTACAAGAGCCGGATGGCCCGGTTCAGGTTTGGCGGCGCGGAAATGGTTACGTGTCGGCTAAAAGCCCGGCGGCTGGGCGTGCCACCCGCTTGCCGTCTGGCCACCCAGAAGCTTTCTTTGAGGCCTTTGCCAATATCTACTGCAACTTCGCCGATACCGTCCGCGCAGCGTTGGCGGGCGAAAAGCCGGATGAGTTGGTACTGGATTTCCCGAAGGTTGAGGATGGTTTACGCGGTATGCTGTTTATCGAGACCGTTCTTGCCAGCGCAAAAAGTAAGCAGAAATGGACGCCCTTTAAGAAAGGTTGAAAAACTGAAATTAGGAGTACCAAAATGAATAGACGCAGCTTAATTAAATCTGTATTAGGTATGGCAGTTGCGGGCACGTATGGAGTTCGGACCTCTGCTCTGGCCAAGGAACCCACGCCGAAGCGTAGGCCCGCCCTGAGCGGAGCCGAAGGGCAGGCAGTCCTGAAACTTAGCAGCCAGGAGGGTCGCATACCAGGTAAGAGCCCGGAGGAGAAGATTGCGAAGCTCGAAAAATGGGGCGGCGTAGGTTTTGAAGTGGGAGGCGGAGGGTTGTCTGGCCGCGTAAAGAGCCTCAAGAATGCGATCAAGGGCACAAATGTCAAAATCAGTGCCATCTGTGCCGGCTATGCTGGCGCTCCCATCTCCCACGACCCCAATGAGCGGGAAAAAGCGGTCAGAACGATTAAGGAGATTCTTGGACCAGCAGGGGAGTTGGAGTCAACAGGGTTAATAATTGTGCCGGCATTCAACAATCAGACAACTCTCAGTAATAAAGAAGGACGCAAGATTTTAGTGGATATGCTGCCGGACCTCGGCGAGCACGCAGTTAAATGCAGCACACGCATTCTCATGGAGCCGCTCAATCGGGGCGAAGCCTTCTTCTTACGCCAATTGGCCGATGCAGCGGCGATCTGTCGTGATGTGAATCATCCCGGCGTTTGTATGATGGGCGACTTCTACCACATGAATATTGAAGAAACCAGTGATTGTGGTGCATTTTTGTCGGGAGGCAAATATGTGCATCATGTGCATCTTGCCAGCGCAAAGCGAAATCTGCCGGGCCAGGATGAGCGCAGCTTTGTGGATGGTTTTCGTGGTCTAAAAATGATCGGCTATCAAGATTATTGCAGTCTGGAGTGCGGCTGTAAGGGCGATCCGGAGATTGAGATACCCAAGTCCTTCCGCTTCTTGGAAAAGCAGTGGGAGCAGGCAACTATTTAATCGTGGAAAGGAGCTATTCATGAACAAAAAGCTAATTGCAAAGACTGCTGAAGTCTCTCGCAGAGATTTCATCAAGACATCGGCCGCAGTCGGTGCGGCGACGCTATTGTCAGGCACACGGACAGTTTTCGCCCAGCCTGCCAAGAAGATGCGGGTTTGCCTATTGGGCTGCGGCGGCCGGGGCAGGGACGCCTTGAGAAACTGCTTAGAGGCAGCTAAACACATCGGCTTGGAATTGGAAGTAGTCGGAACCGGCGACTGGTTCAAGAGTAGAGCGGTGCAAGCCGGCAAAGATCATAACGTTCCGGAATCGCGATGCTTTAGTGGAGGCGACTGCTATAAGAAGCTGTTCGAGACCAATGCAGATGTTGTGGTGACGGCCACGCCGCCCAGTTTCCGTCCCGTTCATTTTGCAGCGGCTATCAATGCCGGCAAGCACGTATTTATGGAAAAGCCTGTTGCGGTTGACCCGCCGGGCGCCCGTAAGATAATTGAGGCGGGCGAGTTGGCAAAGCAAAAAGGTTTGGCTGTTGTAGCCGGCACGCAGCGCCGCCACCAGGCAAACTACCTCCGCAATGCGTATGCTATCAAGGCTGGAGCGATCGGCAAGATCATGGGTGGCTGTATCTGGTGGTGCGGCGGCGCGCTGTGGTATAGGACCAGAGAGCAGGGCGAGAGCGACGCCGACTATATGGTTCGCAACTGGGTCAGCTTCGCAGAGATGTCGGGCGACCACATCGTTGAGCAGCACGTCCACAACCTTGACGTCGCTAACTGGTTCATCGGTCATCCGCCGGTTACGGCCCTTGGTTTCGGCGGACGAGCACGGCGCAAGACCGGCGACCAGTTCGATTTCTTTAGCATCGACCTGGATTACGGCGATGGTTGCCGCATTCACAGCATGTGCCGCCAGGTCAACGGCACCGATGGTGGAGTCAGGGAATTCTTCGCGGGTACGGAAGGGACGACCGGGGGCGACGGCGGCCTCAAGCCGACCAAAGAAAAAGGCATCGAGATACCGGATTACCCCGAATACGGCGGACCGTACGTGCAGGAACACGTAGACCTGCTCAACAGTATTCTGGCGGAAAAGCCGCTTAACGAGGCTCGCAACGTCGCTGAGTCTACTATGACTGCGATAATGGGCCGAATCTCCGCCTATACCGGCAAGCTGATTAGATGGTCGGACCTGACTGAGAATAAGGAGTCGCCGTGGTATAACCTTACTCTTAAGCCAACGGCAGCAGACTTTGAGAAAGGCGAAGTCGTGGCACCGCCGGACGATGTCGCGCCAGTTCCTGGAGCCGGAGAAAGACGTGCCTAAAAAGTCGCTTCTGCTGATACGATGGATACAAAAGTAGGGTGTGCTTTGCACACCGGCAGGAAAATGGTAGGCAGAGCGCACCCTACTATTTACTTTGTCATTCCCGCGCACGCGGGAATCCAGTCAACCCAGGTGTTAATGGATTCCTGCTTCCGCAGGAATGACACGACGAATCGGTCAGTTTGAGCACTTACTTTAGTTCGACTATTTCCGTAAATCGCACTAAAGATAGTGCTGTTGGTGAATGCGGCTCGATTGTCCCGACCAGGCCAACTTTCTGGCCTATGAACTTGCTCAGGTCCGTTTTCGCGGCTTGACCAGCGGGCACCGCATAGCACATGATTTTGCCGGATTTGTCAATTATCCGGTAGTGCCTTCCCGGCGCAGCAGGCTCTGAACCATAAGTAGGCGAGCTTTGAAACTGTCCTATCACGGCATATCGGCCCAGGTCCTTGATTTCTGCCAATTTCGCAGCGCGCGTTTTATCTATCTGGTCGTTGGTCTGCTGCAACTTTTCAGTCTGCAGTTGGACCTCTTTAGCCACGGTCAAAGCCAGTTCATAGCGTTCTATCTGCTTAATCGTGAACTCGGCGTACCGTGCGGCTTTGCCGGCCTCTTTGTTGGCTGCAATCGCTTTGAGGGATTCTTTCATACTCGTATAGTTCTGCTGGGCTATTGGCTTGGCCCGCTCGGCTTCGATTTGTTTTTGTATGGCATAGTACTCGTTGAGCTTCTCGGTCTCGACGGAAGTCTGTGCCGGGGCAACGGCGTTGCTATCGGTGACAGTGGTTAAGGTGGTCTTCTCATCAGGAGCCAGAGGTTTTATATATTGTGTGCTTATCCAAAGACAGGCGCCCTCAGGCGGCATAATCTTATAGTAATCGTCCTTTTCTTCGCCGAGCAGCTTGACTTTGTCACCACGCTTGAGGGTTACCTGCTCGGATGTAGAGTGCATCGGCAATACCTCGTCAGAGCCGGCATAAACACAAACACTGTCGCCGGTAATTAGCCCTTCCGTAGGATTGCTCAAATTGATGCCGACGCAGCGCATTGAAATCCACGAGAAACTCCCGGCCGGTGGAACGATTCGCGACCACCCGGACTGGCTGCCGGCCACTTTTACCTTATTGCTTCTGTAGAGTTTACCGCAGGCGTAGTAATTTGTGCCAGGACCTGAGCGCATATTGACGTCGTCGCCGATTATCTCACCAAGATAAGGAAAGGCTGCCGCCCCGGGCGCATTTACATCGCCGACCGAAGCGTCTTTACCGGGCGGTCCAGCGGGGGCGGGCTGGCTGAAGCAAATAGATGCCAAACTTGCTACGATGGCAATAATAAGGATAAATTTCGCCGGAAATTGGCCCCGTTTTGTCGGGGAAAATTGAAAGTTTCGATTGTGGCACTCCATTTTTTTGCCTCCCTAAAAACCAAACAGTTTTTATGTTTTCAAATTACCACTGACTTTAGTAATTGTCAATTGACAATTTACAAATGTAAATTTTTCGATTGAAAGTTGCCTCCCCTGATTAGTCCTGCTACTTGTGGGCAGGGGCGGCCCCCGGCACGGGTCCGGGGGCTAACCAGTATATTTTGTAGCGCTTATTTTAGGGCGTTTGCTGCAGCTTGGCCAGTGCCTCCTTGCACAACTTTAATTGTCCGGGGTCAGTGAGTTTTTCGGCTGCGGCCTGCAGATGTCTTATCGCCTGCTGCGGCTTATCGAGGTAGCGTGAATACAGTATGCCGAGCATTAGCTCCACTTGCTCAGCGTACTCGTATGTGCCGTAGTGATTCAAAAACTGTTCGTAGGCCTGCGCCGACTCGGCTGCTCTTT
>Ga0172362_10000982_pt1 | contig 24162 bp, 26 predicted proteins | sample LakKivs1_kivu2a2_FD_114534 | JGI IMG/M metagenome (GOLD analysis project Ga0172362, IMG submission 114534) | Sediment microbial communities from Lake Kivu, Rwanda - Sediment s1_kivu2a2 | ecosystem: Environmental > Aquatic > Freshwater > Lake > Sediment | place: Rwanda: Western Province, Lake... | reverse complement strand
TCTCATCTTGAAGTACCAAAATCAGCTGGATCAATTCTTCTCTCGATAATGACTCAAGTTCTGTTTTTCCCACACGCGCATCTTATCAGATTTCGCGAATTTTGAGGAGGGGTGAGTAATTACATTAGATAGTAATTACTCACGGCTACCAAATGACTCATCTTCTTCATGATATTTCATTGATAAGGGGTGGGGGTGTGAGTAATTACATTAGATAGTAAATACTCACCACAAGCCCCGCGTTGTCATTGCGAGGCGGTTTTTGCCGAAGCAATCTGCTTTTTATCTCCATGAATCCAGACTTGAGATCAGATTGCTTCCCCCAAAAGAGCTGGGGCTGGGTCGCTTCGCTTCTCGCAATAACATCAATGCGGTAATACCCAATTTTGATAGCAAGGATTTAGCAAGTAATGCAACATGGTGAGTAATTACATGAGACGCCCTTCAATAAAGATTATGATGAACGCATCCGTATATGGGTGGTCTTCCAGATCGATTGTTTTACATCGAGCCGCTTGGTTTACACCGATAAAGAGTAATTGTCCTCAACCTCTGGTGGGTGCATGGAATATGATAAAAAAGAAAGGATTGCTTCAGCGGGCTTCATAACTAATAAAATTTACCTTGAAATCGTCAACGCCCGCTTCGCAATGACCATTCTCTAATCAGCGAAATCTGTTCATCAGTGCTATCTGCGGTTCAAACTACCTCATCTATCATAGAATGATCCTTAAATCAGCACCTCATCTCTGATCTATACATCCTTCCTTCTACCATGCTCTCACCCTGCCCATCTCCTGTATTAAAAATATCCATCTCGGAAAAGATGAATGGAAGATTAATTGAATGTAATTGAATTTAAAAGAGCTTTTCTATGAAGCAATCTCCGAATTAATTTAATGAGCAGCTTGCGCGATTCAATTCCCCTCTATTTTCCTGGCGCAGATACCATGCGCGATCCCACCGGAATCATTCACGCCCCTAGGTATCCAATATCACCGGTCCCGGCTACAGAGCACACAATGAAGGGCTCCTACCGTTACTCACCGATCTTTATCTGTCGCCATCCCTCCCATCACCACCCAAGGCAGCATGGCGAAGATGCCAACCAGCGCTGGGCCGTCTAAGCCGAAGATAAAATCGGTGAGCAGGCTGCTCACCCCGGTGAGAGAATAGCTCCAGGCTGCCAGGCGGGAATAAGCGCCCGTGGAGGCCTGCGCTGAGGGCCTGATGCCCGCCAGGGTCATGAATAGCCAGAAGGTGACGAAAATGGTCAGCCACCAGCCCCAGAAATTCTGAAGCGGGATGCCGAAATACGCCCCCTGCTGCTCCCACACCCAGTGGCCTCCTGCCACCATCATGGGGTCCATCGCCAGGTCCCAGGCGGTCATGATAACCCCGCCCAGCGCTGCCACCAGCAGGCGCCAGGCCCAGGCATGTTCGATAGCCGGGGTGATGCGCCGGGCAATCACGTAAGAGGGGTAGGTCATCATGAACCACGCCACCGGGATCAGCCAGGGAACCAGCCCCAGGAACTTGGGGCCCAGCTCGTCGGTGTAGTGGTAGGGGCCATAGATGGCTCCCGTGGCCACCCCCACGCTTTCAAACAGCAGGCTGACGGTGAAGGTGAGCACGAGCAGCAGCAGGGTGTGCTTCCAGCCCAGGTATTGCCAGCCATGCAGCACGGCAAAGAGAAAAGCCAGCAGGGTGAGCATGGGCGTGAAGACCGGGTTGAATGCCACCCCGAATACCAGGCTCAGCAGGGTATAGACGATGAGCAAGGCATAGATGGCGAGGATGATTTGAGTCAGCCGGCGAATGAGCATGATGAGCGCCCCTTTCAGTGTTGTGAGGATCACGCACTCGGGAATCATAACATGCACGAAGGAATAAGGCCACCCAGTCATCAATTAGAAAGGGATACCTGGCGTTAAGATATTAATCTCACGGATTTGCCTGGGCCTGCGAATTTATATAAATTTAATATATAATCAGGCTAACAACTCGCCAAAATTCATGAAAATCTACAAAGGAGAATAAGATGAAAGCCTATCGATTGTTCGCTTGTGTATTGATATTTGCTTTCCTGGCTGTAGCCTGTGCACCGGCTGCAACCCAACCTTCCGGAGCAACCGGCCCGGGTGCCGGCGGCACGCTGCCAGACCTGGGCGGTAAGGAAGTCATCGTGGCAGTTGAAAACGCCTACCCACCCTTTAACTCGGTTGACGAAAGTGGCAACGGCATCGGGTGGGACTATGATGCATTAACCGAAATTTGCAAACGCTTGAATTGCACGCCCGTCTTCACCGAGGCTGCCTGGGAGGGCATCTTCGAGGCTACCGCCGCTGGACAGTATGACGTGGTAGCCGATGGGGTCACCATCACCGACGAGCGCAAGAAGACCGTGGCCTTCTCTGACCCATACATGAGCATTATCCAGGTTCTGCTGGTACGCGTTGATGAAAACCGCTTCACCGATTCTGCATCTCTGGCAGCAGATACCAGCCTGGTCGTTGCCACCCAGCTGGGCACCACCAATGCAATCAAGGCCAAGGAGATTGTGGGCGAAACCCGCGTGCATGAATTCGATACCTTCGATGGCGCCGTGCTGGCCTTGCTCAGCGGTGATGCTGATGCAGTGGTGCTGGACGAGGAACCTGCCAAGGGCTTCATGGCGGCCAATGAAGGCAAGATGAAAACATTATCTGAAAAATTGCAGGGCGACGAGCTGGGTTTCGTCTTCCCTCAGGGCAGCGACCTGGTTGCCCCGGTAAATGCAGCCCTGGCAGCCATGAAATCTGATGGCACCCTGGACAGCCTGTATGCCAAGTGGTGGCCGGGCGAATAAGTTGGAATATAACCCTATCCGCTAATTGAACATGGGGCTTGCCGGATTGTGAAATCTGCTGGCAAGCCCTTGCCTTACCCCGGAGGTAGACTTTGACCGCCATCCCCCAAAAAATTGGTGAAAGCCGGTTACTATCAGCAACCAGCAAGCTGGAAAAATGGCCCTGGTGGATACTGGCCATCGCCCTGGCAGCAGTGCTGATCATTTTTGCCATCATCACCTCGCCTTTTTACCAGGATGCCTTTAATTTCATCAAGGAGGGCGTCCTCACCACCATCCGGGTCACCATCATCGCCTACGGCCTATCCATGGTGGGCGGGTTGATCTTAGGATTGGGCCGGGTATCCAAGAACGTCGTCTACTACAACCTGTCTACGCTGTACGTGGAAGTGGTGCGCGGCATTCCCATGCTGGTGATCATCTTGTACGGCGCTTTCGTGGTGGTGCCGCTATCGCTCGACCTGCTCAACGGGTTGGGGGCATGGCTGGCCGGGTTCGCACCGCTCGCCGGCTTCGGCAATGCTCTTCAAAGCTTCAACATCCAGCAGGTGGACATGGCTTCCCGCGCCACGGCGGGCCTGGCCATGGGCTACGCGGCCTTCGAAGCCGAAGTGTTTCGAGCCGGCATCCAATCCATTGAGAAAGGCCAGATGGAAGCCGCCCGCTCGCTGGGGATGACCTATTTCCAGGCCATGCAACACGTGATCCTCCCGCAGGCTCTGCGCCGGGTGCTGCCGCCCCTGGGCAATGACCTGATCGCCATGCTGAAAGACTCATCGCTGATCTCGGTTTTGGCGGTGCGTGATATCACCCAGCTGGGCAAGCTGTACCGTGCCCGCTCATTCCGCTCTTTCGAAGCCTACAACACCATGGCGTTTTTATACCTGAGCATGACGCTATCCTTATCAATGCTGGTCAAGTTCATTGAGAGGAGAATGAGCCGTGAGCACCAGTCCTGACCCCATCATCCAGATCGACAACGTATTCAAGAACTTTGGCAAGATCAAAGCTTTGCAGGGCGTCAGCACCACCGTCACGCGGGGTGAAGTGCTGGTGATCATCGGCCCCAGCGGCTCGGGAAAATCAACCCTGCTGCGCTGTATCAACATGCTGGAGCATCCCGACAGCGGAAACATCGTGGTGGATGGGCTTTCGGTGATGCACAAAGATACCAACATCAACCAGGTGCGGGCAGAGGTGGGCATCGTGTTCCAGCAATTCAACCTGTTTCCGCACCTATCGGTGCTCGAGAATATCATGCTGGCCCAGCGCATCGTGCGCAAGCGCAAACCGGAAGAGGCCAAACAGGTGGCTCTCCAGCAATTGAAGTACGTGGGCATCCCCGAAAAAGCGGACGCCTTCCCCGCCTAGCTATCCGGTGGGCAGCAGCAGCGGGTGGCCATCGCCCGGTCGCTGGCCATGAACCCGCGGATCATGCTGTTCGATGAGCCTACCTCGGCTCTCGACCCCGAGATGATCAAAGAAGTGCTGGATGTGATGGTGGAGCTGGCCAAAGGTGGCATGACCATGGTGGTGGTGTCGCACGAGATGGGCTTCGTGCGTGCCGCAGCCGACCGTATCTTGTTCATGGATCAAGGCAGGATGATTGAAGAGGGCTCCCCTGATTCATTTTTCAACAACCCGCGCGAAGAGCGCACCCAGGCTTTCTTGAGTAAAATTTTATAGCTTGATTCTGAAGCCTCTATAAACCAGCCATCCCCCTGCTTCGGCGAAGCCCCCATGAGCAAACGCCGGGTGGCTGGCGTCGCTTTACTCCTGCTTCCCTTGCATTTCCTCCAGCATTGCCATGCGGCGCTTGAGATTGCGCCTGCGGATGAAGATGCTGGCAATGTAGATCAGCATGATGGAAAAGATCACGCCATACCCGGCGATCATGTAGCCGGTGGTTTCAGCAGGCGCTTCTTGCAAGATGGCGATCAACATATGCGGAATTCCTATTCAAGCACTTTCATCTTCAGGTTTTCAGCCTGGTCTGCCAGGCTGCCCAGGCGAATGCGGTGCCACAACAAATCGGCGAAGACAAATGAGAAGGTGAGCAGGCTGAACATGAAGGTGAGCAGCATTTTCGGGGTCATGTCGAAGCTGCCTTCCGCCCCGGCAGACCCGATGCCAAGGATCACCGGGTGAATGGTGCGGAAAATCCGGATCGAGATGAAGGTGATGGGCACGCTGATGAAGCTCAGCACAGCGTACACGGCTCCGAAGCGCGCCCGGCGGTCGGGGTCTTCAATGCCCTGGCGCAGCATGAAGTAGGCCGCGTACACCAGCTCGACGATAGCAGAAGTGGTGAGGCGCGGATCCCATGTCCACCAGGTGCCCCACGAGCCGCGAGCCCATATCGACCCGGAGGCGATGGCGATAAAGAAAAAGACGAAGCTGATCTCAATGGCGGCCAGCCCGACGATATCCCATTTGCGGTTGCTCGTGCGCAGGAAAGCCACCCCTGCGATTGCTGCTACCAGGAAGCCCAGCATGCCCACCCAGGCGTTGGCCACGTGAAAGTAAAACACGCGCTGCACCTGACCCATCACCGCTTCCATGGGCGCATAGAAGAAGACCAGGCCAACGGCGATGATGAACAGCAGGATGGTGGCAATATCCAGAATGGTTAGAGCTCGAGGCCTGGATTCCATGTGTCACTCCTCAACAATGTAGTCGAATACCATGAATGCCACGGCGATGAAGATCACATCATAAACAATCAGCAGGTTGATCCATGGCTGGATATCTGCGTACAGCATCCCTTGCAGGTAGCCGGTGCTGGCTTTCACCGCCGCAATGAGCACCGGGATGACCAGCGGGAAGAGCAGGATGGGCAGCAACACATCGCGGGTGCGGGTTTGCACCGCCATGCTGGAAAGCAGGGTGCCAACCGCCACATAACCCACCGAGCCCAGAAGGATCACCGCCAGCAAGCCAGGGATGAACAGGTTCACGTTGTATAACACGCTATATACCGGCAATACAATCGCTTCAACGATAAGCATAAAAATCAGGTTGCCGGCGGCTTTGCCGAAATAGATAGCGCTGCGGTCCACCGGGGCGAGTAGTAATCCATCCAAGCAACCACGGTCTTTCTCTACGGCCATCGAGCGGTTGAGGCCCAGCGTGCCGGCAAAGGCGAAGGTGACCCACAGCACCCCCCCGGTTATAGTGGCTCGTGCCTGGGCATCCAGCTCGAGAGCGAAGTTGAAGACCAGGATGACCAGCAGGGCGAACACCAGCATAGAGGAAAGCAGCTCGCGGCTACGAAGCTCGGCGGCCAAGTCTTTCCATACAATGGCCCACACGCTGTGGGTGAACCTGGCGGCCGACGAAGCATCCTTCTGGGTGACGAGCGGTTTCTCGGTTTGGGGAACTGTGTGCATGCTAAGCCTCGGCTAATGCCTGCCGGTAGAACGCTGGCAGGCTATCCGGTTCCACTTGCGAGCATTGGACGGAAGCCACAATCGTGCCGCGCGAAAGCACGTCGATACGGGAGGCCAGGCCGGTAATGCGCCCCAGGTCGTGCGAGGTCATCACCACTGTGCGGCCGCGCGCCGCCACCTGGCGCAGCACCGTGTCGAGCATCTGGCAAGCATCCTGGTCAAGCCCGGTGTGCGGCTCGTCGAATAGCATCACCTCAGGGTCATGCAGCACAGCGCGAGCGATGGCCAGGCGCTGCGTGAGGCCGCGCGAATAGGTCCGCACCAGGTCACCCCGCCGTGCAGCCAGCCCTACCAGTTCCAGCACCTCTGTGATGCGCCTTCCGGCCTGTGAAAGCCCGTACATCTGTGCGTAAAAACGCAGGTTTTCCTCGGCGGTCAGGTCGGCATACAGCAAGGGTAGGTGAGAGACGACCCCCAACCGGCTGCGCACGGAGGCCGCCTGGGCTGGCAGCCGGTACCCGGCGATCTGCACACTGCCCAGCGTTGGACGTGATAGCGACGCCAGGATACGCAGGAAAGTGGTCTTGCCGGCGCCGTTCGGGCCAATGAGGGCAACGAATTCCCCCGCTGCCACCGAGAAGTCAATCCCGCGCAAGATGGTCTTTAGCCCGAAGCGTTTAACGAGTTTGTGGACCTGGATCATAGATTATGACAATGCAACATGATCGATTAGCTTCTAACCCCGACCCTGGTTCATCCTGCCCAGTTTCTCCTTCAGGTTGGCCCTGCGCTTGAGGTATGCCTCTTTTGGCAGGTTTCCGGCATGGAACTGGTCATCCAGAGCGATGATGGCATCCATCAGGGTGTTCTCACTTTCCTGTGAGGGTTCCAGCTCGGTTGCTGGTGAGGCGATATCACTGGAGTAAGGTGCTGCCGATAGTATACCTTTCTGCTGGTTTTTACGGTAAAACCACAGCCCTCCAAAAGCGAGGGCAATGCCAAACAACCCGAGGCCAATCTCAAGGTTTTGCGTGTTTCCAAGGGAGAGGAGCGAGCTGGAAGTTTTACGGGGTGCCCCGGAAAGGGTAAACTCCAGAGAGCTTCCCGCGATCAGGCTGCTGCCGTTAAATACCCGGTAGGTGGTATCCTGATAATTCCGTGTTTCGCCCTCCTGGAGCATGTCGCTGGTCACCTTTACGCCGTTATCGGGCACCAATACGATTGCTGCACTGGTTGGCAGGAACATGGGCTGCGAAAATTTGAGTTTCTGGTTGTAAGGCATCTGGAAAGCGAAAATAACCTGGTACTCGCGTACCCCGGGATTAACCGTCATGGTATCGGCGAAGCCCTGGGAAACCGCAACATATCTGCCGCCGAGCTCACCTTGCTCGAATTGTAGATTACTATATCCTGGGGGTAAGGGAAAAGTAACCACCGGGCCGTATTTCCTGAGCGGGACGACAGCCTGGTTCGATGGATTGGTGATGATAAAGACTTCCACCACGTACATGTTTTGAGGGTCAGAAAAGTCCAGCAGGATATGGACGCGGTCGGTGGTTAACACCGAAACATCCGTCGTGGGGTCATAAACGGTGGTTTGCAAGCTGAGATTGGGGTTGTCTGTATCGACAACCGCCTCGTCCGAGCTATACGTACCGCCTGCATATTCTGCCAGGGCAAGGAAAGTTCTGCCTTCGGGCATGATGACATTGGTGAAGGTATATACCCCGCCCGTGCCAGAGGTTAGGGTATCAGAGTAGGTATTTTGCAAGTTGTCGAATCCATAAAGGGTGACGGTTGCATCGGAAGGTGCGGCACTACCCGAGCCATTGACCAGCTGGATGGTGACCGCGCCAGCAGAGGGTGCGTTGCTGGCAGCCATAGCTGCGGTAGTGGGTGTAGGATTTGGATGGGATTGAGGCTCGGGATATGTTGTAGCAGATACGCTACCGCTGGGCTTCCCCGAAGGAGCAGGATATGCATTCGTGGAGGGTGGGGGGTTGGCGTAAGTGAGGGAGCGAAGATAAGCCACGATAGCCTGGCGCGAATTATCATCCAGAGTAACCCCATATGCAGGCATATCTGGTTCGATCCCCGAGGTAATCAGCTGGTATAGAGTGGCAGAGGAGATTTGTGCCATAAACGACTGGTTGGTAAGGTCGGCAGGTTTAGCAGATAAGCCACCGGCTTCAGGTCCATTCCCTTTCCCGTTTTGCCCGTGGCAGGCGGCACAGTTTTGCTGGTAGAGAATCTGCCCCTGGTGAACCACAGATTGTGGGATGCTCAGGTTCATGGCATAAGATACTACATCCCATCTCTGGCGATCGGTCAGGTTGGAAAAATCGGGCATGTACTTTTCCATGTTTCCCTGGGTGACGATGGTAAACCATTCGGCCGGGGTGGATTGTGCGGCTGAATCAGTCAATCCCAAAGCTGCGACAGGCACGGGTAAATCCGCGGCTTGCGGACCGTCTCCCAGCCCCCGGGGACCATGGCATTGGGTACATTCCTGGTTGTAGATTTGGGCTCCATTCACCAAATCGGGGGGCAGGATGGGATATAAAACGTTGAAAGGAATACTCTGGGAAGTTTCTTGTACGTAAGGCAGCTCGGACCCAGGAGGAGGGGGGACATCACCTGCCAGCGAAAAGCTACAAGCAGACAAGGCAAGTGAAGTGGTGACCAGGAGAATTATTCCAACCGTCTTAGACATAAACATTGAATAAACAGGATTATTCTAGTGGAGCGCCACACTTAGGGCAAAAACGGTCGGTGAGCTGCACAGGTTTCCCGCATTTGGGGCAAAAACCACCTGCTTTCTCATGCATGCTGCGGCGCCGAGCAGCAATACGCTGCTCGAGCTCATCATCAGGCACAGGCGGGACAGCGCAGGCGTTTTTATTCGCCTGTGGGGTGGCTTCATTGGGCAAATTGCTGGGATGGGCTGCCGCCGGCAATGGCTCAGCCGCGGGAATGCCTGCGATTGAGGCGTGGTAGCCATCAATTTGTTGCAGAATGACAACTCCTTCCTCTACCAGCGAGGTACGCTGGTCATGATAATCCTCTTCAGGGATTTTACCCAGACGATAATCCTCGTCGAGATCCTGGATGGAGGAGATCACCTGGTCACGTTTTGCCAGCAATGATGATAGGCCACTTTCGGCGTGGGTGATGAGTACCGTACCGCGCTCCATCAACGGCTGGCTGATAAAAATCACCACGGGTACCAACAAAGCGAGGATGAGAAAGATTGAACCAATTTCCATAGGCAGGCTGATCAATTCACGGGATTATGGTCTTAATAACGGTTCAATGGCAGACTTAATTTCATCTAGTGAATCATAAGGGCTGAGCTTAAGCGATGCCAATTTACCTTGCTTATCAATGATATAGGTTTCAGGTACACCGGTGATGCGGTAAGCCTGGGATATCCTTGTGCCCAGGTCAGGTCCATTAGGATATGTAATACCATGTTGCTGAATATATGCCAGGGATTTATTTTCAGTATCTGTCCAGGCAATTCCCAAGAACACAACATCCCCACGCGGCTGGTAATACTGCCATGCTGATTCCAGGTCCACGGCTTCCTGCTCGCAGGTGACGCACCAGGAAGCCCAAAAATTCACCAGCACCACTTTTCCTGTTAGATTGGCAGAGCTGATCTGCTGCCCGTCGAAAGTGGTGATATCGAACGATGGTGGTTTATGGCCGATGGAGATTGGGCCTTGCTGTTTCAACAGCAACACCGCGGCGATGAATCCCAGCAAAAAGAATAACAGGACCCAAGCCAGGATCCGTCCAAGGTGGAGTTTTACCCTAACAGCCTCCTGTTCCTCAGGCGCGGCTGGTGGAGCTGCTTGGGTCGACTCAATCCATGTTGGCTGATAGTCCATTGCCGCGCCACAATTTTTGCAGGCTGGATCAGTGGTTTGATTCTCGTGACCACAGTTCGGGCATTTCCACAAATTTGCTGGATAGTCAAGAGAAGGCAGCGTGGTCTGGTTCATAAGGATGCGCAACCTTTACCCTCTGCGAACCTCATCCTCCAGTCGCTGGATGTATTCATTTTTTCCAGTCTCTTGGGGTGGAGGCGATAAGGTTTGTGGGGGTGGATTTTCTGGAGGCGAGGTGGTTTTTTTCCAGGAGCGCAAAGCACGCAGCAGCACATACGCTCCTGCCAGTATGATAATGGGTGGCACCACATATGCCAGCCAGTAAAATCCTGCCGCGGGAGGGGCTCCAAGCACACGGGCGCCATAATATTCGACAAAATAATCTTTGATCTCCTGGTTGGTCATGCCTTCCATCAACTTTTGGCGGATCAAGTCTCGCCATTGGGCACATGCCGTAGTCGGGCACACATCCAGAGGAGTATTCTCACAAACCGGGCAATAGAGCTGCCTGGCAATGGCATTTACCTGGTCATCAGAGGGAGTGGGCTGAGGTTGTTGAGCACTGACCAGGCCAGCAAATAATAAGCTGGCTATGAGGGCCAACCCGGCTTCAACCAGGAAATTCTTAGCTTTCATGGTCCATTCATCTCCCTGGTGAGCTGCACAGGCTTACGGAAAGGGATGGCTTGCGATTCTCTTTCAGGCCAGGCTGCCCATAACATGCCCAAGGTGAATACGAAGAAACCGCCGATCCAAAGCCAGTTGACCAATGGGTTGTGGTAAACCTTGAATGTAGCCGAAGTGGTGGATAAAGGCTGCCAGTCTGCCAGGACGATGTACAGGTCATCAGCCAGAGTGCTGCGCACTCCAGGAATGGTTACAGCCTGCTGTGATTCGTAATAATAATCGCGGCGTGGGTAAAGCTCACCAACATAGGCGCCATTTTTCGACACCCTGATCACTGCCCGGGCGATGTTACGACCATCGGAAGTGTTGAATGCGGATAACGATTCAAATTGGACGGTATATTGGCCAAGTGTGATCTCACCGCCCTGAGAAATAGTCTGTTGGGTCTCGGTGGTGTATACTTTTGTGCCAATGATGCCGATGGCCATCAATACCACGCCTATATGTACGATGTATCCGCCATAGCGCCGGCGGTTCTTACCTGCCAAGCGCCATAATGCTACAGGAAGTGATTCGCCCTGAGCTCTATGGCGTGCCCGCGCTGCCCTCCAGAATTCATTCAAGGTTACCAGCGTAGCAAAGCCACAGATCCAGAAGCCAAGAATCGCCACCCAGGAGCGCATTCCACCCAAGAGCAAGATGGGCACCAACAGCAAGGAGGCCGCAAATGGCTTTATGGCGGCACGTGCCAACGTCTTGAAAGTGGAAGATTTCCATGCGGATAGGGGAGCCAGGCCCATTAAAAGGATTAACCCAGCCGATAATAACGCTGCCGGCAGAGTGTAATAGTCTGAGCGAATATCAATCTTTTGGATGGTAAAAAGGTTCGAAAGGGCAGGGAGCTTCTGCCAGATGGATCCCACAGCATCGGTGATGATGGGAAACATCACGCCCCAGAAACAAACCACAAAAAAGCCGACAAAAAGCAAGTTATTAAGCAGGAACAGGGCTTCGCGTGAGAATAACGAGGTCATCTCGGTGGTTGATTTCAGGTCATTCCAGCGTTTGATGAGCAGCCATAAAGAGAAGATGAAGGTCAGGCCAATAAAAATGAAGAATAAGGGCCCCAGGGCGCTTTGTAGAAATGCGTGAACCGAGCTGGCGATCCCGGAGCGCGTGAGGAAGGTGCCCAGGATAACTGCGCAGTAGGTGAGAATGATGAGCAACATGTTCCATTGCTTAAGAATACCGCGCTTCTCCTGGATCATCACCGAATGCAGGAAAGCCGTTCCAGTGAGCCAGGGCATGAAGGAAGCGGTCTCGACGGGATCCCAATTCCAATAGCCGCCCCATCCCAAGACGCCATACGACCACCACATCCCAAGCACCAGGCCCAAGGAGAGAAAAAGCCATGCCACCAGCGCCCAGCGGCGGGTAATGCGGATCCACCGGTCATCGGAGCGCCCGGTGACCAATGAGGCGATGGCGAAGGCATAAGGGATCACAAAGGAAACGTAGCCCAGGTATAACATTGGGGGGTGCAGGATCATACCTGGGTGGCGCAGCAATGGATCCATCCCATTGCCATTCAAAGGGGCAAACAATTGCATACCGCCAGGTTGGAACATGGCGGTGACGACGCTGCCGGCAGGTGATTGCCAATAGCGGAGGAAGGGATTCTCAACGAAGATGCTGATAATCAGGAAGAAAGCCAGGGTGACCAGGGTGACCACGATCACCCAGGGGAGGAATTCCCGATCGCGATCCCATTTTCTCAGCATCACTGCGCAGGCAAATGCCGACATAAGCCATGACCATAGGATGAGCGAGCCAGCTTGCCCTGCCCAGAGCGCCGTAATGCGCAGGGTGGCGGGCATAGTGTTGCTGATGACCTGGCTGACAAAAGGGAATTCATAGTGGGCATTCACCAGAAGATAGAGCAGGCTTAAGGTAGTGATGGTGAGCAGTGGGAAAGTGAGCAGCATGGCATTACGCGCACTATCCACCCAGGCAGGTTTACCCCTGCGTGAGCCGAAATAGGCAGCCGAAGCCCCATAGATTGAAATGAAAAGGGTGATTATGAGAGAGCCGTATCCAAGGTCAGCCAGCATATTCTGCTCCTAAGCTCAGGGTGCCGCCTGGCTAGGTGCAGCTGCTTCGTACTTTGTGGGGCATTTTAACAACAGCTCGCTGGCCTGGAACACCCCATTGCCATCAATATAGCCGGTCATCACAGCCTGGGCTTCATCACGAAGCAAATCGGGCTTGGGACCCTGGTATTTAACTTGCAAACGGGTGTGCGAAGTATCGGTGACAGCAGTATGGAGAACCGCGGATAGGCCACCTTGGGCTTCGATTTCCTGGTTATCGGCGGGGATATTGGCGATCGTGAAATGCAAGGAAAGCGCTTGGGGATCATATTGGATCGAATCGCCAATCACTGCACCTAAAATGCGAACGGGTTGTTCAACCATATCTGGCCCACGAGAAAGCAGCTCATCAATCGTGTAGTAATACAGTGCATTGGCTTTGGTGGAGGAGATGATCAAGAAGATAATTGCAGCCAGTATCAATAACCCACCTATTATAAATTTCACCCGCCCCCTAAACCACGGGAACGCTCGTGAAGCGTATTGCATTGAATCTTCTCCTTTGAAAAAGAGGCCTTGCAAATAGAAGCTTATAAATTTTTACATGATTAGATTAATACAAGGTGAGATAACGCCAATAATAGGGTGAGAATGAACACTCAGTGGGCATGTACATGGGGCATGGTGAATTATCAATAATCATCAATGGTTGCGAAGGGCAGACCCGCAATAACGGCAAAATTGATCGCCCGGAAGGGCCCGTTTACCACATTGCGAACAATAAACAACCTCTTCTTCGGCTTGCTCTATGGTTTCTGACTGATAGCTTTCAGACTTGGTGCGCTGGCGATGTGTGAAAGAGCCAGGCCGTTGCCGACCAGATTGCCAGAACCAAATGATGCCACCGATGATTAATCCCGCGCCTACAACTCCCAGGATCCAGGGTAATGCAGTGGAAAAATTAAGATGGAATTCATCGTTCTGCGGAATGGGTGAGCTGGGCTCGACTGGCAGGCTTTCTATACTGAGTGCATTGGTGGATTTTGCATAATCGATGATAATTTGCAGGCTTTGATCAGCAGGCACCGCCCCAAGATCCTGCGTGTAGTAGAACATGCCATCGCTACCCAGCTCGCCAGGCCCCAGGCTGGGCGATATGCGCATGTCATTGGCGCCCAAAGGTTGCTGCACCTGGATGGTTAGCTGGGCTATCACATAATCTCCCGGCCAGGTGTATTGGAAATGGCGATGAGCGCCATTTTTTACCAGACCGGGATCATAATACTCGAGCTGAACCTCAGATTCAGTGCTGGTGAAGCGGATGATGGCCCAATTTCCAATTACCTGGCGGCTATAGTTGATTGAAAAAAGTGAGCCATTCACCTGGCGCTCGGCAACAGCATTTGGCTCCCCTGCCGTCGTGGGTATGCGAATGGATAAGCTGGCAGGAAATGTCGTGGATGAAGATAAGGTCATGCGATAAATGACCAGCACGCCGGGTTTGTCATATTCAGGCCAGATTTGTATCAGCATCGAGCTCAAGGATAATGCATCCTGCGCGTGCGCCTGGAATGCCAGCAGCATGGAAAAAATCAATAGAAGAGCAATAGCCCATTTTTGTATAGAGAATTTCTTCATAAACAAGCATATCTTACCATGCCCGGCTGATTGGGGGAATAGACTGGCTGTTTTCAGGACTATTGCCAGGCATTCAAGGAAGGCTTCCAGAAAATTCTGGAATGGGTGAAGATGGGCTCACGAGAAACGCCGTTTTCATTGGTGTTGCTGGATGTGGATGAATTCATCCAGGTCAATGATGAATAGGGGCACGCCATTGGTGATGAGCTGCTGGTAGAAGTGGCCAACATGTTACAAGAATATGGCAGGGATAAAATGGTGGCAGGTCGTTACGGTGGGGATGAATTTGCCATTGTTTCATCAGGTGATGAGCGTGAGCAGGCATTTCTTAAAGTGGAGCAAATACGCCAGGCGCTCAGCCAAATTGGGCTGAACGCAGACAATGGGGACGCAATACGAGGGGGATTCATCAGTGATGGGGTAGCCTTCTACCCCATGGATGGCAGGACGGAAAATGAGCTTTTCAAAAAAGCTGACCAGGCTCTTTACAGGGCAAAGACCAACAGCCGGAGGCAGATTAAGCTGGCATATGAAGAGCGCATGATCCCCAAAACCACGCATTATACAATCACCCAGCTTGAGCGGCTATCAAAACTGGCTGAGGAACGCAGTGTAAATGAAGCCGACCTGTTGCGAGAGGCAATGGATGATTTTCTTACCTAGTAGGGAGTAAATGATATCGAAAAGTGACCTCGGAAGTATCCTCATTCGATGGCGGCACGCACCTGGCGCTCCAGCTTTGAAAATTCCTCGGAATAGTGGATATCTTCCTCCCTGGGGCGGGGCAAATCAACACGCAGGTCCAAGCGCAACCGGCCTGGCCGCTGGCTGAGCACCAGCACACGGTCTGCCAGGAAAAGCGATTCACTGATCGAGTGGGTCACCATTATGACCGTTTTACGCCTGGCCTGCCAGATGCGTGTCAGTTCGGTACCCATGCGCTCACGAGTGAGGGCATCCAAGGAGCCAAAAGGCTCGTCCAGCAATAACAGGTCAGGTTCATGGATCAAGGCACGGGCAATGGCGACACGCTGTGCCATGCCACCTGATAAATCACGAGGGAACGAGTGTTCGAATCCTTCTAATCCCACCAGCTCTATCAGGCTCTGTGCCTGCTGCATGGCAATGGCGTGAGGGACATGCTGGATTTCCAATGGCAGCAGGATATTTTCCAAAACCGTGCGCCAGGGCATTAGGTTAGCTTTTTGAAAGACCATTCCCACACGGTGACCATTTTTCGCGGATGGGGGATTACCAAACGACACTTCTCCACGTGTGGGAGGTAACAGGCCGGCGAGATTCCGCAACAGCGTGGTTTTACCCGAACCCGAAGGACCCAATACACATATAAATTGCTCTGGGAAAACTGTAAATGAAATATCCTCCAGGGCATGCAAACCGCGACTGCCATCAGGGAAAATGGTAGTCAGGTGCCTCACCTGAAGAATAGGCTCACCATTGGCTTGTTTTTTGACGGAAAGGTCGCTGTGTTCCGTGGTGATCATGGCGTAGGAAGAAAATTGTTGCTGAATGCCTGGTTAACATCCTGAGGTTGGGTCAGGAAGCCGATATCTAATAGAACCTGCTGCATATTCTGCCAGGCTGTGGGGTCAGAATAACCCAGGTGGGGTGCTTTCCAGAATTCGATGGATGTGGTCAACACCTGTTTCTGGACTGCCTGGTTTGCCTGAGCAAGCCCTTCCACATAATTGAGGGTGATATTATAGGCCTGATCAGGATTAGCGATCGTGTCGGAGATACCCATCAAGATGGCTTTATCCATCTTTCGGATCAGATCGGGGTTTGTATCAATGGTATCCTGGTTGGTGATCAAGCCATTGGAAACAAGATGGACATAATCTTTCACGCGAACTTCATCCAGCTGGTAACCCATGGCGCGTAATTGGATTGGCTCATTGGCGGTATAGACGACTACGGCCTGGTCTTGTTTTGAAATCAGAACTTCCACCTGGCTATATCCAATCGAATCAAGGGTCACATCACTCTCTTTCAAGCCTCCTACACTCAATAAAGCGCGCAAGCCTATATAACTGGCACCGTAAAGACCTGGCAAGCCTATCTTCTTACCTTTTAGATCCGCAGGTTCTAAGATGCCCTGGCCAGCCATCGATACCACCGATACGGGATAATCCTGGTACCATGCCAACACATACACGACCGGCAGACCCTGGGCGCGGGCCAATAAAACCTGATCTCCTGAAACAACCGCAAACTGTATCGTATTGGCACCCACCAGTGCGACCGCATCGGTCTCCATACTGTAATCGAATTCAATGTCGATCCCCTGTTGGGTGAAGTATCCCTTCTCGACAGCCACATACAGGGGGGCAAATTGGACATTAGGGATGTACCCCAGGGGCAGACGAACATGGACGAGCGAAGAGGTGCCAGCCTGCGCCCCGGTTGGCTTCAGAGGTTGTGTGCTCCCTATGGCGGTTGCCACAGGGCTCGATACAGCAGTGGGATTGACGGTGGCGCTTGCACATGCAGCGGTCATGATTACGACCAGAATTAGGACGATTGAGACCAGACTTTTCATTTTCCTCTCCTCAGCCTTCTGATAATATAGCTTTCACGCTTCAAGGGGTATTTCATTGCTCAACAAAATACGATTTTCGGGCCTCTGCTGCCATCTCAGCAAGCGTTTTTCGATCAATGATACGCTGCCGTAGAGGATGAGAGCCATGGCAATCAGGGTAAATACGGCCACGAATACCAGGGCGGTATCGTAGACGCCCCGTCCCACGTTGACTAAAAAACCGAGACCGCTCTTGGCTCCCACAAACTCGCCCACAACTGCCCCGATGACAGATAAGGTTGCCCCTATGCGAAGACCCCCCAGGAAAACAGGCAAAGCCGCTGGAAGCTCCAGGTTTTTCAAGGTTTGCCAGCGCGTGGCCTGGAGTGAGCGCATGAGATCGCGCAGGTCTTCAGGGACTGACCTTACACCTACCACCGTATTCACCAGCACCGGGAAAAAGACAATCAGGGCGCAGATCAATATCTTGGAGAATAAGCCGGGTCCAAACCAGATGACCAGTAATGGGGCGATAGCAACCACCGGGATGGATTGGCTGGCGACGATATATGGCGAGAGCAGGCGCTCAAGATGGAGCGAGCGGGCCAGGAGATAGCCGAGTACGCTGGCGACACTCACACCTAAAGCCAAACCTGCCAGGACTTCAGACAGGGTGACCAGTGTATTGGTGATTAATGTGCCGTCCTCTACCGATTGAATGAAACGAAACCACACCTGCGAAGGAGAAGGTAGGATGAAAGCCGGAAAACCACCGAACCAGACGAGTAGCTGCCATACCAGCAATAAAATTATCAGTGAAAAAATAATAAGCCAGGGTTTTGATATCATATTAATAACAATTGCCCCGAAGAGTGCTTCGGGGCAATTGCAGTTACTCTCAGGGAACCCGTTGTGCTATGCGCACAACAAGTACATCTGAAATAGTCGAATGCCTTCTTTCATCCGGACTTTACCGTCGGCTCCGGAATTTCACCGGGTCATACCAATACACTTGGCTCGTGGGCTTTACCACCGGTCGGGAATGAACGGCATTACCGTTGTCACCCAGCCCCGAAGGTTTCTTTCGATGTTCCATGATTATAACCACAGACCAGTAAAAAATCAACACCGAGCTTGTTAGAATTTTATAAGAACCATTTTACGCCGCTTGACTTAGCCCACCCGTCATGGTATCATACTACTGTAAAATTTAGCACTCTCGCATTGAGAGTGCTAAATTATAGGTAAATCGAATGGCCACACTTACTGAACGACAAAGATTGATCCTGGCGCTGATCATCCATACTTACGTGGAGACAGCACAGCCCGTGGGATCAAAAGCCTTAATTGAGCGCTATAAATTAGACACCAGCTCAGCCACGATCCGTAATGAGATGGTGGAGCTGACTGAAGCAGGATATTTACGCCAACCGTATACCTCAGCCGGGCGGGTGCCTACCGAGGAAAGTTACCGGTATTTCGTTCGCCAGCTGATGGGCCAGACGGATCTGCCGATGAACACACGCCGCACAATTACCCACCAGTTTTACCAGGCAGGCAGGGATGTCAACCGGTGGATGCGGCTGGCAGCCTCGGTGTTGGCGCACCAATCACAAGGCGCCTCGCTGGTGACTTCACCCAGACCTGAATCAGCGCGGTTCAAACACCTGAGCCTGATCTCGACCCATGGAAGGCAGGTGCTGATGGTGATGGTATGGTCGGGTGGGCAGGTGCGGCAACAAATGCTCACCCTGGCAGAACCTGTCTCTCAAGAGCAGCTGAGCATGGCAGCCGGGCATATCAATCTGGTGTGCGCGGGGCTGGATGCAGACGGAATTGCTGCATTGAGCACCGTATTCGATGCCCTGGAACAGGACATGATCAAGCTAATTCGGGAGGAGCTGGAGCGGATGAAACAATTCGTATCCGGCGAAGTCTACCGCGATGGCCTCACCAATGTGCTGGCAGAACCGGAATTTGCCGAATCGGAATCAGCTCGTAAAGCATTGCGGGTATTCGAAGAGCGATCGTTGTTGGAAGACCTGCTCTCACGCACGGTGTTGACCGGAGGGATGGATGATGTCCAGGTGTTGATTGGTGGTGAAGGAACCTGGGAGGATTTACGTGATTGCTCCATGGTTTTGGGTCGTTATGGAGCGCCAGGCCTGGTGACGGGGGCATTGGGAGTGCTTGGGCCGACACGCATGGCTTATGGGCGCACAGTATCCACGGTACGCTTTGTTGCAGGCATGTTAAGCGACCTGGTTATCGACATGTTGGCTGAGGAAACCTAGGGAGAGTGACAGAACAATGACGCCAAGAAAACAAAAAAAAGAAGCTAAAAATATAGAAGAGGAAAAAGTATCAGCAGAAGAACCACTCGAGCAAGCTGCGCCGCAGGAACAACCTGATGAGGTCGTTGAAGTACCTGTCATCGTTCCAGAGGAAGAGATCGAGCAGTTGCGTTCCGAGCTGGACCAGGCACTGGCCAAGTCGAACGAATATCTGTCTGGTTGGCAGCGGGAGAGGGCGGAATTCATCAATTATAAAAAGCGCATCGAGCGTGAACAATCGCTGGGCGGTTTGAATGCCCTTGGAAATGCCATCCGCAGATACCTGGATATTGCAGATGACCTGGGGCGCGCTTTAAACGACAAGAATCGTCCCAGGGAGGGGAATGGGGCAGTTTGGGCCGAAGGGATCGACCTGATTCACCGGAAAATGCTGGCTGCATTCGAAGCCGATGGGGTGAAGATGATCGAAACTGACGGGAAGTTTTTTGACCCGAATATCCACGAAGCCATTTCTCATGAAGATAGCCCGGATCACGAGAGTGGACAAATCATTGATGTGGTACAACCGGGATACATGATTGGCGAGCGGGTGATCCGCCCGGCACGAGTGAGAGTAGCAAGATGAATTTAATCAGCACTAATCTGAATCATTGCACATCCATTAAAGCACAAGGAGAGTAACACAATGGGAAAAATAATCGGAATTGACCTGGGTACGACCAACTCGGTTGTGGCGGTGATGGAAGGTGGCGAGCCAACCGTAATATCCAGCGCGGAAGGAGAACGATTGGTGCCATCGGTGGTGGCGGTGAACAAGAACCACGAGCGATTGGTGGGACGCGTGGCACGCAACCAGGCAGTGGTCAACCCTGAAAACACAATCTTTTCAATTAAGCGTTTTATGGGGCGCAAGTTTGATGACCCTGAAGTAAAGAAAGCCCTGGAACGCGTGCCCTATAAGGTGGCAAAAGCGCCAAATGGGGATGTGCGGGTAATCTTGGACGGGCGCGAATACTCACCACCCGAAATTTCAGCCATGATACTGGCTAAACTTAAGGCTGATGCTGAAGCATACCTGGGTGAAACGGTGACCCAGGCAGTGATTACCGTACCGGCCTACTTCAATGATGCCCAACGAAATGCCACCAAAGATGCCGGTAAGATCGCCGGACTGGATGTGCTGCGAATTATTAATGAGCCGACGGCCTCATCACTGGCTTATGGCCTGGATAAAAAGAAAGACGAAACCATCGCGGTGTATGACCTGGGTGGAGGTACATTCGATATTTCTATCCTGGACGTGGGCGATGGGGTGTTCCAGGTGCGTTCAACCAGTGGAGATACTTTCTTAGGTGGTGACGATTTTGACATGCGCCTGATCGATTACCTGGCAGATGAGTTCAAGGCAAATAATGGCATCGACCTGCGGCAAGACCGGCAATCTCTTCAGCGGTTAAAGGAAGCTGCAGAAAAAGCTAAGATCGAGTTATCCACCATGATGCAGACCGAAATCAATCTGCCGTACATCACTGCAGATGCGACGGGTCCGAAGCACCTGGTGATGAACTTAACGCGCTCAAAACTGGAACAACTGACAGGAGATTTAATAGATCGATCGCTAGGTCCGGTAAGAAACGCATTGCGGGATGCAGATGCGGATACGACCAAGATCAATGAAGTTGTTCTGGTGGGCGGTATGACCCGCATGCCAGCCGTACAAGAAGCAGTACGGAAACTGTTCAATAAGGAACCGCATAAAGGGGTTAATCCCGATGAAGTGGTGGCAGTTGGTGCGGCGATCCAGGCTGGAGTGCTGGGCGGCGATGTGGGCGGCATTGTGCTGGTGGATGTTACCCCCCTAACGCTCTCGGTGGAGACATTGGGCGGGGTGGCAACGCCTTTGATTGAGCGAAACTCCGCCATCCCGATTAAGAAGAGCCAAATCTTTTCCACTGCCTCTGATTCACAGCCACAGGTGGAGATTAACGTCTTGCAGGGTGAGCGACCGATGGCTGTCGACAATAAGAGCCTGGGGAAATTCATCCTGGATGGCATCCCACCGGCGCCGCGTGGAATGCCGCAAATTGAGGTTACCTTTGATATTGATGCCAACGGCATCTTGAACGTCACCGCCCAAGATAAAGCCACCCAGCGCAGCCAGCATATCACCATCACAGCTTCATCTGGACTGAGCGATGCTGAAGTGGAGCGCATGCGGCGCGAAGCAGAAGCCCACGCCGATGAGGATAAGAAGCGCAAGGAGACGATTGAGGCACGCAATACGGCGGATAACGCCATATACACGGCTGAGAAAACCCTGCGTGACCTGGGCGATAAAGTACCTGCGGATGTCAAGAGCAAAGTGGATACAGAGGTTGCCAATGTCAAGAAGGCCCTGGAAGGTGATGATACCGGAAAGATAAAAAGCGCCACCGAGCAATTGTTCCAGGTGATCCAGCAGATTGGGGCATCGGTTTACCAGCAAAGTGGCCCTGCGGCAGGCCCATCGGCGGATGGTGAGCAACCGCCTGAGGATGGTGGACAAAAGCCGCCAGATGATGGTGATGTGGTGGATGGTGAATTCAGGAATGCCTGAAATGTAGTCACCAAAACGCTGGTTTTATTCAATGCCGAAAACGCCTGCCAAATGTGATTCGGGATGAAGGGATTGTATATAACGTTTAAACGTTCTAACGCTTAAACGTGGAACGAAATATATGGCTCAACGTGATTATTATGAAGTTCTGGGAGTGCCGCGCAATGCCTCGACTGATGAGATCAAAGCGGCATTTCGCAAATTAGCACGGCAGTATCATCCTGACGTGAGCCAGGAAGCTAATGCAGAAGAACGTTTTAAAGAGATCAATGAGGCCTACGCGGTTTTATCGGATACTGACAAGCGAGCGGCCTATGACCGCTTTGGCCACGCGGGCGTGCAAAATATGGGGGGTGCGCCTGATTTCACGGTTGACTTCCAGGATATATTTGAGGAGATTTTCGGCAGTTTTGGAGGTTTTGGGAGAAGTGCCAGCAGGAGAGCTCGTAATGTCCCACGCAGGGGAGTAGACCTTCAGTATAATGTCGACCTGACATTCGAAGAGTCAATCTTTGGGGTCGAAAAAGAAATCGAAATCACCCGTGACGAGGTATGTGAGACGTGTGGGGGAAGCAAAGCAGAACCCGGCACCCACCCGGTGAGGTGCTCCACTTGCAATGGCACCGGTGAGGTACGCCAGGTGAGACAGACCTTGTTGGGCTCTATGGTGCAGGTTTCCACTTGCCCGGTGTGCAATGGACAAGGAGAAACCATCGGGACGCCATGCCATACCTGTGGCGGGCGTGGCCTGGTGCGCAAGACGCGCAAAAAAGTGGTCGCAATCCCCGCCGGGGTGGATAACGGCAATCAGATCAGGCTGGCTGGTGAGGGGCAGCCGGGGGAAAATGGCGGGCCAAATGGTAACTTGTATATCATCATCCGGGTGCAATCGCACAAGTATTTTCGCAGGCGCGAAAACGATATCTTGCTGGATTTGAACATCAATATCGCCCAGGCTGCCCTGGGGGCAGAGGTGGAAGTGCCTACCGTGGATGGACCGGCCAAGCTGAAAATCCCTGGTGGCATCCAGCCCGGCAAGGTGCTGCGCATGCGCAGCAAGGGTGTGCCGCACCTGCGGGGTAATGGACGCGGTGACCAGCTGGTGGTTGTAAACGTGGAAGTACCCCGCAGCCTGACAGGCGAACAGCGCAAATTAATGGAACAGCTGGCTGAATCGTTGGGCAGTGAGGTGAGCCCCTCAGAGCGCGGCTTCCTGGACTGGTTGAAAGAAGCCCTGGGTGGATGAGCGCTGACCGGTAAGCGATAGGCCATATAGATTGTAACGTATCAACCAGTAAATATGGCAGATAAATCCTGGCTGGAAGTAAGCATGGTGGTAAACGGCGAGCTGGCTGAAGCCGTGGCGGAAGTGCTGTGCCGTTATTTACCGGATGGGGTGGTCATCGAATCAACCGCAGTGCAGGCGGGAGAAGCCGATGAAAATGGGTATGCAGTCGGGCCGCTAAAGGTATGCGGGTATATCCCGGCGGATGCTCATGTAGAGGAGACCCGCCAGCAGATCGAAGAAGGCCTGTGGTACCTGGGGCAAATCTCCGCCTTGCCCAGGCCTGAATTTAAAATGATCCAGGAAGCCAATTGGATGGAGGCCTGGAAAGAACATTACCATCCTATTCCGATTGGAGAGCGGTTGTTAGTTTTGCCGGCCTGGATTAATCCCCCAAATGATGGGCGCCTCCCCATACGTATCGAGCCTGGAATGGCCTTTGGCACCGGCACACATCCTACCACCCAGCTGTGCCTGGCGCTGGCAGAGGAATTTATCAGCCAATTACCCTCAACCAAGGATCTGAATGTGATCGATATCGGATGCGGTTCGGGCATCCTCTCCATCGGCGGTTTGCTGATGGGGGCCGAGCATGCCCTGGGAGTGGATATTGACCCCGAAGCGATGCGCGCATCGGGCGAGAACGCAAAGCTCAACAATGTGAGCGAGAAGCTCGACCTGGGAATGGGATCGGCGGCAGATGTATTGCTGGGTAAATTCAGCCTGGATAAAGCTCAGCTGGTGTTTGCCAATATCCTGGCTCCGGTGCTGATCCGGTTATTAGATGAGGATATGGGCGATTTGGTGCTGCCGGGTGGCTGCATCATACTATCTGGCATCCTGGCTGAGCAAGCAGAAAGCGTCATGGATGCGTTGCGCAGGCATGGATTTTTATATGTCCAAAAGCGCCAGATGAGTGACTGGGTGGCGCTGGCCGCCAGGCGATAATTTATCCTCGCAGAT
>Ga0172362_10000978_pt1 | contig 24202 bp, 23 predicted proteins | sample LakKivs1_kivu2a2_FD_114534 | JGI IMG/M metagenome (GOLD analysis project Ga0172362, IMG submission 114534) | Sediment microbial communities from Lake Kivu, Rwanda - Sediment s1_kivu2a2 | ecosystem: Environmental > Aquatic > Freshwater > Lake > Sediment | place: Rwanda: Western Province, Lake... | reverse complement strand
TGTGACATTGGTGATCTCGCCATGGATGAAGACGTGACCCTGTACATCGTCGTTTCTGCCGACGTCGCGGGTCTTGCCACCAACATGGCCGAGGTGCCGGTGCCAGCTGATTATGAAGATCCCAACCTGGAAAACAACATGGCTGAGGTCGATACCATGATCAACCCGGCAATGTACTACTTCTACCTACCGATCATTCAGAAACACTGATCGATCGGACCATAACAAAAAAATCGGGCGGTGATCAACACCGCCCGATTTTTTCCTGTCTATCTTATTCCTGAAGCTCAAATTCCAGCCTCAACACGCGTACCCAGAGGCCCTTTTTCTTGCAGGATGAGAGCAAATTTACACCCGCTTCTGAATTCAGCAATCTGTCTGTGGTGGCGATCACACCGCGCACCTGTTTTTCATTAATACAATCATCTAACCTACTAGTATCTCCAAGAATATACACTCCATGGATATTGCTGCCCCATTTCAAGGAATCATCGTCTAAAAAACCGACTACACTGTAGCCAATAGCAGGATTTCTCAAGATCCATCGCAAAGCAATCTCGCCAGCGTCTTCTGCCCCATACAGCAACACGTTTTCTTTTTCAATGCCTGGAGCTTGCCGGTTGTAAAACCTATCTAAAATCAGGAATGATGACCGAGACCCTGAAAGTCCAATCAGCAGGTACAGAATGTATAGTAAAAAGACATCTGCAGTAAAAGGCTGGCCTGGATATACCAGCTTGATGATCACCCAGGATAAACCTCCAGAAAGTATTGATGCGGCGACATAGCGCACCAGATCATTGACACCGATATACCGCCATACTCCGTGATATATCTTGAGCAGTGCAAATACACCGTAGGTCACCACCAGGATGATTGGCCATGAACGCAGGAATAGATCCATACTAGTGGCGGTCATATTAAGCCCAAAGCGAGTCCAGAATGCCAGGTAATAGGTTGCACCAATTAATAACAAATCAAAAATGATCTCGAAAACTCGCCTTTTGAAGGTGAAATTCACAATCCAGCGTGTGAAGTTATTCGCTTGATCTGGCTCAGCATTCACTACTTTCAGTCGCGAAAGATAAGCCACAAATAATGACAGCACGATCAACAGGAGTGGAATGAGCACCAAACTGAGATCATAGTCAAGTGCTTCCAGGCCAATGGAAGCCAGGCCAGAAATGATGGCAATGAAATAAAGCACAACAACTGCCTGGCGTTCAGATAAACCGAATGCCACCAGGCGATGGGAGGTATGGTCGGTGCCTCCGGTGGCAGGCGATTGTCCTCGTAAAATGCGAGTGATGGCTACCAGGGATGTATCCAGTATGGGTAGCAAGAATATCAAAGTTGGCACACCCACAATGGCAAAAATATTGGAGGCCTGGGTACGCCGGGCAACAGCCAATGCAGCGAGTGAGAAGCCCAGGAACATGCTACCGCTATCGCCCATGAATATCCTTGCCGGCGGGAAATTAAATGCCAGGAAGCCGGCAATGACACCAGCCAGTGTAAGGGATAAGATCAATAAACCTTGATTGCCTGCTCTCCAAAAGAAGAATGAGAGAAAACTTGCAGTGATTAATGCCACACCCCCAGCCAACCCATCCATATTATCCAGCAGGTTAATAGCATTTGTGATGCCCACCAGCCAGAAAAAGGTCAGCATGATGTTGGCAACCGGCCATGGAAAGAAATTGATCGTATTATTCCCGAAAAAGATTACTACCGTGGCAGCGAGGATTTGAAAAAATAATTTTACAGGAGGATTTATCGGTTTTACATCATCGTAGAGGCCGATTGCAAACATGACTGCCATGCCTGCCAGGATACTCCACCGATCGGTGAAAATTCGCCCGCCTTCATTCAGCAACAATGCCACCAGGAGCGCAAGGATGTACGCAGAGAACATCCCAGTTCCACCCAAGGTAGGGATTGCTTTCCTGTTCCAGCGCTCTGCCCGCGGTTTGACAACCTGCCCGGTGCGGAAGCTAAACCAACGTACTGCTGGCACGAGCAGTAAGCTGGCAACTATTGCAACGATCAAAATTAGCGGAAGAAAAACTATCTCAGGCAAAAAAAACTCTCTCCCGATGATTGCTTAAGGTAAGCTCTGTGCCTTTGCGATGAAATCCTGAATGGTGGTTGCATAGTTAGCCGGTGCATTTTGTAAAGCCTGGTTGGCATAATCGATCGCATTGGCTTTATCACCAAGCTGATAATATAGCTCAGCGATTGATTCTTGTACCTTCCATAAATCACTCGAACTTAAGCCAGCTTTTATCGCCTGTTGTAAAGCATCAATGGCATTTTGAACATGGGCCGTATCGATATTTCCAGGTTCCAGGCCCGCCAATGCACGGTAGACATTGCTGAGAGACACTAAATACGTGGCTTTTGAGCCCGTGTCAGTAGACTTGAATACATCGACAGCTGTCTGGTAATAACCTGCCGCGGTTTCATAAGCCTGTTTTTTTACATCGATATCAGCAGATGTTTTTGCCACCATCTGGTAGTAATCGCCTAATAAACCTTCGGTAAAGCTATATCTAGCATCCAACGACAGGGCGTGTTGCAACCTGTCCAAGGCCGGCTCTGCCTGGCCCATCACCTGCATATAGAGTACCGCCCATTCATCCCACAGGGTAGAGTTATTGGGGCTTAAAGTTACAGCAGTTGAATAATAATCAGAAGCTTTTTGTGCGCGATCCGTCTTGGTGGCCTGATCATTGGTCTGTTGCGCCCACCAGGTATACAAGCGTGCCAGGTTTGCTGTATGGTCGGTATTTAATGGATTGAGCGATTGGGCATCCTTTAAATCACGCTCAGCCTGCAAAACGAGGCTATCCTGATCGCTGGAAGATTCAGTAATTTTAGCTTGTTCAAGATAGCTCCTACCCAGGAATAAATAATAATGGTCCTCCTTGGGTGCCTCCTTTAAGGCATCCTTGTATAAAAAGGTTGCCACCTGCCATTGCCCACTTTTTGTGAATGGTTCTGCCATCTTGAAAGTAATATCGGCATGGATTTCTTTCAGGTTCGTAATATTCGTTAAGGTGAATAGCGTAATTAACGCAATCGGGGCAACCACGCTTCCTAAATACACCGGTGACACACTGCGCGATGGCCATTCGTCCAATAAGAATAAAGCTAAAACAGCCATCACCAGAAAAATGTATAAATAATACTTGGTTAATAATGCTCCGATCGAATTTACCTCTGCGAGCACGTCATCCTGGGTATGGGGAACAAATCCCGCTAATCCTGCCAGGCTCATAGTGTGTAGAAGCCAGAAGATAACGCCGATGGATATGGATATACCCGCCACCAGCTCAAGGGTCTTCAGCCAGCTCCGTCCATCCAGTTTATGATCCACCTCTACGCTATATAATAATGTGCCAATGACCCAGGTGAGTAGTATTAATGCTAATATGCCAAATGACAGCGCATTACCTTTATTATTCAACCGGGTTAGAGCGTCAATAATGATCGATATTATTGATGTCGAATGGTCGGGATTGGTAATAAGATCATAACCCATGGTGGCAATGATGATCCCTAAAATAATAGCGCCAATTAAAGCCTGCCTTAGCCAGTCGGGCTGACCTCCAACGAATGGGCGCTTTCCCTGATCAATTCTACGTCGAACTTTTGCAGATTTTCGAGCTTTATTCCGATTAATGTTCGGGCTGCTACTTTCAGCCGGGTTTGTAACAGGGACCACTTGCTGCTCGCTGGAGATGGTTTTAGGGGAAATAAAACCCATTACCAAGATCAAACCCGTATATGTCCAAAATAATGTCCGTGTAATGACGATGGCGATCCCGAAGTTAATCTCTACAAAATGTGCAACAATTGCAGCGAGTAATGCGATTATCAACAACGAGTAAGGATTTTTACGATCTGGCTCGCCTAACTGCGCGGTAGAGAACAAAGCTCGCATTGAAAGGTAAAGTACCACTCCGATGATCATGCCAAAAGGTAGACCCACACCCAGGTACTCAACCCCTTTTAATGCAATCAGCGCAATCGTACCCAAAAACCCACCACCTAATAAACACACGAAAAAGAAAATCTTTTCTTTCCTTGAGCTAATTAGGTTCTGCCATTTTAAGACAAAATAAAATATTGAGCTAAAAATTGACAGGTAAACTAATAATCCCAAGTTTCCAGTGGTTACGATAGAATCCCAGGTTTCATTATGGGCGCGATCAGGTGAGGCATTGCGTTTTTCAACCTGCCCTAATGCTGGCTGATAGAATTGGTTGTAGGCAACATACATCGATTCTGGTCCATAACCGATCAGCGGCCTGAGGAAGTTAAATTTATCAGTGCTTCCATCCGGGAAATTCAATGGGTCATGGATGCCTACCAGCTTCACCGTCCCCTCCCAGATGTACTGGCGGACAAGAGCACTATTGCTCTCAGGATTTAGCAAGTTACCAAACCTTCCTAAAGCAGGCGATTTTCGTAATGCTTCTAAAGGGCCATTCTCCATGTTGAAAACCACCAGTCCAACGGCGCCTACAACTGCCAGGCCGACAACAACGAAAGTGGCCCAACGTTTCCGCCAATAGATGGTCACCAATAATATGAGGAAGTACATCCCAGCCAATAAACCAAGGAGCGGCCCGCGGCTGTAGCTCCAATAAATGGCGATGAGCTGCAGTCCAGCGATAATGACATATACCGTGCCTCGGATAATTTGTTTTACTGTTTTTATCCCACTGCCGGACATATCATCGGATTTTAGGATATCGCCGAAAGACTCGATAATACGCCAGGTGGTTAGTGGGAACACCATGATGAGGTAAGCAGCTACAAAAATCGAATTTCCCATGCTAGACGCAATTCTTATGGAAACATTTCCTCCCCATGGAATTGGATCGATACTGTAGTGTTGGAGGAATCCATAAGCTGAAACAGGCAAGCTAGCGAAGATCACAGTAGTGATCAATCGATTAATCTGCTCGCGCTTACGCAAGTTAACGATGATCGAAAAGAATATCACCAGATAAGAAAAAGTTGTGTATGTACCCTGCAATCGTTGGTAAGAACCAAGCAAGCTGATGGATGGTGTAACTGAAAATATCGTCGATATGATATAGACGATCACCAGTCCCATCACAGGCAGCATCAATGGATACTTTAATAAGTATCTGAATAACGATGTTTCGCCATTATGTGAATTCCAGCGTACGCCACCTTCTTCAATTAATTTAATGACCCAGGCAGCCAGGGTCAATAATGCCAGTGATCTTAAAATGCTTGCCTTATCCGGCTCGAAAATACGGCTTGAATATATATTAAAAAAAATGGGGACCACGCTAACAGCTGCCAGCCAGGCAGCTTCCATTACCCCCAGGCAAAACCTGCTTAATTTTGAGGGCATGCTACGACACCTTTATTCGAGAATATCGATTACGATAACACAAATTTTATATCTCTGCAATAGCCATTGACGGCGGATTTTAGCAAAGTTAGAATTATAGTCATCTTATTAATCTACATAGATTATTCTTGCTTATGCGTATCCTTTATCTCTCACAGTATTTTCCCCCTGAAGCCGGTGCCACACAGGCACGTGCTTATGAAATGGCTAAAACCTGGGTTCAAATGGGGCATCATGTGACCATGCTGGCTGAAATCCCAAACCATCCTTCAGGCATTATTCTAAAAAGTTACCGGGGAAAAATATACGAAAGATCAAACCTTGATGGAATTGATGTGATCCGGGTTTGGGTTAAGACATCGCCCTTAAAAAATTTACCCAATCGAATGCTTTTCTACCTTACCTATATGATCAATGCCATTATCGCTGGCTCGATCCTGGCCCATGGTAAATATGATTATATCTACGCATCATCACCTCCTTTATTCGTTGGTGGAGCGGCATTATTCTTGCGCACCATAAAACGCACTGCATTGGTTTTTGAAGTCCGTGATTTATGGCCGGAATCAGCAATTGCCTTGGGCGAGCTAAGTAACCGGCACGTAATTTCACTGGCAATGAAATTAGAGGAAGCATGCTATCGTACTGCGATCCAGGTGGTGGTAGTGACGCAAAATAACTATCAACATCTCATCAAGCGTGGAATCGCTGCAGACAAATTGTGTTACATACCGAATGGGGCCAATGTCGATATGTTTTCATTTGATTCATCAAGTCGGGAGAGAATCCGCCATGAGTTGGGATTGGAAGAAAAATTCATCGCCATCTACGCAGGTATCCATGGGCTGGCCCAAGGGTTGGAAACGGTCTTTGATGCTGCCCGTCTATTACTTGCTTATCCCGACATCCATTTTATCCTCATTGGTGATGGCCCCAAAAAAGCTGAATTGCTGACATTGGCTAATAGCTATCATCTCTCAAACCTTACCATGCTGCCCGAAAAACCACGGGAACAAATACCAGGTTATTTGTCGGCAGCCGATATTGCATTAATCCCCTTGAAAAAGGCGGAGGTATTCAAAGGTGCTCTACCTTCGAAAATATTTGACGCTTGGGCATGTGCGCGGCCGGTATTAATCAGTATCGATGGGGAAGCCCGGCAGGTGGTTGAAAATGCCCGAGGTGGCATTTACATTCCACCTGAAAATGCTGAGAAAATGGCAGAAGCATTGATCCAATTAAAGGATTCACCAGCAGAGCGTGAAATTTTTGCTGTAAACGGGTTGAATTACACGCGGCAGCATCACTCAAGAACTGCCCTTGCTGAAAAATTGATCCAGCATCTTGCAAAATATCTCAAGAGTTGATGCCTGCCGGTTTTGCGATCCTTTTTTCTTGACTTAATATACACTCCCGACATAAGTCCAGTCTTCATGCACCGATGTGTTAAAATTAAATTATGGCTGAAAAGGTTGTCGCTACAAACCGGCGTGCCCGGCATGAATATTTTATCCTCGAAACATACGAAGCTGGCATCGCTCTACAGGGCAGTGAGATCAAATCTGTGCGTGCTGGCCAAATCAGCCTGGCTGAAGCCTACGTGCATATTGACGGTCATGAAGCCTGGCTGGAAGATGCCCACATTGCACCTTATGAACAAGCCAGCATCTTCAATCATGAGCCCCGCAGGCCAAGAAAATTACTTTTACATAGCAAAGAAATTCATAAGCTCTGGAATACTGTCCGCCAGAAAGGTGTAACAATAATTCCTTTATCAGTCTATATAAAAGATGGCAGGGCAAAAGTCGAAATCGCCGTTGCCAAGGGTAAAAAGTTATATGATAAGCGGGCTGAAATTGCCAAACGTGATACCAAACGCGAGATCGAAAGGCAACTAAGAGGTCGCTAAAATTGTCGTAATAGGCTTGACCATCGATATTCACAAGGTGCTCATATGTTATCCAATAATATACTGGCTCTCGTCATTACCTTTATTGTCGCCCTGGCATGGCTAAGGATTAACGATTACCTGGCTCACCGTGGATGGATCGATACCCATCTCAGCCGTAAACTCATCCACATAGGCACAGGCCCATTTTTCGTTTTATGCTGGTTATTATTCAATTCCAACCCAATCAACAAATACCTGGCAGCATTGGTCCCGCTAGCTTTTTCGCTACAATTCTTGTTGATTGGTATTGGGGTAGTCAAGGATGAAGCATCCGTAAAAGCCATGTCACGCAGTGGCGATCCACGTGAAATTCTGCGTGGTCCACTGTTTTATGGCATCATCTTCGTTATTTTGACTATCGCATATTGGAAAAATTCCCCCATTGGAATCATAGGCTTGATGCTGATGTGTGGTGGCGATGGGTTGGCAGATATATTGGGTCGCCGCTGGGGAAAGGTGAAATTGCCCTGGAACAAAGGCAAGTCTTTAGCAGGCTCTTTTGGGATGCTTTTTGGGGGATGGATATTATCAGTTTTAATCGTGTGGGTTTTTATTGCAGCCGATGTTTTTACCAAATCCATCTCATCTTATCTGTTTCCGATAACCATCATCGCTGTGGTAGGCACACTGGTGGAATCTCTTCCATTGAAAGATATCGACAACATCACTGTTACGCTTGCAGCAGTAATATTAGGGTACTTCTTATTTTAGGTTCTGGCCAAGGTAATTATGCTCAAACTGCGATAACCATCCAGGCAATGAATGAATCAATGTTTTCATCACGGAAGCAGTATTTTCATAAAATATGTTAATTCGGCCGTTATAGGCTTCTCCACCTTCGTCATCCACCAGGTCAGTAACACCACGAAGGACAAGACACATCGTGTGATTCTTTGCTGCGATCCATGCAATTGACCCAGATTCCCAATCTCCTGCAATCGCCCCATACCTGGTTTTTAGAATGGGGATATCTTGGGTAAATAGATCGCGGTCTCCTGAGACCAATACCGTTCGTCTCACCTGTATCGGGTAGGGCTCGATAATCCAAGAGGTATTAATAGCAGTCGCGTAATGCCGCAGATGCTCCTCTGGATCACCCATTTGTTCATAGATATCGTAGATGATGGTTTTTTCAGCCAATACGATATTTCCCCGGTTGATTAAGCCTTTCATACCACCACAGGTGCCTAAATTTATGATTAACCTTGGCTTCCATTGGCTAATAATATATTGCGTTGCCCCTGCTGAAGCAACTTTACCCCAACCACCATGGAAGAATAGAACAGGTTTCATAATATTATTTGTGGCGTTTGTTAACTGCACGAACCACTCCCCATATGGGGAAATTGATGGCTCACATCTGGTGAAATAGCTCCGTGCAATCCTCCATTCGGCGTTGGCAGATATAAGCACGACATAGTCAAATCGATCATCCATGATAGCCTCGGATTGGCATATTGACCTGCTCATTTAGAAGGATTAAAATATAGCTTAGATCTAAATCAGGAGCATTTATGCCCATTTACGAATATATATGCAAAGAATGTGGCGAACGTTTTGAGTCATTGCGCTCGATCAATGACGCCGATTCACCCATACCATGTAAATCCTGTCATAGCGCACAAACTCAGCGTGCAATTTCAGTTTTTTTCGCCCAGAGTGGCACACAAATCATCGCTGGCGGTAGCAATAGCGGATGTGCAGGTTGTTCTGGCGGCACATGTTCGACCTGTAATTCCAATTAATCCATCTTACCAATGTTCATAACTGACTAAATCGTCCAGGCTTTTGCGTTTTTTTATCCCCGGTGTGTCGGCTGGATAACCTAGAGGTGTGAATAATATAGGCTCAGCCTCATCTGGGATGGATAAAACCCGGCGGGCATTATCAGCATCGAATGCGGCAATAAAGCATGTTCCCAACCCCAAATCAGTGGCTGCCAGAGTGATGTAATCCATCACAATGGCAATATCAACATCCAGATACTTCCTTCCGTCCTTTCTAACCCATGCTGAGGTGGGCACTCCACAGATACACAGGATGAGAGGCGCTTGTACGAACCATTCGCTCTTGTAGATGGATAATAATTGCTGTTTCCTCTTTTCTGTATGAATAGCAATGATTTTAAAGGGCTGGCGATTGCATGCGGTAGGCGCAAGGCGGGTTGCTTCTAATATAATCTGCAATTTTTCGGTTTCTACAGGCACTGACTGATATGCTCGTACGGAATAGCGCTTATTGATTAGCTCGATGAAACTCATGATTACCTCTTTTTGGTGATATATTATTACCGGAGTCTTTGTGGTTAATTTTACCTTAACCAATTATTTGAGTGAAATTTACCAGCATATTTTCTTGACACTATAAGTGATTAGTTATATGTTATGTCATTAATAAAATAGGGATAAGCTATGAAACATTTCAGGGTTGCCTTGCTTGCCAATCTGAAACAAAATGCACCTCAGTTTGATGGGATGGCTCAGGATCAATGGGCAGATCTTGATTCAGAAGATACTGCGAGCGCCTTGGTTGAAGCAATTCGATCTGGTGGCCATACCTGTGAATTTTTAGAGGGAAATCTATCTTTATTTGAAACACTACCAAAATTTAAGCCGGATATTTGCTTTAATATCTGTGAGGGCCATTTCGGTGATGCCCGTGAAGCCCAGATACCCTCATTTTTAGAAATGATGCGAATTCCATATACCGGATCTAAGGTGCTCACCTTGGCCCTGGCATTGGATAAACCCATGACCAAGCGAGTGATTACATTTCACAATTTACCCACGCCCGAATTTCAAACCTTTGAGCGTACCAACGAACCGCTATCCCCAGAGATGACATTTCCAATGTTTGTGAAACCCAGCCGCGAAGGTACTGGCATGGGTGTATCCAGGAATTCTATCGTAAACAATGAAGATGAGATGCGTGAGCAAATCTCTATCATCATCGAAAAATATAAACAGCCTGCTCTGGTTGAACGGTACATCGAAGGACGAGAAGTTACCATCGGCTTTTTGGGTAACCTGGTAGGACCAGTCGCCCATCGCTTACCTGATGATGAGAATGCGCGCCGCATACAAGCCGGGCTTCATTTTCTTCCTCCGATGGAGGTTGACCTAACACCATTTACAGACACAGATGCTGTGTACAGCAACCGATTAAAGGTCGACCTGGCAGATAAGCTTAATTATCTATGCCCGGCACCAATTGACGAGGAGTTGAAATTCCAATTGAATTGGTTGGCGGCAGCAGTCTTCCGCGTGACTGGCGCTTTAGATGTCTCGAGGGTGGATTTTCGCTTGGACGCACAAAATGACCTAAAACCATACATCCTCGAGATAAACCCGCTTCCAGGTCTTGCACCTGTCATTTCGGATTTGGTGATAGAAGCAGCAGGCGAAGGGATTGGACACACCGAATTGGTGAATATGATCCTGGAAACCGCCTTACAACGATATGGTTTGATCTGAGTCTGGCAGTCTTATTACTTCCGATCTTCAATGGTAGTTAATTCATCTACACTTTTAGACAACCTATCTACCCTATCCGCCAGGCTTTGGAAATCAGATTTCAAAGGTAGCTGTTTTTCCTTCAAGAATTCGATGATTCTAGCTTCAATATCACTGCGTAAATCATCAGGCGCATACCTGATTGAAAGTAACTTGTCCAGAAGCTTGTGGCCTTCATCATAACGTAATTCACCATTATCGATAAGTATATCCACCCGCCGCTCAATTTCCATGTCGAAGTGATGTGCCAAAGACAGTGCGTTGAATATGTTACGCCTGACCTCTTCCATCCGTTTTCCGCCCGATTGAACCAAGCTGATTAACAGGTCTACGGGCAATAAACCAGTCTGGTTCTTTTCTTGCTCAAAAATGATCTGGCTCAAGGTAGCTGCGGTAATATCATTCCCGCTATCATTGTCAATCACCTTAACTTCTGCTTGTTGCTTAATCAAAGCTTCAATCTCATTAATGGTGATATATTTCTTCGAATCAGTATTATAGAGCTTTCGATTTCGATAGCGTTTAATCACAACCGGCATAATCAACCTTTTCATAATAATGAACCAGGAAATAGCAATTTAATATCTTTATTCTTTTGATTTCGAGAGTTTGTCTATCTTTTTTTCGAGATTGGTAATTTTTTGACTTAAATCTTCGATATCATTTTTTGTCGGAACAGAAAATCGCTCAAGCATTTCCGACACTTTTTTATGCGGATAACTTTCAATTCCATGCTCCTGCATATATTTCTTCCGGCGTTCTCTCATCTCTTTCATCAATTCCTCGCCGTCCTTTTTGGCAATCTCACCCCGCTCAACCAGCTTGTTAACAAATTCTTCCATCTCATCATGTTTGAGCGCGATAGCACCTATTCCAGCCAGCATTATTCTTCGAACCAACCCATATAACGTATACTTTTCGGGTTTTTCATGATCTTTTTCTTTTTTTGCTTCGCTGCTTGTATCCATAATATCACTCCTTCTTTAACAAATTTATGACGCAATGCGTAATCATATTATAACACATTGCGTCATATGTACTTATGTAATAGTCCGCCAGCACATATATCACATGTGGAGCTTTTCCCCTATAAAATTTTGGAACTTCTTTACTTCAATTGGCGAATGAACAAGATGGCAAATACAACCAGGGCCAACCACAAGCATCCTAACAAGATCTCAAGTAATAAATAGCGTGGTGGTAAATCCATGTCTCCATTTTGAACGGTTGGTTGAGGAGTGTTGGTCGTGGTTGTAGTTTCAGGTGCTATGGTGTCTGTTGAAGTGCTGGTTGCGGCAGGAAAAATCAGGGTTATGGCAGGCAAAGGGATTAATGTTGTTGTTGGAGTGATGGTTGGGCTTGCTGAAGGTGTCTGCGATTTGGTGGGAGTGCCCGTTCCTTGGGTAAGCGATGGCGAGCTGGTGTTGGTTGTACCTGAGCTTATTTGATGCAAAATTTCGGCATTGACCACCGTTGATGTTAGTAAAATCAACATGCACAATGGCAAGACGAATAAAGATACCCTCAAGTAACGCTTTAATATTCCATGGGGATTATCGAAAAGTTTTTTTTGCACAGCATAATTTTACCAAAGTAATGTACCGAATATTTTTTTGAATGGAAGCATTGTATAAAATAACACAAAATTGCTGGTGATATATACCCTGAATCTCTTGCCAACTCGCCCATCCCCCTCTATAATTTTAATATGAGCCAAATTTCTATCTTATATCGGCTTCAGCAAATTGATACCCAGCTGGACAGTACAGTTTTGTCACTACAAAATGTAGAAAAAGAGATTGGTGATGATTTCATCGTTGAAGAAGCTGAGAAGAAAATATCGCAAGCAAAACTGAATTATCAGGATGAATTGAGGAAATTACGCGAGGCTCAGGAAAAATCGAAAAATGTAAGATTAAAAATTGAACAGTCAGAAGCTTCTCTTTACGGGGGTAAAATCCAAAATCCAAAAGAGCTGCAAGACCTGCAAGCTGAAATCACTTCGCTAAAACGCCTGATTAGCACCCTTGAAGATCATGAATTAGAAGAAATGATAGCAGTGGAAGATGCCGAAACACGATATAAAACAGAGGAAGATGCCATCACGTCGATTCAAGGAGAGCTTATTGAGAAACATGCCAGGCTTAAAGGCGAAAAAACGAAATTACTCGAAAAAATCGAACGGTTGCAGGCCGAAAAAAGAGTCACCTTACCTGCGGTGACTGCGCAGGATTTATCGCTTTACGAACAATTGAGAAAAACTCGCAATGGTGTTGCTGTGGTGAAAATTTCATCTCGGGCATGCGGTGCCTGTGGAACTACATTGACCGCCGCGTTAATACAATCGACCCAGTTAACCGGGCAATTGGTGCGTTGTCCAACATGTAGCAGGATTTTATATCCTGGATGACACAAGGTAATATCGTGACCAATTTTATTCACGGTTTGAATATCGGCTCCTCTTTTTGGTTGGGTTTCCTGTGCGGCATTTTGTTTGCCTATGTACTATCCAGATTGATTGTATATATTCCCAGGATACTCCATATTTTACGAAAAAATGTGAGCGAAATACGCGAGAGCCTTTCAACGAGTACCGATGTTCGTCTACGCAATGATGTTTATCGCTTCGCTCAAAAACAGCACCTGGCATCATCGCTCTTTTCTCTCGATGAGATAGCGGTCGTGCCAAAAGTCTTAACCCCTCTGATCCAGGCATCAAGCTCCGCAGAGCTCGCACCTACAGATTGCGTCAGTTTAAGTGTCCCATACATTCCCGATTGGCCTGAACTGGCGGCGCAATATCGAGCTTCGACAATGACCATCATCGATGCTTTACAGGGAGGCGCCAATATCATCCTGGCAGGTCACCCCGGCAGCGGGAAAACCGTGGCGCTCGCCTGGCTGGCCTCTTCCATCGCTCGTAATATTCCTGGTTTGGGTATCCTGGAAGGGATGCTGCCATTATATGTTCATGCCACTGATCTTCATTACCTGTTGAGTCATGCTGATGATATTGTTGTAGAGGAAGCAGCCAAAAATACAATAAAAAAATCCAGGCGTGCCGCGAAGAATAAGAAAATTCAAGCAGTATCTGGCTCTTTCGATATTTTGATCAATGCAATATCTAGATATACATCATCTCTAACTGTAGCTCGTCTGCCTGGTGCTGTTCGCGCAGCATTGGAAAAACAGCGTGTGATCTTGATATTAGATCGCACCGATGAATTACCCCCCAATCAGGCTGCCGCGATCACCGAGTATTTGCGCTCCCTCCTAGAGATTTATCCAAAACTGCGCATCATCACTGCGATGTCATATGAATATCTCGCTGGCTTACCCAGCTTAGGATTCCATCTACTGGGGATGGCTGCCTGGGAAGATGAGGATCGAGAAACCTTTTTAATGCGCTGGAGCCATCAATGGGAAAAATGGATATACCGGCTGGAGAAAAACCCGCAAAAAAAGATTGATATTCGCTATCTAAATAGCTGGCTTAAAACCAGTAACGCGATATTAAAACCCCTGGAGTACACCCTGAAAGTGTGGTCTGCTTACTCAGGGGACATCATAGGAACAGATGGCCCAAGTGCCATCGAAGCTTACATTCGCCGGATGATAGTGAACGTCTCGAAATCTCGCCTGGCGTTAGAACGATTTGCCCTGCACACAATTACCAGCCTGCAGATTGCTGCTAATCCGCATGATGCCGACCGCGCATTTTCACACCGTGAGCCGGATGAGCTATCCTTATCTGCCGAAATGTCCGATTACGCAGCTAATCCCTCAACCACACCTGCTGAGGAAAAACCGACTCACATAAAAGCATTGTCGGGTATTGATGTGTTGATGGATAATGGCTTTCTTACCGGTTATCCGGGCTCACATTACGGATTTATCCATCCTGTTTTCTGTGGTTACCTGGCCGGCAATGGATTAGCCCATTCAGGTTCAATCAGCCAGATACAAAAACAACCTGCATGGATTGGCAAAAGCCTGGCGATGTACTATTTTGCCCGTATTGGAGATGTTACCTCGATTATCAATGAACTAATCCAGGAAGATGATATCCTGCACACAAATCATCTGGTAATTGCACGGTGGCTACAGGTTGCACCAAAAAACCGCCAGTGGCGCAGCACCATTTTACGTACACTCACCTCTATATTGCACAAGGAGAAGGATACCATTAGCCTGGCGGGAAAAATCATCTCTGGATTGGCTTTTTCTGGTGATTCTGGTGTTTCAGTACTATTCAGGCAGTTATTAAAATCAGATAATTCCAATCTTAAACAGCTGGCTGCACTGGGATGTGGCATCCTTGGTGAGAAAAAAGCGATCGAGGAATTATCTATCCTGCTTCAGGAAGATTCCCCGGCTTCTATCCGTTCAGCCAGCTTGGCTCTTGCTGCTATCGGTGATAAACAGGCACTTGAAATCCTGGCCTCTAATTTACTAAATGGCAGTGAGCTTTCTCGGCGTTATTCTGCGGAAGCCCTGGCCAATAATCCGGTTGAAGGGCACCCTGCACTCAAAGAAGGTAGCAAAATGGAGGATCTGCTGGTCAGGCGCTCTGTCGCATATGGGTTGATCAGGGTAAATCAACCGTGGGCGATTAAGATCGTCGAAAATTTACAGCTTGAAGACAATGAATGGGTAGTACGTAATTCCGCTCTCCAGGCATTCGATGAATTCCGCAGGAAAATTAATTACGCTCCAAGGCCTATGTCCGATCCGACCGAGATGGAGTGGTTGATCAACTTCGCCGCTAAGGTTGGTACCACGGTTGCCCCCGGGAAACCCGCCGATGATCTTGTGATTAAGGCACTCACAAGTAACAATAACGATGAAGTGTTGTTTGCCTTAGACTACCTGCGTGTAAAGTGTGATGATAGTACGATTGATGAAATCAACTCCGTGTACATCAATAACAGAGATGAAATCAAGGACGTTGCATATTACGTATTGTGGTTAATGATGATCGCAGGGATCAATATGCCATTGGCAATCAAATATAATATTAAATAAACTCACCCGGCAACCCAGCACAACAATACTAAAAATATACAATGTTGAACCACTCTGGTATTCATTGTTACCAGAGCATCGTTTTATTTACAAGAAAACCGAAGTCAATAATGTGATAATTATCCGTCCCAGGATCTGTACGAGGATGATCAGAATTAACGGGCTGATGTCAATCATTCCGATCATGGGTATGATCCTTCGAATTGGAATTAACATCGGTTCCACAATCCGGTCAATCCACAACCTCACCGGATGATATGGAGACATGAAGTAGGAAAGAAAGACCTTCACGATGACTAATATCGTAATTAATTCAACCAATATGTTTATGATTCTGATGACATAGACCATTATTTTCCCTCTTTATAAACTATGATCGTGGCCCTAATATTGCCTGCCCAATACGTACGCAAGTTGAGCCTTCCTGGATGGCCACTTCGAAATCAGAGCTCATCCCCATCGATAATTCAGTGAAACCGGATAATCGGATATTACTTCGAATATATTCTTGGAATTTACGTAACTGTTGGTAATAAACTCTCGAATCTTCAGGGTTGTCAGAATATGGCGGAACGGTCATTAGTCCCAGCAGTTTTATATAAGGAAGCGATGCGATAATATTAATATCCGGCATCAGGTCTTCCAATTCTTTTTGACTCTCGATGTTCCACCCGAATTTTGACTCTTCGCCACTGACATTGAATTCTAGCCATATTGGTAGCGTGTTATCATTTAGCCGTGAATAATTACTGAGTTTTTCAGCAAGCTTGATGCTATCCACAGAATGGACGTAATGGAAATACTCGCACACACTCTGAGCCTTGCGACTTTGAACATGACCAATCATGTGCCAATGCAAACTTGCGTCCGGGCTTAAGGATTTTATCTTGGGCACGGCTTCTTCAACATAATTTTCACCAAAATCTCTGGCACCTGCTTCTGCGACATATCGGATAACTTCGATGGGTTGCGTTTTAGTAACTACCACGAGCCGAATACCATCTGGATCGCGGCCAGCACGATTAGCAGCCTCTTTTATCCGATCTAATACCCGTCGATAATTGTCCTGGATGATTTCTCTTTTCATTATATTCACCTGCATGATCTCTATATGAGGATACCAAATATTGCTCCAAAGCGACCTGTCTTTCCATGTTCGCCGCGGTGTGAATACCAATCCTCTAGATTGCAATTTGTGCACATCTCGGCTATTTCAATATTATTTACCCCGCTCTCTTGCAAGATTTCACAATTTGCTGCCCATAAATCGAAATAAACCCTGCCATTATGATTGCTGAATAACCCATCAACCTTATCGCCAAAGCCAGCTTTCGCTTTACGAATCACCTCATCACCTACCGAATAATGGTCTGGGCCGATGGATGGGCCGATCGCTGCGAATATATCACTCGGTTTGGTGCCAAAATGCTGATGCATTTCCTTGATGGTGCTACCTACAATCTTATTCACCGTTCCGAACCATCCAGCATGTACCAACCCGATAACCCGGTTTAGCGAATCAAACAAGAATATCGGCACACAATCTGCAAATCTCATCATCAATGTCACCCCAGGCTTGTTGGTTAATATAGCATCTGCTTTTAGATGCTTTTCTCCAGGTTGTAAAGGCCTATCGGTCACAACCACCTTTGTGCTGTGCACCTGGTAGACATCATAAACACTATCAACGCTGATTTCGAGCGCTGCCAAGGCACGCTGACGATTTTGAGAAACACACTTAATAGCATCTCCCACTGAAGCGCCCATGTTCAAACTTTCCCAAGGTGATGTTGATACCCCGCCATGCCTGGTAAAAACAGCCTGGTATAAACCCATACCCTCAAACGAGTGAAATTTATAATATTTTATCAGTCCCACCTGGCATTGTTGCATCGCTTAATCCTTTACCCCCACCATTGCTTGAGCCCATTTCTTGGCTTGAGCGAATTTTCCTTCCAGGTATTTTCGATTTTCTTGCATCGATTCTTCAATATACGGGTAACCAAACCAGCCAGTCATGACACCAAATAATAAGCCAGTGACTATACGCATCATGGGCGTGCTTTCACGTAATGGGATGATGTTTAAAGGTGGCTGGCTGACCAATTGGCTTACCCCATCCAGACCAATGGGGACAAGCCCGATAATAATCCATAATATCCAATGAATGGGCTTTATTTTCCTGCCCGAGGCAGCGAATATTAATCCAAATAATAGAATGCCTCCATAAATGGCTACATCACGCTCGCATAACGCTGCCTTGTAACCCATTTGTGAGTTTCCAATGAAAGCCCTGGCGGATAGCAGATCATAGCCGTCCAGGCCGGTTGCTTGTTGATAAGTGATCAAACCTGGTACCATCGCTTCAGCCCGTGGGTAGAACACCTGAGGCCCGAACAAAAATTCGGACCTGAAGGCAAATTGATGGCACACAAAACTATAAGCGCGATAGATAACAGCCGCGGGGGTGGGTGCGCCAATTTTCATGAATGCTGGCGCTAAAAATGGTATCCCCATATAAAGAAATACCAGGATATTGAAAAATGCCAGGTAGTGTTTTGCCAGCCATAAACTGATCCCATCTGATTTTTTCCAATGAACGGGAATTTGCAGCCGTCCTTCTTCAATCGCTTTATCCAACCGGGCCTCTTGCTCCTTGCTTTGTTGAACAGCCTTTAGCGAGATTTCCAGATCCTTTTTTTCAAATGGTGCTACAAGCTTATACGGGCTAATGCGCACAACTGGTACGTTAAGACCGTACTGGCTACGCAGTTTCGCATCACTGTCAATATCAATAACGGTGAGATGATGGGGCACTACAGGTTGAAGCTCTTCAAGGTATGAGAGTGCCAACTCGCACAGGTGACAGTCTATTCGAGTGTAGAGGATCACTTCAATCATTAGCCAGCTCCGTTTTTGTGGCTGCGATGGCATGCCCGCTCAAATAACCCAGGTAGGCTGGCACGAGTGGTAACACGCAAGGTGATAGAAAAGACAATGCCCCGGCAATGATAGCCGTGATCAAGCTGGGTATCTGCGCCGAAGATTGGACATCGAGGTACATGCCAGTTTGTTGTGCCCAGCGTGCTATGGTAGTTAATTGTGCGCTTACCATCAGTAAGCCAATGGCAATGATTAAAATGCCTGAAACGATTTGAAATGCACGCATATATTTCCGCAGCCGCCTGACCAATGGTATTGCCTGGTCAACTGCTAAGGCTAACAATAAAAATGGAATCCCAAGCCCGAGTGAATAACCTGAAGATAAAAACATAGCCTGTCCGAGCGTATTGGAGCTGAAGCCTAAGGTGAGTATCGCCCCTAAAGTTGCTCCAATACACGGGCTCCATCCAGCGGCAAAGAACACACCCATTGCCAGGGAGCCCCAGATTGTGCCAGTGTTACCCCAGTAATCTTGCCGTGTATCCATGTAAAACCATGGCATATGGATCAGGTCCATGGTTGCTAGGCCAAATATGACCAAGATGATGCCGCCAATTCGTGCAATCCACAGCTTATAGGCGATAAATAACTGCCCCAATATCGTCGCTGCCCCTCCCCAACCGATTACAAAGATCAGCGAAAATCCAATCACGAAGGCAAGCGAGTGAAAGAACAACAAACTTCTGGCTTTTTTTATGTCTGGTTGTATTGCGGGATTATTATCTACTAACATTAATTACCTAAGTTTGAACGAATAAGTATTGATATTACCCGGGCAAAGTGTACATCTCACGATTCGATCACCTGCACGGTAGTACTGCTATCGCTGCTGAGAGAAATGTCCACCATTCCTGGGTCGTATGGGGTGTTTGGAAGGCTCCATCGAAATATCCACTTGGCGTCTTCGGGAAGCGTATTGACACAGCCATGGGACTTAGGTGTGCCAAAATTATTATGCCATACAGTAGCATGGATTGCCACCCCACCTGTAGCAAATATCGAAACCCAGCCAATGCCCGGTAATTCATATGGCGCCCCGCTTGCCCCTCCACTCATCTGAAGAGAAATGAATTTTCGCGAGATGAGATAAGAGCCTAACGGTGTAGACCATTTTTCCACCGGGTTTCCATACATATCGTATTTAGCGCCTGTTGAAACGCGGCAGAAGTATACTTCCGTGTCGCCTTCATAACAAGACAGCGTCTGACGACTGACATCGACGATGATTTTCTTATTTTCAGCACCAGGATTTATTGGGGTTAATTCCTCTTGAGAAATCGGTCGCATGGCTTCAGCTGGCACCCAGAACATATCGTTTCCGCCGTAATAATTGGGATTCGCCCGATAAAATACCTGCCCGGTATCACCGACCTTAATTTGGTCAATGTAGTACACCTGCCCATAATAAACCCTTATCGGTAAGCCTTCATCTATCCGTGCGTGAACCCAGGAGTTTGACGATGGATCATTGACGAGTAAAACATCCGCATAAGGCACTGTTACTTCTACCCACATGCCTTCACCCTTGATCATGGGTCTTAGTCTATTAATTGGTTGATTAGGCAGATTTTTGACCGGCTGGATGAAGGGTGCGTAGACGAACCCGTTCGTTGTCTCCACCCATCTCTGGTTGAAATAATTATAGTTAGGTTCTTTCGCCACCACTTCCCTGAGCCAGGGAATCACAGCATCTTCGTATATCTCATCTACAGTTTCGCTAGCTTCATACGGCAAAGACTTTACATCCACTCTGCCGATAATGCACACTCTACCAAGCCGTTCAGAATCAGGGAAATTAACAGCATGTGAGAAATCAAATCGAGGTTTGATACTCATGCTAGCCAAGCCCACACCCATTAACTTGATGAAATTACGCCGTGATAATCTGCCAGGATTCATGACGAGCTTAAGCATAACCTGAAAGGGAAGGTCGGTCAATAGATGGCTTTATAAGCTTAATTAAGATCTAATGAGTATTATCATTAAACGGTAAATTATCCCATAAATTCTCCGGTGTATAATTCTTACTAACAGTAATACTTTAATATGCTCTTTGTTTGAGGAATAATTAATGCCCAGAAATAACTTACCCCTGGTCATCATCACCCATGCGCTCCCCAAAGACTGGATATCTTCTTTAGAGCATCGGTGTGAAATACATATTGGCCCCATGGATGCCACCGAACTGGATCAATCTCTGATCGATTTGCTCCCCCAGGCAGAAGGGTTGTTCACATTACTAACCATCCCGGTCACAGAAAAAATGCTTCAATCGGCTACCAAACTACGCGTGGTGAGTAATATGGCCGTTGGGGTTGACAACATAGATATCAAAGCCTGCACTGACCGGAAGATTCCAGTCGGGAATACTCCGGGTGTGCTCACCGAAAGCACAGCGGATCTTACTATGTCGCTTATCCTGGTGATTGCCCGTAATATCCCCCAGGCCAGCCTGGATGCCCGGGAAGGCCGCTGGAAAACCTGGTCACCTGCGGGCTGGCTGGGGATGGAACTAAATGGCTCAATTTTGGGGATTATTGGGATGGGCAAGATCGGCAAAGCGGTTGCAAGGCGGGCGGTAGGTTTTGGCATGAAAATCCTGTTTTCCGATCCTGAAATGAAATCTATTGAATCTGCCAACCAGGTTCCTCTTGAGGATCTACTTAAGATGAGCGATATCGTCACTTTACATGCACCGTTGACAGATCACACTCGTGGTATGATCAACCAATCCAGGCTTTCATTGATGAAATCAACCGCGATTCTGATCAATGCAGCCCGTGGCCCGCTGGTCGACACCCGAGCCCTGCTCGAGGCTTTACAGCAACACACAATAGCCTCAGCTGCCCTGGATGTAACCGATCCCGAGCCATTACCATCGGATCATCCGTTATATCGCCTACCCAATTGCCTGATTGTGCCACACATTGGCTCGGCTACACAGCAAACCCGGCGAAAAATGGCTGAGCTGGCTTGTGAAAATTTGCTGGCGGGCTTACAAGGCGAACATTTGCCTCATTGCGCGAATCCAGAAGTGTATTTGCAACTATAGTCGTTGACGGATATGAAGCTAACCGGTTTGCACCTATTACTCACTCACCAATGTAATTTCGAATGCGATCATTGTTTCGTCTGGGGCAGCCCATGGCAAACTGGCACCATGTCGATCAGATTGATCAGGCGAATCCTGCATCAAGCTGCTGAAGCTGGCTCAGTGGAATGGATTTATTTCGAGGGGGGCGAGCCATTTTTATACTACCAAACCATGTTGGCCGGGATTGATGAAGCTGTGAAAATGGGTTACAAAGTCGGGATCGTATCCAATGGCTATTGGGCCACTTCCGAAGAAGATGCACTGCTTTTCCTGGCTCCATTGGCAGGTAAAATCCAGGATCTAAGTATCAGCAGCGACTTATATCACTATAGCGAGAAAATAAGCCAGCAATCTTTATTTATCACCAAGGTTGCTCATGATTTGCACATCCCAGTGGGGGTCATCACTATCGAACAGCCTGAGGGCTCTGCTGCCTCAAGCATTGGGCAGATACCCAATGAAACATCATTGATCATGTACCGTGGACGTGCGACAGATAAGCTTGCCCCCCAGGCTGTTCATTATCCTCCCGATGTTTTCACCAGCTGCCCGCATGAAAATCTTATCGATCCGGGCAGGGTACACATAGATGCTTTCGGCAATTTACATATCTGCCAGGGTATTTCGTTGGGAAATTTAGTTAATTCTGCTCTGAAGGACATCTGTGATAATTATGAGCCATTTTCTCATCCGATTATTGGGCCGTTGCTGGTTGGCGGGCCATATGACCTGGCGCGAAAATATCAAGTTTTAAAAGATGAAACATACGCAGATGCGTGTCATTTATGTTATGAGACTCGCGTCAGCCTTCGCGACCGATTTCCTGACATCCTTCTTCCCGATCAAATGTACATGGTATCACAGTAACAATGCCTATGCGCAATTGCTAATAATATTAACTTGATTTATTCAGCTAGAAATCCAAATATATATGCGGCCTGATGGTAATTTCATGATGGATAATTTCCAGCCTGGATATATCAAGCTATTTAGAAGCGGTGAGCTTGCAAAACGTGCCCTAGAAGCACAAGCTCATCTGTCCATATGTGACGTGTGCGCTCTAAACTGTCCGATAGACCGCCGGGCGGGAAAATTTGGCGCCTGTAGAACAGGGGTTAAAGCAAAAGTGAGCAGCTATGGTCCGCACCATGGGGAAGAAGCTCCCCTCAGCGGGTGGAATGGTTCGGGCACGATTTTCTTTTCCCGTTGTAATCTAAAATGCCAGTATTGCCAAAACTACGAGATCAGCCAGATGGATTCTGGTGATGAGACAAGTCCAGAAGATTTAGCCCACATCATGCTAACACTCCAGTCACAAGGATGCCATAATATAAATCTCGTTTCGCCAAGCCATATCGTTCCACAGATATTAGCCGGGCTACTTTTAGCAGCTGAAAGGGGATTGAACATCCCATTGGTTTACAATACGGGCGGCTACGATTCACTATCCATGTTAAGTTTACTGGACAGAGTCGTTGACATCTATATGCCAGACATGAAATATGGTGCATCAGATATTGCCCGTAAATATTCGCGCATCCCCAATTACGTCAAGGTCAATCAAGCAGCGGTTCGTGAAATGCACCGTCAGGTTGGTGATTTAAAATTTGATCAACACGGAATGGCGGTGCGGGGATTATTAGTCAGGCACCTGGTATTGCCCAATAATCTGGCAGGCACCGAAAATATAACCCAATTTTTGGCGAATGAAATATCAAAGAACACATATCTGAATATTATGTCTCAATACCATCCCTGTTATAAAGCCAGTCAATTTCCAGAGCTGAACCGCAGGATTACGAGCACGGAATATCAATTGGCTGTTGAGACCGCCATGAATTCCGGTCTCTATCGTTTTGATAGCTACCGCGATTAATTATCATAATATGATTGCCTTGACATGGTTATAGCCCATGGTAAACTTAGCGGGTATGTATGGTAAATTAGAATCCTTACCTTTACCTGGATGCCGAAATCTACCCCAGTTTTCGATCTGATGGTGCTTATCAGGTGGAAGGAATTATTCTTCTTTAGAACGCCCTCTGGATTGAAACAGAGGGCGTTGTTTATGAATCGATGCCACTTATGAGGATGTCCCGTTTGTTCAGTCAAACCCAGCGGGAAATACCGTCGGAAGCTGAGATTACCAGCCACCAATTGCTCTTACGCGCCGGGTTTATCCGCCAATTAAGCAGTGGTATCTTCACCTATCTACCCCTTGCGCGTCGTTCACTCTTTAAAATTGAAAATATATTACGCCAGGAGATGAACGCCATCGGTGG